>Ga0208612_1001107_pt1 | contig 11300 bp, 8 predicted proteins | sample AntDryMetagUQ889_FD_188089 | JGI IMG/M metagenome (GOLD analysis project Ga0208612, IMG submission 188089) | Polar desert microbial communities from Antarctic Dry Valleys - UQ889 (SPAdes) | ecosystem: Environmental > Terrestrial > Soil > Desert | place: Antarctic Dry Valleys | collected 2008-12-31 | reverse complement strand
GGCAGGTAGGTCGGATCGTCTCGTCTGAGAAGCCAGCTCAGCGCGAACAGCGCGGTGACCAGGACGTTCCCACCGCCGTGCCACAGTCCCACCGCCTTGGCCCGGGTGCCACCCGGGATCGCGAAGAAGTCCCACCAGCCGAACACGGCCGCGGCGAGCCCCCCGATGACGCCGGCGGCGATGGCCCAGAAGGAGACGATCGCAAGCTCCTCGTTGCCGGTCGTCACGTAGAGCAGGTCGAAAATGACCCCCGTGCTGAGCAGCCCCAGCGGATACACGATGAGCATCGGGTGCACGGGGTGGCCGAGCAGCTTGAATCGGGATTCCATCGGTTCTCCTTTGCCGGTGAACGGGGAGCGGACGCCATCCCCTCCATGCAAGAACCTTTCCGCGCCGCCGACCCATCTGCCGTATGGTTCCCCGCCCCGCGTCAACTCTCCGGCACAGGAGGTTCGCATGAAATTCGCGCTGGAGCTCAACGACTTCAACTCGTCGGGTACCTCAGCGACCAGATGGACAACCCCCGCCGGTACAGAGTCCCCATCCGCCGATCCTCATCCGCGGCGGAGGCGAGCGGAAGACGCTCGTCAGGGGATTCGCCAGCATATCCTTCTAGAGACCCCACTCCCCGAGGGACAGAAGCTTGGATCAGCCACCCGACGCCCCGGCCAGCAATGACGAGCACGCACAGCGAGTCGAGGGCCTGACGCGCGGCGCGGACCTCGCCCCGGTCGCCGAGGTCCTGGCAACGCGCCGCGACGAGATACTTGACCGCTGGTTGGCCGTCACGCAGCGGCAGCCGTTCCACAAGGGCCGTCGCTCACGTGCCGTCAGTGACCACCTGCCGCACCTCTTCGACGGCTTGGTGGCGGTGCTCCGGCGCACCGCGCCCCGCAAGGCTGCCTACGAGGCGCCGCTCGACGATGAGCACGTGCTCAACGCCGCGCGCGAGCACGCCATGGTCCGCTTCGAGCAGGGCCTGGGAGCCGCGGACATCGTCACCGAATTCCGGCTCCTGCGGCACGAGATCAGCCGCGCGATGCGGCTCTACCTCGACGAGAGCGAATCGCCCGCGGACGTCGTCGCGGCCGAGCTCGTCGTCAACGACGCGCTGGACGGCGCGACCGCTCTCTCGATGAGCGCCCTTAGCGACAAGGTCGAGGAGGTGCGGTCGGACTTCCTGGCCACGACGCTGCACGACGCGCAGCAGCCGGTGACCACCGCGAAGCTCTCCATCGAGCTCGCGGTGCGCAGCCTCCGGGGACCGAAGGCGGACGCAGCGAGCGCGACCGACGCACTGCGCCGTGCCGGCAACTCGCTGGATCGGATGACGGTGCTGCTGCGCCGCCTCGCGGATGCGTCCCGCCTCGCGTTGGGAGCCCTCGAGCTGCGGCACGCGGAGACGGGCCTGGCCAAGGTGGCGCAGCGAGTCGTCGACGAGCTCGACCCCGAAACCGCGCGGCGCATCCGCATGACGGCCGTCGACGACGACAGCGGACTGTGGGACTCGGCCGCGCTCGAGCAGGTCGTGGCCAACCTGCTGACAAACGCGGTCAAGTTCTCACCGGCGGAGACGCCGATCGACATCGCGATCACGGCGACACAGGACGAGGTCGAGCTCACGGTGCGGGATCAAGGGACCGGCCTTCGGCCGGAGGTGGTCGAGGGGATCTTCGCGCGATTCACCCGGACGCGAGAGGCGCGCGACGCGGGGGTGGCCGGGCACGGGCTCGGCCTCTATCTGTCGCGGGGTGTGGTGGAAGCCCACGGCGGTCGGATCTCGGCCGAATCCGGCGGCCCCGGGAAGGGGTCGGCGTTCCGGGTCGTCCTTCCTCGCCACCCGATGTTCCCCGAGGCGGACCAGTTCGAGACCTGATCGCTGACGGTTACGGCTGGGCCCTGGCCGCCGGTACAGAGTCCCCATCCGCCGATCCTCATCGGTGGCGGTGGCGAGCGCAAGACCCTGCGGCAAAGGCGCGACGAACAGGCAGCTGGGAGGTGGTACGGGGGGCTGGGGGACCGCGAAGTTGCACCGGGTGCACCAATCAGAGGAGTTCGAGCCCTGAAGCGGCCGGAATGAGGCACATTCGCCCCTGCTGACGTCGGTTTGTTGCGCGGGCTGCAACAAGGCGCGGAGCAGGGATGCCTGCTCCTCCGGTTGATGCGCCCCATGCAACACGCGGAAGCCCGCGCGGAGGCCCGCGCGGCCCAGCGGCGACGAGGCGACACCGCGCGCCGGGCACTTCCGGAAGGTCCGGGGTGGCGCGGCGCGCTACACTTCCGGGACGTGCGGGCACGCGACATGCTCACCAGGCAGGCGTACGCAGAGACCGTGGAAGCCGACTCCCGGGACCTTCTCCGAGACCCCGGGACGCGCGGCCGGTCGACTCACATGGCCGACCCCGTCGAATGACGCGGACGGACGCAAGGAGAAGACCGTGACCACCACGCAGCTTCGACCGAGCAGCCCCTCGCTCGAGCCGACCTACCGCAACCTCTCCACCGCCGAGCTCTACGAGCACGCCGTGCGGAACGCCGAAGGCACCATCAGCGCTCACGGGTCGCTGGTGGTTCGGACCGGCAAACACACCGGCCGATCCCCCCTCGACAAGTTCGTGGTTCGCGAGGCCACCACCCGCGACAAGATCTGGTGGGGACCGGTGAACCACCCGATCAGCGAGGCGAACTACGACCGGCTGCGGGCGCGACTGCTCCAGTACATGGCCGACCGGCCGATCTACGGGCAGGACCTGTACATCGGCGCGCATCCGGAGCATCGGCGCTCGCTGCGCGTCTTCACTGAGACCGCGTGGGCCAGCATCTTCGCCCGCAATCTCTTCCGCCGGCCGCCGATGAAGGACCTCGCGGCCTTCGCGCCGAACTTCACCATCCTCGACGTCCCCTCCTTCAAGGCGGACCCGGAGACGGAGGGCGTGCGCAGCGAGACGGCCATCCTGCTCCACCTCGAACGCATGGAGATCATCATCGTCGGGACGGAGTACGCGGGCGAGATCAAGAAGTCCGCCTTCACCGTCATGAACTACCTCCTCCCCGAAGAGGCAGCGCTGCCGATGCACTCATCGGTCAACGTCGGCAAGGCCGGCGACCCGGTGATCTTCTTCGGCCTCTCGGGCACCGGGAAGACGACGCTGTCGGCCGATCCGGAGCGGAGCCTCATCGGCGACGACGAGCATGGCTGGGGAGCCGATGGGCTCTTCAACTTCGAGGGCGGCTGCTACGCCAAGACCATCCGCCTCTCGTCGATGTACGAGCCCGATATCTTCGCCACCACGCGCCGATTCGGCACCATCCTCGAGAACGTGGACCTCGACGAGCGGACGCGCGAGCTCGACCTCGACTCGGATCGCTTCACCGAGAACACGCGCGGGGCGTATCCCCTGGAATTCATCGGTAATGCGGATCCCACCGGTATGACCGGCCATCCCCGCAACGTCGTGTTCCTGACCGCCGATGCCTTCGGGATCCTGCCGCCCATCAGCCGCCTCACCCGCGAGCAGGCGCAGTACCACTTCATCTCGGGGTACACCGCCAAGCTGGCCGGGACCGAGATCGGCGTCACCGAGCCGAAGGCCACATTCTCGGCCGGCTTCGGTGCCCCATTCCTGCCGCGCCATCCCGGCGAGTACGCCCGCATGCTGGCGGAGCGGCTCGAGACCCACGACGTCCCGGTCTGGCTGGTGAACACCGGCTGGACGGGTGGGCCGTTCGGGATCGGCCAGCGCATGCGGATCGACCACACCCGCACCATGGTCCGCGCGGCGCTCAACGGGAAGCTCAAGGACGTCGAGTACGAGACGGATCCCATCTTCGGCGTCGAGGTTCCCACCTCGGTTCCGGGCGTGCCCTCCGAGATCCTGCGCCCGCGCGACACCTGGGCCGACCCGGCCGAGTACGACACGAAGGCGCGGAAGCTCGCGGCGATGTTCGCGAAGAACTTCGAGGCCTATGCCGATGGCGTCCCCGAGGAGGTCCGCGCGGCCGGCCCGCGCGTCACCGGCTAGCCGCTCGTCTCCCCCTCTCCCGAACTTGCCGTCAGGTGGCAGTAACTACGAGGCAGGGGCCAATTCGGGTCGATAGACCTCGGTTGCCTCCCCTGCGTTTGCACCTGACGACAATTGCCCACCAGGCAGCACGCCCTACCTCGTAGTTGGTTGCATCCGGCGACAAGTGCCGGCGCCAGGCTCAGTCGGGGGGGCCGAAGAAGAGCGCCACCCACTGATCGAGGAGCGGCTCCGGCACCGCAACGACGGTGAGGCTCTCGGGAAACGGTGCCTCGGCTCCCGGCGGGATGATGAGCACCTGCTCCCCCTGCGCACCCAGGTTGGCGAGGCGTCGAGCCTCCGCGCTGATGTAGGCGTCGCTCTGGAGGTACTCGAGCTCGCGGCGCAGGGCGGCATTCTCTGCGTCGACCGCGGCGATCTCGGCCTGGATCTCCTCCACGTGCTGGCCGCTCTCCCAGCTGGCATACACCTGCCGGCCGACCTGGACCGCGACGAAGATGCCGATGATCACCACGACGGCCATCCAGGTCATGCCGCCGCGCGATCCGGGCAGGCGGACACGCGGCCGTCGTGGCCCCGGACGCGGAGGCGCCGCCGGGAGATCGATTCCGGTCATCGCCGCCAAGTCTAAACGCGCTCGCCAAGCACGGATGTCGCGACACGCGAGGTGTCGCATCGGCCCCCGAGCGTGCAGAGCGCTGTGCTATGTTCCCAATCCGAACGTCTGTTCGGTTTGCCGATGCGCTGGAGGAGCCGATGCTGACCGCCCGACCGACCGACGCCACCGACGCGATCGCGGCCCTCCTGGCCGATACGGCGCTGGCGCCGCTCATCGCCGCGCACCGCGAGCTCAAGCCGCGCCCCCCGCGTCACGCCCCGTGGCCGGACGGGCTCGATCCGCGGGTGGTGACGGCGCTGCGCGGCCGCGGCATCGAAGCGCCGTACACGCACCAGGCGGCCGCCTACCGCGCAGCGAGCGCCGGACGGAACGTGGTCGTCGTCACGCCCACCGCGTCGGGCAAGACGCTCTGCTACAACCTGCCGGTCCTCGGCGCGATTGCCCGAGACGAATCGGCTCGTGCCCTGTACCTGTTCCCCACCAAGGCGCTGGCAGCAGACCAGCTCGTGGAGCTGCGCGCCCTGGCGGACGCGGCACACATCGGCCTGAAGACCCACACCTACGACGGCGACACGCCGGCGAACGTGCGCTCGGTGGTGCGATCCGCGGGACAGGTGGTCATCACCAACCCGGACATGCTCCACGCGGCCATCCTGCCGCACCACACGAAGTGGTTCAAGCTGTTCGAGAACCTGCGCTACGTCGTCGTCGACGAGCTGCACACGTACCGCGGCCTGTTTGGCAGCAACGTCGCCAATGTCATTCGCCGGCTGCGGCGCATCTGCAACCACTACGGCGCCGATCCAGTATTCATCTGTGCCAGCGCCACCATCGCCAACCCGCGCGAGCTGGCGGAGCGCATCCTCGAGGCGGACGTCGACCTGATCGAGGACAACGGAGCTCCTTCGGGGCGCAAGCACGTCCTCATCGTGAACCCGCCGGTCGTCAACCCGCAGCTCGGCATCCGGTCCAGCTCGCTGCTCACGGCGCAGCGCATCGCCGAGCGGCTCATCCGCGACGGCGTGCAGACCATCGCCTTCGCCCGATCGCGGACCGCGGTCGAGATCCTCACGACCTACCTGCGCGAGGCTCTCCCCTCCCCTCCCGGCCACCCCTCCCCCATCCAGGGCTACCGCGGCGGCTATCTGCCCAACGAGCGACGCGACATCGAACGCGGCCTGCGGGACGGGCGCATCCGCGGGGTGGTGGCCACCAACGCGCTCGAGCTGGGGATCGACATCGGCGGCCTCGACGCCGCCATCAGCGTCGGCTACCCCGGCACCATCGCCAGCACCTGGCAGCAGATGGGCCGATCCGGACGCCGCGCCGGCACGAGCCTGTCGGTGCTCGTCGCGTCATCGGCTCCCATCGACCAGTTCCTGGCCACGCACCCCGACTACTTCTTCGACCGCTCGCCGGAGCACGGCCTCGTCAACCCGGACAATCTGCACCTGCTGCTCAACCACCTCAAGGCATCGGCCTTCGAGCTGCCGGTGCCCGCCGCGGAGCGCTTCGGGATCGAGGAAACGCCGACGCTCCTCGACGTGCTGGAGGAGGACGGCTTCCTGCGCCGCGCCGACGAGCGCTACTACTGGAGCCAGGAGAACTTCCCCGCCTCGTCGTTCAGCCTGCGCTCGGGCGCCCAGGAGAACGTCTTGATCATCGACACCACCGGCGACCGTCCACGGGTCATCGGCGAGGTCGACATCTTCGCCGCACCCATGCTCGTCCACGAGCAGGCCATCTACATCCATGCCGGGCGCCAGTTCCACGTCGACCGACTGGACTGGGATGAGCGCAAGGCCTACGTCAGCGCTGTGGACGTCGACTACTACACCGATGCGGACCTCGGTGTGACCCTCAAGGTCATCGACGCCTTCGAGGAGCTCCACGGGACCGATGGCGCCCTGCGGGCGCATGGTGAGGTGATGGTCGCCTGGCATGCGACGCTGTTCAAGAAGATCAAGCTCCACACCCACGAGAACGTCGGCTGGGGACCGATCGCGCTCCCCGAGCAGCAGATGCACACCACCGGCACCTGGCTCGTGCCGCCGACCTCCGTCGTCGACCGGTTCGACCGCGAGACGCTCGATGGGGCGCTCATCGGCCTCGCGCGCGTCGCGCGTTCCGCAGCCGCGCTGCTGCTCATGTGCGACCCGCGCGACGTCGGCGTGCTCGCGCAGGCGCAGGCGCCGCACACGCTGCGCCCGACGCTCTTCATGTACGACGCAGTTCCCGGCGGCGTGGGCCTCGCCGAACGACTCCATCAGCTCAGTGCCGAACTCGTCGACGCGTGCGCCAAGCTCGTCCGCGACTGCCCGTGCCCCGATGGCTGCCCCTCGTGCGTCGGGCCGCTCGCGGAGGTCGGCCGCAACGGCAAGGCGGCCTGTGCCGAGCTCCTCGCGGCGCTGGCCTGAGGCCGATGCGGTCCCTCGCCGATCGCCTCGCCGCCGTCCGCGTCGAACGGCCACCGCCCGCGCAGCATCCGCGCGCCGACGAGCGCCTCGAGCTCCTCGCCCGCTGGTTCAGCGCGAGCCTCGAGGTCACCGAGCACGGCACCGCGCTCATCGTGCAGCGCCGGGTCGAGCTGCCGCCCAGCGTCGCGGCGACCCTTGCGCCGCGTCCAGCGGCCGCCTACTTCGACACCGAGACAACCGGGCTCTCGACCGGCGCCGGGACGGTGATCTTCCTTGCCGGCGTGGCGCGCCTCGACGACGAAGGTCTGCTGGTGCGCCAGTTCCTGCTGCCGGACTACCAGTACGAGCTGCCGCTCCTCCGCGCTCTCGCCGCCGAGCTCCGGAGCGCCCAGCGACTCGTGACCTACAACGGCCGCTCCTTCGACATGCCGATGCTCACCGCGCGACTGACGGTCAACGGCCTGTTCCGCGAGCAGGCGGCGCTGCCGCAGGCGCACGACGACCTGCTGCCGGACGCGAGGCGCCTCTTCCGGCGGCCGCTGGGCGGGGCGCGGCTGGCGGACGTTGAGACCGGCGTGCTGCACGTCCATCGGACCTCGGACTGTCCGGGCAGCGAGGTCCCCGCCCGCTGGTTCGGCTACCTGCGCGGCGGCTCACCCGACCTGCTTGCTGACGTGCTCGACCACAACCTCCAGGACGTGGTGAGCCTCGCGCTCCTCGAGGCCGAGCTCTGCCAGTTGCGCGCGGGCGGCTGGCGCGAGGCGCGCGTCCTGGATCCTCGCGGCATGGCGCTCGACCTGCTGCGCGCCGGCGCGGTCGACGACGCCCTGGAGCTGGTCGAGGCGGCGCAGGCTCTTGCCGCCGACCCGGCCGAGGCCACCGCGCTGCGCCGCGTGGCGTCGCGACTGCTCATCGCTCTCGGCGAGGTGGAGCGGGCGGAGTCGCTCTGGACGCTCGGCACGCGGCGAGCCTCCGTTGATGCCGCCACGTCCTGGATCGAGGTTGCAAGGATCCGCGAGCGTCATTGCGGCGACCTCACCGGCGCCATGGAGGCGGCAGCGGCCGCGTCGCGAGTCCTCGACGTCGCCTTCGCCCTGGGCCGCGGCGGCTCGCTGGCGGAGGTGGGGCGCGCCCGCCTCACCGTCGAGCGCCGGCTCCGTCGGCTCCAGCGTTGGGTCACCGCCGCCGAGCGTCGCGCTGAACGGGAGCGGCGCCAACGGAAGGTCGCCTAGCGGCGGCGGCTCTCGAAGACGCTGATGACGCGTTCAGTGGCGGCGCGTGCGGCCGTCGAGGCATCCTCGCCTCGCCCAAGATGAACGGCCAGAGCCGCACCAAACGTGTCGCCGGCGCCGACGGTGGGAACGCCGGTGACCACGGTGCGCGGGACGCTGGCGCTGACGCGGTCGAGCGCGGGATCGTCGAGGACGTAGCCCTCCGTCCCGAGGGTCAGGACCAGGATGGGCCGCGGGCCGAGCCGTCGGCGCAGGTCCCCGGCCTGGATGAACGGGTCGGTCGGCGTGCCGGCGAGGTCCTCGGTGCTCAGCACGACCGCATCGGCCTCCGAGAAGACGCGCCAGAGGTCGGCTGACACCTCGTCCAGTGGCAGCGCCTCCACCTCCCGACCGGGAACCAGGCGCCGCAGCCAGCCCTGGATGAGCATGACCGTGAGCTCCGGGGCGAGCTCCACCCGCAGCCGATCGACGGTGGCGGCGGGCAGCTCGTCGCCGATGGGCGCCAGCAGCGCCACCCGCGGTTGCGGCGCGCGGGCGAGGCTGTCGGGACCGATCGGTGCCGTGCCGCACTCGAAGACCAGCACGCGCCGGCCGTCGCGCTCGTCGTGCCGGAAGGTGGTCGTGGTAGTCGCCTGCTGGCGGACAACCGGGCCGAACGACTCAAGCCGGGCCAGGCCGACGGCGGCCTCGGGCTCATCGCCTGCCGCAGTCAGCGTCGCCTGCCGGATGCCATCGGGCGCCAGGGCCAGACCTGCGTGGATCACGGTCCCGCCGGGCGCGGAGGTGCCATCGGTGAACCGGTCGATGGTCAGACCGCCCACGATCAGCAGGTCGGTCATCGGGCTATGATCGGTCAATGCCTCTCTTCTTCTACGAGCTCCACGAGGGCCCCACCGACCTCATGACCGATGCGCTCCTGGTGTCGGAGCGCGACCATACCCCGGCGCAGTTCGCCGAGATGGTGCAGGTCGCGCGCCGCGCCATCGTCGAGACCTACGAGGACGACACCATCGTCGAGGCGGTCGCGCGCGAGCTCGAGCGCAGCCACGGCTTCACGTACATCAGCGACGAGAAGCTGCGAGCCAGCATGAGCGTCGGGACCGAGGAGGAGGACACCTTCCTCGTCGAGACCTCCACCGAGTTCCGCAGCCTGGTCGCCGAGCTGGAGCGGTAGCCGCTCATTTAGCGACGTTGAAGAGGATCTGGAGCACGTCGGCGTCGCGGACCTGGTAGGTCTTTCCCTCCTGGCGCAGCAGGCCGCGCTTGCGGGCCTCGACCATCGAGCCGCAGGTCAGGAGATCCTCGAAGCCGATGACCTCCGCGCGGATGAAGCCGCGTGCGAGGTCGGAGTGGATCGCGCCCGCGGCGTCCACGGCGGTCGAGCCGCGACGGAGGGTCCAGGCGCGGCACTCGTCCTCGCCGGCGGTGAAGAAGCTGAAGAGCCCCAGCAGCTCGTAGGTGAGGCCGATGACCCGGCCGCGTGACGGTTCGGCGATGCCGAGGTCGTCCATGAAGAGCCGAGCGTCGTCGGGGGGCAGCTCGCCGAACTCGGCCTCGATCTTCCCGGCCAGCGCGGCGACCGCGGATTGCGGCTGCGCGTAGCGCTCGCGGCCGGCGGCTTCGAGAGCAACCACCTCCGGCAGCCGGCCCTCGTCGATGTTCAGGACCACCAGCACGGGCTTCTGGGTCAGGAACCGGTAGCCGCGGAGCAGGAACTCCTCGTCGGGGGTGAGGCCGAAGGCGCGTATCGGCTTGCCATCCGACAGGTGCGGCTCAACCCGTTCGAGCAGCTCAAGCTCGCGCTCCGCGAGGTCGCGCTCGGCCTGCGACCCGTGCTTGCCCTGGGTGCGCAGCTTCTCGACGCGCTTCTCGATGACCGACAGGTCGGCGACCGTAAACTCGAGGTCCATGTCGTCCACGTCGCGCCACGGGTCGGGGCCGGCGGGTGCGGTTGGATCGGCGAAGGCGCGCGCCACATGGAGCAGAGCATCCGCGTTGCGGATCAGGGCGAGGACATCGGCCTGGATGGTGCCCTCGCGTGCGGCCCCGGCCGGAATGGCGACGTCGACGTAGGTGACGTCGGCGTGGGTCGTCTTCTTCGGCTTGAAGAGCTCGGAGAGCCGATCAACCCGCTCGTCGGGCACCTTTACCACGGTCATGTTCGGCGCGGCGCGGCCACCGGAGAAGCCGGTCTCGGCGTGGCCGCCGGTCAGGGCGTTGAAGACGGTGGTCTTGCCGCTGCCCGGCAGGCCGACGATGGTGACCTGCATCGGTCAGTAGCCGGCGTCGAGGTCCACGACGTTGCGAAGCGGCTCCCCGGCGCGGTCGCGTCGCAGGTTGTCGACGAACAGGTCCACGGTGCGCTCCACCACGCGGTCGGACGCCCAGCTGGTGTGCGGGGTGATGATGAGGTTCGGCGTGCGGTACAGCGGAGACTCCGGCGACAGCGGCTCCTCGGAAAAGACGTCGAGCACCGCGCCGCCGATCCAGCCGGACTCCAGCGCGCGGCGCAGTGCCAGCTCGTCGATCAGCCGCCCGCGCGCGATGTTGATGAGCCAGGCGTCCTGCCGCATCTCGCCCAGCTGCTCGGCGCCGATGAGCCCGGCGGTCTCGTCGGTGAGCGGGGCCGCCACCACCACGATGTCGCTCTGGCGCAGCACCTCGCCCAGCTGGTCCAGGCCGAAGAGCTCGACGGGTGAGCCCTCCCCGGACCCTCGCTCGGGATGGCGGCGCGTGGCCAGGATGCGGCAGCCGAACGGCTCGAGCAGGTGCGCGACCTCGCGACCGATGTCGCCGTAGCCGACGATCCCGATGGTGAGCTCCGAGAGCTCCCGCCCGCGCAGCGGCTGCCAGGTGCGCTCGCGCTGGAGCTCGAGCAGCTGCGGCAGGCGGCGGGCGATGGCCAGCGCCATCATCACCACGTACTCGGCGATGGGACGGCTGAAGACGCCACGCGCGTTCGTCACGGCCAGTCCCCGCTGTCGGACCGCGGCCGTCGTCACGCGGTCCA
>Ga0208612_1001105_pt1 | contig 11315 bp, 7 predicted proteins | sample AntDryMetagUQ889_FD_188089 | JGI IMG/M metagenome (GOLD analysis project Ga0208612, IMG submission 188089) | Polar desert microbial communities from Antarctic Dry Valleys - UQ889 (SPAdes) | ecosystem: Environmental > Terrestrial > Soil > Desert | place: Antarctic Dry Valleys | collected 2008-12-31 | reverse complement strand
CAGCGCCTCGTTTGCCCCGGTTCCGATGCCCCGAGGGCCTAGTTCCTGAAGGCCCGCTGCGATCTGCTGTGTGGCGAGCCCGTTATGGGAGAATCTGGGTGATTGCCCCATTGAGATCGGTTCGTCCGGATCCGCTGGGAGGCTGCTGTGGAAGGTTCGCGCACCGCGCGTGCAAGGTGGCTCCCTTCACTGCGAGTCGTGGTGGTCTATGTCGTATTCGTGACCGCCTGGATCCTCGGTTCAGATGCCGTGGTGGCCGCATTCGTCTCGGACCCCGAACAGATCACTCGGCTTCAGACCCTCAAGGGCATCGCCTTCGTGGTCGTCACCGCGGGGCTTCTCTATCTGCTGATCAAACGGGTCATCGAAGACACGCAGCTTTCCTATGAAGGCGCGGCAAAGCGAGAGGCATCGCTGGGCCTTCTTCTGGAACAGATCCCGGCGAGCGTCTGGACGACAGACCTTGATCTGATGGTCACTTACGCGCGGGGAGGGGGCATCGCCGGGCCCGGGATGGAGACCTCTAGCGTCGTCGGAAACAATGTTGGTCAGACGACCGGGAGCGAGGTTCCACACCTCCCTTCGGTTGAGGCGCATCGACGAGCTCTCGAAGGACAAGAAGCGAGCTTCAGGTTCGAGAGCGAGGGAGAAACGATCGAGGCTCGCGTGAAGCCATTTCGGGACACCGCGGATCACATCGTCGGATGCCTGGGGTTCGGTCTAGATGTGACCGAACGGGTCAACTCGGAACGGGAAAGGTCGCAGACCTTAGAACGACTCCAGAAGCTGAACAAGGAGCGGGAGACGTTGCTCGGTCATCTGGTCAGGGCGGAAGAGGCCGAGCGGAAGCGCATCGCCGAGGGGATCCACGACGACTCTATACAGGTGATGACGTCCGCAGGGATGGAGATGGATCTGCTGATCGATCGGTTGAGCGAGCCCGGCGATGTCGAGCTTGCGCGGCGAAGCCGTGATCTCGTCAGCGACGCGATCGGTCGTCTCAGGACCCTCGTTTTTCGCCTCAGACCTCTAGCACTGGACCAAGCGGGCTTAGCGGTAGCCACTCGGCTGCTCTTGGAGAAAGCGACGGTTGAGACCGGGTTGGAGTTCACCCTCTCGGACGAGTCCACCGTTCCGCTGGGCGGAGAGAAGCTCTACGTCACCTACCAGATCATTCAAGAGGCCATCGCGAACGTCCGCACGCACTCGAGCGCCCGTCGAGTGGACGTGACGTTCAGCGACGGGGAGGACGGCCTACAGGTCCAGGTCGTGGACGATGGGTCCGGTTTCGATCCCGCGACACCGATCGAGCATGGCCACTTCGGGCTGACCGGCATGCGCGAACGCGCCGCCGTCCTGGGAGGCACCTGCACCGTCATGACGTCGCATGAGGGCACGTCCATCGAGCTATGGGTTCCTTGGGACGAGCATCGCCCGGCCCAGACGGTGTCGGGATGACGGAGCCACCGTCTCCCATCCGCCTCTTGTTGGTCGATGACCACCAGGTCGTATTGCACGGGTTAGCTCAGTTCTTCGAGACCCAGGAGGATCTTGAAGTCGTGGGACAAGCCACCACAGGGGAGCAAGCGATTGGTCTGCTCGAAACAACATCCCCGCATGTTGCCCTCCTGGATCTCAGGCTGCCCGATACGGACGGCATCTCGCTCTGTCGCGAACTGCGAACCCGACGCCCAGAGCTCATCTGCTTGATGTTGTCCTCGTTCGGGGAGGAATCCGCCGTGGCCGACGCCATGCTTGGAGGTGCGGCGGGATACATGCTCAAAGACGCCCCACTCCATGAAGTAGTCGCTGTGATCAGGGAGGTCGCAGCGGGGCACACCATCTTCGACTCTGCCCTCACCAGCCGGGTGCTGGCTCGTTTGCGGGGGCAGGTCACCGAGCCCACGATCCAGGGTCTCTCACCGCAGGAGCGCCGAGTCCTTGTCTTGATCGCGGAAGGCATGACGAACCGCGAGATCGCGCAGGAGATGTACCTCGCGGAGCAGACGGTGAAGAACTATGTGTCCAGTCTGCTGTCGAAGCTGGGTCTAAAGCGCCGGGCCCAGGCCGCCAAACTGTTCAGGGACTCGCGTCGCGACTGACGACGTCTGACTAGTAATCAACGACCACGTTCGACCCAGTACTCCCGTACCTACCCATTGGGTACCGTTCGGCCCTATCGGGCGTCCTCTCGCGTTGCCATGCTGGCTCTACACCGCTGAGAGGCAAGGGCATGGATCGAAGAAGCGCTTACGACGGCAGCAGCAGATGAACACTCTGGTGCTGTGTGACGACACCGACGACGTCAGGGATTTCTTACGCCGGGAAGTGGCTAATCACCCCGACCTTGCGGTGGTCGGCGAAGCCGTGAACGGTGAAGAAGCCATCGCCCAAGCCGGATCGCTACAGCCGGATGTGATGCTCCTCGATATTCGGATGCCGGTGCTTGATGGGCTAGCGGCTCTTCCCCGCATCCTCGAGGTCTCGCCGAGCACGAAGGTAGCCGTCTTCTCGGGTCTCGATCCCGGCACAGCCCGGCCTATGGCTCTCGCTGAGGGGGCTGCGATATTCATCGAGAAGGGAGATCCACTCTCTGTGGTCATCGAGGCCCTTCGGGGACTCTGTGCGCCCGAGGCACAGCCAGCCCCCCCTGAGCCGCGCGAGCTGATCAGGAGGACCGCCTGATGGCAGTCGGGTCGCCGATCAGAGCTTTGATCGTCGAAGACAATCCTTTTGATGTCGAGTTGGTCACCCACGCGCTCAAAGCATCGGGCCTATCGCTAGAGATCGCACATGCAGAGGATGAGCAGGGGTTCGTGGCCTCGCTGACCCCCCCGCCGGACATCGTGCTTATCGATTACAACCTTCAGTCGTTCGACGTCTTCGCGGCCATGGACATCGCGCGTGGTCAGGGGGAGGACTTCCCCTTCATAGTCGTGACCCGCTACTCGGGAGACGAAGCGGCCGCCGAATGCATCGAGCGCGGCGCGGTCGACTACGTCCTCAAGGACCAGCTTCGGCGCCTTCCGCAGGCTGTCACGCTTGCGCTGGAGCAACGTGAACTGCGAGAGACAGCCCGCCGTGCAGAGCGCGGCACCTTAGCCAGCGAAGCGCTCAAGTCGGCGATCTTGGAGTCCGCACTGGATTGCGTCGTCGGCATGAGCGATGAAGGAAAGATCATCGAATTCAACCCGGCCGCCGAAGCAACATTTGGCTACACCCGCGACGAGGCGATGGGCCAAAGCGTCGCCGAGCTCATGATTCCGCCCGCCTATAGGAGCCTCCACAAGAAAGGTCTAGCGGTTTTCCGCGCGACGGGAGAGGGACGCGTGCTGGGGCGCCGCATCGAGATCGAAGCGATGAGAAAGGGTGGGTCGGTTTTCCCCGCCGAGTTGGCCATCACGGAAGTGGATCTCCCCGGTGCCCAGGTATTCACTGCCGTCATCAGGGACATCTCTCCGCGTCTTGAGATGGAACGCTCGCTTCGGGAGAGTGAAGTTCGGTTCCGCTCCTTAGTCCAGAACTCGCGAGATGTCATCGCCGTGGTCGACGAGAACTTGATCTTCCGATTCGTCAGTCCCGCCGTCGAGGAGATAACGGGGTTCTCCCCCGAGGAGCTCCTGGGTACAGCGGGCGTGGATTACATACACCCCGGCGATGTCGAAGGGCTTGCGCACGAAGTCGCTGAGATCATGGCCGAACCGAACGAAGCGAAAACGGTCGAGGTGCGCTGTCGCACCAAGACAGGTGACTTCATCTGGATCGAGATCAGGGCAGCGAACAGGCTTAAAGATCCGGGCATCCGCGGGATAGTTTTGAATTACCACGACATCACCGAGCGCCGTCTCGCCCTCAACGAGCTGCAGCGCAGTCAGAAGTCGATGGCCGACGCCCAAGCGACCGCTCACTTGGGGTCTTTCGAGTGGGATCCCGAAGCCGGCCTACTCACCTGGTCAGACGAGCAGTTCCGTATCTTCGGTCATGAGCCGCAGGCGTTCGCTGCAGCCGAGTCGCACTTCATCGATGCTGTCCACCCTGACGACAGACAGCAAGTGCTCCGCGAGAACGAGATGTGCGCGCGAACGGGCGGCCCCGTCGAGCAGGAGTTCAGGATCCGCCGCCCCGATGGCTCAGAGCGGTGGCTCCGCGGGTGCATCAGCGCGGTGCTGCAGGACGGAAGATTGATCCGGATGTTCGGAAGTAACCAGGACGTCACTGAACAGCGCGAGGCCGAAGAGGACCGACGCCGGCTGGTTGAGCAACATCGGGAGCTTGCCGAGCAATCACGTCTTCTCTTGGAGTCCACCGGAGAGGGGATGTGGGGGTTGGATCTGGAAGGTCGCTGCACGTTCGTCAATCAGGCTGCCGCGCACGCCTTGGGGTACGAGGTCGATGATCTTCTAGGGAAGGTGGTCCATCACGTTACCCACCATTCGAAAGCTGACGGGAGTCCGTACCCGATCGAGGAGTGTCCCACCTTCCTGGCGATGAAGGAAGGGACGGCCACCCACCGCGGTACCGAGGTGTTCTGGAAAGCCGACGGGACGAGCGTTCCCGTGGAGTACTCGGCCTATCCGATCTTCAGGGACGGCCAACCGTCTGGAGCGGTGGTCTCCTTCAACGACGTGAGCGATCGCATCCGGATGGAGGAAGCCCTCAGGTCGAGCGAGGCCCTCTTCCGAGGGGCCTTCCGGGCGGCCCAGACAGGTATCGCCCTGATCGATGCGGACGCTCGGAGATACGTCGAGGTCAACCAATCCCTGTGCGACATGCTGGGTTACACCAAGGAGGAACTGCTCGAGCTGGACTGGGTGACCATTACCCATCCCGATGACCGTAGCGTGAATCTCGAGCGTGTCCGACGCCTCACGACGGGCCAGGACGACTTTGCCTTGCTGACCAAACGTTACGTTCGCAAGGACGGCTCGGTGATCTTCGTTGAGATCAGCGACGCCCTCCTACGAGATTCGGATGGCGCGGTGCAGTATCTCGTTACGCACGTTGTCGATGTGACCGAGAGACGGGCCGCCGACAGCGGCTTGCGGGAGAGCCGGGAGCTACTAGAGGCAGTGCTCGACAATTCGCCTGCGGTCATCTACATCAAACGCCTGAACGGTGACTACATGCTCATCAACCGTCAGTATCAAGGGGTATTCGACGTGACGGTGGAAGGCGTGATCGGTAGGAACGACGTGCACCTCCACGGACCCGAGGTCGGAGAGATACTCCGAGCCAACGACCGCCAGATAATCGCGGAGGGAGTACCTCGAGAGCTCGAGGAAGTAGTGCAGCACTCGGACGGAACGATGCACACGTATATCTCGCTGAAATTTCCACTGTTCGATACCGATGGTGAGCCATATGCGATGTGCGGCATATCGACCGACATCAGCGAACGCGTCAAAGCAGAAGAAAAGCGGATGGAACTAGAGGGCCAGCTCAGGCAGGCTCTCAAGATGGAGGCCGTCGGGCAACTGGCGGGTGGCGTGGCGCACGACTTCAACAACATCCTCGCTGTGATCTTGAACTATGCCGCATTCGTGGCCGAGGACTTGCCCGCAGGCGATCCAAGGGCTGACGACGTGGGGGAGATCGTCAAGGCCGGCCAGAAAGCTACGAAGCTGGTCCACCAGTTGCTGGCCTTCTCACGCAAGGAAGTGATCGAAGAGCAGGTCGTGGACCTCAACGACGTGGTTGCCGACCTCGGCGAGTTGCTGCGTCGCTCTATCGGTGAAGACATCCAGCTCGACACCGTGCTGGAAGAGGGTCTGAGGCCGACCAAAGCAGACCCCGGCCAACTCGAGCAAGTTCTTATGAACCTCGCCGTCAACGCCAGGGACGCCATGCCGGGCGGAGGCTCTCTTACCGTGACCACCTCCAACCAGGATGTAGCAGGTGGTGAGTTCCCCGGCCTGGTAGGGGGGAAATATGTCACCCTGCGCGTGTCCGACACGGGTGTGGGGATGGACGCGGATGTCGCAGATCGGATCTTCGAACCGTTCTTCACGACGAAGCCAAGGGGGCAGGGGACCGGTCTCGGACTTGCGACCGTCTACGGCATCGTCAAGCAAGCTCAAGGCGGTATCTACGTGGGCTCCGAGATCGGCGTAGGCACCTCCTTCACGGTCTATCTGCCGGTCTGTGACGAGCCGCATCAACCGCCTTTGGAGTTGCAACAGCAAGAAGGCCTACCCGCAGGGCACGAGACGATCGTCGTGGTCGAAGACGACGACGCGGTGCGTCACCTCGTCTCGCGGATCCTCGAGAAGAGCGGCTTCGAGGTCGTCGCAAAAAGTTCCGGAAGGGATGCCGTTGCTTACTTCGAACGCACCGGGGCGACGGTGGACCTCGTGCTTACAGATGTGGTCATGCCTGAGATGTCCGGCAAGGTGCTGGCCGACAACATCCGGTCCATCGACCCGAACGTCAAAGTGCTGTTCATGTCCGGCTACACCGACGAGATCATCGCCAAGCGAGGGATCCTCGAAAGCGGGCGCCAGCTGATCAACAAACCGTTCGACGGAGCACAACTTGTGAGCCGAGTGCGCGAGATCCTAGGTGAAAGGAAAGTGTCATGACTCCTTCTGTCACAGCTTCGATCCTGGTGGTCGACGACGAGCAATCGGTTCAGCGACTGGTGAAGAGGACGTTGGAGCGGGGTGGATACACGGCCGTGGCGACGGCTTCCTCGGCGAAAGAGGCCCGAGTCCTGCTCGGCGAGGCTGAATATCAACTACTCGTCACCGATATACAGATGCCTGAGGAGTCGGGTCTGCGCCTGTTGGAGCGGATGCAGGTGGAGCGGCCCGACCTTGCCACGATCATGGTGACGGGAACGGACGATGCGGATCTGGTCAACGCCGCTCTCGACCTGGGCGCCTACGGGTATGTGGTCAAGCCTTTCAAACAGTCCGAGCTCCTGATAAACGTCAACAACGCTTTGCGGCGCCGGGCTTTGGAGCGCGAGAACCGGCAGCATCGTCTCCACCTGGAAGACAAGGTCAGAGAGCGCACGACCGAGCTATGGGGAGCGATCCAGACCGTTGAACGTTCTCAGCAGATGGTCAGCGCGTCCCGGTCGGAAACGATCAGCAGGTTGGCCATAGCGGCCGAGTGTAGGGATGAAGAGACTGGATCCCACGTCATCCGGATGAGCCGCTACTGCCATCTGTTGGCGAGAGCCGCCGGTCTACCTAGCCAGCAGACGCAGATGATGCTGGAAGCCAGCCAGCTCCACGACATCGGCAAGATCGGGATCCCCGACGGCGTGTTGCTGAAGGTGAAGGCGTTCACGCCCGAAGACAGGGCCGTCATGCAAGAGCACGCTGAGCTCGGGTACGGGATCCTGGCAGGGTCGGAGTCAGAGCTGCTGCGGTTGGCTGCCACCATCGCGCGGACCCACCATGAGTGGTTCGACGGCACCGGTTATCCGGTAGGGCTGAAGGGGACCGATATCCCCGTCGAGGGCCGCATCGCGGCCATCGCCGACGTCTTCGACGCGCTAACGACACACCGGGTCTACCGGCGGGCCTATCCGATCGGTGTGGCGGTGGAGATGATGAAAGAAGAATCAGGGACTCATTTCGATCCCGAGTTGCTAGACCTCTTCTGGTGCGTTCTCCCCGAGGTGCTGTCGGCCAAGGAAGCTCACGAACGGGTCGGCGCTCTTGCTCCAGCGATCTGACTGCGACTGAGCGAGCGCGTGGCCGGCTTCCTGGGGACTAGTGAGTTCCTCCGAGTGGGCACGTCATATCGGGCATCCCTCACGGACGGATTCGGTACTAATGGCCCATCTAGTCCCGCGTCGCGCCTTCCGAAAACGATAAGGACGAAAGGGACGCACATGGCAAACGCGAAACGAAGGCGCTATCAGGTGGCAGCCGCGGCGACGCCGGACTGCCCGAGGTGCTCGCTATCAAGGAGGAGTACGTGATCGAAGAAGCGTTCTCTCGCAGCGACGTGCGCTCCTCCAAGGTCAAGTTTCCAACCGGACAGATGCTTATGGAGGCTCAAGGATGAAGCAGTCGCAAACGATAAGTATCCTGCCGACGGATCCCGGTGCGAACCGTGTCCTAGTAGTGGACGACGACCTCAGCCAACGGATGATGCTTGTTCGTATGTTGCGCAAGGCCGATTACTTCTGTGCTGGAGCAATGAGCACCGAGGAGGCGCGTAACCAGCTCAAAGAGGGTTCCTTCGGGATGGTGGTGACCGACCTGCGGATGTTCGCGGAGGACGGCATCGAGCTCGTCCGTCACATCGCCGATCGCTATCCCAACAGCTACTCGATAGTTGTGAGCGGTTTCGTGTCGGAAGGCGACGCCGACCGCGTGCGCCGAGCCGGAGCCTTCGATCTCCTGAGGAAACCCATCGAGCGGGCCGCGTTCTTGGAAACGATCGAGAGAGCGTTCGCCCATCGCATGGGCACCGTGGCTCTACGACGCCACCAGGCGCACTGATGGGGCAGCTTCGATCCCCGTCGGAGATCGAGGAGCCCCCGACCACGCCGAGGAAGTTGATCAAGACGGTGGTTTCTTTTGCTGGTTGACTACGATGAAGACCGCGGCCTTACCCGCTACGGATGGCGCAAGCGGCAGTCGCAGCAGATCCAGGTCGACTAGGTCAGAGACGTTTCCGGCCGAAGATCGACTCTGCGCAGCAGCTGAGCGTTGGCGGCGACGATGATCGTGGAGAGCGACATCAGCACTGCTCCGACCGCAGGCGACAGGTTGAAGCCGGCCCACGAGAGGACGCCTGCGGCCAGTGGGATGGCGAAGGCGTTGTACCCGGTGGCCCACACGAGGTTCTGGATCATCTTTCGGTACGACGCCTTCGAGAGCTTGATCACCCCCACTACGGCGCGCGGGTCGTCGGAAGCGAGGATCACTCCGGCCGACTCGATCGCCACATCCGTTCCCGCTCCGATTGCGATGCCGACATCAGCCCTCGCAAGAGCCGGCGCGTCATTGACGCCATCGCCGACCATGGCCACGCGCTGGCCGCGGTTCTGCAACTCCACAACCTTCGAGTCCTTGTCTTCCGGCAGGACCTCGGCGAAGTACTCGTCGATCCCGAGCTCGCTGGCGACGGCCGCAGCGACCTGCTCGGCGTCGCCGGTGATCATGGCGACCTTGACGCCGATCTGATGCAAGTTGTCGACTGCCTGTCGGGACTCTTTTCGGACCTTGTCCTCGAGCGCGAAGGCACCGAGCACCTTGTCCTCTTCGAGCAGGAATAGGACGGCGGCCCCCCGGCCCTTCCACTCACTGATCTCACCTTCAAGATCGCCGGGGAAGTCTGCTCCCCGCTCCTCAAGAAGCTTCGGTCCTCCCACAGCCAGCGTCCGTCCGGCGACCGCGGCCTCAACACCGCGCGCTGTCATGGAGCGGAAGTCCGTCGCTCTTGGAAGGTCACCTTTCTCCTTCGCTGCTCGCACGATGGCGCGCGCCAGGGGATGCTCGCTGTCTGACTCGATCGCGCCCGCCAACCCCAGGACTTGGTCTTCATCCCCGTGGGTCGCGATCACCCCGGTGACCGCATGTTGTGCGGCGGTGAGAGTGCCCGTCTTGTCGAACAGAACGACGTCGACGTCGCGCATGCGCTCGAGAGCCAGCCGGTCCTTCACAAGGATCCCGTTGCGGGCTGAGAGCGCGGTCGAGATCGAGATGACGAGCGGGATCGCAAGTCCGAGAGCATGAGGGCACGCGATGACGAGCACGGTAACTGTGCGCTCCACTGCGCCGCGGGGCTCGCCGAAGAGATTCCACGCGATGAAGGTGATGACCCCCGACGCAGCAGCGACATAGAAGAGAAGCGCAGCAGCCCGATCCGCGAGTGCTTGCGCCCGAGATTTCGAACCCTGAGCCTCCGCAACGAGTCGTTGGATACCGGCGAGCGCGGTGTTGTCTCCCACCGCATCGATCTGGACCCTGATCGCTGAGTCGGTCGCCACGGTGCCGGCGGTGACCTTGTCACCCTCGCTCTTGGGGACGGGGCGCGACTCTCCGGTGAGCATGGATTCATCGACGTCGGCCGAGCCGTCGACCACGTGTCCGTCGGCCGGGATCCTTGCACCCGAGCGGACGAGCACGACGTCTCCCTCTCGTAGTTCTGAGATCGAGACGGTTTCGGTCCCTTGTGTAGTGACGCGCTCGGCGTCATCCGGAAGCAGTTCGGCCAGCGCGGCAAGTGCATTGCTCGCCTGGCCGATCGCTTTCATCTCTTGCCAGTGACCGAGAAGCATGATCGCGATCAGTGCAGCGAGCTCCCACCAGAAGTCGAGGTCGAACGCTCCGAACTCGGTGGCAACGCTCGCGACGAACGAGACCGTGATCGCAAGCCCGATCAGAAGCATCATGCCGGGCTGGCGCGCCTTCGCTTCCTGGACGGCGCCCGTTAGGAATGGCCACCCGCCATAGACGAAGATGGCCGTTCCCAGGACGGGTGGGACCCAGGTGCTCCCGGCGAAGTGAGGAGCGGTGTAGCCGAGCAGCTCCTGGAACATGTGGCTGAAGAAGACGACGGGGATCGTCAGGGCGAGCGTCATCCAGAAGCGGTCGCGGAACTGCGCCGGGTCGTGGTGGCTGTGATCGCCGTGACCGTCGTGGGCTCCGGGACTGGGGCGATGGTGGTCGTGGCCATCTGGCATCGGGGTCGTGAGGGCGGCGTCGCGAGTGCTGTGCTCGGCGCGGTCGTGTTCCATCTCAGCTCCTTGGTCGGCTCCTTAACTCCTACTATACCCCCGGGGGGTATATAGATGTCAAGCCCACTTCGAAGGAGGTTGCCAAATGAGGGGCTACTACGGAGGCAGAGAAGAGCGATCGAGCGCCCCGTGACGTTACGGCTGCGCCTCCACCGTTGTCTGTAGTCGGGTGATGCGCGAGTGGAGCGCCGGATGAGCGTCGCCCTGCTCATGTGCCGAGCAGCGCTTGTGCGAATAGGCGACCGCCGCAACTGTGTACTCGCCGGGCTCTGTGAACGACGCTCCCAGCTCGAGGCGAGCAGGCTCCCCCGGCCTCTTGCCCTGCACGCAATAGGTATGCGCCATGACGAAGGGGGCCCTGTCACCGTTCTCGTCGAACCAGACCTGCACCTCGGTGATCGAGGAATCTGGGTCGTGGGCTTTGATGATCAAGATCTCCTCTTCGCAGGTGCCTGGCTCTTCGCATGTGCCCGAAGCTGTAGTCACGGGCGGATCCTGCCAGCGCATCACCGTGATCTTGGGACGACGATGCCCCGTATCGGCCGTGGCCGGAGTCATACCCAGCAACGCCCCGACCAGCGCCAGTACCACGATCACCCTTCCCATACCGACC
>Ga0208612_1001103_pt1 | contig 11325 bp, 13 predicted proteins | sample AntDryMetagUQ889_FD_188089 | JGI IMG/M metagenome (GOLD analysis project Ga0208612, IMG submission 188089) | Polar desert microbial communities from Antarctic Dry Valleys - UQ889 (SPAdes) | ecosystem: Environmental > Terrestrial > Soil > Desert | place: Antarctic Dry Valleys | collected 2008-12-31 | reverse complement strand
CTGGACGTCGTTGCCCTTCACGAGCTGGGCGGCGTTCAGGAAGTAGACCTTGATGTTGTAGCTCGGGGCGCCGGGGCCGAGCATGAGGAAGGCGAGGGCGGCGAGTACCACGAAGAGCGCGGCGCTCACCGCCACCCGTCTCCATGTGCCCGCGTAGGTCTAACGCCGGCCCCGGACCGGATAGGAGCGGACGGAGGATGGCGACGTTTGCCGGGTCCCCTGACCGCTCGTCAGATCACCATGTCGATCGGCTGGGGCCGGGCCCCGCCGGAGGCTCCGACCGGTCAGTTCGCGGCCAGCTCCGCCAGCGTCCGCAGCGTCTCCGCGTCGCCGACCGTCGCCGGATCGACCAGGATCGTCGATACCCGCGAGTCGCGCCAGGCGTCGAGCTCGTGGCGGATCTTGTCCGGCGGACCGACCAGGGCCAGCTCCTCGATGAGCTTCCGTGGGACGGCGGCCGCGGCGTCGTTCTTCTTGCCGTCGAGGTAGAGGTCCTGGATGCGGTCCACCTCCTGCTCGTAGCCCATCCGCCGCGGCACGTCGGCGTGGAAGTTCTGCTTGCGCGAGCCCATGCCGCCGAAGTAGAGCGCGTACATCGGTCGCAGGGAGTCGACCGCACGGTCGACGTCGTCGTCGAGCACGATCGGTACCGAGGCCACCACCTCGAACTCCCCGGGCGTCCGGCGCGCGCCCTCGCGGGCGAAGCCCTCGGACAGCGCGTCCTTGTAGAAGGTCTCATCGGTGGGGGAGTAGAAGAGCGCCATCCAGCCGTCGCACAGCTCGGCGGCGAGGGCCACGTTCTTCGGTCCCTCGGCCGCGAGGTAGATCGGCAGCTCCTCGCGCAGGGGACGCACCGAGCTCTTCAGCGCCTTGCCCTGCCCGGTGCCGCCCTCGATGGGGAGGGTGAAGTGCTCGCCCTGGTGGGTCAGCGGCCCCTCGCGCGCCAGGATCTGGCGGACGATCGCCAGGTACTCGCGGGTGCGGGCGAGCGGCTTGGGGAACGGCTGCCCGTACCAGCCCTCGACCACCTGCGGCCCGGAGACCCCGAGCCCGAGCACGAAGCGCCCTCCGGAGAGGTGATCGAGCGTCATGGCCGCCATCGCCGTGGCCGCCGGTGCGCGCGCCGACATCTGCATGATCGCCGTGCCCAGGCGGAGTCGCTCGGTGTGGGCACCCCACCACGAGAGCGGCGTGAGTGCGTCGGAGCCGTAGGCCTCGGCAGTCCACAGCGAGTCGAACCCGAGGCGGTCGGCCTCCTGGATGAGGTCGAGCGCGCCCTCCGGCGGCCCTCCCTGCCAGTAGCCCATGTTGAGCCCGAGCTTCACGGAGGCGGCACAGTATCGAGCGCCGGTACCCCGCGGCCTGGCCCTTGCCGCGCACGCGGCTCGACCCAGAACCTGGCCGACCTCGAGGCCCTGGGCACCTGAGCGAAGCGGCTGCGCCCCGTCGGGGCTACCCTCAACCACGCATGCTCGAGGGAGTCGCCCGGATCACCCTCGCCGCCGTGCTTGCCGCCGCCGCTGCGCTCAAGGTCGCCGACCCGCGCGCGAGTCAGGCGGCGCTCTCCACCTTCGGGATCGGCACGCCGCCTGTCCGCCGCGCCGCCTTCGTCGCGATCGTCGCGTGGGAGCTCGCACTGGCCGCGGGCGTGGCCGCGGGCCTGGACGTCGCCGCCTTTGCCGCCGCTGGAACGCTCACGGCCTTCGCGGCAGTCCTTCTCCTTGCATTGCGCCGTGGGCGCTCCGGCGCCCCGTGCGCATGCTTCGGGTCGCGCTCGCGGGTCAGCGCGGCCGCTGTCGCGCGCAACCTCGGGCTGGCCGCCGCCTTCGCCGCGCTTCCGTTCGTGCCCGACGCCCGCCTTTCGGCCACGCACTGGCTCGCGCTGGGACTCGGGGTGGCGCTGCTCGGGGTCCTCGGCCTGACCGTCGCGGTGCTGGCCCTCGCGCGGGAGATCGGCGTGCTGCGCCTGGCCATCGGACCCCAGAGCGCGCTCGAGATTCCCGAGGAGGGCCCCGAGCTCGGCAGCCGCACCGACGTCCTCGCGGAGCTCGCCGACGCATCCGAGGACGCCGAGGTGTGGCTGGCGGTCTTCACCTCGGAGGGCTGCCGGGTGTGCCAGGCGCTCGAGCCGGCCGTGGCCCACCTGGCCCGCGACCCGCTCGTGAGCGTGCGCACCTTCGACGAGCGCCGCGACCCCGGCGCCTGGCGGCGCCTCGACGTGCCTGGCAGCCCGTTCGCGGTGGCCCTCGATCGGGACGGCACGGTGCTGGCCAAGGGCACGTTCAACACGCTCCCGCAGCTCGAGGGCGTGGTCGCCACCGCCGAGCGGCGGCTGCGCGAGGCCATCCGTGCCTGATGCCGGGCGGATGACCGACGCGGTGGCGGCCGGTGCCTCGCGGCGAGGCTTCCTGGCGCGGGTGGGCGGCGCGCTCGTCGCCGCCATGACCGGCAGCGCGCTGCTCGCGGCGGCGCGGCCCGACGAGGCCGAGGCCTTCCACTTCTGCGGTCACACCTATACCACCGGCTCCTGCCCCCACCCGCTCGGGCGGGCGCTGCCCCGCGTGGACGCCCGTGGCTACCCGGTGCGCCCGCGCGACGGCAAGCCGGTCGACGACCGAGGCCGGTTGGTGGACGCCCAGCGCCGCCTCGTGGACGAGCGCGGCGTGCCCCTGCGCGACACCGAGGGCGATCCGCTGCCGGCGGTGGAGCGCACCTCCGTGTGCGAGGCGGTGTCCGAGCGATTCGGGTTCGAGACCGCCGTCGACGGGTCCTGGTACCGCTGCTGCAACGGCCGGGTGCGCAAGCTGATGGACTGCTGCGCGCGCCGGAGCACGCGCATCAACGGTGACCGGGCCCTGCCCGGCTACTGCTACTCCGGCCGCAAGGTCTTCTGCGTCATGTACTACGACACGAAGGTGCCGTGTTGAGCCCGCTCGAGATCTCCCTGGTGGCCGCGGCCCTCGTTGCCGGCCTGACCGGTGCGTGGTCGCCGTGCGGACTCTCGATGGTGGAGACGATCGGCCCGACCGGGCACGAGGGAGGACGCCGCACGACGGCGGCCGCATGCCTCACCTTCACGGCCGGGGCCCTCGTGGGCGGCGTGGTCATCTTCGGGTCCCTCTCCCTGCTGGGGGCGTGGCTCGGGGGCGGGCACGTCGCCCTCGCCGCCGCCGCCGGGGTGGCTGCGCTCGCCGCGGTGGGGGAGGCACGCGCGGTGCGGATCGTGCCCCAGATCCGCCGCCAGGTGCCCGAGACGTGGCGCCGGACCATGCCGCTGCCGGTGGCGGCCGGGCTCTACGGCGTACTGCTCGGGCTCGGGTTCACGACGTTCGTCCTCACCCTCGCGGTGTGGGTGCTCGCGGGCTTCAGCGTCGCTCTCGGCAACCCGGTGATCGGAGCGCTCGTGGGGGTCGCCTTCGGGCTCGGGCGTGCGCTCCCCGTCGCGGTGATGGCCCCTCTGGCGGGCGCCCCGACCGGCCTGTGGCTCACCGAGCTCATGGCCGAGCGGCCGGGGATTCTGAGGGGCTTTCGCACGGTTGACGCGCTGGCGCTGTCGGCGTGCGCGGTCGCGGTCGCCGTGTGAGCGCGCCGAGACGCGGGTCGCGGGGGCCACCCCAGCCGTTAGGTTGGGCCCACGGCTCCCTCGTGGGAGGCCGCAGGCCGGCGCAGGTCCAGCCACAGAGGGAGGTTCGGATGAGCACGGACGGGGCCCATGCGGGTGCGGAGGAGATGGACGTCGGCAAGGCGCTCGGGACCGACTACATGCTCATCCGCGACCAGCTCACCGAGGCCGAGGTCGACTACCTCGAGCGTACGCGCAGCTACGTCGACGACGAGGTGCTCCCCGTCATCGGCGACTACTGGGACCGGGCCGAGTTGCCGTGGGAGCTCATGCGACGGCTCGGGGAGCTCGGGCTCGTCGGAGACGGGATCGAGGGCTACGGCTGCCCGGAGATGAGCCCGGTGGCGGCGGGCCTCGTGAACATGGAGGTGAACCGCGGCGACGGCAGCCTCGGCACCTTCCTCGGCGTGCAGGCCGGGCTGACCATGCGCTCGATCGCCATGTTCGGCACCGAGGACCAGAAGGAGCAGTGGCTGCCGGAGATGGCGCGTGTCGAGAAGATCGGCGCCTTCGCGCTGACCGAGCCCGAGCACGGCTCCGACTCGATAGCGCTCGAGACCACCGCCCGCCGCGACGGCGATGAGTGGGTGCTCGACGGGGCCAAGCGCTGGATCGGGAACGGCACGGTCGCCGACGTGACCGTGGTCTGGGCCCGCGACACCGAGGACGACGAGGTCAAGGGCTTCATCGTGGAGAAGGACACACCCGGCTACGAGGCGAGCGTCATCGCCGGCAAGGTGCCCGTGCGTGCCGTGTGGCAGGCCGACATCTCGCTGGAGGGCGTACGCGTGCCCGGGGAGAACCGGTTGCCCGGTGCCAATTCCTTCAAGGACGCCGGCAAGGTGCTCGCCGCCACCCGCAACCTCTGCGCGTGGGGCGCCCTCGGACACGCGGTGGCCGCCTACGACAGCGCTCTCGCCTACTCGAAGCAGCGCCACCAGTTCGGCAAGCCGATCTGCTCCTTCCAGCTCGTGCAGGAGAAGCTCGTGAAGATGCTGGCCGAGGTCACTTCCATGCAGCTCTACTGCATGCGCATCGCCCGTCTGAACGAGGAGGGCGGCATGAGGGACACGATCGCCGGGCTCGCGAAGATGAACAACACGAACAAGGCGCGGCAGGTGATCGCCCAGGCGCGCGACCTGCTCGGCGGGAACGGCGTCCTGCTCGACTACCACGTCATGCGCCACATGGCCGACATCGAGGCCATCCACACCTTCGAGGGCACGGAGACGATCCAGACCCTGATCGTCGGGCGCGACATCACGGGCGTGAGCGCCTTTGCGTGAGGTCGCCCTCGGCGACCTCCGCCAGCCTACGGTGGAGCCGGTCGCCTAACCGCTGAGAGGTCGGGCGAGCTCTACGGCCTGCCGAACCGGAGCGGCCCGGTTATCACCAGACGTTGCCCGGGCCCACACGACCCTCGGCTGAAGCCGCCGTGGATCCGCCCGCTCTCTGGGGGAGGCCCTCGAGTAGACCCGCCGCCTTACTCAAGTCCCTGTCGATTCCATCGAGGACGTTGGGGACGGGCTGGGTCTTGCCCGGAATCTCGGTGACGGCCGAGATGACCGTCGCCAGCGTCTGGTTGACCCGGCTCAGCGCGAGCGCGATCACGATGAGATAGCCCGCGATCACGATCACGGCTACCAGTACGAGGATCAGCAGCACGACAACGGCAGCTGTCATAGCTCTCCCTTCACAGAATCTTGCCGAGTGCCGCGCCGTACCGGTCGATCCGGGTACCGGTGTCGCCGACTAGCCGCTGCGTCGTCGGCAGGTCGTCCACCGCGTCGAGGAGTGAGACGAGGGAGGCGCTCCGGGCCCGGAGCCCGACGGCCGTCCTCTCGATCTCCCTGACCGGCACCATCACTCGCTGGAATAGCGCGACCACGACCGGGACGACCACCAGCAGCAGCAGCACATTGCCGATCCACAGGAGTGCCACCATCAGCGCCTCGCCGCCAGCTCGGCCTTCTCGGCCACTCCCGAGAGAACCTCCACGATGGCCCTGAGCCGCGTGTTGATGACGGGCGCACCCACCTTGAGGATGCCCAGGTCCTTCTCGATCTGTCCGACCTGACCGTCCACCCTGGCGAGCGTGTCGGCGATCGAGTGAAGCCGACCGGCGAGCAGATGGAGGAAGCCCCCAAGTACGGCCACGAGAGCCACGATCTCGAGAATGCTCAGGACTATCAGCAGCGCGGTCATTGCCTTGAGAGGTAGTCGTCGTGGACAACGGCTTCCGCCTTGATCTGGTTCAAGACCGCCGCGGTCGTCAGGAGATCCCTGATCTTGGCGGTGTTGGCCGCCACTCCTTCTCCGGCGCCGACCAGAGGGGTGACCCCCGACTCGATGGCGCACACCTGGCGGTAGAGAAACGCCAGCAGAGCAGCCACCACGACGAGTACTACCGCGCCAAGGGCCAGAGCGACCCACCACACGCTGGTGTCTTCCACTGCCTTATCCCCCCGTCAAAGTTCGCCGCGCGGCCACGGCACCCTCGAGCACCCTAACCGCGGAGTTGTTCACGTCGTCCACCTTGTGGAGCGAAGCCGTGGCCTGCTGTACATGCTCGAGCGCCGTGAAGGTCTCGGCCGCCCGGGAGGCGATGCGCGAGGCCAGAGTCGCGAGCAGAATGACAAGCACTGCGACCACGACGACCACCAAGGCGCCGACGATGAACCCCACGTACCAGCCAGTAGACATCTGCGCTTCGATAAGCACGATCATGTGCGCATCCCCCCTCCGGAACGGCACCTTAACACGAGCGGGCCCCGCGTGTGTCAACAACTTTCGGCTACGACAGTCGGGCGCCACACACCAAGGTCCGAGCCCGGATCAAGGTAGGGCCCTACAACTACTCGGCCTGGACCGAGCTGGAGCGGGGCCGCACCGTCCGGGGGTCGACTGCGGCTGAGGCGAGCGGCGGCCGGCGGTTCACCTACGCTCCGCGGGTGACCAGGGCCGCCCCCATCGAGGAACGCGAGCGCCCGGCTGAACCCGGCCTCGCCGACCTGACCGCCGAGCTCCGCGAGCGCCTCACGAAGGTCCGCGCCGGGGGGGAGGAGCGCTCCCGCGAGCGCCATCTCTCCCGCGGCAAGCTGCTCGTCCGCGACCGCGTCGACCGCCTGCTCGACCCCGGCTCTCCCTTCCTCGAGCTCTCGCCGCTGGCCGCCTGGGACATGTACGACGATTGGGTCCCGTCCGCCGGGATCGTCACCGGCGTCGGGCGGATCGAGGGCGTCGACTGCGTCGTCGTGGCCAACGACGCGACCGTGAAGGGCGGCACCTACTACCCGGTCACGGTCAAGAAGCATCTGCGCGCGCAGGAGGTGGCGGCGAGGAACCGGCTGCCGTGCGTGTACCTCGTGGACTCCGGCGGGGCGTTCCTCCCGCGCCAGGAGGAGGTCTTCCCCGACGCCGATCACTTCGGGCGCATCTTCTTCAACCAGGCCACGATGTCGGGCGCCGGCATCCCGCAGCTCTCCGCGGTTATGGGCTCGTGCACCGCGGGCGGTGCCTACGTGCCCGCGATGTCCGACGAGACCGTGATCGTCCGTGAGCAGGGCACGATCTTCCTGGGCGGTCCCCCACTCGTGAAGGCGGCCACCGGGGAGGAGGTGAGCGCCGAGGAGCTCGGAGGGGGGGAGGCCCACGCGCGGCGGTCGGGGGTCGTGGATCACCTGGTAGAGGACGACGACGAGGCGCTCCTCCTCCTGCGCACGATCGTCAAGAACCTCGGTCGGCGGCGCAAGGACCCGCCGTTCGAGCTGGCCGAGCCCGAGGACCCGCGGGAGGACCCGGCGTCCATCTACGACGTCGTGCCGGCCGACCTGCGAACGCCCTACGACGTGCGCGAGGTGCTGTGGCGGATCGTCGACGGCGGGCGCCTCCAGGAGTTCAAGCGGCTCTACGGCGAGACGCTCGTGTGCGGGTTCGCCCATGTGTGGGGCCATCCGGTGGGGATCGTGGCCAACAACGGGATCCTCTTCGGCGAGTCCGCGCAGAAGGGCGCCCACTTCGTCGAGCTGTGCAACCAGCGCCGGATCCCGCTGCTCTTCCTCCAGAACATCGCCGGCTTCATGGTCGGGCGCGAGTACGAGACCGGAGGCATCGCCAAGGACGGCGCGAAGATGGTCACCGCGGTGGCCTGCTCGACCGTCCCCAAGCTCACCGTGGTCATCGGCGGCTCGTTCGGGGCCGGCAACTACGCGATGTGCGGGCGCGCCTACGACCCGCGCTTCCTGTGGATGTGGCCGAACGCCCGCATCTCGGTGATGGGCGGCGAGCAGGCCGCGAGCGTGCTGGCCACCGTGCGACGCGACGCGCTCGAGGCCCGCGGCGAGGATTGGACCGATGAGGAGGAGCAGCGCTTCAGAGCCCCGATCCGCGAGCAGTTCGAGCGCGAGGGCTCGCCCTACCACTCCACGGCGCGCCTGTGGGACGACGGCGTGATCGACCCCGGGGACACCCGCCGCGTGGTGGCCCTCGGCCTCTCCGCCGCGGCCAATGCGCCGATCGAGCCGGCCTCCTACGGCGTCTTCCGAATGTGACCGGGTTCCGGAGCGTCCTCGTCGCCAACCGCGGCGAGATCGCGCGGCGGGTGATCAGGGCGGCGCGCACGCTCGGCCTGCGCACCGTGGCCGTGTACTCCGACGCCGACCGCACCGCGCCGCACGTCCGCGAGGCCGACGACGCCCTGAGGATCGGACCGGCCGAGGCCGCGGCGTCGTACCTGTCGATCGACGCCGTGCTCGGCGCCGCGCGGCGTGCCGGCGCCGAGGCCCTCCATCCCGGCTACGGGTTCCTGGCCGAGAGCGCCGACCTCGCGCGCGCGTGCGTAGATGCGGACGTCGTGTTCGTGGGCCCCTCGCCGGAGGCGATGGAGCGGATGGGGCGCAAGACCGAGGCCCGGGCGATGGCGCGCGCCGCGGGCGTGCCGGTTGTGCCGGGGGTCGAGCTGGGCGCGAACGGCCAGGCGCCCGACCTCGCGGACGTCGGCTGGCCGGTGATGGTCAAGGCCTCGTCGGGGGGAGGGGGAAAGGGGATGCGGGCGGTCCGCGACCGTCAGGAGCTCGACGACGCGATCGCCGGCGCCCGTCGCGAGGCCGTGTCGGCCTTCGGCGAGGGGACGCTGCTCGTCGAGCGGCTGCTCGAGCGCCCGCGCCACGTCGAGGTGCAGGTGCTGGGCGACGCGCAAGGCAACGTCGTCCACCTCGGCGAGCGCGACTGCTCGGTGCAGCGCCGCCATCAGAAGGTCGTGGAGGAGGCGCCCGCGCCGACGATCTCCGACGGCGTCCGCGAGGAGCTTTGCCGGGCTGCGGTCCGCCTGGCACGGGAGGTGGGCTACGTCGGCGCGGGGACGGTCGAGTTCGTGGTCGAAGGGGACGACTTCTTCTTCCTCGAGATGAACACCCGCCTCCAGGTGGAGCATCCGGTCACCGAGGAGGTGTGTGGGATCGACCTCGTCGAGTGGCAGCTGCGCGTGGCCGCCGGCGAGGCCATCCCGTTCGCCCAGGAGGAGATCTCCGCGCGCGGCCACGCCATCGAGGCGCGCGTCTACGCCGAGGACCCGGCCAACGGCTTCCTTCCCCAGGCGGGCACGGCCTCCGCGGTGCGCTGGCCGTCGCACGCCCGGGTCGAGGCGGCGCTCGAGGCCGGTCAGGAGGTCGGTACCTGGTACGACCCGATGGTCGCGAAGATCGTCGCCCGAGGGCCCGACCGCGAGGCGGCCCGGGAGGCGCTCCTCCGGGCCCTCGACCAGACCGCCGTGTTCGGCCTGACCACCAACCTCGGGTTCCTGCGCCGGCTCGTGGCCTCCGAGGCCTTCGAGCGTGCGGAGATCGACACGGCGTGGCTTGACGCCGGGGGCGATCTGGCCGCACCGGAGTCGCCGCAGTCGGCGGCCCGGGCGGCAGCCTGGGCGCGGGCCGCGCGACCGCCGGCCGACCCGCGCGAGCCGTTCTCCGCCCGCGACGGCTGGCGGCTGGCCGGCCCGCCCGCGCCGCTCCGGATCCCGCTGGTCTTCGAGGAGGCGCGCCGCGACGTCACGGTCCGCCCCGACGCTGGCACCCTCGACGACGCGGAGGGCACGGCATCGGTACGCGAGCTGTCCTACGACGGCGAGCGCCTGGTGCTCGAGCTCGACGGCCGGAGCGAGGTTTTCCACCTGCACGAGCGCCCGGACGCCATCGAGGTCGTGCACCGCGGCGAGAGCCATGTCTTCCTGGACCCCGAGCTGCTCGCAGAGCAGAACCGAAGCGAGGCGGGGGAGGGGTCCCTACTCGCCACCATGCCGGGCACCGTTCTGCGCGTCGAGGTCGCGCCGGGCGAGGAGGTCTCCAAGGGCCAGACCCTCGTGGTGCTCGAGGCGATGAAGATGGAGCTGTCGGTCAGCGCGCCGTTCGGCGGCGTGGTGGAGAGTGTGGGGGTGTCGGTCGGCGATCGCGTGCCGGTGGGTCAGCTCCTCGCGGAAGTGGGGGAGGCCGGCGGCGGTCGAGACGTCACCTGACCACCGGATAGGTGGTCAGACTGCCGTTCCTGGCCCCAGGGGCCAGGCGGAGCGTGAGCGCACCGGCGCTGGGCGCCCACCCCGTGCGCTACGGTCCCGCGCCGCTGTGCGGGCGATGCAGATAACCGAGCACACCGGTCCCGAGTCGGCGCTCGAGCGCAGCGACGTCCCCGAGCCGGAGCCCTGGCACTCGCTCGCGCCCGACCATCCCGGCGTGGTCGTGGACGTCCGCGCCGCGGGGGTCTCCTTCCCCGAGGTCCTCCAGACGCGCGGCGAGTACCAGATCAACCCCGAGCTCCCGTTCGTGCCCGGGAGCGAGGTGGCCGGGATCGTGCGCAGCGCACCCGACGATGCCGAGGTCGCCGAAGGCGACCGCGTCGCCGCGTTCTGCATGCTCGGAGGCTTCGCCGAGGTCGCGGTGGCGCCGTCTTTCTTCGCCTTTCCCCTGTCCGAGGAGCTCGACTTCGCCCAGGGCGCCGGTCTGATCCTCAACTACCACACCGCGTGGTTCGCGCTGATGCTGCGCGGCCGTCTGACCGAGGGCGAGACCGTGCTGGTGCACGGCGCCGCCGGCGGAGTGGGCACCGCCGTGATCCAGGTGGCCAAGGGCGCCGGCGCGCGGGTGATCGGGGTGGTCTCGAACGACGAGAAGGAGCGCGTGGCCCGCGAGGCCGGAGCCGACGATGTCGTGCGATCGGACGGCGCGTGGAAGGACGAGGCGCAGGAGCTCACGGGCGGCGGCGTCGACGTGGTGATCGACCCGGTGGGCGGCGATCGCTTCACCGACAGCCTGCGCGCCCTGCGCGAGGACGGCCGGCTCGTGGTCATCGGCTTCACCGGCGGCTCGATCCCCGAGGTGAAGGTGAACCGATTGCTCCTGAACAACACCGAGGTGATCGGCGCGGGCTGGGGCGCCTACGTGCTGGGAAGGCCCGACCTGACCCGCGAGATCGGAGGGGAGATCGGCCGGCTGGTGGGCGAGGGCTTCGTGCGTCCCACGGTCGGCGCCCGCTACCCGCTCGACCGTGCGGGCGAGGCGCTGGCGCTCCTCGACGGGCGCGGAGCCACCGGGAAGGTCGTGCTCGAGGTGGGGGAGGGCTGACGCCGGCGAGGAGCGCCTGTCCTCGACGTGGGCCAACTCGCTGACCTCCCTGCCGGTCAGCTTCCAGGCCGGTTCGCGCGAAGGCTCCTAGCC
>Ga0208612_1001102_pt1 | contig 11327 bp, 13 predicted proteins | sample AntDryMetagUQ889_FD_188089 | JGI IMG/M metagenome (GOLD analysis project Ga0208612, IMG submission 188089) | Polar desert microbial communities from Antarctic Dry Valleys - UQ889 (SPAdes) | ecosystem: Environmental > Terrestrial > Soil > Desert | place: Antarctic Dry Valleys | collected 2008-12-31 | reverse complement strand
GAGGTCGGTTCGAGCGCGGACGATCGTCCGGCGCCCCCGTGACGGGATCCGGGGCCGCCCCGCGACCGGATATGAATACGGGAGTGAGAGTGCTCGGGACGGTGGCGGGGACACTGGGCTTCCTCGTGGCGTCGCTCGCGCTCGTCGCGGCGGTGCTTCTGCTCGCGCTGACGAGCATCAACCGAGCGACCTGCGGCGAACGCGACTCGGCGCGACCCCAGTACATCGTCGTCCTCCCGGGACAGGAGCTGCCCGAAGACTGCCGCCGGGCTCGGAGCGGCTACCGCATCCTGGTCGATAGCCTGTGACGGGAGGGAGGGCGAGTAGGAGCGCCTCTCGCGCGGTGCATGGGTGGGGCGGGTCGTGCACACGCCGAACGGCCACCCACAGGTCTCGCCCAGGACCTACAGGACCTACAGGACCTACTCGACGAGCCTTACCTCGAACGGGGGTAGGGAGATCTCGCCGGCCCCGCCCAGCAGCCCGAGGATGCGGGCGACGTACGCGCGCGTCTCCGCGTACGGCGGGATCGCGCCGTACCGCGCCACGGCGCCGGGACCGGCGTTGTAGGCGGCGAGGGCGAGCGCCGCGCTCCCGAATCGCCGGAGCAGCTCACTCATCATGCGCGCCTGGGCGTTGATCGCGGCCTCGGCGTCGAACGGGTTTCGCAGCCCGTACGCGCGGGCCGTGCCCGGCATGAACTGGGCGATGCCGAGCGCACCGGCCGGGCTGCGAGCGAACGGGTTGAAATTGGACTCGGCGTAGAGCTGCGCCGCGAGCAGGTTCATCGGCACGTTGTGCCTCAGAGCCGCTCGCGTGATCGCGTCGCGATAGCGCTCGGGGACGAAGGACGGAAGCCGGTGGTGGACTCGGTCGTGATCGCCGTCCGGCGGCTCCCAGGCCCCCTTCTCGTACTGGGCGGGCACATCACGGGGGTTCTTTCCGTAGCCGTAGTGCCAGGGCTCCCAGGCGTAACGGTGGATGAAGCCGAAGCGGCGGTGATTTCGCTTCAGCCACCCGTACGCCGCGGGCGGCGCGAGGTCGAGCTCGGTGGCGTAGCGGTGCAGGCTCGTGCCCGGCGGGGCTACCCACCGCGGATTCGGGTTGGCCGCGAACAGCCTGCGCTGCTCGGCGTCCGAGCGGAACGCGCTGTTGATGCCCAGGGTGATGCCGTCCGCTCGGGCAGCCGCGGCCATGCGGTCGAAGGCCTGGGCGACGTCCGGACGCATGGGCTTCCCCATCCGGCAGGCCAGGGGGCCGCTATACCCGCCACCCGAGGCGACAGAGGCGCAGCCTCCGCTGCCTCCTCCGAGCGAGGCACCGGCCGACGCGGGTGGGGCAAGCTCCGCGGTCGCTCGTGCCCGAACGGGGACCGATGCTCCCCGCCCGGTCCCCGGCCCGGTGCCGAGCCGCACCCCGGCCGAGCCGTGGACGGCGGTGGTCACCCGGGTCGGAGCGAAGGACCTTCGCTCCGGGAACGAGACGTCGGAGGGCGCGAGCGTCACTCCGTTGGCTCGTGCGCCCCTGACGGCGGCGGTGCGGGCGCGGGCGAGGTACTCCGTTCGTGAGAGGTGGCGCGGATTCGGCACGCCGGGGCGCAGATAAGGCGCGGCGAACAGCCGCGGGTAGGCATCCCGCATCGCTCGCGCGCCCGAGACCGCGGCCAGGTCCGCGGCACGCTGGTGGCTGCTCCTCGCGCCCAGGGCCTGCCCGAAGGCGCCGAGAACGAGGGTGCCGAGGACTATCGCCCCGGCGATACCGAGCAGGAGCACGAGCGACTGGCCCGACTCGCACCGGAGACGGGGGCCGGCTCGGCGGAGGAGCTCCACACCCGAGGAGGCACCGGCGGTTCTCGCGGCTCGCCTCAGGCTCAGTGCCATAGCGACCCCTCGAGCGCGGCGGCCAGCTCGCCGACCGCCAGTCCGATCTCGCCGCGAGCCTCGCGACCGGTAGCCGCCCGGCGGGCGGCGAGCCTCGACTCGGGCAGGACGACGTCGGCGCGGCCATCCCAGCGCGCGTCCTCTAGCGCCCGGTCAAGGACCACGGTGGGCTCGGGTGCAGAGCGGGCGATCGATTGGGCGACGACCTCGGCCAGGGCGGGCTCGACTTCGGGAGATGCCACCAGCAGGACGTGGTCGGCCACCGAGAGCGCAGCGTCGGGAGGCACACCGTGACCGACGTCGAGGATCAGCGGAGCGAGGTACGTAGCCGCGATGGACAGCGGCGAATGCACCTCCGAGTCGACCAGGCACAGCCGCCCCGCCGCCCGCACGGGCTCGAGAGACCTCGCGCCGAGACCGCGGGCGAGCCGGGCCGCTCCCGGCATCCTCAGCGCACCCGCCCCCCGTGGGGCGACGGTGGAGATGATCGCGGCACCCTCCGGATCGCGAGCGGCAAGGGCGGCGGCCACCCATCTCGCAACGGTGCTCGCTCCGCAACGTGGCGCCAGGCCGACCACCGCGACGACCGGGCGGGGAGGCGGCGAGACGTCGGAGATCGGCCCGTCGACCGGCTCGATCTCGGCGTCGAAGCCCTCGATGTCGACGTCGGTCATGGTGTCCCGCTCGCCGGCGTCGAGAGACCTGGGGCCCGCGGGGAAGGCGCTGGATGTGTTCCCAGCTCCGTGGCCCGGCTCGGTGCCTCCCGCCGCCCCGTCGTCCATCGCCACGACCGGATCGGGGGCGCCGGACGTGCGATAAGCGGACGCGTCGGCCTGCGCCGACGGCTCCCACGGCTCGAGCAATCCCTCGATCGCCGGTGGAGGCGCGGACGCATCGAGCCCGGGTGAGTCCGCTACCGGGCCTGAGCGCCTGAGCGAGTCCTCATGGTCCGGCTCGCCTATCGTCGGCAGGGAGTCGGCCGGCGCCCTGCGGTACGCCTCTCCCGGCTCGATCACCCAGCCGCGGGGCCGATCCACGACCATCGACACGCGACCGCGGGTGGTGGAGGTGCTCGACGACGGCGTCATCCCGCCACCGCCGCGGCCGCCCGGACCTCGAGCCGCCGGGCGATCGAGTCGATCGGCGTGGGGGGCCTCAACCACACCTCGACCCGGCGCCCGGAGACCCTGATGCGGACGTCTGCGCGAGACGCCTCGGGCAGCGCGTCGCGAGCCCCGGAGCGTCCGTCCCGCCCGGCGGCGAGCGCGAGGGCCCCGGCCTCGGCCGCGTTGCCGGCCAGCACCGCGGCGTAGCCCACGGCGAGGACGTGGAAGCAGACAATCCCGAGCACGAGCATCGCGGGCAGTCCACCGAGCAGCTCGATGCTCGCCTGACCACGCTCGCCGAGGACGGCGGAGCACCTGGCGCGGACCCTCCCGCTCATCGCTCGGCTCCGAGGGAGGCCGTGGCGGAGACCGGAATCGAGGTGCTCCAGCGATGGGCGAGCATGGGCATCAGCACCGTGACCCGGGCGCCACCGTCGCTCTGGGCGTCGACCTCCAAGCCGGTCTCCAGGTAGTCGGGCAACAGGCTCCGCGCGGCGCTCTCGCCGTCCTTCCCGACCACCTCGGCGCGCGCCGCCGCCCGTGCGGCCTGGGCGCACTGCCAAGCCGTGTGCCCCGCGAGCGCGAGCTGCCAGACCACCGCTCCGACCACGAACACGAACGGCACCACGGCGAGCGTCTCGACCGACGCCTGACCGAGCTGCCCCCGCCATCGGCGCGAGGGGACGACCGGTCGAGGGTGGTCCTGTGGGTGGCGTTCGGGCATGGTCGCCACGATGGCGCCACCCGCGTGACGACACAACGAGCGTGACCTACAGAGCAGTGACGGTGGGGCTACAAGTCGGTGAAGCTCCTAATACCGGCTGGCGAACACCCGGAACACCGCGAACGAGGCCAGCCCGAGCAGCGCGATCCACGCGAGCACGCCCAGCCCGCCGAAGGAGAACAGGCGGGGCGTGGCGGCGAACACGAGGAAGGCGAGCCCGACCGCTGCGTAGAAGATCAGGCGGCGGCGGTCGTCCATGGCGTCGAGGGTGAAGGTGCGGTGCTCGCGGTAGAGGCGGTAGCCGAAGACGCCGATGGCCGCGAAGAACGCCATGGTGAGGACGGTCAGCACGATGTCGAGGGCCGGCCCCCCGCCCGGGGCCGCGGTCAGCGCCAGCGCGATCAGCCCGACGATCGCGATGTTGCGCGCGGTCTTCACGCCTCCGACCTTAGGCGCCCGGCTCGCCTGCGGGACCCGGGCACGGACGCTCGGCGCCGGCCTGCCACGGGGTGCACGCCCCACCCCGCCCGGTCACCGGATGACCCCGCCCAGCGCGAGTCCAAGCACCAGTAGGCCGAGCGCCACCCGGTAGACCACGAACACTCCCGTCGAGTGAGTCGCCAGGAAGCGCAGGAGGAAGGCGATCGACGCGTAGCCCACCACGAAGGCGAGCACTGTGGCCACGACGAGCGCGACGAGCCCGGTCTCGCGTCCCTCGGTCCCGTCGAGTATCGAGAAGAGCTGGAAGACGCCCGAGAGCACCACCGCCGGCACCGACAGCAGGAACGAGAAGCGCGCCGCGGTGGGGCGGTCGAGACCGAGGAAGAGGCCGGCGGTGATCGTGGCCCCAGACCGCGACACCCCGGGCACCAGGGCCAGCGCCTGCGCGAAGCCCACCACCACCCCGTCGCGGGCGCCGAGCGACTCCATGCCCCTCAGCCGTGTCCCCAACCGCTCGGCGAGGAGCAGCACCAGGCCGAGCCCGATGAGCGCGGCCGAGATCAGGTAGAGGTTGCGGGCGACGGTCTCGATCGGCTCCTCGAACGCGAGCCCCAGCACCGCGATCGGGGCCGTGCCGAGGACGATGTACCAGCCGAGCCGCGCATCGAGCGACCGGCGCGCGCGTGGAGCGCGCAGCGACCGAAGCCACGCGCGAGCGATCCGGGCGAGGTCCTCGCGGAAGTACACGAGGACGGCGGCCACCGTGCCGAGTTGGGTGACGGCGGTGAACGCGGCGCCCGGGTCGGGCCAGCCCACGAAGGCCGGGATGACGCGCAGGTGAGCGGTGCTCGAGATCGGCAGGAACTCCGTGAGGCCCTGGACGACCCCGAGCACGATGGCCTCGAGGAGCGACACGCGGGGCGGGAGGCTAGAAGCCGGCGACGCCCGGCCGGCGGTCCCGTCCCGAGGCGCTAGGCCTCCTCGCGCTCGCGGAAGCGCCGGCGGGAGGCCTCGATCTCCTCCCAGGCGTCCTCGCGCGTGAACCAGCCCTCGACCGTGGTCGTCTTCTGCTCGAGGTCCTTGTAGACCGAGAAGAAGTGGGCGATCTCGTCGGCGAGCTGCTTGGGCAGGTCCTCGACGGCCTCGAGGTGGCTCCAGTCCGGGTCGTCCACGGGCACGCAGAGGACCTTGTGGTCGGGCCCCTTCTCGTCGGCCATCCTGAACAGCGCGATCGGCTTGGCCTCGATCAGGCAACCGGGGAACGTGGGCTCGGAGACGCAGACCAGCACGTCGAGGGGGTCCTCGTCCTCGGCCCAGGTCGCGGGCAGGAACCCGTAGTCCGTGGGGTAGACGATCGAGGAGAACAGCAGGCGGTCGAGCTTGATCGCGCCGAGCTCCTCGTCCCACTCGTACTTGTTGCGGCTCCCCTTCGGGATCTCGATGGTGCAGACGACGGACGTGTTCTCGTCGTCGGCCACCGCAAGCGTGACCCTACCTCCCCGACGAGCCGTCCGGTCGCCGGCCGCTCGATACGATCGTCGCGATGCGCGGCTCCCGTCTCGCCCTCGCCGGCCTCCTGGCCCTGATCCTCGCCCTCGCCCTCGCGGCTCCCGCGCTCGCGGCGGACAACGGGGAGGGCCTCCTCGGCGAGACCGACGACAAGATCGTCACGGTCTTCTCGCTGGGGGTGCTGGTCTTCTTCACGCTGGTCGTGTTCGTCGGCTCGTGGGCGCAGGGGGCGCTCGACCGGCGCAAGCAGGCCCGCAAGGCCGGCATTCGCCAGCGCACCGGCTGGTAGGGCGAGTCCGCGCTTGAGCTCCGCGGGCGGCGGCGTCCGCTACGAGCGAATCGGCTCGGCCGCGGTGCTCTCCATCGACCGTCCGGAGCGCCGCAACGCCGTCGACGGCCCGACCGCCGAGGCGCTGCGCCACGGGCTCACCCGCTTCGAGGCCGACGACGACGCCCGCGTGCTGGTGCTCACCGGCGCCGGCGGCGAGGCCTTCTGCGCCGGGGCGGACCTCAAGGCGCTCGACACGCTCGCGCCGCGCATCGAGGGCGAGGACGGCCCGCTCGGGTTCAGCCGGGTGACGCCCACCAAGCCGACGATCGCGGCGGTGTCCGGCTGGTGCCTCGCCGGAGGGCTCGAGCTCGCGGCCTGGTGCGACCTTCGAATCGCGGCCGAGGGGTCCACCTTCGGCTGCGCCGAGCGCCGGTGGGGCGTGCCGCTGATCGACGGCGGCACCCAGCGGCTGCCGCACATCATCGGGCTCGGTCGCGCGCTCGACCTCATCCTCACCGGGCGCATGGTCTCCGCCGGGGAGGCACTCGCTCTCGGGCTCGTGACCGAGGTCGTCGACGCCGGGCGCCACCTGGACCGCGCGCTGGAGATCGCCGAGGGCCTGGCCGGCTTTCCCCAGGAGACCATGCTCTCGGACCGCCGGGCGGTCTACGAAGGGCTGGGCGTGACGCTCGCCGAGGGCATGCGGCGCGAGTCCGAGATCGGGGCCGAGTCCTCGCCGGTGGGCGAGCGCGGGGCGATGCGGTTCGCCGGCGGCGAGGGTCGCGGAGGGTCCGGCACGGGCACTTGAGGCGCCGACGGACCACCGGGTGCCCGGGAAGGCATCCGAGGCCCTTCGGGGCTCCGAGCGTCGAGTGCCGTGCCATGGTTGCCGCCTCATGAGCGAAGACCCACTCATCCTCGCCGCCGGAGTGCTGCTGGCCGTCGGAGTGGCGGCCTCGCTCCTCGCCGCCCGCGTGCGTGTGCCGGGGCTCGTGCTCTTCCTCGCCCTGGGGATGGTCGTGGGCTCGGACGTCACCGGCCTCGTGCCCTTCGCGGACTACGAGGTGGCGCGCACGATCGGGGTCATCGCGCTCGCGCTGATCCTCTTCGAGGGCGGGCTGAGCGCCGGCCTGCGCGAGATCCGGCCGGTGCTCGGCCCGGCGACGAGCCTGGCGGTCGTCGGGACGCTGATCACCGCGGTGATCACCGGCCTCGGCGCCGCCTTCCTGCTTGATCTGTCGCCGCTGGAGGGACTGCTCCTGGGCGCCGTGCTGTGCCCCACCGACAGCGCGGCCATCTTCGCCCTGCTCCGCGGATCGAGCCTGCGCCGCCGGCTGGCGCGCACCCTCGAGGGCGAGTCCGGGCTCAACGACCCGGTGGCGGTGCTCCTCGTGCTCGGCTTCATCGAGTGGCTGCTGCTACCTGACTACGGGCTCGGGGACATGGTCATCCTCTTCGCGCAGGAGCTGGGGGTCGGGCTGCTGGTGGGAATTGGCGTGGGGTGGGCAGTCCGGGAGGCGGTCCGCCGGGTCGCCCTACCCACGCCTGGGCTGTATCCCGTGCTGTCGCTGGCCGCCGCGGCGCTCGCCTACGGCCTCGCAGGCACCCTCGAGGGCTCGGGCTTCCTGTCCGTGTACCTCACCGGCCTCATCCTCGGCACCGGCACCACTCCGGCGCGGCGCGCGGTCGGCGCATTCCACGAGGGCCTGGGATGGGTGGCCCAGCTCACGATGTTCTTCACCCTCGGGCTGCTCGTCTTCCCCAGCGCACTGCCCGACATCGCGCTCGAGGGGGCGGCCGTCGCGCTCCTCTTGGCGCTGGTGGCCCGCCCGCTTGCCGTGGCGGTCTCCACGCTGCCCTTCGGCTACGCCCCGCGCGAGCAGCTCCTGCTCGGGTGGGCGGGGTTGCGCGGCGCGGTGCCGGTCGTGCTTGCCACGTTCCCGGTCATCGCCGAGGTCCCGGGTAGCGGCGACTACTTCAACATCGTCTTCTTCGCGGTGCTGTTCTCGACCGTGCTCCAGGGGGCCACCTTCGAGCCCATCGCCCGCCGCCTGCGACTGACCTCCAGCGAACCGGCGCTGCCGCGACCGCTGACCGAGTCGGGGACGATCCAGCGTCTGGGAGCCGAGGTGCTCGAGTTCCCCGTCGGTCCGGAGGACGCCGCGGTGGGCGCTCGGATCCGCGACCTCGGCCTGCCGCGCGAGGCCGTGGTGAACGTGATCGTGCGGGCGGACGAGGCCATTCCGCCCCGTGGCTCTACGCGGGTGGCCGCCGGCGACGAGTTGCACGTGCTCATGCGTCGCGAGTACGCGAAGGAGGTGCGCGGCCTGCTCGAGCGCTGGCGCTCCGGCCCGATCGGGCGCCCCCCGCGAGCGGTCGCCGCGCCCGGCAGCAGCACCTCGACGTTCTCCAGCTGGCGCTGGCGCGAGTCCGACGGCGACGCCGCACATCCGGAGACGGTGCGCGGCCAGCCGATCGTCGAGGCGCTTCGCGTGCGCCGCGATCGCCCGGGCGGCCTCTACCTCGTGGCCGACGGCCGCTACGCGATCATCGGCGCCGTGTCGGCCCTCGGCCGGCGCCGCCAGCTCTCCGCGTGGGCCCGGCGCCGGGCCTCCACCGCCGACCCCGACGAGCGCGCGTGGCTCCAGACGGTGATCGGGGCGCTGGCCACCGACCCCTACGAGTGAGGTTCGCGGAGCCCGACAGACCCCGAGTCCCGGTGGCAGCAGCCTGAATCGATCGATCCGGGCGCCTACAGCCGGAATACCGGCACGAGCCGCTTCTCGTGCTCGCCCTCGATCCTGGCCACCACCTCGACGTGGTCCTCGATCCCCGAGCCGCGCAGCTTGGTGGCCAGCAGCTCGTCCACCTGGAAGACGCCCGAGGAGTTGTTCATGTCGATCTCGATGCGCACCGCCCGGTCCTCGCCGGCGTCGATCCGCACCTGGTCGATGGCGGCGGCCGACAGCGAGTGGATGTTGGTGCGACCGGCCTCGAACGGCACGCGCGAGCGCCCCTTGGCCATGTCGAGCGCGTCGGCCACCCGGACGATCCCGGCCTCGAGGGTGAGCGGCTCACCGCTGCGGCGATGGCCGATGATGGCCCCGAGGGCCTCCGCCACCACCACGGAGCGCTCCGGTTCCTCGTAGGCGTCCTCGAGCAGGACGCCGAGCTTGTCGGCGGCGAGGAACAGCGAGAAGGCCTCGTGGTCGGTGCGGTGGATGGCCATGCCCACGCAGTGCAGGAGGGAGGCGGCGGCGATCACGACCTCGGCGTCGTGGGGGCGCATGCCGTGGTCGGCCACCATCCCGGGCTCGATGCCGCGGCGCTGCATGAGCCGGAAGACCCGCAGGGCGATGTTGACCACGACCTGGATGTGGACCCACGAGTGGTCGGACATCCCGAGCCGCGAGGCGTTCACCTGCGCGACGTGCCACCAGGCCTTGAGCTGGAGATCGCCGTTCGCGGCCTCGAGCAGCCTCTCGAGCCGGCGGTTGCCGCGCGTGGGCACCCGTATCCGCGCCGCCGCCACCGCATCACGCGGGTGCTGGGGAAGCGCCGGCGCCGCCGGGGCCTCGGTGGGACCCTGGTCCTCGTCGGCTGAGGTCGATCCGGCCACGGGGCCCATCCTTACAGTCCCCCGGACGTGAGCGCCGAGCCGGCCATCGAGGTGCGCGACCTGCGCAAGAGCTACGGGTCGGTGGAGGCGGTTCGCGGGGTGTCGTTTCGCGTCGAGCGCGGCGAGGTGTACGGGCTGCTCGGACCGAACGGAGCCGGTAAGACCACCACCGTCGAGATCCTCGAGGGTCACCGCCAGCGCTCGTCGGGGGAGGTGCGGGTGCTCGGGCACGATCCGGCCCGCGGCGACCGCGAGCTCCGCGAGCGGGTCGGGATCGTCCTCCAGGAGGCCGGCTTCTACCCGCGCGCGACCGTGCGCGAGGCGCTCGAGCACTTCGCGTTCGCCTACCCACGGCCGCGGGACGCCGGCGAGGCCATCGCACTCGCCGGGCTCGAAGGGCAGGCCGACACGCGCGTGCGTGCGCTGTCGGGAGGGCAGCGACGGCGCCTGGACCTGGCTCTCGCGCTGATCGGCGGCCCCGAGCTCGTGTTCCTCGACGAGCCCACCACCGGGTTCGACCCTGCGGCCCGACGCTCGGCATGGGAGGTCATCCGCGCGCTCCCCGGCCTCGGCACGACCGTGGTGCTCACCACCCACTACCTCGAGGAGGCGCAGGCGCTGGCCGACCGCGTCGCAATCGTCAAGGACGGGCGCGTGGTGGCCGAGGGTGCGCCCGCCGATCTGGCCGGCGAGTCCACGCGGTATCGCGTGGCCTACCGCGACAACGGCCACGTGCGCGAGCACGAGACCGACGACCCCACCGCGCTGCTCCACCGCCTGACCACCGCGGCGCTGGCCGACGGGCGGACGCTCGACGGACTGTCGGTGACGCGGCCGAGCCTCGAGGACGTCTACCTGCGGCTCACCGGGGAGGCCGGGACCGATGGCTGAGGCCGGGGCCGTTCCATGAGCGCGCTCGCGCTGATGTGGCACCAATACCGCTTCGAGCGGCGGATGTTCTGGCGCAACCCGAGCTCGGCGTTCTTCAACTTCCTGGTGCCGCTCGCCTTCCTGGTGCTGGTGGCCGCGGTCTTCTCCGACCGTCCCGGCGAGCTCGAGGTGCTGGTCCCGGGGATCGCCGGCCTGTCGATCGTCACCACCACCTTCACCGCGCTGGCCTTCAACGTCACCTTCCTTCGGGAGCAGGGCATCCTCAAGCGCATCCGCGGGCTGCCCGTACCGGGGGTGTCCTACCTCGGCGGCGTGCTCGCGTCCGCGGTGACGAACGCGGTCGTGCAGGTGGCGCTCGTGGTCGTCATCGGCCACGTGGCCTACGGCGTGACCTGGCCGCGCGACCCGCTGGCCCTCGCGGCGTTCACGGCGCTCGGCGTGCTCTGCTTCGGTGCCCTCGGGGTCGCGTTCTCGCACGCCATCCCGAACTTCGACGCCGCAGCGGCCTACGTCAACGCGGTGTTCCTGCCGATCATCTTCATATCGGGGGTCTTCTACTCGACCCGGTCGCTGCCGCGACCGCTCGAGGCCGCGGCCGAGGTCCTGCCCCTGAAGCACGTGATCGACGGGCTGGCCGGGGCGCTGGTTCGGGGCGAGGGGCTCGCGACCAACGGGACGGCGCTCGCGGTGGTGGCGGCGTGGACGGTCGCGGGCCTGGTGCTCGCGGTGCGCGGCTTTCGCTGGGAGTAGGCGGCTCCGGTCAGGCGAGGCCGGCGTTCGGGCGACTCCCGGGCTCCTGCTCGCCCACCAGCCACCGCCGCGGCGGCCGCCCGCTCACGCTCGCCGGGACCCGGCCCAGCGCGGAAGCCTCGTACTCGGAGCGCAG
>Ga0208612_1001100_pt1 | contig 11334 bp, 10 predicted proteins | sample AntDryMetagUQ889_FD_188089 | JGI IMG/M metagenome (GOLD analysis project Ga0208612, IMG submission 188089) | Polar desert microbial communities from Antarctic Dry Valleys - UQ889 (SPAdes) | ecosystem: Environmental > Terrestrial > Soil > Desert | place: Antarctic Dry Valleys | collected 2008-12-31 | reverse complement strand
GGCGCCCACGGCCGTCTTCGCTGCACGTGCGCCGGGTTGCGCATGACCTACGTGCGTGGGACGACCCACCCCCACCGAGCACGGGACGTGTGTCGCGCTAGGCAGGGGCGCGGACTGGGCAGGGGCGCGGGGGACCCGAGGCCAGTCCTCAGTCCTCAGTCCTCAGTCGCCACTCGCCCAGTCGCCCAGGCCCCGGTCGTGACGGCCGGGCCTGTTTCGTTGCGCGGCGGTATAGAGCCGTTGCGAAGGCCCTCCTAGCCTCGGGTTCCGTCCGCGGCGGTACCTACCGTGGGCTGTTCTCGACGAAGCCAAGGAGCCACGCGATGACGACGGATGCCAAGACGACCCAGGCCCGCGATTCCGCCCTGCAGGGCGCGCTCACGCAGATCGAGCGCCAGTTCGGCCAGGGGTCGATCATGCGCATGGGCGACGAGGGAGCCCAGGTCCGGGTCGACGCGATCCCCACCGGAGCGCTCTCGCTCGACCTCGCGCTGGGGATCGGCGGCGTGCCCCGCGGGCGCATAGTCGAGGTCTTCGGCCCGGAGTCCTCCGGCAAGACCACGCTGATCTACCACATCCTCGCCGAGGCCCAGAAGCTGGGCGGGGTGTGCGCGTTCATCGATGCCGAGCACGCGATGGACCCGCTCTACGCCAAGGAGATCGGGTTGGACATCGACGAGCTGCTGGTGTCCCAGCCCGACCATGGCGAGCAGGCGCTGGAGATCGCCGACATGCTGGTGCGCTCGGGCGCGCTGGACGTGGTGGCCGTCGACTCGGTGGCCGCGCTGACTCCCCGCGTCGAGCTAGAGGGGCAGATGGGCGACCAGACGGTGGGGCTGCAGGCCCGGATGATGTCCCAGGCGATGCGCAAGCTGGCCGGGAACCTCAACCGCACCGACACGATGTGCATCTTCACCAACCAGATCCGCGAGAAGGTGGGGGTGATGTTCGGCTCCCCGGAGACCCAGCCGGGCGGCCGGGCGCTGAAGTTCTACGCCTCCCAGCGGCTGGACATCCGCCGCATCGAGACGCTCAAGGACGGCACGGAGGCGGTGGGCAACCGGGTGAAGGTGAAAGTGGTCAAGAACAAGGTCGCCGCACCGTTCCGGATTGCCGAGTTCGACATCGAGTTCGGCAAGGGCATCTCCTCGGCCGGCTGCCTGATCGACCTGGGCCTCGAGCACGACGTGATCTCCAAGTCGGGCTCGTTCTTCTCCTATGGCGACGAGCGGATCGGGCAGGGGCGCAACAACGCCAAGGGCTACCTGGTCGAGCACCCCGAGGTCGCGGCCGAGGTGGAGTCCAAGATCTACGAGGCGCTGGGGATCGACCGCGACCACGCCGCCCCGGTCGCGGTCGTCGAGCCGGTGGAGGAGGACGCGGTCGAGAAGGCCGCCTGATGGAGGCGCTCGGGCGCGTCGGCGCCCAGCGCGCGCTCGAGCCCGAGACGCGGCTCCAGCACGCGCTCGACCTCGCCTATCGGCATCTGGGCAAGCGCGACCGCACGGTGGCGCAGGTGCGTCGGCACCTCGAGGAGCGGGGAATCGACGCGCCGGAGGTCGACGCGGCCCTGCGCGAGCTGCGCCACGCGGGATACCTCGACGACGCCCGCTTTGCGCGGCGCTTCGCCGAGGACCGCCGTCATCTCGACGGGTGGGGCGCGAGGCGGATCGAGCAGGGCCTCCTGGCCGCCGGCATCGAGCGCGAGCTCGCCGCGGGCGCGGCCGCCGAGCGCGGCGCCGCCGGGGAGCTCGACGGCGCCGTCGATGTCCTGCGCCAGCGCTTCCCTCACCCGCCACGCGACAACCGCGAGCGCAACCGGGCGCTCGGGCTGCTGGTCCGCCGGGGCTATGACTTCGAGCTGGCCTGCGATGCGATTCGCGCCCACGCGCGCGGAGACTGAGCGCAAACGCGCGTTCGTTTGCGCGTCCGGCGTGCGCCGTCTACGATCAGGAGCAGCGAACGATCGAGCCCCGCGGGGCGTGAAATACCAGCAAAGCTGCGCTTTTCCTGACTACGAACCTCCAGTGTTGCCGGCCAGACCATCGACCTGCACCGGGCCAGCGAGCCCGCCGCCTCCGCCCACGACCATCACGTAGGCCGCAACCCTGAGCGGCGGCCTCGAGCCGCCCGGACGTTCCTGTCAGCGCCGGCGCGCCGCCCGGTCGCTCGCGCATCCGGCAGATGACGATCCGCCCGGCCGTCCGGGCGGTGAAGGGAACGGCAATGGCCACCGTGATCGCAGCGGCACTCCTGGCGGGAGGGCTGGTGGTGGCGGCCCTGCTCCTGAGGCGCGGCTCGGGGCGCGCGCCGAGGGTCGCCGGCGCCGGGGCGTCCCGCGACGACCTCGAGGCGCAGCTGCTCGAGCGCCGGGGCGAGATCGCGCGCATCGAGGAGCGCATCGTCGCCAAGGAGGAGGCCGTCGACGCCAAGCTGGGGGACCTCGCGCGGCGTGCCCAGGCGCTCGAGGAGCGCCGGCACGAGCTCGATCGCCTGCGCGACGATCTCGAGCAGCGCCGGCGCGAGCACGTCCACGAGCTCGAGCGCGTCGCGAGCCTGAGCGCCGCCCAGGCCAAGCAGGTCCTGCTGAGGCAGATCGAGCAGGACGCACGGCACGAGGGCGCCAGGATCGTGCGCCAGGTCGAGCAGGAGACCAAGCGCGAGGCCGACCGGCGTGCGCGCAACATCCTCTCGGTGTGCATGGGGCGGATCGCCGGCGGCCACGCCGCCGAGACCACGGTCTCGGTCGTGGACCTCCCCGCAGATGACATGAAGGGCCGCATCATCGGGCGCGAGGGCCGCAACATCCGTGCGCTCGAGAGCCTCACGGGGATCGACTTCATCGTCGACGAGACGCCCCACTCCGTCGTCCTGTCGGGGTTCGACGGCGTCCGCCGGGAGCTGGCGCGCATGACGCTCGAGAAGCTGCTGGCCGACGGGCGCATCCATCCGGCGCGAATCGAGGAGATGTTCCTCCAGTCGCGCTCGGAGCTCGACGGCCGCCTGCTCGAGCTGGGCGAGCAGGCGGTGCTCGAAGCCGATGTCCAGGCGGTCGACCCGGAGCTCGTCCAGCTGCTCGGCCGGCTGCGCTTCCGCACGTCCTACGGCCAGAACGTGCTCGCCCACGTCGTCGAGTGCTCTCACCTGGCGGGGCTGATGGCCTCCGAGCTCGGCGCGAGCGTGAAGACGGCGCGCCGCGCGGCGCTGCTGCACGACATCGGCAAGGCCGTGTCGCACGAGATCGGCGGCCCCCACGCACTCGTCGGCGGCCAGCTCGCGCGCCGGCACGGCGAGCCCGAGGCGGTCGCGCACGCGATGGAGGCCCATCACAACGAGGTGGAGCCCCAGACCGTCGAGGCGGTGATCGTGCAGGCCGCCGACGCGCTGTCGGGTGCGCGCCCGGGGGCGCGCGGCGAGTCGCTGGAGGCCTACGTCAAGCGCCTGCGCGAGCTGGAGGAGATCGCGCAGCGCCACCCCGGCGTGGAGCGCGTCTACGCGATGCAGGCGGGGCGCGAGGTCCGCGTGATGGTCGAGCCCGGCGCGCTCGACGACGACGGTGCGGCGCTGCTCTCGCACGAGATCGCACGGGCTGTCGAGCACGAGCTGGAGTACCCGGGCCAGATCAAGGTCACGGTGATCCGCGAGTCGCGCGCAGTCGAGTACGCCAAGTAGGCCTCGCTACGCTCTGACCGTGCCGCGCTACCACGTCACCACGTTCGGGTGCCAGATGAACGAGCACGACTCCGAGCGGATGAAGGGGATGCTCGAGTCGCTGGGCTACGACGAGGCGGCGACGCGCGGCGACGCCGACCTGATCCTCTTCAACACCTGCTCGATCCGCGAGAAGGCGGACTCCCGCTTCCTCGCGCACCTGGGCGACGCCAAGCGGCTGAAGTCCGAGCAGCCGGACCGCGTCGTCGGCGTGGGCGGTTGCTGGGCGCAGTCGGTCAAGGACGAGGTGTTCCGGCAGTTCCCGTTCGTCGACGTCGCCTTCGGGCCGGGGCAGGTGCACCGGTTGGCGGAGTTCCTCACCGCGGACTCGATCACCGCCCAGGGCTACTTCGAGTGGGAGGGCTTCACCGGCCACCTGCCCGAGAAGCGCGCGCGCGAGTTCCAGGGGTGGCTGCAGATCTCCGTGGGCTGCAACTGCGCGTGCTCGTACTGCATCGTGCCGTCGACGCGCGGGCGCGAGGTCTCCCGCCCGCCCGGCGAGCTTGCGCGTGAGGCCGAGCGGATGGCCGCCGACGGCGTGCGCGAGGTGACGCTGCTGGGCCAGAACGTGAATTCCTACGGGCGCGACCTCCCGCGCGAGCAGCGCGCCACCTTCGCCGAGCTGCTGGCGCGCATCGACGCCGTCTCGTGCATCGAGCGGATCCGCTACACCAGCCCCCACCCCAAGGACATGCGCGAGGACGTGGTGCGCGCGCACGCCGAGCTGCCGTCCCTGTGCGAGCACATCCACCTGCCGCTGCAGGCGGGCTCGTCTCGGGTGCTCAAGGCGATGCGGCGCACCTACGATCGCGAGCGTTACCTCGACCGCGTGCGGATGATCCGCGAGCACGTGCCCGACTGCGCGCTCACGACCGACATCATCGTCGGCTTCCCGGGGGAGACCGAAGCGGAGTTCTCGGAGACGCTCGAGGTCGTGGACGAGGTCGGCTACGACGGCGCGTTCACCTTCGTCTACTCGCCGCGGCGGGGAACGCGGGCGGCCGACCTTCCCGACCCGGTCGCCCACGCCGTCAAGGTGGCGCGCATGGAGCGCCTGGTCGAGCTCGTCCAGCGTCACGCGCACGAGCGCGCCCAGCGCTTCGTCGGGCGCACGCTCGACGTGCTCGTGGAGGGCGTCTCGCGCACGGACGCCGCAAAGCTGCGCGGGCGCACGCGCCACAACAAGGTGGTCAACTTCACCGGTCTCGCCGGGGCGGGGGAGATCGTCCCGGTGGAGATCTCCGCCGCGACGAGCCAGACGCTCGCCGGCGAGGAATCGCTGGTCGCGCGCGCCGCGGCGGTCGCCTAGCCGGGGGCGTCCGCTCGCTCTGCGAACATACGTTCGTGCGGTGGGACAACCTCGCGATCGAAGCCGAGCAGGAGGAGGAGCAGGCGCGCCTGCCGGGCTACCGCGACCAGGCGGTGGTGCGCCGCTTCGACGCGCCCGAGGCGCTCGACGTGCGCTTCTACGAGGTGCGCGCGCGGTCGATCCTCAATCGCGTCCCGAAGGCGTCGCGGATGCCATTTCGCTGGACGATCAACCCGTATCGAGGTTGCAGCCATGCCTGCATTTTCTGCTTCGCTCGCCCTACGCACACCTACCTCGGCTTCGACGCGGGGCGTGACTTCGAGCGCGAGATCGTCGTCAAGGTCAACGCGCCCGAGCGCCTGCGGGCCGAGCTGGCGCGCCCGTCGTGGGGTCGCGAGCACGTGGCGCTCGGGACAAACACCGATCCCTACTAGTGGGTCGAGAGCCGCTATCGCCTGATGCCCGACATCTGGACCGCGCTGCGCGACTCGGGGACGCCGTGCTCGGTGCTGACGAAGTCGCCGCTCCTCCTGCGCGACATCGCGCTGCTTCGCGCGCTCGCCGAGACCGTCGGGTTCACAGCCAACCTCTCTGTCCCGACCCTGGACGAGAAGGCCTGGCGCGCCACGGAGCCCCACACGCCGCATCCGCGCAAGCGCCTGGAGGCGGTGGCCGAGCTCAACCGCGCGGGCATTCCGACCGGGATCCTCGTGGCCCCGCTGATGCCCGGCATCAACGACGATCCGCGCCAGGTCGAGGCGATCCTTGCGGAGGCCGCGGAGGCCGGCGCGGGGCACGTCAGCGGGATCGCGCTGCACCTGCGGGGCGAGGTCCGCCAGATCTTCTTCGACTGGCTGCGCGTTCACCGCCCGGACCTCGTCGATCGATACGAGCGGCTCTACCGCCGCGGTGCCTACGCGCCGGCGCAGGAGCGCGAGCGGCTGTCGCGCCTGGTGCGCGGAGGCCGTCGCCCCGCCGGCCGGCTGGCGCCGCGGGCCGACCCCGGGCCCGACCCGCGGGAGGGCGCGCGGGGGGCGCGGCGGGCGGCCGCGCGCCCCGTCTCCCAGCCGTCCCAGCCGTCGCTGTTCTGAAGGTCGCCGCCTTCGGCGAGCAAGGGTGCTATCCGTTGCGGAGATGAACGGACGCGACGAGCGCGACGACAGGGTCGGGGCGGGACGCCTCGACATGTTCCGCACGAAAAGCCACTCCTGGCACGAGGCGGGCCTGGCGGCCCAGATCAGCCAGCAGGCGGCGCGGCGGGCGCTGCGCGAGGCGGTGGTGATCCTGCCGCTGCTGGTGGGAGTGCTGCTCGCCTACAAGTACCGCGAGCGGCTCTTCGGCGTGGACATGCCGGTCCGGGTCCTGACCGTGATCGCGCTGGTGATCCTGGGCTGGCGCTTCGCGCGCGACGTCGGGCGGGCAACCGGCCCTGCCCTGTTTCGCCGCCTGGACCCGGGGACCGCCGGGACCGTCGGCTTCCTGATCCGCCTGCTCACGATCGGGCTCTCGCTGCTGGTCGCCCTCAACATCGCCGGGCTCGAGCCGCGCACGCTGGCGGTCGGCGGCGCGTTCACCGCGGTGGTCTTCGGCCTCGCGGCGCAGCAGACGCTCGGCAACCTGATCGCCGGGACCGTGCTGCTCAGCGCGCGCCCCTTCCGCGTCGGCGACCGGGTGCGCCTCCAGGGAGGCGGGGTCGGCGGCCAGGTGGAGGGCGTCGTCTCCTCGCTGGGCCTGCTCTACACGACGCTGGCCAGCGGCGAGGACTCCATCCTCGTGCCCAACAACGAGGTCCTCAGGATGGCGATCATGCCGCTGCGCGAGCCCGACTCCGTCGACCTGCGTGCCCGCCTGCGCGCGAACGTGAAGCCCAGCGACGTGCAGGCGCTACTCGAGCAGCACGTCTCGATCGCAACCCGCAGCGACCCGCGGATCGTCCTCGAGGAGGTCGACGGCGACGAGGTCGTGGTGCGGATCGCCGCCACGCCCGCCCAGGCGGAGGAGGGACCGAAGCTGGCGGACGAGATCCTCACGGCCGTTGGGGGCGTGACGCGCGAGGGCGATCTGCAGGACCCCGCGCGCCAGTCGTCGCGCGAGAATCGCTAGCGCTTGGAGCGGTGGGCCTCGCTGCCGGCGATCTGGGCGGCGATCTGCTCCGCGCCGAGGCGCCGGTTGAGCGCCGTCAGCGTGCCCGGGGCGATACCGCCGAGAATCGTCCACACCCGCGCGGGCACCGACGCGACGTCGATCTCGGAGCGATCGCGCTCGATCGCGCGCACGACGGCGCGGCCGACGTCCTGCGGGCTGCGCGTGCCGGCGCCGAGGGGCATGCGGGCGCCGCTGTCGGCGAACATGCCCGCGTCGCGGATCGGGCCCGGGAAGACCGCCGACACGCCGATGCCGGTGTCGGCCAGGTCTTGGCGCATCGCCGAGGCGAAGCCGCGCAGCCCGTACTTGGTCGCCGAGTAAAGCGCGGAGTGGTGGGTGGCCACCTTGCCCGACAGCGACGACATGAACAGCATGTGTCCCTCGCCCCGCGCGGTCATCGGCTCGATCAGCGCGCGCGCGAGGTGGATCGGCGCGCGCAGGTTGACGTCGAGCGCGCGGTCGATCTGCTCGGCGGTGTACTCGAGCACCGGGCCGTCGGCGGGGACGCCCGCGTTGGCGACCAGGACCTCGACGTCGCCGGCCTCGGCGAGGAGCGCCTCGACCGCGCGACTGTCGGCGAGGTCGGCCCCGACGGCACGGGCGCCGAGCTCGGCGGCGAGCGGCTCGAGCACCTCCTGGCGGCGACCTGTGAGGACGAGGCGTGCGCCGCGCTGTGCCAGCGCACGCGCGATCGCATGCCCGAGCCCGCCCGTGGCGCCGGTCAGCAGCGTCGTGCGCCCGGCGAGGTTCACTCGGGGAAGATTGCCACAGTGGCGGTGAAGCCATGCAGGAAGCTCTGACCGCCCACGGGCCCGATCTCGCCGGCCGCGAAGAAGCCCGCCGTGGGGGCGTCCTGCAGGGCGAGCGCGAGCGCGCCGGCGTCATGGTCGGGCTCGCCGAACATCGTCTGGCCGCGGCCGTTGCACGTGAAGCACAGCGCGCCGGCCGGGGGCGTGCCGCCGAGCGCCTGGGCGCGCAGCGCCAGGGCGTCGGCGAAGTCGCGGTCGGCGGAGGCGGCGTCGCGCGCGTGCAGCCGCACGATCTGACCGGTCTCGACGAGCGCTCCGACCGCCAGCGCCCCCGTCTCCGGGTCCGCGCCGACGAGGCCCCGCACGAGGAAGTCCCCGGTCCCGTACTCGGAGTGGCTCGGCTCCACCGCGATGCCCATCAGAAGGCCGTCGGTGGCGAGGGCCCGCTCGCGCGCCGGCAGAGCGTCGATCACTGCGCGCAGCTTGTGCAGCGCCGGCATCCCGGCCAGCTCGTGGACGATGTTGCCCTCGGCGGCCGTGATCGTGAGCTCGGGGCCCAGCGGCGCCGCGCCCTGCGAGACGCACGGCAGGACGTCCACGCCCTCGAGGCGCACGCCGACGGCTCCCGCCTCGATCACCTCGCGACCGTGGAAGAGGGCGCCGTTGCCGTCCGGGGTGGGCGCGCTGGCCAGACCGCCCATCACCGGGACCCCCGGCCAGCTCTCGGCGATCACGGCCAGGAGGTCGTCGGTCGGGAAGCTGGCGGGATCGGGGAGGAGCAGCAGCGCGGAGGCGCCGTCGAGCGAGGGCAGTCCCTCGATCGCGGCGCCGTCGCCCACGGGCGCGGCGGTCATGTGGAACGTCTGCGCCGACCCGCCTGGGAACGCCGCGGCCCAGACGGCGACGGCGGTGCGGTCCTCGAGCTCGCGGCCCGGGCCGAGCACCCCGCCCGCGCCGCAGCCGACGAGGCCGGCCGGCAGCAGCGCCTCGTAGACGCCCTCGAGCAGCGCCTCGGGCGCGGCGAGGTGAGATCCGGAGGCGAAGACGACGGCCAGGTCCGCCGGCGCCCCGCCGAGTCCGGCGCGCGCGGCGGTGGCCGCCTCGATCGCGCCGACCCGGCCGTCCGCTTCGGTCGAGACGCCCGATCCGATGCTCACGGTCATCGCAGCTGACGATACTGAGCAGGTGCTGGGACCCGGGGTGCTGGCCATCTTCGGCCCGACGGGGGTCGGGAAGACCGCCGTGGCGATCGCGATCGCCGAGCGTCTGCGCGCGGCCGGCGAGGACCCAGTGGCGGTCTCGGCGGATGCGCTGCAGGTCTACGCCGGGCTCGAGGCGCTCACCGGGGCGCCCACCGCATCTGAGCGCGCCCGGCTCGAGCACCGACTCGTCTCCTGCGTGCCGGTGCAGGAGCGCTTCAGCGTCGCGGCGTACGCGCGGCTGGCCCACGCGGAGATCGACGCGCTGCTGGCCGCGGGCCGCCGGCCGATGGTCGTGGGCGGGACCGGCCTGTACCTGCGCGCCGCGCTAGCCGAGCTCGATCTGCGCCCGCCGCCGCCCCCGGGCGTGCGGGAGCGCTGGGAGGCCGAGGTCCAGGCCCACGGCGCCCCCGAGGTGCACGCCCGGCTGGCCGAGCGCGCTCCGTGGGCGGCCGCGGCGATCGAGCCCCACGACCGGCGGCGGATCGTGCGCTCGCTCGAGCTGCTCGACGCGGGACGGCTCGAGCCGGGGACCGCCGAGTCCCAGCTGTGGACCGCCGAGATGCGCCACCCGACGCTGCTCGCGGGTCTCGTGATGGAGCGCAGCGCGCTGTATTCGCGCGTAGAGCGCCGCGTCGACGAGCTGGTGGCCGCGGGAGCGGTGGAGGAGGTTCGCCGCGCCGACGCGGCCGGCGCCTCGGAGACGGCGCGACAGGCGCTGGGGTTCGAGGACCTGCTGCGCGGGGACGTCGAGGGGATGAAGCGGCGCACGCGCCGGTTCGCCAAGCGCCAGCACACCTGGATGCGAAAGCTCGCCGGGGTGCACGCGATCGACGTCACCGAGCGCCCGTCCGCCGCCGTGGCCAAGGAGATCCTCGCCCTCGCGACGGAGCACTAGTGGTCGCGCTTAGACTCCGCGCCCCTGCGCGGCGAGTCCGCCGCCGTGAGCCCCGGAGCGCCGTGCGATGAGGTTTGAGAAGTGGCAGGCCCTCGGCAACGACTACGTGATCGTCGAAGCCGCGGCGCTGCCGTGGGAGCTGACCGCCGAGCGCGTCAGACGCCTGTGCGCGCCGCACTTCGGAATCGGATCCGACGGCGTCCTGCTCCTGTCCGAGCCCGACGCGCCAGGGTTCGTGGCGCGCCTGCGCATCTTCAATCCCGACGGCTCGGAGGCCGAGCTCTCGGGCAACGGCGCGCGCGAGGCGATCATGTACCTGCGCCGCGCCGGCTGGACCAACGCCGACACCTTCTCGATCCAGACGGCCGCGGGCGAGATCCGGCCGACGATCACCGGCGCGACGACCTGCGTCCTCGACATGGGACGGGCGGGCCTGCGCTCGGCCGACTACCCATCGGGGGGAGACGACGGCACGGGAACGCTGACGGCGGGCGGGCGGAAATGGAGCTTCCAGCACGTCTCAATCGGAAACCCGCAGTGCACGATCGCGGTGCAGCGCGATGAGCTCGACGCGCTGGACCTGCCGGCGATAGGCCCCGCGATCGAGCGCCACGAGCTCTTTCCCAACCGCACGAATGTCTCCTGGTTCGCGCCCCTGGAGAGCGGCGCGATCCGCGCGCGGATCTTCGAGCGCGGGGTGGGGGAGACGCTGTCCTCGGGGACCGGCGCCGCCGGAGCGGCGGTCGCCCACGTCGTGCGCGGAGGCGAGAGCCCCGTCACCGTGCGCCTCGACGGCGGCGACCTCGAGGTGGAAGTGGGCGAGGATCTGCACGTCGACCTGACCGGCTGGGCCGTGCCCGTGTACGCGGGCGAGCTGGCCGCCGAGACGATCGAGGAGATCGATGCGGCCGAGTAGGCGACTGGAGCAGATCCCGCCGTACCTGTTCGCCGAGCTCGAGCGCAAGATCGCCGCCAAGCAGGCGGCGGGGGTCGACGTGATCTCGCTGGGCATCGGGGACCCCGACCGGCCGACGCCGGAGCTTGTGGTCGAGGCGATGCGCCAGGCGATCGCCGATCCGGGCACCCACCGCTACCCGTCCAACCGCGGGCGCTCCGAGTTCCGCGCGGCCGTCGCCGGGTTCTACTCGCGCCGCTTCGGCGTGGAGCTCGATCCTGAGACCGAGGTGATGGCGGCGATCGGCGCGAAGGAGTGCATCTTCAACCTCAACCTCGCCTTCCTGGACCCGGGGACCGTCGCGCTGGCCGCGGACCCCGGCTATCCGGTCTACACCGGCGGGCCGCTGCTGGCCGGCGCGGAGGCGG
>Ga0208612_1001099_pt1 | contig 11342 bp, 11 predicted proteins | sample AntDryMetagUQ889_FD_188089 | JGI IMG/M metagenome (GOLD analysis project Ga0208612, IMG submission 188089) | Polar desert microbial communities from Antarctic Dry Valleys - UQ889 (SPAdes) | ecosystem: Environmental > Terrestrial > Soil > Desert | place: Antarctic Dry Valleys | collected 2008-12-31 | reverse complement strand
CTTCGTCTGGACCGCCAAGGCCAACGACATTCTGCAAAAGGTCATTCGCGCCAATCGCCGCTTAAGTTCCAAGAAAAACGAAGCACTACACTAGGATACTTCCACTGTATCGATTCTAAAAAAAAAGCCCCTCCGAGGAGGGGCTTTGGGTTTTGACGTTTTCCCGGATTGCGCTTCACTTCATCCGGGCTACACCGACTTGCTTATCGGCACTCGGACGGCGTGTACCTTCCCAATACGAAGGTGGCACCACCTGGTGCGGGCGCAGCGGCGCCGAATTTTGCCGCGGCTGTGACATTAGTCGAGGAAACACAGGCCCAGTCAATCGTGCCCGCTAAGCCGTTGGCAAGTGGTGCGGCTACACCAGCGATACTACGTACGAACGGGGTTAAGGAAACGAAATTCGCGCCCGCAAGCTCCGTGATACCGCCTGCCGCTGTATTATAGCCGATGACGATGGCGCCGGTGAGCGGAGCAGCAACCATGGTGGCGACATACTTGCTCGGTGTGAAACCGAGATTCCACGCGCCTGCACCTGCACCAACGCCTACCATCCCGTCGGACTGGAACGACTCGGAGATTGTAGTCTTGGCGGAGGCCGCAATGCTCAAGCCCTCCGTCACCTTTGCCCGTACCGTATAGTCCTGATACGCCGGGATCGCCACGGCGGCCAATATACCGATGATCGCGACCACGATCATCAACTCAATCAATGTAAAACCTTGTTGAAACTTCTTCATTAGAAAATCTCCTAATTACTTAAAAATGGATGGCTCAATGACCCTGAAAAGATGGCGCATTCACGCTAACTGCACGACGGGCCTGTTCCTTGCCGACCGCGGTTATCTCCGGTGGCTGAGCGCTACATTGCAGCAGGTATGCCAGGTGTCGCGAAGGGCGATGCGACGCCGGTTTGCGTGCCGCGGGTCGTGGATTTATCCCCAACGGCAGGCGCCGGAGATGACCAACTTCGTCCATTTTTGACGCGACGCGTGCGCGCCTTCGATTGATTGCAATCTTGCTCCGCGACAAATCTTCGCTCTGGCTACCGACGGCATGTCAGTCAGGGCGTTCGAGGTTAGCAATACGGCTGACCAATGGAAATCGTTCTGGATGGGAAAGTGACTCCACCGCAAGGTCGATATCCAAATCTGGCCAATAGAGGTGATGGGGTGAGGGTAATTCTACGTGCAGCAACTCACCAATCGCGGCCTCTTTAAACCACGGAACTGTTCAAAGGGGACACACACTTCCTGATCGTGAATATAACCAAAAGCCATGCTTCGAAACGTTCGTGACCTCAACCTCCGAAATGTCTGTTCCAAGCTGTGCGGATATCATGTTCGTGTTCCGTAATCAGGCGCAGTGCGTCGGCAAGCTCTCTTGGCTGAAGCCCGAAGTTCTGCGCGAGCTTTATCTGCGATTCCAGCCAGAATTTCGCCTCGCCGTTTTGTCCGTGGACATGAACGTGCCTCCGAGGTTCTTCACGCGAAAAGAATAGAAACGAAACCCGGCTTCTTACGCACAAATGGTATAACTTTTAACGTTCCGTAGGTATAGGTCCGGTCTAATCGTTTTTAGCGGGTTCGGACTTCGGGGGCTAGTCCAAACCCAATTTCTCCAGCCGATAGCGCAGTGCTCTTAGGCTAATTCCGAGGTTTTTTGCCGCCGCCGTCTTGTTCCAGCGCGTTTGCTCGAGCGCGGCGACGATCTGTTGGCGTTCGATCTCGCTAAGATAGCCCTCGATCCCCGCCTGGCCGGCGGGTTCATTAGCGTGTGCAGGAAGGTCGAGGTCACGCGCTTCGATCCGATCGCCTTCGCAGAGTGTCAGAGCGCGTTCGAGGATGTTTTCGAGCTCCCTGACATTGCCCGGAAAAGGATAACCCGCGAGTGCTTGCATCGCCTCCTCTGCGATCCGCGGGATCGGTCCTTTCGCCCCGGTCAGCCGGTTCAAGATGAACGCGACGAGCCCCGGAATGTCCCCGCCGCGTTCCCGCAATGGCGGTACACACAATTGGATCACATTGATGCGGTAATAGAGGTCTTGGCGGAAACGCCCCTCCCTGACCAGAGCGGCGAGATCCTTGTGCGTGGCGCTCAGGATCCTTGCATCGACGGCAAGCTCTTGCTGGCCCCGACGGGCCGGATGGACTTCTCCTGAATCGCGCGCAAGAGTTTAACCTGCATGTGCAGCGGCAACTCGGCGGCCTCGTCCAAGAACAAGGTTCCGCCCTGGGCGGCTTGAAAGAGTCCCGGTTTGTTCGCGACCGCCCCCGTGAAGCTGCCCTTCATATGCCCGAAGAACTCGCTTTCGAGCAGATCGCCCGGGATCGCGCCGCAGTTGACCGGGATGAACGGGCGCCCCGAACGCGCGCCTTGTTCGTGGATCATGCGCGCCACGAGCTCCTTGCCGGTGCCCGACTCGCCGCTGATATAAACCGGCGCCTGGCTGCGCGCCACTTTCGCGATGGTGGCGCGGGTCCTTTGCATGGCCTCGGAATCGCCGATCAATTGCGTCTCGGGTTCCGGGCGCCCATCGGAGAGCTTGAGCGCGGTCGTGACCAAGTTGCGGAGCACGGGAAGATCAACGGGCTTGGTGACGAAATCGAACGCGCCCGATTTCAAGGCCTGAATGGCTGTCTCCATGCTGCCATGCGCGGTGATGACCGCAACGGGTGTGCTCGGACACGCGCGTTGAATATAGGAGACCAGCTCGATCCCATCGCCATCGGGCAAATGCATGTCCGTGAGGCACAGGTCGAAGTTCTGCTGCTTCAGCATCTCGCGAGCCTCGCCTAGATTGACGGCGCTCCGGCAGGCGATGTCCATGCGCTTGAGCGTGATGCTCAACAGCTCGCGAATGTCCGGTTCGTCATCTACGATGAGGGTTAGCGGCCTAGACACTTAGGCGATCCACTGTTGGCGTTGGGGGTGCGCGAAACTGATCCGGAAGCAACAGCCGTTGGCGCTATTCTCATGCAGGCTCAACGAGGCTTGGTTGCACTCGCATAGCTCGCACGCGAGGTAGAGGCCAAGCCCGCTTCCGGGCGAGTTCTTGCTCACGAAGGGCTCGAAGATCGAATCCGCGATGTCCTCTGTGATCCCCGTGCCGTGGTCGATGACATCGAGGTAGGGCGTCTCGGAGATAGGTTTAACGCCGCACCTCAATTCCAGCGCGGGCGTGCCCTGGCTGTAACGCAACGCGTTCTCGCAAAGGTTCCAGAGGACTTGGTGCAGTTGACTGCGATCCATGACGATCTTGATGTCCTCCGACTCCGTATGGACGAGCACTCGCTCACTCGAGATTTGCACGCGCGCGGTAAACTCGCTCACGAACCCGTCCAACCAGGGCTTGGCCGCGAAGATCTCCGGCGCGGAGCGGTCGCGGCGGCCGATGGTCAGTACGTTTTCTATGATGCGGTTCACCCGCTCGGAATGACCCTTGATGATGCGCGTGACGTAGCGGTCTTCCTCGGTGTGCCCGTTTGACTCCGAGAGCAACTGCGCGGCATGGCTGATCGCCCCGAGGGGATTCCGGATCTCATGGGCGATGCTCGCGGTCAGCCTCCCGAGCGAGGCGAGCTTGAGCTGCTGCGCGCGTTGCCGCATCGCCGCCGCGTCTTCGATGAATACCAAGGTTGCCGCCGCGGGCCCGGATCCTAGCTCCGCTCGCGACACGAGGAGATCGGTGCCGCGCGATGCCGTCCTCAGGATTTGTGAAGCAGGCGCGTGGCTCGGCCAACTATCGAGCTGCTGCGCCAGATCCCAGGCGAGCATGGCCAAGGGCTGGAACGGTACCGGCGGCGCGAGCCCGAGCAGCGCCTGTGCCGACTGGTTGGCCAAGCGTACTCGGCCCGTGGCATCGAGAACCACGATCCCCGAGCGCAGGCGCTGCACGATCTGCTCGTTGAGCCGTTCGAGTTGTGCGACATCGGCCCCGCGCCGCGCTGCCAGGGCCTCGCTGGCGCGGAGCCGCCCGGCGAGCGCGTGGCCTAAGAGAGCGGTCGCGAAGAACGTCGAACCGAGAAAGCCGGCCTGGGTGTAGTTCGCCGTGAGCGCGTCACCGTAATGCCAAAAATAGGCTTCCTCGCACAACACCGCGATCGAAGCCAGGCCCGCGAATAAGAAGGCGGTGCGGCCCTCGGTCAGCATGCTCCCGAGCGCGATGCTGACGAGAAGCAACATCCCCACGCCGCTCGTCACCCCGCCGCTGGCATACATCATAGCGGTGAGCATCACGATGTCCGTCAAGACCTGGCCCAACACGTGGGCGCCAAAACGGTGCGGCCTAATCTCCACGCCGATTTGAGCCAAGATCGCCAACAGCAGATACGCATAAACCGCGGTGGCGAAGACGCCGGGATCGTGCTCGCCGAGCGGCGGCGGAAGCTGACGTGTCCAGACGATCGCCGTAAAGAACCCGGATAGGATCAAGCGGTAGAGGCCGAAGTAGCGGAGAGCGGTCCAGGCCGCCGGCGGCCGATCGTTAGGCACGCCGATGGCTTCGCGAAAACCGCCGCCATGACGATCGGGTTGCGGATGCTCTGTGACCGTTATAGTGCTCAATTTAGGAAAAACGGCTCGCGAGAAAAAATTCCCATATATTATCGACGTTAGTTATTGTTAGAATTCATTCCGTCAGTTGTTAGCGGCTAAGGCGCTATGAATCTTCACGAATATCAAGCCAAGAAACTGTTTGAGGAATACGGCATCGCGGTGCCCCCCGGCAAGCCCGCGCACTCGATCAAGGAAGCCTTGCGCCATGCGGCGGAATCGCATGGACCCTGGGTCATCAAAGCTCAAGTTCATGCCGGCGGACGCGGCAAGGCCGGAGGGGTAAAGTTCGCGGACAGCATCGAAAAGGTCGAAAGCATCGTGCGCGACATGCTCGGTATGCAGTTGATTACCAAACAATCGGCGCCGACCGGACAACCCGTCAATTGCGTCCTAGTGCAGCGCGCGTCGAATTTCGTGGCCGAGATTTATCTCGCGATGGTGGTCGATCGCAGGACCAAACGACTCGCCGTCATCGCCTCGCGGGCCGGCGGGATGGACATCGAAGAGGTGGCCGCCACGGAGCCGGAGAAGATCCTGAGCCTCACCATCGATCCAATCCTCGGGTTGCAATCATTCCAAAGCCGCCGCGTCGCTCAGGCATTGGCGCTCGATGCGACTCAGAACAAGCAACTGTCCGCGATTCTAGCGGCCATGTTCCGGCTCTTCCTCGAGAAGGACCTGAGCCTCATCGAGATCAACCCCTTGATCATTACCGATACGGGCGAGCTCCAAGCCCTGGATGCCAAGATATCGATCGACGATAACGCCTTGTACCGCCAAGCGGCGCTTGCCGAATGGCGCGATCCGACCCAAGAGGACCCGAAGGAGAATGTCGCCCGGCGCTACGACCTGAACTATGTGAGCCTCGACGGCAACATCGGTTGTATGGTGAACGGAGCGGGATTGGCGATGGCGACCATGGATGTCATCACGCTCCACGGCGGCCAGCCGGCCAATTTCCTCGATGTGGGGGGCAACACGAACGCGGACAAGGTGGCGGAAGCGTTCAAGCTCTTGGTGTCCGACACCAAGGTCAAAGCCATCCTGGTCAATATCTTCGGCGGCATCGTGCGCTGCGATCTCATCGCCGAGGGGATTATCCAAGCCGTGAGAGAAGTCGGTGTCAATGTGCCCGTGGTCGTGCGGCTCGAAGGAACCAATGTGGATCGAGGCCGGAAGATTCTAGCCGAGACAGCGTTTTCAATCACCGCCGCCGAGGACCTGGGCGATGCCGCTCGCAAGGCGGTAGCCGCCGTAGGGGGCGCCTGATGGCCATACTCGTCGACAAGAATACCCGGGTGATCTGCCAAGGAATTACCGGCCGGCAGGGTGCGTTCCATTCACAACAGGCGCTCGAGTACGGCACCCGGCTCGTGGGTGGGGTCACGCCCGGGCGCGGCGGGGAGACTCATCTCGGCTTGCCGGTGTTTGATACCGTCTACGAAGCCGCGCGCGAAACCGGGGCCGATGCGAGCATGATCTTCGTGCCGGGACCCTATGCCGCGGAAGCCATCGCGGAAGCGGCCGATGCCGGGATCCGGCTCATCGTCTGTATCACCGAAGGGATCCCCATCCGTGACATGCTCAATCTCCGGGCGAGCCTGCGCCAATATCCCGAAACCCGGCTTATCGGCCCCAACTCTCCCGGCATCATCACCCCCGGGCAGTGCAAGATCGGCATCATGCCGGCCAGCATCCACCGGCCGGGATGCGCGGGCATCATGTCCCGCTCCGGGACGCTGAACTACGAGGCCGTGCACCAGACCACGCAACTCGGCCTCGGGCAAAGCACTTGCCTGGGGAATGGCGGCGACCCGATTCATGGGATGGATTTCGTCGAGTGTTTGCAGTTATTCGAACAAGATCCGGACACCCGGGGCATCATTTTGGTCGGCGAGATTGGCGGCACGGAAGAAGAAGAGGCGGCGGAATATATTCAGGCGCATGTTACCAAACCGGTCGTCGCTTACATCGCTGGAGTCACCGCGCCGCCCGGCAAACGCATGGGGCACGCGGGCGCTATCATCTCGCGCGGGGGAGGCACGGCGGAAGCGAAATACCGAGCCTTGCAAGCGGCCGGGGTGGTGACCGTACGCTCCCCGGCCGAGATTGGGTCGGCGCTGGCCGCGTGCTTGAAGAGGTAGCTTCGTAGCACTGCATCGCCGCAGATGGGATCGCTGCGCATAGCCCTCGCCCAGTTGAACCTCACGGTCGGCGATATCCAGGGGAACGCCCAACGGATCCTGGCCGCCGCCGAAGAAGCCCGTGACCGGCTGAGGGCCGATCTGGTCGTATTTCCGGAGTTGTCGCTTACCGGCTATCCGCCCGAAGACCTCGTCCTGCGACCGGGCCTCTGGCGGCAAGTACAGAGCGCGCTTGCGGAGATCTCCCAGCGCGTCCGCGGCGTGGAGCTGGTGGTGGGCTACCCGAGGCGGCATGAGGGGCAGCTTTATAACGCCTGTTCTCTAATCGCAACGGGCCGCATCAAGGCTAGCTATCATAAACAACACCTGCCCAATTACAGTGTCTTCGACGAGAAGCGTTACTTCGTACCCGGCGCCGGCGCGCAGGTTGTTGAGATTCAAGGCAGCGCGCTTGCCCTCAGCATTTGCGAGGACATCTGGATCGCCGGCACCGCCCTGCAGGCGCGCGACGCCGGTGCTCAGGCGATCGTCAATATTAACGCCTCGCCCTTCCATCTCGGCAAGGCGGCGGAACGCGAGGAGGTATTGAAGGGCGCCTGCCACGAGAGTGGTCTGCCGATTATCTATGTCAATCTGGTCGGAGGCCAGGACGAATTGGTGTTCGACGGGGGCTCGACAGTCCTTGACGCGGATGGCACCGTTCGCCTACGCGCGCCCGATTTTACCGAGGGCATTTACCCGCTGGACCTGGATCCCGGCCGGCCCCTGAGCCCACGCGCAGGCGAGGTCGTTCCCGTGAGCCGGGCCGAGCCGGGGATCTACCAAGCGCTGGTGCTCGGGGTCCGCGATTATGCCCGCAAGAACGGATTTCGCGGCGCGGTACTGGGGCTTTCGGGCGGGATCGATTCGGCCTTGACCCTGGCGATTGCTGTGGATGCCTTAGGCAAGGACGCCGTGGAAGCGGTCTTGATGCCTTCGCGCTTTAGTGCGGAGATGAGCCTCACCGACGCCGCCGAGGAATCGCGGCGGCTCGGCGTCGCCTACCATACGATTCCCATCGAGCCGGCGGTGAGGACCTTCGAGGAGAGTCTCGGCGCCGTGTTCGCCGGGCGCCCGCGCGACACCACCGAGGAGAATATTCAAGCACGCTGCCGGGGGGTGATTTTGATGGCCTTCTCGAATAAGACCGGCAAGCTGGTGCTGACCACCGGCAACAAGAGCGAGATGGCGGTCGGTTACGCGACGCTTTACGGGGATATGGCCGGAGGCTTCGCTCCCTTAAAGGACGTGCCGAAGACGCTCGTCTATCGCCTCGCCGCGTGGCGCAACCGCATCGCGCCCGTCATACCCCAGCGGGTTCTTGATCGGCCCCCCTCCGCGGAGCTTGCGCCCGGGCAGAAGGACGAGGATAGCCTCCCGCCTTACGCGGTCCTTGACCCGATCCTCGAACGCTATATCGATGACGATCAGACACCGGAGGAGATCGTCCGGGCCGGCTTCGATCCCGCGACGGTCGCCAAAGTGGTACGCATGGTGGATCGCAACGAATACAAGCGGCGTCAAGCGGCGCCCGGGGTGCGCATCAGCCAGCGGGCGTTCGGGCGCGATCGGCGCTATCCCATTACTTCGGGTTACACCGAGATTTTGTGAAAAAACCTACTACGGTTTTTTCGCACTGCGATCGACGTTAGTCGCTGATCCGTAAAGATTTAAGCTCATTGATGCCCGGGTGGTCCGGGTAATTGATCTCGAGGACGCGGGTCGCATCCTTAGCCAGATCATCGAGCTTGAGAACGCGGTAAGCCTTCGCCATCATGAACAGGGCTTCGGGCATGGCCGGGGCGCGCTGGTAGTTCTCGACCACGTAACGCGCGCGATTGGCCGCCGCGACATAGGCTCCGCGGCGCATATAGTAATGCGCGGTATTGATCTCGTGCTGCGCCAGCAGGTTGCGTAGATAGGTCATGCGTAGCTGCGCATCCTTGACATAGCGGCTCTTCGGAAAGCGTTTAACAAGCTCCGAAAAATCTTGAAACGATTTCGATGCCGTGGCTTGATCGCGCTGCGAAGGATCGACCGGCAAATAGCGTTCCGTCAGTCCCTTGCCAGTATTAAAATTGGCCAATCCCTTCAGATAGTACGCGTAATCCACGTGAGAGTGGTCCGGGTAGAGCTTGATGAATCGGTCGCAGGCGGCGACGGCCGAGGCGGATTCGTCGTTCTTATAATAGGCGTAGGCAAGGTCGAGTTGGGCTTGCTGGGCATGCGCACCGAAAGGGTGCCGGGCGAGCAACTTTTCGTAGTACTCGACGGCATTGGTATAGTACTCGGACTCCAACGACTCTTTTCCCTCGGCGTATAATTTCTCGGCGGACCAATCGGCCGTCTCGTCTTCTTTATCGTCGCCGAAGATGGCGCAACCGGCGAGCGCCGCGAGGATGAGCAGGAGATACAAGATGCGCATAGAGTCAATACAAGCTTTTGGGCATATTATTCATTCTATTGTTATTCAAATCCCAGGGCGAGTTTCAGTGATCCAGTGGGCGGATGGGAAACGATGATCTCATGAACTGTGAGCACCTCACCTCGGTGATCCCGGGGGATTTCACCGGCATGCGCGTCGATCAAGCTGTCAGCCGCCTGTTCGCCGATTATTCGAGAACCACGCTCAAGGGCTGGATCCTCGATGGCAAGGTGCTGGTGAATCACCGGCGCGTGAAACCGCGGGAAATCCTCCGCGGGGGAGAAGCCGTGGAGCTCTGGGCGAGTGTCGAAGCGTGCGTCGCGTCGCAACCGCAGCCGATCGCACTCAACCTTGTGTACGAAGATGAAAACCTCATCGTGATCGACAAACCCGCGGGGCTGGTCGTGCATCCCGGGGCCGGGAATCGTGCAGGCACCTTGCTCAACGCGCTGCTGCATTTCGATCCTGGGCTGGGGCTTCTTCCGCGTGCCGGCATCGTGCATCGGCTCGACAAGGAAACCTCAGGTTTACTCGTGGTTGCGCGCTCGCCGCGCGCGCACACTTACTTGGTAAAGGAGCTTACAGCACGCCGGATCACCCGCGAATACGATGCGGTGGTCCGGGGTGTTTTGATCGCTGGCGGTGCCGTGTCCGCGCCGCTCGGTCGGCATCCCGCTCAGCGTACGCGCATGACGGTCGTCGCGGGAGGACGGGAAGCCGTGACCCACTATCGCGTGGTGCGCCGATTTCGTGCGCATACGCACCTGCGGCTACGGCTAGAAACCGGAAGGACCCATCAGATCCGCGTGCACATGGCGCACCTGCGCGTGCCCATCGTGGGGGATCCTGTCTACGGCGGCCGGTTGCTGCTGCCGCCGGGCGCGACGTCAGCGCTAAACCTCGCCCTGCAAGGATTCAAACGCCAGGCGCTGCACGCCTCAAGGCTGCGGCTTCTGCACCTCTCGACCGGACGCGAGCTGGAATGGCAATCTCCTCTGCCCCCCGATATGACCCTGCTCTTGGAGGCGTTAACCGAGGATGTGCAGCGGTGCAGCGAAGGGACGCCCCGGCGATAAGTCCGCTCATGCCCGAATGGCCGGCGCCGAGCGGGGTACGCGCCTGCGCGACGACGCGCGTGGGCGGCATGAGCTTGGCGCCCTATGATTCGTTCAACCTCGCCGAGCACACGGGGGATGATCCTATCGCGGTACGCGCCAACCGCAATGCGCTTTATGCGGCTTTGGGTACCGGCGCTCCACCGCGTTGGCTGGAACAGCAACATGGCGTCCGGGTGATAGACCCCGCCGATCCCGATGCCGGCCCGCAAGCCGATGGCGCCTGTACGTCGGCACTGGGTATCGTGTGCGGCGTGCTCACCGCCGATTGCCTGCCGGTGTTGCTTTGCGATCGTGACGGTACGCGCGTGGCGGCGCTGCATTGCGGGTGGCGCGGGGTCGCGCGGGGGATTATCGAAGCCGGCATTGCAGCCATGCAACGGCCGTCGTCGCGCCTCCTCGCTTGGCTCGGCCCGGCGATCGGTCCCACGGTCTACGAAGTCGGTGAGGACGTGCGACAGGCTCTTACCACGATGAGCGGAGCATTAGCGGCGGCTTTCCAACCGACACGTGCCGGGTATTGGACTCTGGACCTGACAGGCGCCGCGCGCATGCTCCTGGAACAACGGGGAGTGACCGACGTTTATGGGGGCGGAGCGTGTACCTACGCCGAGGCGGATCGCTTTTTCTCGCACCGCCGCGACGGCGTCACCGGCCGCATGGCCACCGTGATCTGGCTCGAAGCCCCGAGCGCGCCGGCTTATGCGGGACTTCCGTAGCCGCCTGTGGTCCCCGACGTTGCGGAGCATGGAGTCCGGTGCACAGGGCGCCCGATCTCAGTCTGCTAACGCGGAACATATAGTTGTAGCGGAGGAATGACAATGTTTTGCATGCATATCATTACGGTTTGTTCTATATCCGCCGGGATCGCGACGGTACTGATCGCCAGTGCGCAAGCAGCCGCTGAGCACGACCACGCGGTCCGGGGCGAGGTCGGGGGCTTCGCGCAGCAAGCGCTCCGCCCGTCTGAGAGGCTGTGAATCAATTGTCATTTGACGGTAGTTCAGACACAGATATGACCGTCGGTCGAGGCGTTGAGGTAGATTTCGCATCCGAGCGGTA
>Ga0208612_1001098_pt1 | contig 11344 bp, 10 predicted proteins | sample AntDryMetagUQ889_FD_188089 | JGI IMG/M metagenome (GOLD analysis project Ga0208612, IMG submission 188089) | Polar desert microbial communities from Antarctic Dry Valleys - UQ889 (SPAdes) | ecosystem: Environmental > Terrestrial > Soil > Desert | place: Antarctic Dry Valleys | collected 2008-12-31 | reverse complement strand
ACCCCGAGCCGCTCCAAGGCATCGATGCATGCCACCTCCTCCGCCACCCGGCCGGGGCTGGTGTGGTCGCTGGGGTTTCGCTTCTTCCCGGCGCCGAGTCGCCCGTGCAGCGCCGCCACCGGCAGCGCCGCCAGCAGTCGCCTGGCCGCGTCCCCGGAGACGACCAGCGGCGGGCGGCGAGCCCGCATCCGTGCTGCCGCCGCCTGGGCGCAGAGCCGGTTCGGCCCGGCCCCCAGCCGGGCAGAGGGCCGCAGCGCCTTACGCGCTCGCCCCAGCACCGCCTCGAGCTCGCCGCAGACGGCGCGCAGCGGCTCGGCGGCGAAGAACGCCTCACCCGGATGGGCGGGCTCGACCGCGGCGCCGAGCGCCTCCAGCCGTTGCAGCGAGTCCTCCCAGACGGCATCGGCGCGGACCGGGTCGGCGGGCACCAGGACCAGCGCGGGGCACCGCGACAGGGCCTCGGCCAGGCGCATCCCGGCGCGGATCCCGAACGCCTGCGCCGCGCCGGAGGCCTCGCCGACCACCTGCGGCCCCCCCGGCCGGGGGGCAAGCGCCACCGGCCGCCCGATCAGCTCGCGCCGGTTCCCCAGGGCACTCGTCAGCGAGAGCCTGGGGATGAAGGCGCAGACGATCATTGATCGAACACATGTTCGTATAACGCCGGATCGATGTCAAGGTGGATTCACGCGACCGTCAGAATGAGCGACCGTGCCGACCACGAATCCAAGATCTCGGTGTGCGGCGGCCGTTGCCGTCGCCGCGATCGCCGCCGCGCTCGCGCTCGGCGCCTGCGAGCGCGAGGAGCCGGACATCTCCGGACCGGTCGCCGAGGAGGCGACGCCGGAGATACCGGGGGGCGCCGATCCGGCCGCGGCCGCCGTGATCGAGGAGTGGTCGTCGACGCTCAGCCGTGGCGACGTCGCCGGCGCCGCCCGCCTCTTCGCGATCCCCAGCGTGGCCGAGAACGGCCCGGCGCTGATCCAGATTCGCGACGCTGCCGACGCCCGGCTCTTCAACGCCTCGCTGCCCTGCGGCGCCCGCCTGGTCGAGGCCACACAGGATGGAGATCTCGTCGTCGCCACCTTCGAGCTCTCCGAGCGCCCTGGCGGAGCCTGTGGATCGGGTGCCGGAGAGACCGCCAAGACGGCCTTCAGGATCGAGGGCGGGAGGATCCTCGAGTGGCGGCGGGTGGCGACCGAGGAAGCCCCCGTACCGGGCGACCCGGTGTAGATCTGCCCCGCCGACACCCTGCCAGGCGGCCGCAGCGACGGATCTCGCTTGCGCTCTCGCCGCCGATCCTGATAGTAATGGGCCTTGGTGGGTCCGCGAATGGGCCTTGGTGGGTCCGTCGGGGCCACCCGTTCTGTGTTTCGAGAGAGGAGACTTTTATGTCGAGGATCAAGCTGGTCTTGCTCGCCCTTGTGGCGGCCTGCTTGTCGTTTGGGATCGTCGCCTGTGGCGATGATGAAGAGGACAGCGGAGGCGGCTCAACGGGTGGAGAGACTTCGCTCGATCTGGTGATCGGCGTTTCGCTGCCCCTCAGCGGTGACCTCGCGGACTTCGGTCCCGCCGGCGAGAAGGCCGCGGATCTGGCACTCTCGGAGATCGAAGCAGCGGTCGAAGAGGCTGGTGTCGAGCACACGGTTGAGCTCGCAAAGGAAGACAACTGTGGCGCCGCCGATCCTCAGTGCGCGGTCCAGGCACAGCGCAAGCTGGCAACGTCTGACGGCGCCAGCTGCATCGCCGGCCCGTGGGGTTCGGCAGACACGATCCCGAGCGGTGAGTCGGTGTCGGTCCCCGAAGAGGTTCCGCTGATCTCACCGTCGGCGACCTCGGATGAGATCACCGGCCTTGACGACGAAGGCTTTGTCAACCGGACCTCGCCGCCCGACTCCTTCCAGGGCCCGACCCTGGCGAACTTCCTCGATGAGGAGCTCGGTGGAGCCGAGGGCAAGACGGTCAACATCGGCGCTCGTAACGACGCGTACGGGACCGGGCTGGCTGAAACGTTCAGCGCTGCCTGGGAGGGTCTCGGCGGCTCGATCGGCGAGGAGGTCATCTACGACATTGACATACCGAGCTACGACACCGAGGCCGAGCAGATCACGTCCGGAAGCCCGGATGCAACCGTGATCATCGATTTCCCGGAGACCTACAACAAGGTCGGCCCCGCGCTCGTGCGGACCGGGAACTACGACCCCGGCACGACGTTCGTCACCGACGGCCTGATCACCGACCTGGCTGATGCCGGGGAAGAGGCGGCCAACGGCCTGCGCGGCACTGCGCCGGGCGTGCCGGACGACGAGACCCAGGCCGAGGCCTTCGACGAGGCCTACAAGGCGTTCGATCCGACGGATGTGGACAGGTTGACGTTCGATGCGCAGAACTTCGACGCCGTTGTCCTCTGTTACCTCGCGGCCGTTGCCGCCGGGTCGACCGAGGGCGCGGACCTGGCGGAGACGATCCAGACGGTGAGTGCTCCCGAGGGCGATCCCTACACCTCGGAGGAGCTGCCCGAGGCGATCGAGGCGCTGCAGAACGGCGACGACATCGACTACCAGGGCGCCTCCGGCGCGCTCGACCTGGACGACGCGGGCGATGCGACCGCCGGCGTCTACGACATCTACGAGTTCAAGGGCACGGCGCCCGAGCCCGTGGATGAGGTCGAGGTGGCGGCTCCGGGCAACTGAGCCTGGAGGTCGACCGGCGACGCCACGGCGTCGCCGGTCGGCGGTGCCACACGTACGCGGCCGGGGCCCTCGGGTCCTGGCCGCTCTACGTTGCGGGGTCTTGCGGAGCGGCGTCCGGATCGTCGATCCGGGCGGTGCCGCCAAGGTAGAGCTCGGCAACCTTGGGGTCGTCAAGTAGCTGCTGTCCCGGTCCCTCGAACCGGTCCTTGCCCAGGTCGAGGACGTAGCCGCGATCGGACATCGCCAATGCCCGACGCGCGTTCTGCTCGACCATCATCACGGTGACGCCGGCCTGGTTGACCTCGCGGGTCTTCTCGAAGATCGCGTCGACGAAGGCGGGGGCGAGGCCGGCGGAGGGCTCGTCGAGCAGCAGCACGTGCGGATCGCACATCAGCGCCTTGGCCATCGCCACCATCTGGCGCTCGCCGCCGCTCATCGTCCCGGCTGCCTGCCCCTTGCGCTCGCCCAGGCGCGGGAAGAGCTCGTACATGAGGTCCTTCTGCGATGCCGTCCGCGAACGGTCCAGCGACCCCATCTCGAGGTTCTCCTCGACCGTCAGGCTCTTGAACACGTTGTTGAGCTGCGGAACGTAGGCCAGCCCGAGCCGAGTGATGTCATGCGGCTTGCGGCCGCCGATATCCGTGCCGCGAAATGTGATCTGACCCTCGCGCGGGCGCAGGAGGCCGAAGATCGTCTTCATCAGCGTCGACTTGCCGGCGCCGTTGGGGCCGACGATCGTGACGATCTCACCCTTCCGTACGACGAGCGAGACGCCGTTGAGGATGTCAGCCTCGGGAACGTAACCGGCGATCACCGCGTCGGCCTCGAGCATGACCTCGGCGTTGGCTTCGGCGGTCACGATGCGCCCGCACCCGTCGCCGTGCCGCCACCGCCGCCGAGGTAGGCGTCGATCACCGCCTTGTCGGAGCGGACCTCATGCGGCTCTCCGTCGGCGATCACTTGGCCCTCGGCCATCACGATCACGCGGTCGGAGTGGTTCATGACCACTTCCATGTCGTGCTCGATGAACAGGAAGGTGACCCCGTCCTCGGAGCGCAGGCGCTGCATGTGGTCGAGCAGCCGCCGACCGAGGGTCGGGTTGATGCCCGCCATCGGCTCGTCCAGCAGTAGGAAGCGAGGTTGCGCCATCAACGCCCGCGCCAGCTCGAGCAGCTTGCGCTGTCCGCCCGACAGCGTTCCCGCGTACTCCTCGGCGAGCTTGGCGAGATTGAAGACGTCGAGCAGCTCGATCGCCTGCTCGTGGACCTCGGCCTCGCGCTTGCGCCATCCGAGCGGGCGAAAGACGATGTTGGTGAAGCGCTCCCCGGGTTGGTCGGGTGCAGCGAGCATCATGTTGTCGATCACCGGCATCGCCGCGAGCGCCTTGGTGATCTGGAAGGTGCGGACCATACCCATCCGGGCGATCACGTATGGCGGGCGACTCTGAATCTCCCGCCCGTCGAACACCGCCTTGCCCCTGTCGGGCCGGTAGAAGCCGGTGATCAGGTTGAAGAAGGTGGTCTTGCCGGCCCCGTTGGGACCGATCAGCGCGGTGATCGAGCCCTCCTCGACTTCCATGGTCGCGCCACGAACCGCCTGGATGCCGCCGAACTGCTTGTGGATCTCGGTCGCCTCGAACAAGCTGCGGCCCTTCGGGGACGCAGCGGTGGCGTCGGCGGCCGCAGCCGCAGCGTCAGTCACCGAGAACCATCTCCTTGCGGTTACCGAAGAACCCCTGGGGCCTGAAGGCCATCAACCCGATCAGGACGAACCCGAGGATCATGAAGCGAAGCGCGGCGATCTTCGTCTCCGACAACGGCAGTTCGAGGAAGCGCAGCCCTTCGAGTACCGACCAGAGCACGATCGAGCCCAGGGCGACCCCCCAGTAGTTGGCGAGGCCCCCAAGGATGAGGACCGCATAGCCGGTGAACGTGACCAGCGGCTGGAACTCGTCGGGAACGACGAACTTCAGGTTGAGCGCGAACAGGAACCCTGCGATTGCCCCGGTCGTCGCCGCGAGGGCCAGGGACTGCAGCTTGTATGAGAAGGCGTTCTTGCCGAGTGCCCGGGCCGCGTCCTCGTCCTCGCGAACCGCTCGCAGCACGCGCCCCCAGGGGGTGCGCGTCATGCGGCTGAAGGCGAACATCAGACCGATCGCCAACCCCCAGGTGACGAGGAACAGCGGGAACTGTGAGGGGACGTCGGTCCAGCCGAGGTCGACGATGAATTCCTCGATCGAGTCCGAGACCGAGTTCCAGCTGTCGGCGAACCCGAAGACTCCCTGGGGTCCGTTGGTCAGGTCACGGGCGTTGAGCGCGACGATACGAATCGCCTCCGCGGCGGCGATCGTGACGATCGCGAAGTAGTCGGCGCGCAGTCGCAGAGAAGGCAGCCCGATGATCAGCCCGAAGGCGATCGCGGCGGCGATCGCGACGGGCAGGCTGAGCCAGAAGTTCCATCCCGATTCGGCCGTGAGGATCGCCATCGTGTAGGCACCGATCGCCATGAAGCCGACCTGGCCGAAGTTCTGGATCCCGGTGAAGCCGACGTTCAGCTGCAGGCCGGTCGCGAAGATGACGAAGATTCCGGCGATGATGCCGACGGAGGTCCAGAACTGGATGTCGGTGAAGGCCTCGAAGGTGAGCGCGAGCTGAAAGATCTGCGTCGGATCGGTCACCGGCTCACACCGTCCTCGCCTGACCGAATATCCCCTGCGGGCGGATGATCAGGACGACGATCAAGATCAGGAAGCCGATGGCGAGCTTGAGACCGGGGGCGACGATGAACGTCGACATCTCGATCACAACCCCGAGCACGATTCCGGCGGCGAGCGCCCCGAAAGCGTTGCCGATGCCGCCGAGGACGACGGCGGCGAAGATCGGCAGCAGCAGCTCGAAGCCCAGCTCCGGCTGAAGCTGGGTGATCGCGCCGGCGAACACACCGGCGAGGCCGGCGAGGCCGGCCGCGAACAACCATGTGTAGAGGATCACCCGCGAGGTGTTGATCCCGGAGGTCTCGGCGAGGTCGATGTCGTCGGAGAGCGCCCGCATCCGCTTGCCGAGCAGGGTCAGGCGCAGCATCAGCCCGGTCGCCAGCAGGGCCGCGAAGCCGACGACGATCACGGTCAGCTGGGTGCGCCCGATCCGCAGGTCCAGGAACTCGACCGAGGACGTGTTGTTGACGTCGAGCTGGCGCAGCTCGGTCCCCCAGATGAACTGGATCGAGTAGCGGATCACGAACGCGAGCCCGAGCGCCATCAGCAGCAGCTGCAGCATCCCGGCGCCGCGTTTGCGCATCGGCGCCCACATCGTCTTCTCGAAGCCGATCCCGAGCAGCGCGGTCGCAGCGATCGCAAACGCGATCGCGAAGACCAGCGGCAGATCCCAGGTGACGTTGACCAGGTAGGCCATGTACGCCCCGAAGGTGAGGAAGTCGCCGTGGGCGAAGTTGACCAGCTTGAGGATCCCGTAGACGAGTGTCAGCCCGACCGCGCCTAGCGCGTAGATCGCCCCCAGCGAGAGACCGTTGAGGCCGCGCTGCGAGACATCGTGCAAACCATGGAAGAGGATCAAGATCGCGAGGATGTTGACCAGGACGACCGCGGCGACCGCCGCCGGACGGCGTGCCAGGGGCACCGTGGCGGCGGTGGAGGCGGCGATGATCGCCGCCAGCAGCAGCCATTCGAAGACGGAATCGGGACGGCGGTCGGCGAGCACCAGAACCAGGTCGAGCAGGGCGATCCCCACGCCCGCGCGGACCACGAACGGCGCCTCGTTGAAGCGGCCCAGGGCGGCGGCAAAGCGCTCACCGAGGGTCCGTACCTGTGCGCCGGAAAACGTTCCTGCCTCCATACCCGCCGCCATCCTATCCACGAAATGCGCGGAGCAAACCGGTTGCCGGTTTCCGGCGCTCGCTCAAGACCCGTTCCGCCGGCCGCTGAGCCGTCCCCGAACCCGCTCGATCACGGCGTCGGTGAAGCCCGTGGTCGTTGCGTGGCCGCCGAGGTCGGGGGTGCGGACGCCGGCCTCGAGCGTCTCCAGCACAGCAGCGTAGATCGCCGCCGAAGCCCGATCGGCCTGCTCGCCGGGAGCGTGGTGAAGCAACGCCGCCCCGGCGAGGATCATCGCCATCGGGTTGGCGAGGTCCTTGCCCTCGAGTGCCGGCGCGGTCCCGTGCGGAGCCTCCGCCATGACCACGCCCGGGCGCAGCTCCGCGTCGAGCGCCAGCAGCACGGACTCGGCACCGGCGATCGAACCGAACAGCGGCAGGACGAGGTCGGCGAGCAGGTCGCCGTCGCGGTTCAGGCAGGGGATCACCAGCGGCTCGGTGGCGGCCCCGCCGATCAGGCCGGCGAGGGTGGCGTCGATCAGCACCGGCTGGTAGGTGACCTCGGGGTGGCGCTCGGCGGCGGCGTCCATCTCCTCCTTCAGCATTCCCTCGTAGACCGGGCTCACCGTCCACTTGGGCCCGCCGTAGACGCGCCCGCCGAGGCGGATCGCCTCGCGGAAGGCGTACTCGGCAATTGCGCGGCAATCGGATCGCCGGATCGTCTCGGTGCGGTGTGCCAGCTCGTCGTCGCCGTCGGGCTCGCGCCATTGCTCGGCCCCGTAGGCGTCGCCGACCGCCATTCGGCAGACCGAGATCGGGTGGTGGACCCCGGCGACCGGGTTGACGCCCGGGATCTTGCGGCCGGTGCGGACGATCACCTTGCCGTCGATCGCCTCGCGCAGGATCCGGTTGGGGCTGCCGACGTCGTCGGCGCCCTCGGGGGTGATCGTCGCCGCCTTGATCCCGAGCCCGGTCTCGCGCATCGCCTCGGCCGCTTCCAGGCAGACCGCGTTCTCGGTGGCGCGCCGGTGCTCGAGCGAGAGGTCGAAGCGGCTGATCTCGAGCTCCAGCCCGAGCACCTGCGGATCGAGCACCCGGAGCGCCTGGTCGAGCAGTTCCTGGCCCGTCTGGTCGCCCTCGAGGGCGACTATTGTGAGCGGGGCCATGCGCGCGCGACGCTATCCGATCGGTTGATCGACGAACGCTGCACCTGGTGCGGGGCGGCGGTCGAGGCGGACGACGGGTTTCGCGCCTACGAGCCCGCCGGCGAGCGCCGGGCAGTGTTCTGCCGGCTCGAGCACGTGGTCCCCTGGTCGATCCGCGGCGCCCACTGGGAGGCCGGTGAGCTCGAGGGTGAGCCTCCCGGCGATCCGGGCCCGCGCCACTGCGCCCACTGCGAGGCCGAGCTCGGCGACGTCCACGTGCTGCTGGTCCGCCACCGCGGTCGCCACCGGATCGGCGACGACTTCTGCTCGGTCGACCACCTCAACGAGTGGGCGAAGGCGGGGGGACGTTGGCAGTGAGGCGTCCGAGCGGGTGAGCGTGGCGCCTCGTCGGTGGAGTTGTGTGAGTTGAAGCTCGCCGGGCTTCGGCCGCTCGCCGCTGCGGTCGTGGCGCTCGCGTTTCTGGCGCCGCTCGCGTTCTTCTTCTTCGGCGCTCTGCGAGCACCTGGAGCCGCCCCGCCACCGAGTCCGGAGCTGTTTCCCCGTGATCTGTCGCTGGAGTCGTTCGATCGCGTCTTCGGCTTGATCCCGTTCGAGCGCCAGTTCCTCAACTCGCTGATCGTCGTCGGCTTCGCCGTGCCGCTGACGGTGCTGACCGCCTCCTGGGCGGGATTCGGGATCACGCTGCTGGGCCCTCGGGCGCGCCGGATCGCCGTCGCAGCGTCGCTGATCGTGCTGATGGTGCCGCTGGCGGCGCTCTGGGTGCCCCGCTTCCTGATCTTCCGCGAGGTCGGCCTGATCGGCTCCTACGTACCGCTGATCGCACCGGCGTTGATGGGGACGACCCCGTTCTTCGTGCTGCTCTACTACTGGAGCTACCGTCGCCTGCCCGCCGACGTCGTCGACGCGGCGCGGCTCGAGGGGCTGGGGCCGCTGGCGATCTGGAGGCGCGTGGGGATGCCGCTGGTCCGCCCGACGACGTTCGCGGTCGCGGCGCTCGCCTTCGTCTTTCACTGGTCCAACTTCATCGAGCCGCTGCTCTACCTCACCGATCCGGACACGTTCACGCTGCCGCTCGGGCTCGGGTCGCTGGGGGTGCTCGGCCCCACCGACCTCTCGGTCCTCGTCGCCGGCGCGCTGTTGGTGACGATCCCGGCGCTGATCGCCTTCGCCCTGGTCCAGCGGCGCTTCCTGCAGAACACGAGGCTGGCGGGATGGCTGGGGCGCTGATTCGTCGGTTGAGTGCGTGCGGCTTCGGGCTCGCACTCGCGGTCAGCGGCTGCGGCGGGGGATCGTCGGACGGCGAGCTCACCCTCCAGCTCTTCGGCGACGCGGAGGAGGCCACCGTCTATGAGGATCTGCTCGACGAGTACGAGCGCCGAACCGGTGCGTCGATCGACCTGATCAACGTCCCGGACCAGGACGCCCATTACGCGAAGCTCTCGACCTCGTTCGCCGGCGGCGAGCCGCCCGACGTCTTCCTCGCCAACTTCCGCAACTTCGGCCCCTACGCCGACCGTGAGGCCCTCGATCCGGTTGGCCCGCGTCTGGACGCCGACCCTGAGCTCGAACGCGAGGACTTCTACCCGCAGTCGCTTCAGGCGTTCACCTTCGGCGGCGCTCTGCAGTGCCTGCCGCAGAACATCTCGAGCCTGGTCACCTACTACAACCGCGACCTCTTCCGCGAGGCGGGTCTCGCCGAGCCGCCGGCGGACTGGACGTTCGCGCAGTTCGAGATGGCGGCCGACCGGCTGACCGTGGACGCGGACGGAGACGGCGCTGCGGAGCGCTACGGGATCGGGGTCGAGCCCTCACTGGTGCGGGCCGCGGGGTTCGTCTGGGCGGCCGGCGGCGAGGTCGTCGACGAGACCGAGGATCCGACGCGGATGACCCTCGACACCCCCGGGTCGCGGGCCGGGCTCGAGAGCCTGATCGGGTTGCGCGAGGCCGGGTGGGCACCGACCCGAGAGGAGGCGGCGGCGCGCCCCCTCGACGAGCGCTTCCTCGATGGGACCCTGGGGATGTTCCTGAGTTCGCGCCGCGAGGTTCCGACCTTCCGGACGATCGAGGACTTCGAGTGGGACGTCGCCCCGTTCCCCGCCCCGAGCTCGGGCGAGCCGGCGGCAGTCCTGCACTCCGACGGCTACTGCATCAGCCGCTCGGGAGACTCCGAGGCGGCGTGGGACTTCGTGCGCTTCGCTGCCGGGCCCGACGGGCAGGCAATCCTGGCGCGCGGCGGGCGCACGGTCCCGTCCCTGAAGGTGGTCGCGAACTCGCCGGCGTTTCTCGACGACCAGGCCCCGCAGTCAGCGCGGGTGTTCCTCGAAGCCATCCCCGAGATCCGGCTGCTCCCGAACGCGCCGCGCTGGCCCGAGGTCGAGAAGGCGGTCAGCCTCGCGCTCGAGCAGGCCTACTACGGCGATGCGACACTCGACGAGACGCTCGAGCGGATCGAGGCGGAGACCAGCCCCCTGCTGGGCACCGGGTAGCGGCAGTGGCCTTCCTGACGATCGAGAACGTGACCAAGCGGTGGGGCGAGACCGTCGGCCTCGCTGGACTCTCGCTGTCCGTCGAGGAGGGCGAGCTGGTGACGATCCTCGGCCCGTCGGGCTCGGGGAAGTCGACGGCCTTACGGGTGATCGCCGGGCTCGAGCAGGCCGACGGCGGCCGGGTGCTGCTCGCCGGAAGCGACCTCGCCGGGGTCGAGCCGTCACGACGCGGGGTGGCGATGGTGTTTCAGAGCTACGCGCTGTTCCCACACCTCTCGGTCGCCGACAACATTGGCTTCGGGCTCTCGGCACGGGGAGAGGCGGCATCCGAGCGCGGGCGGCAGGTCTCGGAGGTTGCCGAGTGGCTTGGGCTCGAGGGATTGCTGGAACGCCGCCCGGCCGAGCTCTCAGGCGGCGAGCGCCAGCGTGTCGCGCTCGCTCGCGGGCTCGTCCGGAGGCCGCGTCTGCTGCTCTTGGACGAGCCGCTCTCCAACCTCGATGCCCAGCTGCGCCTCCGGACCCGCGCCGAGCTCAAACGATTGCACGCCGAGGCGCAGATCACGATGGTCCACGTCACCCACGATCAAGCCGAGGCGCTGTCGCTGGGCAACCGGGTGGCGGTGCTCGACCACGGCGAGCTGCAGCAGTACGACGCCCCCGAGCGGGTCTACCGGCACCCGACGAACCGCTTCGTCGCCAGCTTCGTCGGCAGCCCGCCGATGAACATGGTTTCGGCCCACGCCGTCGATCACCGGCTGCGCGCCGGGGTACTCGAGGCGGAGCTGCCTGCGGGCGCCCGGCTCGAGCGCGGTCAGGAGGTGGTGCTCGGCTTCCGTCCCGAGGATCTGCTCTGCTCGCCCGCCGACGGCGTCGGCCCGACTTGGCAGGCCCGGCTCGAGCTCGCCGAGCAGACCGGCCACGAGCGCATCTGGCACCTCGACGCAGGGGGCGAGCGCCTGCTCGCCCGCCCGGCTCCCGACACTCGGGCAGACCCCGGCGACCTCGTCCGGCTCGCGCTCGCGCCCGACGGGATCCGCCTGTTCGACCCCGAGACAGGGCGGGCGCTGTGAGCGCGCAGAGCATCCGATGAAACGGGCGCGGCGGGGACTCGGCGATGCGGGCCAGCGCGCTCTGCTGCTCGCCCCCTACGTGATCGGCGTCGAGCTGCTCGTCC
>Ga0208612_1001097_pt1 | contig 11353 bp, 9 predicted proteins | sample AntDryMetagUQ889_FD_188089 | JGI IMG/M metagenome (GOLD analysis project Ga0208612, IMG submission 188089) | Polar desert microbial communities from Antarctic Dry Valleys - UQ889 (SPAdes) | ecosystem: Environmental > Terrestrial > Soil > Desert | place: Antarctic Dry Valleys | collected 2008-12-31 | reverse complement strand
CGAGTACCTGACCAACAATGTCGCGGTCCACAACTGCTTCATCCTCTCGGTCGAGGACACGATGGAGTCGATCCTCGCCTGGAACACCAAGGAGGGGACGATCTTCCGCGGCGGCTCCGGCTCCGGGATCAACCTCTCCAACATCCGCGGCTCGGTCGAGCACCTCTCCAAGGGCGGGCTCGCCTCCGGCCCGGTCAGCTTCATGCGCGGCGCCGACGCCTGGGCGGGGACGATCAAGTCGGGCGGCAAGACCCGGCGCGCGGCGAAGATGGTGGTCCTCAACGTCGATCACCCGGACATCGAGCACTTCATCTGGTGCAAGGCCGACGAGGAGAAGAAGGCCGCGGCGCTTCGCGACGCCGGCTTCGACATGTCGATCGACGGCGAGGGCTTCACCTCGATCCAGTACCAGAACGCCAACAACTCGGTGCGGATCACCGACGACTTCATGCAGGCGGTCGCCGACGACGCCGACTGGGACCTGCTCGCCCGCAAGGACGGCTCGACCACGAAGACGCTGCCGGCCCGCGACCTGATGAACCAGATCGCCGACGCCGCCTGGCGCTGCGCCGATCCGGGCGTCCAGTACGACACCACGATCAACCGCTGGCACACCTCGCCGGAGTCGGGGCGCATCAACGCCTCCAACCCCTGCTCTGAGTACATGCACGTCGACAACTCGGCCTGCAACCTGGCCTCGCTCAACCTGATGAAGTTCCGCCGCGCCGACGGCTCCTTCGACACCGAGGACTTCGAGCACGCGGTCGACGTCGTCTTCTGGGCCCAGGAGATCGTGGTCGGCCCGTCGAGCTACCCGACCGAGCAGATCGGCGACAACGCCCGCGCCTTCCGCCAGCTCGGCCTCGGCTACGCAAATCTCGGCGCCCTGCTGATGTCGAACGGCCTCCCCTATGACTCCGACGAGGGCCGCGCGGTCGCTGCCGCGATCACCGCGCTGATGACCGGCCGCGGCTACCGCCAGTCGGCCGAGATCGCCGCCGCCGTCGGCACCTACGACGAGTACCCGAAGAACCGCGAGGCCCACAACGCGGTCATGCGGATGCACCGTGACGCCGCCTACGAGATCGACGGCGCGCTGATCGACGAGGAGTTGCTCGGCGCAGCCCAGCGCAGCTGGGACGAGGCGGTCGAGCTCGGCGATGCGCACGGCTACCGCAATGCCCAGGCAACGGTGCTGGCCCCGACCGGGACGATCAGCTTCCTGATGGATTGCGACACCACCGGGATCGAGCCCGACTTCTCGCTGGTCAAGTTCAAGGAGCTGGTCGGCGGCGGTCAGATGACGATCGTCAACCAGACGGTGCCGATGGCGCTGGGGACGCTCGGCTACTCCGAGGCCGAGGTCGATCAGATCGTCGCCTACATCAACGACAAGGGCACGATCCTCGGCGCCCCGGCGCTCAAGGACGAAAACCTCGAGGTCTTCGACGTCGCCGTCGGCGAGCGCGCGATCTCACACTCGGGCCACATCGAGATGATGGCGGCGGCGCAGCCGTTTCTCTCCGGCGCGATCTCGAAGACGGTCAACCTGCCGGAAACGGCGTCGGTCGACGACATCGCCGAGGCCTACACGATGGGCTGGGAGCTGGGGCTGAAGGCGCTGGCGATCTACCGCGACGGATCGAAGACCGCCCAGGCGCTGCGCACCGATGCCGGCGACAAGGCCGGCATCGAGGAAGAGGCGGTGGTGATCGCGCCGAAGCCCGAGCGCCGCAAGATGCCGTCCGAGCGCGAGTCGATCACCCACAAGTTCTCGATCGCCGGCCACGAGGGCTACATCACCGCCGGCAAGTACGAGGACGGCTCGCTCGGCGAGATCTTCCTCACCGACATCGGCAAGGAGGGCTCGACGATCAAGGGGATGATGAACGCCTTCGCCACCGCGGTCTCGATCGGGCTCCAGTACGGAGTGCCGCTGGAGACGCTGGTGAAGAAGTTCAGCTACATGCGCTTCGAGCCGGAAGGGATCACGGGCAACCCGGAGATCCCGTTCGCCAAGTCGATGCCCGACTACATCATGCGCTGGGTCGCCAGCCGCTTCATCGACGACCTCGACGAGCTCGAGGACCTCGGCATCCTGACCAAGGAGGTGCGGGCCCGCAAGGAGGCGCAGCTGGCGATCTTCTCCGAGGACACCGCCGGTCCCGCCAACGGCCACGCCCCCAACGGCAACGGCTCGGCGACCGAGGAGACGATCCACCAACCCGGCAAGACGGTGGCCGCGGCCGCGGCGATGACCGACACCCCGCCGGTCGTCCCCGCCAAGATCAGCCGCGGCGGCGACCTCGGACCCGCCTGCGAGCAGTGCGGCGGGATGATGCAGCGCACCGGCTCCTGTTACACCTGCTCGAGCTGCGGCAACAACACCGGCTGCGGCTGAGCTGAGCGCGAGGACCGCGGTTGCTCGCCGTCCGTGGTCATCGGCGCGGCCGGATTGCAAGCCGCAACAGCGCCAGTAACGGCCGGGTCAGCATCCGGGTGCGCGGCGTCGCCAGGCGCTGGCGCTGGTACTCGTCGGCGGCGCGAGCCGGTCCCTCGCTGAAGGTGGGGTAGGCATGGATCGCGGTCGACAGGCTGTCGATGCCGGCTTTGGTGGCGAGGTGCGCTGCAACCGCGGCGATCGACTCGCCCGCCGCGGGCGCGGCGATCGTCGCGCCGACGAGTCGACCCCGGCGGTCGCCGATCAGCTTCGCGAAGCCGTAGCTGCGCCCGGCGGTGATTGCGCGATCGAGCTCTGAGTAGTCGAAGACGACAACCCGGGTGCGATTGCCCCAGCGCTCGCGCGCCTGAGTCTCGCTGAGGCCGACCGTGGCGACCTCGGGGTCGGTGAACGTAACGCGCGGGACAGCGCTGTAGTCGACCTTGCGCCGCGCGCCGAACAGCGCGTTGATCGAGGCGATCCGCGCGTGGTAGGCAGCGACGTGGGTGAAGGCCGGCGCCCCGGTGACGTCGCCGGCGGCGTAGATCCCAGGCGCCGCTCGCAATCGCTCATCGACGGTGACGGCGCCGCTTTCGTCGGTCTCGACACCGACGGCGTCGAGGCAGAGCCCGTGGCTGACCGGCCGGCGCCCGGCCGCGACCAGGATCCGATCGAACGCCACCCGCCGGGTCGCGCCACCGACCTCGACCCCGATCGAGTTCCCAGCGCGGTCTTCGCGGCGCACGTCGGTCGCCCGCGCCCCGCTCAGCACCTGAACACCCTCGGCGTCGAGCCGCGCGCCGAGCAGTTTGCCGACGAGTGGATCCTCTCCGGGCAACAGACGTTCGGCCGTCTCGATCACCGTCACCTCACTGCCGAGGCGGGCAAACGCCTGTCCGAGCTCGCAGCCGATCGGGCCGCCACCAAGCACGGCGAGCCGCGCCGGCAGCGCGCGCAGATCCCAGAGGTTCTCGCTGGTCAGCGGCTCGGCGTCGGCGAGGCCGTCGATCGGCGGCAGCTGCGGCGCCGAGCCGGTGGCGACGATCGCGGCACGATGGAGCAACGTCGTCGTATCGGTCTCGATCTCACCGCGACGGCGAAACCGCGCCCTGGCTTCGATCACGTCCACACCGGCGGCGCGCAGGCGCTCGGGCGAATCGTGCGGCGCGATAGTTTCGCGGGCGCCGCGAACGTGCGCCATCACCTGATCGAAGTCGATCCGCGGCTCGCCCGCATCGACGCCAAAGCGCGGCGCCTCACGGATGCGGTGGGCGGCATCGGCGGCGGCGATCAGGCTCTTGCTCGGCACGCAGCCTGTCCAAAGGCAGTCGCCACCGGTGCGATCGGCCTCGACCAGGGCCACCCGCGCCCCGGCGCCGGCGGCGATCATCGACGAGACGAGGCCGGCGGTGCCGCCGCCGATGACGACAAGGTCGTAGCGGCTCATTGCGACACCCCGGCAGCGGCGCCGCTTGGCTCGCGCTTCAACGGCAGCAGCTCGGCGAGGCGAGCGTTCTCGCCGGGGTCGAGCACGGCGTGCTGAACACAGGCCGGGACGAGCTCGTCGCTGTCAGGATGGGCCATCGAGTACGAGCAGGCGGCGAGGCGCTCCTGCGCCGCGCGGATGCGGGGGTCGGTCGCGACCTCGCCGCGCTTGGTCGCTTCCCAGGCGGGGATCACGTCCGCCGCGTCGATGAACGAATGGACGACGAAGGTGAGCGGCCTCACCGGCCGGCGCAGCAGCGACAACGCCCCGGCGCGGCGGACGAACCGGGCGGCCCAGCGCGTCGCGGTCACGACCGATCGCGGATGGGCGGCCAGGACCCTGAGCACGCGAGCGCAGACGAGTGCGCGCGGCGCCTCGAAGTCGAGGCCGCCGAAGCGCTCGACGAACTCGAGCCCGGCGTCGACGTCGCGGGAGTCGTGATCGTCGACGAATGGCAGCCAGCGGCGCCCGACCAAGACTCCGTAGGCGCTGCGGTTGCAGCGACTGTCGCCCATCTGAAACGGCCCCGACGCGATCCGGGCACCGACGCCGCGCTCGAGCTCACGCCAGACCCGGTCGGCGTCGATGCGCTGTGAGCCATCGCGCCAGCGCCGCGGGTTGCCGACCCGCGCCGCCGGTTGAAACGAGAGCATCCCGAAGCCGAGCTCGAGGCAGTCGGAGACGACGTCGGCGATCTGGTCGATGTTGCGCGGCGTCACGGTCATGTTGTGGGCGAGGTCGAAGCGGACGCCGTGCTCACGCCGCAGGCGCTCGAAATGCCCGACGAACCGGCGGCGCGCCGCGTTCAGCTCGGCTTCGCCCTGCGGTCGCGGCGCGCCGCGACGGCCGAGCATCAACGAATCGAAGTGCCCGGCGAAGCGCAGCTTGCGAAAGCGCAGCCTGCCGTGCTCATCGATCGCCAGCTCGCGCAGGTAGTCGTAGTCGAAGTCACCGTGGGTCATGCTCATCGGCTTGCGCCCGCGGCGCTGCATCACTGCGAGCGCATCGGCGTGGGCGGCCGGGCCGAGCAGGGTGACCTCGCCGCCGATCAGCTGCGCGTGCTGACCGGTCCCGCGCCGCGACCTCAGGTAGACCATCTGGCGGTCGATCTCGGCGACCGTGTGCTCGCCATCGGTGCGCACCCGGTTCGCCTCGACCGAGTGATAACAGGGGGTGCAGGCGAGGTTGCAGCGCGGGAAGACGCCATGCGTCCCCTCGCAGCCCGCGGTCCGGGTGCCGAGCAGCTGGCCCGGCACCCGGACCCGCTCGGGGAGCTCCGCCCAGCGGCCGGCGAGCGCGGCGGCCGTGTCGGGGTGCTCACGGCGGGTGACGAGCTCGAGGCGCCGAAGCGCGAGGCGCGCGGCGCCGGCCATTGCTCCGATCCGACTCACCCGCACCATCGATCGACCCTACCGCGCTCCGCTGGCGCGATCTGCGAGCTCGCGTCGCGCGAGCTCAATGAAACAGTCCCAACAAGGTGAGGGCGGCGAATGCGCCGACGACGACCACGAAGAAGGCGAGCGACCACGCGAGCCGCCGACGCGGATCCGCGGACGCGGCCGCTGCCGGCGGCTGCGGATCAACCCGCTTCTCGGCGGGCTCACCGGTGCGTTTCGAAACCGCCCGTGCCGCGATCGCGAGCCCGATGGCGACGACTGCGGCGCCGATGAAGAGCGGTGAGGCCGGATCGTCGATGCCCGCACCGAGCGCCGCGTAGGCGAACGCGCCGGGAGCGATGCCGAGCACCGTCGCGAGCGTGTAATCACGAAGCCCGATCGAGCTCGCACCGGCCGCGTAGTTGAGCGCGTTGAACGGGACCACCGGCAAGAGCCGCAGCGCCAACAGCGCGAACAGGCCGCGCCCGCGAAGCCGGTCGACGAGGGCTCCGTAGCGCTCGCCGCCGGCGCGCTCGACCGCGCTGTGGGCAGAACGTCGAGCGATCAGGAAGGCGCCGAGGGCGCCGAGGGTGGCGCCGACCATGCTCACCGCGGTCCCGCCGGCGACGCCGTAAAGCGCACCGGCGGCGAGGGTCAGCACCGCGCCCGGGAAGAAGGCGACGGTGAGCAACGCGTAGGTGCCGGCGAAGATCGCCGGCCCGGCGGCGCCGCCGCCGTCGAGCGCTCGCTCGATCTCCCGCTGTGACGGCTGCAACGCCAACGCGACGATCGTAGCCGCGACAAGCGCGAGGGCGAGCGCGGCAAGCACCGCGCGCGGTGGCAGCCGTTCGCTCAACCCGGCGTCCGTGCTCGACAATGGCGTCGATGCTTGACGCGAGAATGCGATCGGCCCTTGCTCCAGCGCTCGACGCCGGCGCCAGGCGCCTCGATCGAAGCGGGCTCGGGCCTGGAGCGGTCACCGCCACCGGTCTGGTGATCGGAATCGGTTGCTGCGTTGCCGCCGCCTTCGGCGCCTGGCTCGTGGCGCTGATCCTGTGGCTGATAAACCGAACTCTGGATGGGCTCGACGGCCCGCTGGCGCGGCTTCGAGGCGCCACCGATCTCGGTGGCATGCTCGACTTCCTCGCCGACTTCGTCGTCTATGCCGGGTTCCCGCTCGGCGTTGCGATCGCGCTCCCCGGCGCCCGGATCGCCGCCTGCGCGCTGCTCGCCGCCTATCTGCTCAACAACGTCGCCCTGCTCACGTTCGCGTCGCTGATCGAAAAACGGCGGCTCGAGCTGGGCGACGAGCGCTCGCTGAGGTTCACGCCCGGGCTCGCCGAAGGGACCGAGACGATCGCCTGCTACGTGGCGGTCTGCTTGTTCTGGGCACAGGCGGCGACGATCTTCTGGGTGTTCGGGGCGGTTGTCCTGGTCACGGCCGGTCAGCGAGTGTTCGCGGCTCGCAGCACGCTCTAGCCGGTTGATGTCAGGCCTCCCGGCACCGGCGCCGCGCCTGACCGTCCCGGAAGGCGCCACAGCCCAGTTCGCGGCAGCTCGATCGCCACGCGCTCGCCCGCGGTAGGCGCGTCGACCGGCGAGACCAGCGCCTCCAGCCGCTGGCCCTGCCAATCCATCAACAGGCGCACCTGGGTTCCGCGGTAGACCGCTTCGATGACGAGTGCCGAAGTCGGCCCCGAGCCGACGATGACGCGCTCGGGCCGTATCGCCCAGACGGCGCCATCCGGCTCACCGGGCAGGCGCAGCAGGTTCGAGACCCCGAAGAAACGCGCCGCCGCCCCCGAACCCGGCCGCTCGAACATCTCACGCGGATCGCCCTGCTGCACGATCCGCCCCTCCAACATCAGCGCAATCGACTCGCCGACCTCGGCCGCTTCGGAGCGATCATGGGTGACGACGATCGTCGTCAGCTCGCGCTGTGTCTGGGTCTTGACAATCAACCGGCGAAGCGCCTCGCGGCGATTGGGATCGAGCCCGGCAAGCGGCTCGTCGAGCAGTAACAACAAGGGCTCGGCCGACAGCGCCCGCGCAAGCGCGACGCGCTGCTGCTCGCCGCCGGATAGGCCGGTGACCGAGCGGTCCGCAAAGCCGCCGAGGCCGACCTCGTCGAGCCGCTCGCGGGCGAGGGCTCGCCGCCGCCGTCGGTCGATGCCGTCGGCACGCAGCGGCAGCGCGACGTTGTCGGCGACCGAGAGGTGGGCCAGCAATCGCGGCTCCTGGAAGACCATCGCCATCCGCCGGCGATGCACGGGCAGAGCCGCCTGCGCCACCCCGCCGAGATCGAGCGTGCCGGCGGATGGCTGCTCGAGGCCGGCGATCGCTCGCAACAGCGTGGTCTTGCCGGCCCCGGAAGGTCCGACCAGCGCCAGCCTCGCGCCCGCCGGAACCTCGAGGTCGACGCCGCGCAGCACCGGGGGCGAGTCGCGCGGAGCGACGACGAGGCCGGCGATCGACAGTCTCGCGCTCATAGCGGGGTCCGCTGTAGCCGGGCAACGAACGCCAGCGCGACGATGCAAGGCGCCAGAAAGACGAGCGCGAGCGCGGCGGCGACCTCGGGGTCGGTCTGGATGAAGGGCAGCATCACGATCGGCAGCGTCGGGCGACCGGCGCCGACCGCGAGCGAGGTGCCGTACTGACTCCAGGAGACGAGGAAGCTGAGCAGCGCCGCCGCGATCAGCGTCGGTCGCAGTGCCGGCAACGTCACCCAGGCAAGCCGGCGGGCCGGGCCGGCGCCGGTGGTGGCTGCCATCTCCTCGAGCGCTTCGACCTCGCGGTTGAAGCCAGAGAGCAGGATCAAGATCGCGTACGGGAGCGCGAAGGTGACGTGGGCGAGCACGATCCCGGCGAGGCTGTCGTCGATGCCGAGGCGGATGAACCACTCGGTGAGCCCGAAACCGGCCAGGTAGGGCGGCATCAGCAGCGGCAGCCCGATCAGCAGGAAGACGAAGCCGTTGCGTGGCAGGCGGCGCATCCCGAGGACCCGTGCCGCGGGCCAGCCGAGGACGAGGGAGATCGCCGTCGCGGCAAACGCCACCAGCAGCGAGTTGACGAGCGCGTCGCCGGCGCGAGCCGAGCCGAAGGCGACCTCGAAGCCGCGCCAGCCGAGCTGGTCGGGCAGCACCCCTGGCGCGCGCCAGGAGTCGGCGAAGGCCTGCACCAACAAGACCATCAGCGGTGCGATGAACAGCGCCGCGAGGACGCCGACCAACAGGCGCGTGCGGCGCTCACTCATTGTCGGCGCTCCGCGCATGGCGTACCCCGACCGATGCGAGGACGATCGCAAGGAACCCGGCGAGCAAGAGCGCAGCGGCGGCGCGGCCCTCGCCGGATATCAGATCGCCCTGGGTCGTCTGGAACGCGTAGACGGCGAGCGTCGGCGGGTAGTTGGGACCGACCGCGAGCGGGACCTCGAGCGCGCCGATCGCAAATGCCGCGACGATGATCGATCCGACCACCACCGGGCCACGGATCGTCGGCCAAAGGACCCAGGCCGCACGCTTGAGGCCGCCGGCGCCGAACACCGCGGCCGCCTCCTCACGCTGCTCCAGCGACCTACCCATCGCGGCCAGCACCAGCAGCGCGATGAACGGCGCTTCCTTGTAGACGTAGACGGCGACGATCCCCGCTCCGTTGCGGTTGCCGATCAGGTCGAAGGGCAGGCTCCCGAGGATACGATCGGCGAGACCCCCCGGGCCGAGCCAGACGACCGCGATCACCGCGACCAGCAGGTGCGGAACCGGAACCGGCGCCGCGGCGACCGCCCTGACCGCTCCGGCACTGCGGCGCAGCGCCAATGCCAGCGCCACCCCAAGTGCCGCGGCGATGGCGGTGCTTGCAATCGTCACCTCCAGCGTCAGCACGAGCCCGTCGCGAAACGAAGGATCGGCGAAAAGCTGGCGCCAGCTGGCCAGCGATGCGTCGCCGATCCCTCCGCCGAGCGGGACCAGGCTGACCTTGACCGCCCCTGCGAGGGCGCCGAGGAACAGTGCCGCCAGCAGGACCGCCGCCGGCGCGAGCGCGAGCACATCCTCGCGGCGCCAGCTACGCGAGGCGGACGACCGCAGGTTCAGCGCAGGATCTCGCGTGTCCACCGCTCCTCCAACGGCCGGACCTGATCGGCACCAAGCTCGGATTTGACATCGCCGAAGTCGTCGAGCAGATAGGGGCTCGCGACCGAGCCCTGAAAGCGCCGCCGTTCGGTTGGATCGAGTCGATCGAGATCGAGCACGGTCGGAATCCCAAGCCGCGCCGGGTCGGCCTTCTGCGCCTGCAGCCGAGGATCCAGCAGCAGGTCGGCGACGACCTGAGCGCCCGCCGCATTGGCCGCGTCGGCTGGGATCGTGACGTAGGAGGTGTTGACCAGCGCCCCGCCCTCGAGCAGGAACGGGCGGACCGATTCGTCGAACTCGCCCTTGCGGACCTCGCTGGCGATGAAGCTCGGGTCGAACGACATCGCGAAGTCAACCTCGCCGTTGGCGAACAGCCGGTTGAGCTCAGCCTCGGACTTCGGGAAGCGCTCGCCCTGCTGCCACATCAGCGGCTTCAGCTCGGCGAGGTAGTTGAACCCCTCGTCGGCGCCCTTCGCGATCACCGCCTGCTTGACGAACGAGGTCCCAGTGAAGTCCGGCGGCGCCGGGTAGGTGACGCGGCCCGGGTGGGCGCGGGCGTAGTCGAGCAGCTGATCGAAGGTCGACGGTGGCGTCGGCGTTCGTTTTTGGTCGTAGGCATAGACGAACGCCGCCCGGCTCCACGGCAGCTCCTGGCCGTCGATCGGCACCCTCAGGTCGCGGTTGATCGAGGGATCCTCGAAATCGACCAGCGCCGCGTTGGGGAGCCTGCGGGTCCACCCATCGAGCCAGAGCCCCGCCTGCTTGCCGGCGGCGAAGTTCTCGCCGTTGATCCAGATCAGATCGACAGCGCCGCCGCTGGTCTCGCCGGCGCGCCGCTGGGCGACAACGCGCTGGACTGCATCGGCGGTATCGGCGACGGGTACCCGCTCGAGCTCAATGCCGGCACGCCGCGCGGCCGGCGCGACGACCGAGTCGACGTAATCGTTGATGCGCTCGTCGCCGCCGTACATCCACCAGCGAACGGTTTGACCCCGTGCCTCATCGGCGATCTCTTTGAAGTCGGTCGCACCCGCCGCGGACGGCTGGCGATCGTCGGCGCAGGCACCCAGTCCAACCGCGAACGCGGTCACCGCGGCAGCCGCGCTGAGCCATCGACTGACCTCGATCCGGCGTAATCGCATCCCTACCTGTACGACACTGCTGAAGAAGCGAACGGTTCAACCTCGCCCCTGCCGGGAGCCGTTCACACAGACCAGACAGAGCGACGGATAGCCGGATCCGGTCCGGCTTCGACTGACCTCACGAAAGCCGGCGGCGCTGAGCTCGGACCCCGGATCGAGGTCGCGAAGCGCCGCCATCCGACCGCGGTCGCGGCGGGCGAGCGCTTGGATCGCCGGCCACGCGAGCCGTCCGAGCGGCCCGCGCGGGGGGCCGACTGTGACCGTGCCGAGGCGGCCGCCGGGGCGCAGAACCCGTGCCAGCTCGGCGATCGCGAGGCGCTTGGCGTCGGGCTCGAGCAAGTGCAGGAGGTAGGTCGCGGTGGCGACGTCGAAGCTCGAGTCGGCAAACGGCAGCTCGGTCGCATCAGCAACTCGCAACTCCCACCCCGCCGGCAGTTCGGGCGCATGGGCGAGCATCTCGGGCGACGTGTCGATGCCGACCGCCACGCGTGGAGGCCGCGCCATCATCGCCAGCTCGGCGAGAAGTGATGCGGGCCCGGTTGCGACGTCCAGCAGGTCCTCGTCGGTGTCCGGTTCGAGAAGGCGGAGGACCTCTCGCAGCGCCCGACGCTCGAGCCAGTCCTGTCGTCGATAGCGCTCAGCCTCCCGCGCCCAGTCGATCGCGGCCATCCCGCCCAGTATGGCCCCGACAAGCAGTCGGACCTGGGATCGGCGCGATGGAAGCGGGCGATTATTCCGATCCCGAGCAGACCGAGCGGGAGGCGAACGGCGACCGAGGA
>Ga0208612_1001096_pt1 | contig 11354 bp, 10 predicted proteins | sample AntDryMetagUQ889_FD_188089 | JGI IMG/M metagenome (GOLD analysis project Ga0208612, IMG submission 188089) | Polar desert microbial communities from Antarctic Dry Valleys - UQ889 (SPAdes) | ecosystem: Environmental > Terrestrial > Soil > Desert | place: Antarctic Dry Valleys | collected 2008-12-31 | reverse complement strand
CGAGCACCGCTCGCTCGATCCGCTCAGCGACGGAGCGCAGGCCGGGCGTTGGCCGGCGAGCACCGGACCGATTGGTCTCGGCCCGAGCACCCGCTCGCTCGATCTCTTAAGGCGCCTGTTAGGCGTCCACGGGAGGCTTGAGCCCGTACTCAGGGGTAGAGATGGCGGACGTCTCGTCCTATACTTACCTCCCATAAGCCACCGGCAGGAAGAGAAGCGCGATGAAGACCAAGGAGAGCAGGTTTCAGGTTCACGATGAGCTGACCGCGCCGGAGCGCAGCCTCCCGATCCTCAAGGGGGCACTCGCCGGCGGGGGCCAGGTCTCGAACTTCCTCGGAGTGCTCGCCGGCTCGCCGGCCACCCTGCGGGCCTACGCCCGCTTTCGCTCCGAGCTTCGACACGGAAGCCTGTCCCTGGCAACCCAACAGCGGATCGCGCTCGCCGTGGCCGAGCACCAGGGCGGCGACTATGCGCTCTCGACGCTCCAACGCAGCGCGCGGGACGCCGGCCTCGGGCTCGACGAGATCGCCTTGGCGCGCGAGTTCGACTCGCGCGACGAGACCGAGCACGCGCTCCTTCGCTTCGTGCGCGGGCTGCTGGACACCGACAACGCTCCGGCCCTGCACCTCCACGAAGAGGCGCGGGAGGCCGGCTGGAGCGACGAGCAGATCCTCGAGGCCGTGGCCCACGCCGCGCTGGCGCAGTTCAGCAACCTGCTGGCTCGGTCCGGCAACGTGCCGAAGGACGGCTCGGGGGAAGAGGGCCGCCTCCTGCGGGCCGCATAGAGGGGGGCGGGCGCCGCGGCTAGGGTTGAGGACATGCCGGCGGGCCCCTTGAGGGAGGAGATCAGGGCAGCTGACGGAGGCGCCGACGGGCGCGCGGCCTGCTGCTCTCTTTACCACCGAGCCGTCGAGCTGGTGGGCAAGCGCTGGACCGGCGCGATGCTCAGCGTCCTCCTGGACGGGCCGCTTCGCTTTTCCGAGATCAAGACGCTGGTGCCCGACCTCTCGGACCGGCTGCTCTCAGAGCGGCTGAAGGAGCTCGAGAGCGAGCAGATCGTCGAGCGCCGAGTGCACGACGAGCCGCCGGTGCGCGTGGAGTACGCGCTCACCGACAAGGGCCGGGCGCTCGAGCCCGCCGTGCGCGCCCTGCAGGACTGGGCGCAACGCTGGCTCTAGGCGGGGCCCAGCCGGACTCGGAGGGGCGCCGGTCCTGAAGTAGCCTGCGGCACCCCGACCGGCAAGGAGCCGAGATGGACCAGCCGACCACAGCCGAGGACGTCAAGGCTCTCGTACAGGAGCGGAAGATCCGCTTCATACGGCTCTGGTTCACGGACATCCTCGGTCAGCTGAAGAGCTTCTCGGTGAACTCGGAGGAGCTCGACGACGCCTTCGAGGGCGGCATGGGCTTCGACGGCTCGTCGATCACCGGCTTCAACGCCATCGAGGAGTCCGACATGATCGCCATGCCCGACGTCTCGACCTTCAACGTCCTGCCCTGGCGCCCCGAGGAGCAGGGGGTGGCGCGCATGTTCTGCGACGTCCTGACGCCCAACCGCGAGCCCTACGAGGGCGACCCGCGCCACGTGCTGCGCCGGGCGCTTGAGCGCGCCGAGACCATGGGCTTCGACCGCTTCTACGTCGGTCCCGAGCTCGAGTACTTCTACTTCCGCGACTCGAAGACCGCGCCCGGCCAGTCGCCCGAGACCCTTGACGAGGGCGGCTACTTCGACCTCACGACGCTCGACGCCGGGTCGGATGTCCGACGCGACACCGTGCTCGCGCTCGAGCAGCTCGGCATCCACGTGGAGTACACCCACCACGAGGTCGGGCCCTCGCAGCACGAGATCGACATGCGCTACGCCGACGCGCTGAAGATGGCCGACGACTGCATGACCTATCGGATCACAGTCAAGGAGTACGCCATGAAGTACGGGTGGCACGCGACCTTCATGCCCAAGCCGTTGTTCGGCGAGAACGGCTCGGGGATGCACACCCATCAGTCCCTGTTCAAGGAGGGCCGAAACGCCTTCTACGACCCCGACGACCAGTACTTCCTCTCCGACGTCGGCAAGGCCTACATCGCCGGCCAGCTCAAGCACGCGCGCGAGATCTCCTCGGTGTTCGCCCAGTGGGTGAACTCCTACAAGCGCCTGGTGCCCGGTTACGAGGCCCCTGTCTACTGCGCCTGGTCGCGGCGCAACCGCTCGGCGCTCGTGCGCGTTCCGCTCTACCACCCCGGCAAGGAGCAGGCCACGCGCATGGAGCTGCGCTGCCCCGACCCCAGCTGCAACCCCTACCTGACCTTCGCCGCGCTGCTGCAGGCCGGCCTCGAGGGCATCGAGAAGGGCTACGAGCTGCCCGAGCCGATGGAGAAGAACCTCTACCACCTCTCGCCCGAGGACCGCAAGCGCCTGGGGATCGAGCAGCTGCCCGAGACGCTGGGGGAGGCGATCGAGCTCACCGCCGAGTCGGAGCTGATGCTCCGAACCTTCGGCGAGCACATCTTCAATCGCTACGTGGAGATCAAGCGCCAGGAGTGGGACGACTACCGGGTGCAGGTGACCCAGTGGGAGCTCGACCGCTACTTGTCGATTCTTTGACCTCGTCCGCGGTGGCGACCGCGGCGGCTGAGGCCCTCTCGAGGAACGCCAGGCACGCTGCGCACTCCTCCTCCGACAAGCCTGCGGCCGCTTCCTTCAGTCGCTTTCCGTAGGCCTCGTAGAGCTGGGGGACCTCGCCCGACTTCCGGGCCCGGCGGATCACCACCGAGCGGCGGTCGGTCTCGTGAGGGACGCGCTCGACCCAGCCGTGGCGCTCGAGGCGGTCGATCAGGGCGGTGACCGCGCCCGAAGTGAGCGCGAGGCGGTCGCCCAGCTGACCTGGCGTCAGCTCGTCGACCGCGTGCAGGTGGTCCATCGCCTTGAACTCGATCGCGCCCGCGTTGAGCCGCCGGGCCACGACCGCGTCGAGGCGGTCGTTCTCTAACCCGAAGCGCCGCAGCGCCGTGAGAAGTTCCGCCGGGTCGGCCAAGGGACCACAGCATCTTAGCCACAAAGACTCTTGACAGCAAAGCGATACCTGATAGAGGTACCGCCCTATGAGCTCTGGCCGATCCTCCATCTTTGCTTTTGCCGGCACTCGTCGCGCCAAGTGGATCGTGTTTGCGGTCTGGGTCGTGGGCATCTTCATCGCGGTCGGCCCCGCGCAGCTGGCGACCAAGTTCTCAGACGCCGAGAACAACGAGTCGACGTCCTTCTTGCCCGGTGACGCCGAATCGACCAAGGTCCTGCAGGCGGCCGAGGACCTGCAGGGCGGCGAGCTGGCGCCGGCGGCGATCGTCTACCGGCGTGAGTCGGGCCTGACCGCGGCCGACCGTCAGAAGATCTCCGAGGACGCGAAGAGGCTGACCGAGAAGCGCTTCAAGGCGGTCGTCACCGACGGGTCGACCGCCGCGGCGGGCGGTCAGAGCGGGGGCTCGGAGCCAAGCCAGGGCGGAGGAGGTGCCTCCGGGACGCCCAAGGGCGGAGGCGCGGGCGCGGGTCAGGCTGACCCGCCCGCGGGGGGACAAGGCCAGCCGGAGGGCTGCGCGGGGCCGACCAGCGCGATTCCCGGCCAGCCGAGCGGCTACACGCCGTTCGTCGGGCCGATCTGCTCGCCCGACGGCAAGGCCGCGATCGTCACCGCCTACCTGAAGGGCGACGGCGAAGGCGACTCGCTGCTCGACCCGGTCCAGTTCTGGCGCGACACGGTCTCAGACCCCGGCGGCGGCCTCCAGGTCAAGGTGACCGGCGGCGCGGGCTACGCGGCCGACGCGATCAAGGTCTTCGAATCGATCAACGGCACGTTGCTGCTGGCCGCGGTCATCCTCGTGATCGTGCTGTTGATCCTCATCTACCGCTCGCCGATCTTCCTCTTCATTCCCTTGCTTGCGGTCATCTTCGCCGAGATGCTCACCCGTGCGTTGGGCTACGGGCTGTCCGAGCTCGGCGTCACGATCAACGGCCAGTCGAGCTCGATCATGTCCATCCTCGTGCTCGGCGCGGGGACCGACTACGCGCTGCTGGTGGTCGCTCGCTACAGAGAGGAGCTCCACCACACCGAGGACAAGCACGAGGCCATTCGGGCGGCCATGCGGTCGGCCGGCCCGGCGGTCTTCGCCTCGGCGGCCACGGTCATCGCGGCCCTTCTGTGCCTCACTCTCGCCAAGGTGGATGGAACGGCCGGGCTGGGACCGATCGGGGCCATGGGCGTGGCATGTGCGGCGATCTCCATGCTGACTCTGCTGCCCGCGCTGCTCACCATCTTCGGGCGCGGGGCGTTCTGGCCGTTCATCCCGCGCCATGGCACCCCGGGAGCCGGGGACGCGCAGGGATTCTGGAGCCGGGTCGGCCAGCGCGTGGCCCGTGGGCCCAAGCGCGTCATGGCGGGCTCGCTGCTCGTGCTGGGGCTCATGACAGCGGGCCTTGCCTTCTTCTCCACCGACCTGACCACCAACGACAGCTACCGCACAAAGGTCGAGTCGGTCGAGGGCCAGGAGATCCTGAGCAAGAGCTTTCCGGCCGGATCGAGCGTGCGCACGGACGTGATCGTCCCCGATCAGGGACAGGTGGCGAAGGTCAGCCAGGCCGTCGAGGGAGTGGACGGCGTGGAGGCGGTCTCGCCTCCGGTGGCCCAGGGCGAGCGCGGAGTGCTGGTCCAGGCCACCCTCGACCCCCAGCCCTACTCGACCGAGGCGTTCGACCTGATCGAGCCGATTCGCGGGGCCGCGAGCGACGCCGCCGCGGGGACGCTCGTGGGCGGGCCGACGGCGGTGGAGTTCGACGTCCGCGATGCGGCGGCCTACGACTCGAAGCTGATCCCGCCGATCGTGCTCGTGGTCGTGATCCTGATCCTGATGGTGCTCCTGCGCGCCGTGATCGCGCCGCTGTTGCTGATCGGCACGGTCATCCTCAGCTTCCTGGCCTCCCTGGGGGTCGGATACCTGGTCTTCGATGTGTTCTTCGACTTTCCGGGCTCTGATCCGTCGCTGCCCCTGTTCGCCTTTGTCTTCCTGGTCGCGCTCGGGGTCGACTACAACATCTTCCTCGTCGCCCGCGCGCGGGAGGAGACGCTCCAGCACGGGACCAGAGAGGGGATGCTGCGCGCGCTCGCGGTCACCGGTGGCGTGATAACGAGCGCGGGCATCGTGCTGGCGGGCACCTTCTCCGTGCTCGCCGTGCTACCCCTCGTCTTCCTCACCGAGATCGGCTTCGTGGTGGCGTTCGGCGTGCTGTTGGACACCTTCCTGGTGAGAAGCGTGCTCGTGCCGGCGCTGTTCATGCTGCTCGGCCCGAAGGTGTGGTGGCCCTCGAGCCTCGCGCACGAGGACGGCTCGGCGGGAGGCCAGAACACGGGCTCCAGGGCCGCCGTAGGGCCCGAGCGCCCCGCCGAAGCCTGAGCCAAGGCCCTCGTGGCCCCGCGCTAGAGTGCCGCCGGGTGAAACCGCGTCGACTCATGCCCGCCCTCGCCGCCGCGTTCCTCGTCGCCCTGCCGCTGGCGGGCTGCGGGACCACGACGCTGAGCACGGAACAGGTAGAGGTCGAGATCGAGAAGGGGCTCAAGCAGCAGCAGAGCCTCCGGTCGGTCGATGTGAAGTGTCCTCAGGAGGTCGAGCTCAAGGCCATGTCCAGCTTCGACTGCCCGGCCACCGCCGACAAGGAGAAGAGGACGGTCAAGGTGACCCAGCAGGACGACCAGGGCAACATTCGCTGGCAGGTCGAGCAGCCGACCAAGCAGCGCTGAGCCCGCCAGGCGCGGCGTTCACGCCAGCAGGGCCTCCAGCTCCGAGGGCTCGGTGATCGGCGCCAGGCAGGCGAAGCGCTCGCAGACGTAGGCGGCTGCGCGGCCGTCCACGGGCTCGCGGCCTCTCAGCAGCGGGACGCCACCGGGCTCGCCGCCGGCCAGCACCACGTGCGGCCGAAAGCGCGCGCGCACCGTGCGCTCGAGCTCGCCGCGGTCGGGCCCCACCAGTGCGACCTCGCGCACGGGGGAGAGGTGGAAGTCGAGCGCCTGCAGCAGGTGCCCGAAGGCCACGGGGTGCCGTGTCGCGACCTCGTGGAGCAGGCGCAGCACCGAGACCGCCCGTTCCTCGTAGCCGTACTCGCCGGTCAGGGCGGCCAGCCGCAGCAGTCCCATTGCCGCGCTGGCGTTGCCGGATGGGATGGGGTGGTCCTCGAGGTCCTTGCGCCGCGCGACCAGCTGCTCGTGGTCCGCGGACGTCTCGAAGAAGCCCCCATGCTCGGGGTCGGCGAAGCGCTCGATGGTCTCGTCGGCCAGCTCGCGCGCCGCGGTGAACCAGCGGGGCTCGAAGGTGGCCTCGTACAGCGCCAGCAGGCCCTCCAACAGAAACGCGTGATCCTCCAGATAGGCGTTGAGCCGCGCCCGCCCGTCCTTCCAGGTGCGCCGCAGGCGCCCGTCGGGACACATCTCCCCCAGCACGAAGTCGCCACAGGCGCGGGCGGCGTCGAGGAAGTCCTCGCGCTCGAACACCGCGCCCGCCTCGGCCAGCGCAGAGATCATCAGCCCGTTCCAAGCGGCCAGGCGCTTGTCGTCGAGACCCGGCCACACCCGGCGGGAGCGCACCTCGTAGAGGCGGCGGCGCCACTCGTCGAGCTCGGGCGGCTCGCCTGAGCCGCGCACGAGGATGTTCGACCCCTCGAAGTTCCCGCTCTCCGAGGCGCCGAACCAGGTCGCCGCCTCCTCGCCGGCCACCTCGCGCAGCTCGGCCAAAGACCAGACGTAGAACTTGCCCTCCACGCCCTGGGAGTCGGCGTCCAGGGCGCACATGAACCCGCCCTCGGGGCCCCGCAGCTCGCGCAGTGCCCAGTCGAGCGTCTCCTCGCATACGCGGCGAAACAGCGGCTCGCCGGTGACCTGCCAGCCGTGGAGGTAGGCGCGGGCCAGCAGCGCGTTGTCGTAGAGCATCTTCTCGAAGTGGGGGACCAGCCAGCGTTCGTCGACCGAGTAGCGGGCGAAGCCGCCGCCCACCTGGTCGTAGATCCCTCCGGTCGCCATCTCGCGAAGCGTGTCCCGCGGAACCTCGAGCTCGCCGCGGCGCATGAGGAACTCGAGCGCAGAGGACGGCGGGAACTTCGGGGCACCGCCGAAGCCACCGTGCACGGGGTCGTGGGCGTCGCGCAGCTTGCCCACCGCCTCGTCGAGGCGGTGGTCCTCGAAGGGCTCGGCGCTGGGCGCCAGCAGCGCGCCCCCCCGAAGCCGCTCGGCGATCCGCGCGCCGTTGGCCCGAATCTCGTCCTTGCCGTCGGCCCAAGCCACCGAGACTGCCCGGAGCACCTGGCTCCAGCTCGGCATGCCCTGGCGCGCCTGCGGCGGGAAGTAGGTCCCCGCATGGAAGGGCACCTGCTCAGGGGTGAGGAAGACGTTCAGCGGCCAGCCGCCGTGTCCGGTCATGGCCTGGCAGGCCTCCATGTAGATCGAGTCGAGGTCGGGGCGCTCCTCTCGATCGAGCTTGATGCACACGAAGCGCTCGTTCATCAGCTCGGCCGTGGCCTCGTCCTCAAAGGACTCGCGCTCCATCACGTGGCACCAGTGGCACGCCGAGTAGCCGATCGAGACCAGCAGCGGCCGGTCCTCCTCCCGCGCGCGAGTGAGGGCCTCCTCGCCCCAGGGGTTCCAGTCGACGGGGTTGTCCTTGTGCTGGAGGAGGTAGGGCGAGGTCTCCTGAGCGAGGCGGTTGGGCATGTGTCCAAGCTACCCGCGCCGCAGCTCGCCACGCTTGATCTTGCCGCTGGCTGTCTTGGGCAGGGAGTCGGAGAACTCCAGCACTCGGGGGTACTTGTAGGGCGCGGTCTGCTCCTTGACGTGCTCCTGGAGCTCTCGGGCGAGGGCGTCCCCGGCCCGCGAGCCGTCACGAAGCACCACGACCGCCCGCACGACCTGCCCGCGGACCTCGTCCGGCGCGGCCACCGCCGCGGCCTCGGCCACCGCGGGGTGGGACACGAGCGCCGACTCGACCTCGAAGGGGCCGATCCGGTAGCCGGCGGAGATGATCACGTCGTCGGTGCGCCCCTCGAACCACAGGTAGCCGTCCTCGTCTTCGGACACCCGGTCCCCAGTGCGCCAGGGGCGGTCGCGGGGGCCGTCGGCGAAGAAGGTGGGCACCGTCTCAGGGTCTGCGCACAACTCGCCGTCCTCGATCCAGAGCCTGAAGCCCGGCAGGGCGCGACCCATCGAGCCCGGACGCACCGGCGGGCCGATCGGCATGCCCGTGAGGGCGCCGGTCTCGGTCTGGCCGTAGCCGTCGTGAACCGCGACCCCGGCGTTCTGTTGCCACTCACCCACGATCTCGGGGTTAAGCGGCTCGCCGGCGGCCACCGCGTGGCGCAGCCCCAACTCGCGCAGCTGGGCTCGCTTGGCGATCGCCCGGTACTCGGTGGGGGCCATGCAGAGCACGTCCACGCCCTCGCGCTCGATCACGTCCAGGCGCTCGGCCGCCTCGAAGCGCGCGTCGTGCAGCAGCGCGGCGGCCCCGCGGATCCAAGGGGCGACGAACGAGTTGCGAGCGGACTTCGACCAGCCGGAAGCCGCCGTGCACCAGCACAGGTCGCCCTCCCGGGCACCGAACCAGTGCTCGGCCTGCACCGCCTGCCCCGCCAGGTAGCGCTGTGCGTGGCGGATCGGCTTGGGCTCGCCGGCGGTGCCCGAGGTGAACACGACCAGCGCCGGGTCCTCGGGCCCGAGGACGGCGGCGGGCGCCGGCGCGGCCTCGAACAGCCGCTCGTCGGGCACCTTCAGCACCTCGCCCGTGAAGCCGGCGTCAGCGATGGTCTCGGCGTTTCGCTCGTCGGCGACCACCGCCGCCGGCTCGATCGCGTCCATGCGCGCCCCGAGGTCCGACGCCCTGAGCTGCTCGGTGCAGGGGAGCGCCACGGCGCCAAGGCGAAAGCACGCGACCATCGCCAGGACCCACTCCGGACGGTTGCCGACCGCCGTGATCACGCTATCCCCCCGCCTCACCCCCCGGCCCAGCAGGCTTCCTGCAAGGCGGGCTGATTTGGCGGCGATCTCGCCGAATGTGAGCTCGGCGCGGCTGCCGTCTTGGGCCAACGAGACCAGCGCAAGCCGCTCAGGAATGGCGGAATCGACCACATCGCGCGCGAAGTTCACGCCCCTGATCCTGTCATGCAACATTTGTGGCGAAGGGATCGGCTGCAGGGTGATTTGCGGGGGAGACCCCGACAGACGCCGAATGAGGTGCTAGCTTGCCTGCTACGCCGAATCGCATTTGGTGCGAACGGGGGACCCATGGCGGCCTGAGTGCCGCTGGGGCGAACTCTCTTCGGAGAGCGCGCAAGCTCTTTCAGCGCGAGCCCGACAGCTAACCCCGTAGGCGGACGAAAGAGTATGAAGCAACTGGCCCTGAAAAACTCCCTGTGCGCCGTGTGCGCGCTCGCCCTGCTCGCCGCCCTACTGGTGGTCGGTACGGGCACCGCAAGTGCGTCCCCTACCGGCGGCGCGGCTTTCGTGCCGCCTCCGCCTCCGCCGAAGAAGGCAAAGGTCGTGGGCGGCAAGGCGATCGCACCGCGCAATGCCCCGCCCGCCGTCAAGCGCATCATTCGCGCCGGCAACCGGATCATCGGGAAGCCGTACAAGTGGGGTGGGGGGCATGGGAGCGTCAAGAAGCTCGACCGAGGCTACGACTGCTCGGGCACGCTGTCCTACGCTCTGGCCGGCGCGCGGCTCATGCGCTCGGCCCTCACGTCGGGAAGCTTCATGAGCTGGGGCCGCAGCGGGCCCGGCAAGTGGGTGACGGTCTACGCCCACGGCGGTCACGCCTACATGGTGGTGGCGGGCCTGCGGCTTGACACCAGCATGCGCGACGATCCGTCGCGGACCGGCCCCGGCTGGTCCAAGCGCCTGCGCCGTGACGACGCCTTCCAAGCGCGTCACCCCCGCAACCTCTAGCCGGCTCCACCAGCAACAGCGCATGGCGGCTCCCGGGGGCGGGTCGCCATCTCGCCGGTACCATCGGCCCTGAGCGCTCCCCGCTCAACTGCCGTCACGCTCGGACGGCCAGACCATCCCGCTAGTTTCGGCGGTGAGCACTAACCGATTCGCGAGTCAACCTGGGAGTTCCATGGCCGTAGCCGAGAGCGGGTACAGCGACAAGACCGACGACCAGCGCGCGATCACCGAGATGGTGCGGCAGTTCGTCGACAACGAGGTCCTTCCGATCGCGGAGGAGCACGACCACGAGGACAAGTTCCCCGATGCGGTGGTCGAGCAGATGAAGGAGCTCGGGCTCTTCGGTGTGACCATCCCCGAGGAGTACGGCGGGATGGGGCTCGACCTGACCACCTACGCGATGATCGTCGAGGAGCTCTCGCGCGGGTGGATCTCGGTATCGGGCATCGTCAACACCCATTTCATCGGCTCCTACCTGCTCATGAAGTTCGGGACCGAGGAGCAGCGCCAGGAGCTCCTCCCACGGATGGCCACCGGCGAGATCCGGGCGGCCTTCTCCCTCTCTGAGCCCGAGGTGGGCTCCGACGTCCAGGGCATCAAGGGCGGCGCCAAGCAGGTCGACGGCGGCGATTGGGAGCTCAACGGCCAGAAGATGTGGGTCACCAACGGCCTGCGCTCGGGGTTGGTCTTCGTGCTGATGAAGACCGATCCCAACGCCGAGCCCGCCTACAAGGGCATGACCTGCTTCATCACCGAGAAGGAGCCCGGGGCGGCTGAGAACACGGGTGACTACGCGGGACTCACCGTCCCCCCCCAGATCAGGAAGATGGGCTACAAGGGCGTCGAGTCCACCGAGCTGGTCTACGACGGCTACCGCTGCTCACCAGACCGGGTGCTCGGCGGTGAGCAGGGCGTCGGCGAGGGCTTCGTGCAGATGATGGACGCTCTCGAGGTCGGCCGGGTCAACGTGGCCGCCCGCGGCGTTGGGATCGCCCAGCGCGCCCTCGAGCTGGCCCTGCGCTACTCGCAGGAGCGCAAGACCTTCGGCAGGCCGATCGCGGCCCACCAGGCCATCCAGTTCAAGCTCGCCGACATGGCCACCAAGGTGGAGGCCGCCCGGCTGCTGACTCTGAAGTCCGCCCGCATGAAGGACGCCGGGGAGCGCTCGGACCTCGAGGCCGGCATGGCGAAGCTGTTCGCCTCGGAGACCGGGAAGGAGGTCGTGGAGGAGTCCTTTCGCATCCACGGCGGCTACGGCTATTCCAAGGAGTACGAGATCGAGCGCCTGTATCGCGATGCTCCGCTGCTGTTGATCGGCGAGGGCACCTCGGAGATCCAGCGGATGGTGATCGGCAAGAAGCTGCTGCAGCGCAACAAGATCTGAAACGG
>Ga0208612_1001095_pt1 | contig 11368 bp, 20 predicted proteins | sample AntDryMetagUQ889_FD_188089 | JGI IMG/M metagenome (GOLD analysis project Ga0208612, IMG submission 188089) | Polar desert microbial communities from Antarctic Dry Valleys - UQ889 (SPAdes) | ecosystem: Environmental > Terrestrial > Soil > Desert | place: Antarctic Dry Valleys | collected 2008-12-31 | reverse complement strand
GGTGGCGACGCTCAACGTCACTGCGGCGGTAGCGCATCTTGGCGAGATTGACAACCGTTCGCCTCAGGTAAGGACGGAAGCTCTCCTCCTTGCGAAGGTGAGCGAGCCGACCGAACGACTTGATGAAAGCGTCCTGCGTGAGATCCTCGGCCGCTTCACGGCTACCGGTGAGGAGGTACGCGAGGCGGCGGGCTTCCCCGACGTGCATGGAATAGAGATAAGCCAGCCTTTCGCGTTCGCTGCCGCCTATGAACCCCACCATCCCTTCGAACCGAGCATCTTTCACAGGGTATAGATGCGCACCGCTCCCTCCCTGTTGCATAGGAGCCAGATCCATCCATGCGAAGTTCTCCCAGATCTCGCAGGCAGATGAAAACCACAGAGGACAAGTGGGTACTCGTCGGCGAGGTCGCAGCGCGAAGCGACCGAACGATGGCGGAAGACATCACGCCACCTTCTCCAGGGCTCGAAGGGAGACGCATTGGCGGTGATCAACCAGCGCGCCGATGAAGTCCCAGTAGTCGCAGTGCGATGCGATCTCGTAATCGGTGTCGAAACGGTGGTCGTGAACCACGAGCCAGTAGCCGATCGGCTCCCCAGCCACCGATGTCTGTGACGGTGACGTGCTCGTAGTCATCGAGTGACTCGGCGAACCGGATCGCCTCTTGCTCGAGTAGTGCCATTGCGCCCCTCCTCCTTGTCGACGGCTTTCGTCGGAAGGAGCGCCGGGCATCAGCGAGGGGTCAAGGGGAACCGCCTCTTATCCGCCGCGCTGCAAGCGGCTGCGGCGGCGAGGTTCAAGAGCGCGAAGCGCACAACCATCGACGGGCGAGGCCGCAGCCCGGAGGGACCGACCGAGAACCGGATAAAGGCGGCGGCGAGGATAAGGAGCAAAGCGGTACCGGAGCCGCCTTGACCGCAGTCGCGATCGACGCAGCATTGCGGCGTGATTCAGAACGGCAAGGGAGGTTCGGGGAGGATGGAGGAGCAGTCCGGTCCCGTCGTTTTCGTCACCGACCGAGAGGAGTCAACGTGCAGCAGAGCATCCGCGTCATCAGCCTTGGGGTCGCCGACCTCAAACGCAGTCGCAGCTTCTACACCGACGGTCTCGGCTGGTCGGCCCTGCTCGACGTCGATGAGATCGTCTTCTACCAAGCAGGATTCGGGCTGCTCTTCGCCATATGGCCGTTGGAGGATATGACTACGGATGTCGGGAGCACGCTCCAACCCGGGTCTTCGTTCAGCCTTGGCCACAACGTGGACTCGCCGCAAGAGGTAGATCAGATCGTTAACCTCGCTCGCGAGGCGGGGGCAACTGTGCTCAAGGAGCCGCAGGATGCGCCACTGTTCGGTGGCTACCACGCTTACTTCGCAGATCCGGACGGCTACCTGTGGGACATCGTTTACAACCCCGGCCTGTCGGTTGCGGACGACGGAACCGTCAGTTTGGGCGCGCCCGACGCCTGATTCTCCCGACCGAGGTCGCAGCGCAGCGAAGCGACGACTTTCGGTTCTCGCCCTTGATCCTTCGGCCGAAGGCCGACCCTCCGTCCGAGGACGCAGCCGACGTAGGAGGACCGTTCGAGGGCGGGATTTCAGCATCCATGGACACGCAGCTTGCGGTTGATCCAAGGAGGACCGCCCTAACGTGCGTCATTTGAGAACGGCGTCGGAGCCGGGACCGAACGTGGTGACGCGGTTGCTAGTCCTAGCTCGGAGAAGCCGACTCCATACCTTGTTTCCACTCAGGCGGAACGGCTCTATGGCTTATCGGAATCAGCCAGCGGACGTGGCGAAGTCCGGGTTGCTTGCACCAGCACTCCGGCGGACATCCACACTCTCTTGAGGCATCGATCTTGGCGTTCAACGCGGCCAGGCCGCCCAGTAGTAGTCCCAAGGCCCAAAGCTTCTTCATCGTCCCTCCCCTTCCGCGGAGCATTTACTCCATCCAATGGAGGAGTACCGTGATGCTAGCTCCGACAGAGGAGGCCGGGATGGGTGGCACCTGACGCGTCTGACAGATCTGGTGGCCGATATGGCCAAGGGCGCCTCCGGGCGCCCTTTCTCTTGCCGACCGAGGTCGCAGCGCAGCGGAGCGAGAACGACCGGGCATCGGTTCTCACGCGCGGGACTCAGGGTGGACCGTAGGAGCGGCCGCCCTAAGGTGCCGGGTTAGATCGTCTGCCGCAGAGTGAAGGTGGAACACCAAGTCGCGGTCGCAGCAACCCGACTCAAGGCAAGTACTGCTCGATCAAGCGAACTACCTTCTCGTTGCGGACCGTTAACCAGTAGGGAGAGCGTTCGAAAGACGCTTCCCCAGTCGCAGGATCCTTGAAAGCGGCGACAAACTGCGACCAGGTCTTGCACTCGGGGCCGGGGATGTTGCCGGCGGTCGTAGTTACGACAACTGCGTCTCGCGCCACCGCGATCGACGTGAGTGAAGGATCGTCGTTGCCGATGTAGTAGTCCAACTGCACTTCGACCGCTTGATCCTCGCGGGCAGCGCGCTTGGCGTCGTCGCCCACGTACCACTCGGCTTCGTCGATGAAGACCTGCCGTCCTTCACCCGGCTTCAGGAAACCGAACACCACCGATCGGGGGCCAGCCTCGTCCTCATCAGAGACGATGTCAACGCAGTCCTGCATCGCCCGGGTGTCACTTGCCGCCTCCCGGGCGTGGCGACCCGCTTGCACTAGAGCGTGTTCGACTTCAAGCAAGCCATCTCGAGTGCGCTCGAACTCGTCCGTGAGATGCGAGACGTTCTCTCGCTCAACAGACGCCTCGAATCGCGCTCGGTCGAGGTCTCCGCGCATGGACGCCACGCGCCACCAGCCGACGGCGGCGACCGCCACCAAAGCCTGGCTCCCCGCGGCAATTGCAGCTCCAGGTCGCGTCCTCTTCATCGTCTACCAGACGCTAAAGGACTCCCAGCGGTTGCCCACCTGACGCCTCCCTCGGCCGAAGGCCAACCTGCCGAGCGGGGACGCAGCCGACGCAGGAGGATCGTTCGAACCGGACCCAATCGCGGACCCTGAAGGTGACGTGGCCTCACATCCCCACACTGCAGAGATGAGCGTTTCCAGGAAGGATGTCGTGCCAAGGCCACCAGCAGGCGTCTGTGTTCCTCACTACGACCCAAGCGATCACCAGATAAACCGCAGCCAGCACCGCAACTGGAAGAGCCCCGGGACCTGCGAAGTCCCGGGGCTCTTCTGGCTACCGCTCGGTCAGTGCGTCGTCACCGTGACGGGTCGCGACTTCCCGGCGCGATGGTCGCTGTCCTGCTTGGGCCACACGCTCTTGAAGGTCGCGCTCTTGAAGTTCGCCACGACCTTGAAGGTCGCCCGACAGTTGGAATCCAGTTTCTTCGAAGCGATCTTGCGGAAAACGCCCGACTTCTTGCGATGAAGCTGGATCGTCGTCCCGGCGTGCTTCCCGCAGACCCTGATGCCGGTCTTGGCCGTGATCGTGGAATCACGCTTGGGAGTCGTATCGGAGAACCCGAGCTGCGCTTTGGGTGATGCAAGGGCGGTTGTCCCGCCGTCACCGCCGGATGCCCCGGTTAAGAAGGTCGCCTTGACCACACCTGCCGTGGCCATTGCATTGGGGCAGGTCGAGCTGGGAGCGGACCAGACGAAGATCCTGATCTCCGTGTTCGGTGGGATCTCTTGGGGCTTCTCGGTCTTGCCACAGACCTTGAAACCGGTATCGGAGATCCCGTCTCCGTCGGTGTCCCACCTTACGGACGCGGAAACTAGGCCGCCCGCATCATCGGTGATCTCGACGCCCATCAGGACCTCGCCCGGGCCTGACGGAAAGCTCTCGCAACCGTCGGCGCCGGCGGCGCATCCGCCGCCCGTATCGGAGCTACCCGCTGCCGGCTGCTCGTACCTCTGCTCGAGCACGCGCCCTGCAGCACTTGCCGGAGGTAACCCGGACAAGCTCAAACAAACTACAACTGTCATCAGAAAGATCCTGCGCATCTACTTCCCCCAATCGGCCCTCGCTTCGAGCCACGGCGTCTGGGCCTTCGGATGATTCGACCCCTATGTCTGGTTCTCCGTTGGAGGCCCACTACCTGGAAGACATCCGAACCGATCAAAGTGAGTGATTAGGGTGGGAAAGCAAAGCAAGCTTCTGCCGCGCTCGAAGAGCGGTCTCGGCACAGACAAGTGCGTCTATGGCGAAGCTGAGAACCTTTGTGAGTGAACATGGTCTCGTAATCGGGATTCCGGCGCCAGCCTTGCTCACCGCGACCTCGAACCTGAACTGATCTCTCGAGCGGAACCGTGGCTCGACTTCGCCGAGGGAGCCATAAGGAAAGCAGCAGGCGACTCTCCCCTACTTCAGATCCTGCCTCCGCGCGAGATCCCGTACGGGATCCTTTGCTTCTACCTGGGGGTCAACCTCATGACACAACTGGATCCGAACACGACCCGAGTGGAAGGACTCTTCGATCTGGCGAATCAATTCGCACCAGTGATTTCACCCATGTTTCAGTAAACCGACGTGGGATCGAGCAGGAGACGGAACCTGATCGTCGCTGCTAGCGTCTAAAGGGACATGGTGAAGGGACGGATATCCATCGCGCTTGCGTTCATGCTCGTCGCGGCCTGCTCGGATCCCTCGCCTCCTAAGGATGCCGGCTCCAACTTGCCCGTCACTGGAACCAGCGTCACCGAAGACCCCGGCCCCGCCCAAGACATCGTCACCGACGACGATCGGTTCGCTGCGCTGGGCAAGCGGTTCCCCGGGTTCGCCGGAATTGCCGTGGACGAGAGCAAGGGTCGGCTGATCATCTACACCAGCGAGCAGATCGCGCATGTCCCCGCACTGCAGAAGGCTCTGGTCCGAAACTTCGGCCGCGACCTGAGCGGACTGAAACCTCGTCTGGTACTGCAGACCTGGAGCTTCCGGCAGCTGAAGCGCTGGTACGACGATCTGAATCTTGCGAGCGTGGACGGGCTCGTGTTCACCGACATCAACGAGGCCACGAACACGATCGACATCGCCGTCGATGACGTCGATCGCTACGCGAGTGAGGTATACGCAGCGGCCCGCGACTACGGGATCCCCAAAGGCGTCGTTCGGGTCATCCACCAAGAACCATTCGTAGTGGATGACGACTGACGACATGTACCGCCTGGGAGTCGGAGTCCTGTTGGTTTGCTTCCTCGCCGCGTGCGGCGGGTCCGATGACGTTGGGTCCCCCACTGCGAAACTGGACGGCGAGTGGGAGCTGACCTCCGGTCGTGGACCGGAGGGAGAGATATCCATCCCACCGAAGGCGCAGGTGACGCTCGAGATCACCCGGGGCTCTATGAGGGGGACATCTGCTTGCAACATGTATGAGGGTCGGCTCGTCGCCAAAGGTGCTGATATCCGAGCGAGTCGGATCGGGGGGACCGAGATGGCATGTGACCTAGCCCGCAGTCGGGCGGAGAGCCATTTCCTGGCCGCGCTCCAAGCGATCGCGACCTATCGACGAAGCTCGAACCAGCTCACGCTCTTGGGAGAGGACACCGAGCTCAACTTCGACAAGGTTCCCACGCCCCCGCCGTCTTCTTTCACCGGCACGCATTGGGAACTGACCGGCCTCCTGCAAGGCGCGGGACCGGGGGGCATGATGAGCGAGCCACGCCCGGCCCGCATGGCCTTCGCTGATGATGGGACCTTTGAAGGCACCACCGGCTGCAGCGCTATATCGGGGCAGTGGACAGACAACGGCGACAGGGTCACGACCAGTGAGGTCCTGATCGGCGCGCGAAGTTGCCGAGGGCTAAAGGGCGAACAGCATGAGCACGTCGTCTCGGTGCTGGAAGCTGGCTTCACCGTCGACACCGAAGAGAACACGATGACTCTGGACTGGATAGAGGGCGAGCGGGGGCTCTATTACGTAGACCGATGACGGCCGTCCGAGAGAGCGCTAGCGCTTACGGAGGCCAGACCGCCCTGTGAGGTTGCACCCGAGGCAACCGCAGGCGCCCCAATCTATAAAGGGCGCGACTTGCTAGGTACACCACCTTCGGGTTGAGGGAGCGAGCAGGAGACCCAACATCACGAGCGAGCCGACGACCTGCAGGGCCCCCTCGGTCTCTCCCCCTCGGAGCAGGTTTCCCACGCCTAAGAACAAAGCCAAAGCAGCTAAGACGAGCCCGATGATCCATGCCGGCTTGCCTCTCCTCCATAGGCCTATCGCAACCGCGATCGGGATCAGCAGCGAAGAAATGAGTTGCAGGGCCTCGACCTCGCCACCGCGGGCCAGGGCGAACACAACGTTCCAGATCGCGTGCGCCGGACCGTACGCCACCACCGTTACCGGCGGCTTCGGAGCCTCAACTACGGTCTGTGCCATGTTGCGAAGCCTACCCAGTCAGACAGAAGGGCACTCCAGCGAAAGATCCCGCAGCGCGGATGATTGGGCCGTCACGCTCTCTGCTTCTTCCGGAAGCCGACGGCGTCGAAGCCGCCGCTCTACCCCGCAGTTGATGCACCTTCGCTACTAGGCTTTTGGCCCACGTTCCATTGGCTTGTTCACACGATCCGAACCACGAAGAGTGCGCAGACGCGTCGGCTCACGGCCATGGAACCCCTTTCGAAGCGGCCACAAGGTCAGCGGCGCCGGGGGTCGAAGCGTCGATACCCTCGGGTCCCGAGAGCCACACGTAGAGACCATGTACCTCCCAAGTGACGCGTAACCGGTCGCTGAATACCGCGATACCGTCAACCATCCCGACCTTCTCGTAGCCCTCATCACCTAGGACTGATGTGCGGCCACCCTCCTCTTCCGGAACGAACGCCCAAAACGTGAATGACTGCGACGACCGCATGATCTCGGGAGCGCCTCTTCCGTCGTTGACGAATTCGAATCCAGCCTCTTGCGCGACCACCGCCGCCCATTCAAGTTCTCCGCACTTACCCGACACGGGGCGAAGCTCGCACTCGCTGCGCTCTTCGGCGCTGAGCCCGTACCGCAACTCCGGCGATTCGCCCGGTCTAGAGGGTGTCCGGCTGCTACCAGGTTCCGCGATGACGTTGCTATCTGTACCGGGCGCACCGGGCGTCAAGACCATGAAGGCGGCGGAGACTGCACCGATCAGCGCCAGACCGAGCCCGGAAACCCCGGCCGCGATGAGGAGAGCGCGACGGGTCCGCGCTCTCCTCCGCAATCCAGAGGGAAACTCCGCCGCTTGGATCAGATCCAATCGGCTCCGTAAGACCTTGTTCAGGCGCTCCTCAGGATCCACCGTCGGCCATCTCCTTCCGTAACGAGTTCATACCTCTGTGGGCAAGCGATCGCACGGCCTCGACGGTGCAGTCGAGCCTCTCCGCGACCTCGCGCTCGCTGAGGCCTTCGTAGTGCTTGAAGAAGAGCACCGCCTTCTGGCGGTAGGGCAACGCTTTGAGGTGCCGCCAGACGTGATCGCGGTCGTCGACGTTGCTTGCCGGCTGTTCAGATTCTGCTTGCGATCTCCTAATCATGCCGAGTACTCGCGCTCGCCTGGAACGGGTTCTAACGAGATTGATCGCCGTTCTGTGCAGATACGCACCTATCTCAGCGTCCGTTTGCAACCGTCGAGGTTTCGCGAACACACGCAAGAAGCTGTCTTGAAGGATGTCTTCCGCCTCAACTCGACTGCTCGTGAGGTAATAGGCGAAGCGCAACACAGAATCCGCGTGGCTGACATACGCGCTCGACATGCGGTCAAGCCACTGCACCTGTTCCTGGTCGGGCTTACTCATGGGATCCTTCGCTCCTCGAGAGAGCTTCTGTTCCCGCTCCAGCTGTTCCGCGAACAAGCTCGCTGGTGTGGCCAGTCTCATACCCGTCCTAACCCACGAGGGCCGGAACCTCGCGCCGGATCCCGGATCGCAGCCAAGGTGGTCAAGGCCAGGCCATTCGTCAACAACCGCCGGCCGAGATCTAGCGGCAGGGCCCATACCTCGGTCCAGTGGGCGCGCGGGCCAGGCAGAAGACAGCTAGGGCGTTAAGCCTCCTTCGGTCTTCACCTGAGACCAGGGGATGTTGCGGTTCTCGGCGCGGGCCTCGTAGATCGAGAGCAGATCCTCGAGATGCTCTATGCGGCACCAAATGCTGCCACCATCTTGCACCGGCTCAGCCGTGGTTCTTCTGCAGCTTGGCTAGCCATCCGGTGGGTTGATCGATATCGAACTTCATGCGCAGCTGCAGGCGGGACATCTGCGCCTCGGACATCCACTCCGGGCGGCGTCGGACGATCTCGAGCTCGGGGAAGCGGCTCTTGATCTCCCTCTCGGAGCGGGCCTCGATAAGCGCGTAAACCCCACCTTGACCGTAGTCGTAGATCACGAGGGAAGTTTGCTTGGTCACCGGGCGCAAACGCTACGGGACGTCAGCCGGCGGCCCGGGATGGGGGTTGGGCCGGGCGGTAGCGGGCCTTTGGGATGGAGAGACCACGCTCCTCGGCAACCGCCAGCCAGGCCCGCTTGGCGACCAATACCTCGCTCAGGGCCTCCTCCGGCGTTTCGCCGTGGGCGGAGCAGAACTCCAGATCGGGGATGTCCGCGATATAGCAGTCGTCCTCATCGGACCAGAAGACGTTGATGTGATAGTCGCTCATGATTCGACCTCCAGATCTAGATCGTACTTCTCTACGAGCCTCTGCACCTGGCGGACCTGATAGGCCTTGGCCTGGCCGTTGCGATCCGGCTGCAGGTTCAGCTGCTCTCGCACGCCATCCTTGGCGTAGATGTGGTGGCTCCCCTCGATCCGCATCGGCCGGAAACCAAGGGCCTCGAGCAGACGAGTCAGGTCGCCGAACGCCACGTTGTTGAAAGCGCCCGAGGCCATCCGTTCAAAGAGCTTCTTAGGATTCATCGCCCGTGAACCTAGCGGTCGGATATGACATGTCCTCTCTTCCTAGACCTCGGTCCAGTGGGAGCAGGTGCGGCAGAGGCAGAAGGCTCGGATGCTGTCGTCCTTGCGCAGACCGATGGCGTCGAAGCCGCCTCGCGACCCGCAGTTGCTGCACTGAGCAATAAGGCTCTTGGCCCACCTCGCATCAACAACGTGGATCTCCTTGTGGTAGCCCTGTCGCTTCGAGCTCGCGGTCAGTCGCCCCAACGACTGCTCGTTGGGACAGGTCATGTCGTTGCCCTTGCTGCAGCGGCACAGGTGGCTGGTCCTCATGCCCGCACCTCGGTCGCCTTGAGCGCCTCGTGCAGGCGGGCCTGGGTCTCGGCCTCGTCGAGATTGTCGGTGGCGCCGATCAGCTTGCAGATGTCGCCCTCGAGCTCGTAGGAGTCTTCGGTGACATCCGACTCGCCCGGCGGGTACCAGACCGTGACGGTGTGCTTCGGGGTCTCCCAGGTCCCGAGCTGTAGCTGGTCCCGCTCCTCGGCGGAGAAGAGAGCCTCGTAACCGATGGCTTCTTCCACGTCTGCCTCCCTGTTGGTCGTCGCTTGCCGGACCGAGCCAACGATGGGCATCAACGACAAGGTCAACCGACGCCGGAGGCGCCCCGAGCACTCATGAGCGCGCAGGGGTTCTCGGTTGACGGAGGAGCGCCCATCGCTAGGTCAGGCAAGGCACAAGCGGCGACCTAGGAGGTTGTGGAAGGTCGGTTACGTGGGTCCCCACGTACCATCAGGTGATGGGTGCGTTCGGATTTTCGCAGGGGAAGTGGGGCCACTGCCCGCGCTGCATGAGTAGCCTCGATGACAACGCCTGGTGCGATTACTGCGGATGGGCTGCCGAATTGCTCCTCGACGAGCGGCTCGAGGAGATACGTGCGATGCCCAACCTTGACCTACCGGGGGTCAAAGACCTTCCCGGCGCGAGGCGCGACATGGCTCAAGCGGGCGCGGGCGCGGCCGCAGCGCTCATCGAACTTGGGGCGCTAGACGCTTCAGGGTTCGTAGATTGGGTTCGAGCCTTTCTTGACGCTGCGGAGATCCCGTATAAGCCATGGGAAGCCAGTGTTTCCCTGAGCCTCGATGATGAAGAATCTACTGACGGAGACATGACCTAGGTCAAATCATCTCTCCCACCACATCCTCTGACGATCTTGATCCGCTCTTTTCGGCCGGAGGCCGAACCACCGAAGGAGGTCGCAGCGCAGGCGTAGCCGAGAACGACCGAGTTCGGCCTCCCAGCAATCTTGACGCCGGAGCGGCCGGCGCTAGATATCCCACGGTTCTAGCTGTCAAGCCGTCGAGCAGGAGGCAGAGGGGGGAAGGTCGGGTACGGGACTCGCGAAAGGTGAAGAATTAGGGCAATGTCCGGGACCAGGGTCTCCGATCTGCCGAGAGCCATAGTGCTAAGACTCAAGCACGGCGACTGGCGCGGCCTCTACACGAGACCTAGCAAGATCGACCCTGAGCGATACAGCGACGCCGCAAAAGCGGTCCTCAGGCGCGCTGACGCGGAAGTGCGGTCGCGGGGCAACCAAACCCTGGACACCCAGCACCTGCTACTCGGCTTACTCCGGGTTGACGACGCTCGGATCGAGGACGCGTTCATCCGAGGAGGCGCGCAGCGTGAGCGGTTGGTTGATCTGATCGACCGCCAGATCCCGTCAGGTGAAGTCGTGTGGGACCCACCCAAACCTGTTGAGTTCGGAGAGGTGCCCGAAAGACCCAGGTTCGTCGGCATGACTCGCAGCGTCATAGATACATATGAACGAGCGTTCAAGCTTGCGGACCGCCAAGGATCCAATCAAGTCAACGCCAATCTTCTTCTCGCAGCTCTGCTGACCGATCGACGTGCTACAGCAACGCGTCTATTACGAGAGGCTGGCGTGAACACCAAGGCTCTCAGGCGGGCAAGTCTGGACCGCAAGTAAGCGGAACTCGTTTTAAGCTGCCTTTGAGAGTGCAACAGGCCGTGCGAGGGACTCCTCGAAAGTCGTCGACGCGCAAACCTGAAGCGCGATGATGGCAGCATGCGGTGGCGCATCGATCAAGGATCGGCCGACGTGGGCCCAGCCTGGGAGTGGATCCTCACAAACGGACGCCGGGTTCATCAAGTGAGGGTTCTCAAGCCACCGGCACCCGTGGTTGGCCTTCCTCAAGAGGCGCGGGATCGACTTTCTCGGTCGCTAGAGGCCAGGGGGCGAGATCTCGTAGAGGCTCATCTTGATGATCACGACCCGCCGACGGTCTTGTCCTACGTATCCGGTTGGGACTTCGAGCAGGGGCAGCCCACGATCTCAGAGATGGGTTTCCGAGACACGCGTAGCGTCCGCGGATCACTAACGAAACTGGCGCACCGGCTTCACCTCCCGCACTGGCTTCAACCGAAGCCGTAGCCGACCCCGGGCCCAGGATTGCGCCCTCCTCCTTGGTCGACGGCTTTCGTCGCCTCAGAGCGCCGGGCATCAGCGAGGGG
>Ga0208612_1001094_pt1 | contig 11371 bp, 9 predicted proteins | sample AntDryMetagUQ889_FD_188089 | JGI IMG/M metagenome (GOLD analysis project Ga0208612, IMG submission 188089) | Polar desert microbial communities from Antarctic Dry Valleys - UQ889 (SPAdes) | ecosystem: Environmental > Terrestrial > Soil > Desert | place: Antarctic Dry Valleys | collected 2008-12-31 | reverse complement strand
TCGAGCCGCAAAGTGGCCTCGCGCGATTCGATCTTGGAAACATATAGAAGGTCTTCGATCAACCGCTCGAGCTGGGCAGCCTTCTGATCGATCGTAGTAAGGGCTTCCATCGTGTCCTCAGGCGACATCTTTCCGGCGCGCTTAAGGAGCATCCGAGAGAACCCTTTGACGATCGTGAGTGGGGTGCGTAGTTCGTGCCCAATCATGGCCACGAAGTCGTGCTGCGTCTGCATCATCTCGCGCTCGGCGGTGACGTCGTCCATCACGATCACGCGACCCATCGGCGCGCCGGGAACCTTCACGTCGGTCGCCCGCACCTTGAACACCCGAGCAGGAACGCCGACCTGCACCTCTCCGACGATGTCACCAGTGCCGCAGGCCATCTCTTCGAGTTGTTCGGATCCAAGCTGGCCTCTGACCGGCGCGCCGGCAGAGAACATCGTTGAGAGTCCGAAGAGTTGTTCGGCCGAAGGATTGAACGAGGCGATCTTCTCGTGAGCGTCGACCAACATGATGGGGGTTGGGACACTCTGGATGATCGAACCCAACTCTGATTCCTTGCGCCCGATCAGCGAGTACAACTCGGCGCCGCCGATCGCACTAGCGCATTGCTGGGCGAACGCTCGGAGCAAGTGACCCCGCTCGGCAATGAGTGATGGATCGCCACCGACTACGACCAAGCCATTCGTTCCTTGACTGGACCTCATACCGAGGGCAACGAAGGAACGGCCACCATGAGACACGGTGACTACATCCCCACCGGCCACCACCGCTTTGGTCTCTGGCAGTTCGGTGATCGCCCTGATCGAAGCCTTGTCGACCCCGCGGAAGACGCCCTTCGTAAGAGCGCCGGAGGATGCGTCGAAGAGGCAAACGAAGGCCTCCTTCTCACCGCCGAGACGAGTAGCGCCATCGAGGACGGCTTGTAGCAGCGCGTCGATATCTAGGGCACCCAGGAGCCCCTTGCTGGACTCGATCAGCGCAGCGAGGTCCGATGAGCGCCGTTCTGCTTGTTCGTGAAGTCTGGTCCGATGGATCAGGCCCGCAGCTTGATCGGCGAACATCTGAGCAAGCCTCAGGTCTTCGTCGGTGAACTCGCCTGAAGACGTTGCGACGCTGAGAACCCCGAGTGGCCGACCCCCAGCACGCAGCGGGGCTACGAGGCTGGAGACGATCGCTCGATCCTGGGGGACGAAGTTTATGAACGCCTCGCCGTCCACCGATCCGAGCCTGAGTGAACGGCCAGTCGTCAGGACCCTCCCGGCGATCCCGTCGCCTACGGGCCGGCGGTGACCGACAGACACCCCAGTGAGGGGGGAGCCTGCTGTAGCGGCCAAGACCAACTCTCGACCGGTCTCATCGAGAAGCATGATGGAGCCTTGTTCGGCTTCGAGAAGCTCGATGGCGGTGGCCACGACAGAACGGACAGCTTCGGGAAGGGCTACCGCCGAAGCGGCGATCTCGCTCACCCGGATGGCGGCTTCAAGCGCCTTCCTGGTGCGATCCGGCTCGTCATCTTGCCGCGGGCGCGTGAATAGGGACATGCCTCAGTTATCGGCGGCGCTGAGGGCCAGTTTAGGGCCGAGGGGACGGATTTGCGCGAAGGGCTAAACCTTCTGGTGGAGGGGCCGATAAATGCCCTGTAAGGCAAAACTTCGGCGGACCCCGAAAGGCCCGAGAGATGACCACGATCAAAGCGACTTGCCCTGGGTGCGGAGAGATCAGCCTCACCGCTGAAGACATCCTCCTTCGCATCGGCGCTGCTTCGGCACGGAGCTCCTATGGGTTCGATTGTCCCGACTGCGGCGACTTCGTCGAGAAGCCTGCGGACGAACGCGTCGTCAAGCTCCTTCTTTCCGGCGGCGTGATGCCCGTGCTGGAGCATGTTCCTGCCGAGGCCCTCGAGACCCACGAAGGTCCCCCGATCAATCACGACGACATCCTTGCCTTTCACGAGCTTCTCCGTACCGACGATTGGTTCGCTGCTGTTCAAGGCCGCCGCACGCCCTAGAGGGGAAACCCAGCCGCCTAGACTGCGGCCATGCCTCAGATAGGTCCGCTCGAGATCCTCATGGTCTCGGTGATAGCTCTCATCGTTTTCGGTCCTCGTCGCCTGCCAGAGATAGCGCGCCAGATAGGTCGCACCATGACCGATCTGCGTCGTCAACTGAGTGACATCAAGGGCGACTTCGACCTCTCCCTCGAGGACGACGACGATCGAGTGCCAGGGACGCCCTCAGGCCAGAAGAGCACGTCAGCGGCGACCGCTACCGTCGGCGACGTCGCCGAACCTTCCATCGAGCCGGCACTCCTCTCCGAGGAAGAAGAAGCAGAAACAGAGGTATCTCCGGACGCGCTGGCACCCCCCCAAACGACTGACGAGACAGGCTTTGACGAGAGCGACGAACACGGCGAGAACTGATGAGTGACCCTTCAGCGAACCTGAGGCGGAGAAGACGCCTGTCCCTCCGGCGCAAGGTCAAGAAACAGAAGGCTCACGTCATGTCGATGATGGAGCACCTCGAGGAGCTCCGAGACAGGCTGATCAGATCGGTGGGCATCTTCGCCGTGATCTCGATCGTGGCGTTCATCTTCTTCAACGCCATCAGCGACTTCCTGCTGAGTCCGCTCTGCGCCCTGCCAGCCGAACGGCTCGGGCCGAACGGGTGTGACCTCATCGTCACCGGCGCTCTCGAACCGGTCTCGGTTCGCCTGAAGGTGTCTGCCCTGACCGCAGTTGTCGTCGGCGCGCCGTTCTTCCTGTACCAGATCTATGCCTTCGTGGTCCCCGGACTCTCGACGAAAGAGAAGAAGTACGCGCTCCCCTTCATCCTCCTTTCCAGTATGTTTTTTCTGCTGGGCACCACGTTCGCATACCTAACCTTGCCGAAGGGACTCGATTTCCTCCTTGCTCTCGGTGGCGAGAACTTCGTTCCGTTCTTCAAGGCTGCGGATTACCTGAACTTTGTTGGCTTGGTCTTCATCGCCTTCGGGGTCACCTTCGAGTTGCCATTGCTCGTTTTCTTCCTTGGGCTGGCCGGGGTCGTTTCGGTCGAACAGTTGAAGGGTTTCAGGAAGGGGGCGATCGTTTCGATCACACTCCTCTCTGCCGTCGTGACGCCCAGCCAGGATCCCTTCACGATGCTGGCCATGGCAGTACCCCTCTATCTCTTCTATGAAGGCACGATCCTCGCCCTGAGGCTGATTGGGCGCCGGAAGAAGGCGGCCTCCGGGGCTTCGGTATCCTGACCCGACGAACCCAAGAGACATCAAGAGAAGGAATCGTCCCTCATGGCTATCAAAGGTAAGAAGAAGTCCCGAGGCGCCCAGGGCGCCCGCCGCCCTGCAGCAGCTCCTCGGCCGCAGGTATCCGCGAGTCGTCGCCGTCATACCCCGTTCTATAGGACGCGTGACGGCATGATCCTCCTGGGCATCCTCGGCGTTGTGGCGATCGGCACGATCGTGTGGCTCGTCATGAGCGCCCAGAACGAGGCCAAAGAGCTTGAGGCGCAGCAAAGTGTCTTGGAGCAGTACACCGACCAGGTAGAGCCCACGCTCCAGACGGCGTCAGCAACGGCTCAGGAGATGCTGGCCCTCACGGCCATCCCCGAGACGGTCGAGGACCTCACCGAGGACTCCACAACGTGGGTAACGAATCTCCAAGGCGCCCAGACCCAGCTCAGCCAGATCTTCCCGGCTCCCGAGATCGACCCCGTGAACCAGTTGTTCAACGAAGCGATCTCGCTTTATGTGGCCTCGGCCGAAACCTTCGGACTCGTGCCCAAGGCCGAGGCGGAGTTGCAGCAAGAGATCTTCACCCGGGCGACCGTTCAGCGTGACTCGGCTTCAGCGGTGTTGGCTTCCGCTATCGCGGCGCTCGATGAGTTCCGGGATCTTCGGGACCTGGGGCGCTCCGGACTGGACGCACCGCAGGCTCCGCAGCCGGATCCCCTCGGCGCCCAGCCTGGAGCCGAGGTCACCATCCCGCCGCCTGACGATCCTGCAGAAGATGGCGCTGCGGAGGACGGCGGGGCCGAGGGCGATGGTGGCGGCGGCGCCGGGAAAAAGGGCAAGGGCGACAAGGGCGACGGCTGATCCAGCCTGACTCCAAGAATGCCGTAGCCCTCTTCGAAGGGCTTTACGGCTTCCCCTTCGATCCATTCCAAAGGCGCGCTTGTGAGGCCCTAGTCGATGGTTCGTCCGTGCTGGTTGCCGCGCCAACTGGGTCTGGAAAGACCGTGGTCGGCGAGTTCGCCGCATGGCTCGCCATGCGCGGCGGCGGCAAGACTTTCTATACGACCCCGATAAAGGCGCTGTCGAACCAGAAGTTCCACGATTTTTCCGAACTACACGGACAGATGAACGCTGGCTTATTGACTGGCGACAATTCGATCAATGGTGACGCGCCGATCGTTGTCATGACGACCGAGGTCCTGAGGAACATGATCTATGAGGACTCGGCCGCGCTCCAAGCATTGAAGTACGTGGTTCTCGACGAGGTTCACTACCTTCAGGACAGATACCGCGGGGCCGTCTGGGAAGAGATCCTCATCCACCTTCCCGTCGACGTTCAGATCGTTTCACTTTCAGCAACGGTCTCGAACGCTGAGGAATTCGCCGATTGGCTGCAGACGTTGCGAGGTCGCACCGAGGTCATCATCGAAGACCGACGGCCGATCGAGCTGCGCCAGTGGTACATGGCGTCGGACGAGCTGCTCCCGATGTTCGTGTCCAAGCCAGACGGAACGGTCCTACCCAATCCGCGCGGCCGGGAGTTCGATCGGCGTAAGCGACCATCGCAGGGCCCGCGGCCCGGCCGGGGCGGGCGGCGAGGGGAAGGTAAGCGGGCTCGAGTGCCCTGGCGCTCTGAAGTGATCGAGAAGCTCGACAGCGAAGACATGCTTCCGGCGATCTACTTCATCTTCTCCCGCAAAGGTTGCGCCGAGGCGGTCAAACAGTGCCTTCGTGACGGACTCCGACTCACAACGCCAGTTGAACGGGACGAGATCTTGGCCTTGGCCGAGGCTCGAACGGCGGACCTTTCACCTATCGAGTTGGACATCCTCGGCTACAACGATTGGATCAGCGGACTCGAGCGCGGGATCGCAGCCCATCACGCAGGGATGATCCCGCCATTCAAAGAGGTGGTCGAGGAACTCTTCTCCCGCGGTTTGGTGAAGGCCGTCTTCGCTACCGAAACCCTGGCGCTCGGTATCAACATGCCCGCGCGCTCTGTCGTCATCGAAAGCCTTATGAAGTTCACCGGGGAGAAGCATGAGCTGGTAACGCCAGGACAGTTCACACAACTGTGCGGACGTGCCGGTCGGAGGGGCAAGGACGAGATCGGTCACGCGCTCGTCTTGATGCAGCGATTTACACCGTTCGATTCGATAACGCGTCTCGCCTCCACCCGCACATATCCGCTGCGGTCTTCCTTCCAGCCTTCGTACAACATGGCTGTGAATCTCGTGCGCAATTACGACCTACAAGAAGCCGAGCACCTCGTGAACTCCTCCTTTGCACAGTTCCAGACCGATAGGGGAGTGGTGAGGCAAGAGCGTGAGCGAGAGAAGCTCGATGCCTACCTGGCGTCCTATGGCGAAAGGGCGCGCTGCGACAAAGGCGATCTCGGTGAGTATCAGGACTTGCTGAAGCGCCTACGCAAGCTTCAGCAACGAACCGGCTCTAGGGACCGAGCCAAAGCGGTGAATGCAAGCGTTCTTGACCTGTCTCCCGGCGATGTCATCGAGGTGCGCGCCGGGAAGAAGCGCGGTCGCTACGCCATCGTCGAGATCATGCAGCGGCGATCAGAGCGTCGTCCGCGGATACTGGCACTCGGCAGGCAAGGGGCCCTCGTTCGTTTCGGACCCGCAGACCTTCCGGAGCCACCCATTCGACTTGGCAGGCTTCAACTCGAGGACAGACACCGTGTGTCCGACCCAGACGAGCGCGCGGCGATCGCCGAAGCTGTTAAGAGTTTTCAAGCTCCACCGCCCGAAGTACGGACCGTCGACACTGCCGACGAAGACGAGGCGAAGAGTCTGCGCGAATCCATAGCCCGCCATCCCGTTGCGGCCTGCCAAGAACTCGGACGGCATCTGCATTTCGCCGAGCGCGCTACGAGGTTGCAGAAGGAGATCGCCGTCCTCGACCGACGGATCTCGCGGACAACGGGGACCCTCGCCCGACGCTTCGACCAAGTCTTGGCCGTACTCGAGAAGATGGGCTATGTCGATGAGTGGCAACTCACAGACAAAGGCGAACTCCTAACGAGTGTCTATAACGAGTCCGACCTCCTGGTGGTCGAAGCTCTCGAGGCGGGCCTTTTCGACGACCTCGAGCCAGCAGAGATCGCGGCGGTCTGCTCGACGCTGGTGTTCGAGACCCGGGGACCAGACGGCCCGCGCTCGATCGACATGCCCACACGCGGGTGTGAACAGGCCTGGCGAACCTTGATGCGGATGTGGCGAGGTATCCGGGCCGAGGAGGAAGGCCGACAACTTGACCTCACTCGTGAGCCCGATCCGGGGTTCGCAACGAAGAGCTACTGGTGGTCTGATGGCCGCCCCCTCGAACAGGTCCTCGGCGATGACGACGCACCTGGCGACTTCGTCCGCTCGACCAAGCAGCTCGTCGATCTTCTTCGACAACTGTCTGATATCTCCGGTTCGGATCCTCTGTCGGACAAGATCGACGAAGCCGTAGCGGGTCTGAACCGCGGTGTCGTCGCCTATTCGTCCCTGGAACTCTGAGAGGATTCAGCCAATGAGAGAGGCATTCATCGTCGACGCGGTCCGCACCCCTATCGGGCGATTCGCGGGCGCTCTATCTAGCATCCGGCCAGACGATCTCGCAGCGCATGTGATCGAAGAGTTGGTGCGGCGAAACTCGGTCCCAGGCAGTGAGGTGGACGATGTTGTTTGGGGCGCAGCCAATCAAGCGGGTGAAGACAACAGGAACGTAGCCCGGATGGCGTTGCTGCTCTCGGGCCTTCCGATCGAGGTGCCCGGGGTTACGGTCAACAGGCTCTGCGGTTCGGGCCTCGAGGCCGTTAACTCGGCTTACCGGCAGATCCGCTCCGAAGAAGCCGACGTGTCCATCGCCGGGGGTTCTGAATCCATGACACGCGCCCCTTTCGTGATGGCGAAGTCGGCGTCTGCGTTCTCCCGCGAAACAGAGATCCACGACACGTCGATCGGCTGGCGTTTCGTGAACCCGCGTATGGACGAGATGTATGGCTCCGATCCGATGGGAGCAACCGCCGAGATCAATGGCCGTGATTACTCCGTGACGCGGGAAGCGCAGGACGAGTTCGCACTCGAGAGTCACCGGCGCGCCGTTCAGGCTCAAGAGGAAGGCCGCTTCAAAGATGAGATAGCCCCAGTGTCGGTCCCGCAGAAGAAGGGCGATCCGGTTGTGGTCCATACCGACGAGTCCCCTCGGGCCGATTCGAGCCTCGAGCGCCTCGCCAGGTTGAAGCCAGCATTCGCCCGAGGGGGCACGGTCACCGCCGGCAATGCCTCGGGCATCAACGATGGCGCAGCAGCTGTCCTGTTGGCGTCCCCCGTTGGCGTGGAGCGGAACAAATGGAAGCCGATGGCTCGCATCGTGACGTCTGCAGTGGCAGGCGTCGAACCGAGGCGGATGGGGATCGGCCCCGTGTTCGCCACCCGCAAGGCCTTAGCGCGGGCGGGTTTGACCATCGACCAGATCGACCTCATCGAGCTGAACGAAGCATTCGCTGCGCAGTCGTTGGCATGCATAACGGAGTTAGGGCTCGACCGGGCGAAGGTGAACGTGAACGGAGGCGCCATCGCTCTCGGCCACCCGCTGGGGGGGTCAGGTGCACGGATACTGACGACCCTCGTTCATGAGATGGCGCGCCGAGACGTTCGATACGGGCTTGCGACGATGTGCATCGGCGTCGGTCAAGGGATAGCGACGATCGTCGAACGTGTCTGAGGCCACCAAGGATCGTCTCGCCGACATCTTCCCGGCAGATCGCATAAGCACCGAGGATGTCGACCTCCAGAAGCACGCAGATGATTGGTCGCCCGGCGCTCTATTGGCACGGCGCGCCGGGAAACTTCCTCAGTCACCCCAAGCGATCGTCCGCCCGGAGAACACCGGGCAGGTCTCGACCCTCCTCGAGTGGGCCGCCCGGACCCGTACCCCCGTGATCCCCTATGGCGGTGGCTCGGGTGTCCTCGCTGGCATCAGGGTCGAGAGTCCTGAAGCCATCGTCGTCGACCTCGGTGATATGTGGCACATCCACGATCTCGACGACAGGTCACGTCTTGTCCGTGTGGAAGCCGGCGTCTCGGGTCCTCAGCTGACAGAAGCACTCGCGGTGCAGGGTTACCTCCTCGGCCATGAGCCACAGTCGATCGCAATCTCGACGGTCGGCGGATGGATCGCAACCAGGGCCTCGGGGCAACTCTCGGCGCGCTACGGCGGGATCGAGGATCTCCTGGTTTCGCTGGAGGCGGTGCTACCCGGCGGGAAGGTCGTACGTTCAAAACCTGCGCCGCGGCGCGCCGCAGGACCGGACGTAGCGGCGCTGATGATCGGATCCGAAGGCACGCTCGGCATCGTTACCGAAGCCACCCTTCGCATCTCGCCGCTCCCGGTGGATCGACTAGACCTCTGTTTGCGGTTCGGTCACATGACCGATGGCGTCAAAGCGGCCCGAGCTTTCGCGCAGTCAGATCTGCAACCAACGATGGTGCGTCTCTACGACGCCGAGGATGCGTCCCTATTCCTCCGTCATCACCCCGACGAACAGCCCGGACCTCTGATGGTCTGTTCGTTCGACGGTCGTGATGCCGCTCGGCGTGCGGCCGAGGCAGCCGCGCTGGCTGGGGGCCGGGAGGGAAACCCAGCGCTCGTCGAGCATTGGTGGAAGCACCGCAACAACGCGGTGCACGAGTTCAAGTCTCTGATGGCCGGCGAAGGACTCTTGGGTCCGCATGGGATCGTAGAGACGATGGAGGTTGCCGGGTCATGGTCGGTTCTCCGGGAGCTCTATCACTCGATGAAGGAAGAGTTGTCGGGGCGGGCAGACATCGTTGGGTGCCACCTTTCCCATATCTATCCCGACGGTGCTTGCTTGTACTTCACCATGGGTGCCGTATGTGAGAACGACGACGAGGCGACCGAGAAACTCGAGGGCTGGTGGGATGCGGGGATGGAAAAGTGCCTCTCGGCAGGCGGTTCGATCAGTCATCACCACGGCATCGGACGAACCAAGGCAAGATGGCTCGAGGACGAGAGCGGAGGGTGGTTCGAGGTGCTTCAAGCAGTGAAGAAGGCGATCGATCCCGCTGGCATCATGAATCCTGGAGCTCTGGGCTTGTGAGTTCGCCATTCGGTCCGATGGTCCTCATCGTTCACCGGCGCGCCGGGCGTGGAGCGATCGAGAAGGTTCTGCCCGAGATCGAGAGTCACTTGGGTCAGCGTGACCTCGAATACGAGATCCGATTCACCGAACATCAGGGTCATGCTACCGAGATAGCCCGCGAGTCGATGCTCGCCGGCAAGCGGTTCGTTGTCGCCGTGGGTGGAGACGGGACCGTCCACGAGGTTGTGAACGGGATGATGGAGGATGGCCGGGCCCTGGTTCCCGATGCCACACTTGGCGTTATCGCCGGGGGAACCGGCTGCGACTTCATCAAGACCTTCGGCATCCCCCCGATGGCATCGCACGCGGTTGCTCATCTCGACGGACCCGAGTCGTTCCCTATCGATCTAGGGAAGATCACCTACCAACAAGACGGGGCAACCGTCACGAGGTACTTCGCCAACATCGCAGAAGTAGGTATCGGGGCCGACGTGGTCGCCAGGGCCGCGAGCCTTCCGCGTTTCTTGGGGCCGACGGTGTATTTCTTCGCTTTTTGGATGACCCTTCGGAAGCACAAAGGTGCGCAGGTGACGATCGATCTCGTCGATAGGAAGTACGAGGGTTTCATGAACAACCTCGTGGTAGCTAATGGTCAGTTCTTCGGTGGCGGTATGAAGATCGCGCCAAAGGCTGCGCCTACTGACGGGTTGCTCGACATCCAGATCGAACACGCGCGCAAACGAGAAGCGATAGCGCTGATGCCCAAGATCTACAAGGGTCAGCACGTCCCTCACCCCGACATCGAAGAAGCGAAGCGCGTGCGGGTCACGATCGATGCCGACCGCCCCCTCCGCATCGAGGCAGACGGTGAGGTCCTGGGCCACACACCGGCGAGCTTCGAAGTGATCAAAGACGTCATCTCTTTGAAGGTCTGAGATGGCTGAGTTCGAGTCCACCCCTCGCACGAAGGTGAAACGCGCCCCTCAGAGAGCGGTCTATGAGCGCGAGACCCTGTACGGGATCCTCGATGAGGCGCTCATCTGCCACATAGGTTTCTCGGTGGATGAGCAGCCCTACGTGATCCCGACGATCCACGTCCGCGTCGACGATGTGTTGTACGTGCATGGCTCTCCGGCGAGCCGCATGCTTCGCCGGATGGCGTCCGGCGCGCCGGTCTGCGTGACCGTTACCTTGCTCGACGGACTCGTGCTAGCGCGGAGTGCGTTCCATCATTCGATGAACTACCGGTCCGCAGTGGTACTCGGCGTCCCTCGCAAAGTCACCGAGGTGAAGGAGAAGGGGGTCGCCTTCAAAGCGATCGTCGAGCACCTCACCCCTGGTCGCTGGGACGAGATCCGGCAACCGAACCCCGAGGAGATCCGGAAGACCGACGTTCTCGCCCTCCAGATCGAAGAGGGGTCTGCAAAAGTCCGAGCCGGCGCGCCGGTCGATGACGATGTGGATTACGAGCTTGAACTCTGGGCCGGCGTGCTTCCGTTGAATGTGGTTGCCGGCGCCGCAGTCCCGGATCCTGCACTGCGTCACAACCTGCCCGTCCCCGAAACCGTCTCCGGCTGGATAGACCCACAACGCCGCTTCGACCTATCGCCCTAAACCCCTAATGCCCGGCCATCGTCGTTCTTTTCCCGAATTCTGCGCCACAAGCGCACCTCCGCGGAAAAGATCAGTTTCTCAGAACCGGTGGAGAGCTAGTCAGGCGCTAGTCGTGCGCTACTAGGAACTTGCCTAGGTCCTCGGCGAGCATCGCGGGGTATTCCATGGGGAGGTAGTGGGTTGCATCGTCGTATTGCACGAAGGTCGCATCGGGGATGGCTTCGTGCATCTCCTCGACCATCCTTCCTGAGGTAAAGGTGTCTTGTTCTGCCGTAATCAACAAGGTCGGCGCTTCTACGTCTGGGAGCAATCCGGGAACGGAGTCGCCTGCCAGTTCCCCGTAGATCTTGAGAAGCATCTGCGTGTCGCATGAAGCCATCTCTCTGAGCAGATCGACGAGGGCGGAGATATCGGCGG
>Ga0208612_1001093_pt1 | contig 11373 bp, 10 predicted proteins | sample AntDryMetagUQ889_FD_188089 | JGI IMG/M metagenome (GOLD analysis project Ga0208612, IMG submission 188089) | Polar desert microbial communities from Antarctic Dry Valleys - UQ889 (SPAdes) | ecosystem: Environmental > Terrestrial > Soil > Desert | place: Antarctic Dry Valleys | collected 2008-12-31 | reverse complement strand
CGCGGGGAGGTGGTCGGCCGCGACGAGACCGTCAAGGGCTACGAGGTCTCCAAGGACCAGTACCTGCCGATCTCCGACGAGGAGCTCGACTCCGTCGCCGTCGAGCGCCGGAGGACCATCGACATCCTCGCGTTCGTCGACGCCGAGGAAGTCGACCCCGTCTACTTCGACCGCTCCTACTACCTCGAGCCCCAGGAGCACGCGGCTAAGCCCTACTCGCTGCTCGTGCAGGCCATGAAGGAAGCCGGGAAGGCCGCGCTCGGGAAGATCGTGATGTCGAGCAAGGAGTACCTGGCGCTGCTGCGCCCGTCGGGCGACGCGCTGGTGATCGAGCTCCTCTTCTACCCCGAGGACGTGCGCGACAAGGGCGAGATCGAGGACGAGGTGCGCGGAACCTCGGTGACCGAGGAGGAGCTCCAGATGGCCCGCCAGCTCGTCGAGAGCCTGTCGCGGCCGTTCGAGCCCGACCGCTACGAGAACGAGCACAAGCGGCTGGTGCTCGACCTCGTGCAGCGGAAGATCGACGGCGAGGAGGTGCCGGTGGCCGCGGAGGTTCCCGAGCCGGCGGCGGTGCCGGACCTCATGGCCGCGCTGCGAGCGTCGATCGACCAGGCGAAGGGCGCGGCCGGGGGGGACGGGGCGTCCGCGGACGCGGCGTCCGGTGAGGACGGGGACGCCTCCGAGGGCAACGGCGAGCCGAAGAAGAAGCCGGCGCGCAAGAAGTCCTCGACCGGCGGGAGCGGAAAGGGCTCGAACGGCGCGAAGGGCAAGGGCCGGGCGGCGTCGAAGAGCTGAGACGGCGGAGACCGCGGGAAGGTGCGGTCCTCATCGCCAGAAGGCCGCGCCTCGACCCCCGAGGGCTCTCTCTCACATGCATAAGCCCGGTCACGTGCCTCCCAGAACGACGTGACCGGAGTTGTGCATGAAGACCGTGCATAACTACTGCCACGTCGAACGCAGGCCGACGTGGCCGGGGTTGTGCAGGTCGAGAGGCCGCCGGCGACCGTCGAGAGGCCCCCACCGACCGCCCCGCCGCCCGCCACACCTCACCGCGCCGGCGGCACCACGCGCAGTAGCCGGTCGTCGGTCGGCCCGCGGCTCGAGCCTGCGTTGCTGGTCAGCACGTAGAGCGCGCCGTCCGGTCCCTCCACCACCGAGCGCAGCCGGCCGTACTGGCGCTCGAAGAGCACCTCCTGGCCCACCACGCCCAGGGTGCGCGAGAAGCGGATGCGGCGGAGCTGCTGGCCGCGCAGGGCGGCGACCAGGTAGCTGCCGGTCCACCGTGAGCCGGGGAGCCTCACGAACGTCGCGCCCGACGGGGCGATGGCCGGGCTGTAGAGCGCCAGCGGCGGAACGAACCCGGCCTGTGTGGCGGTGCCGATCACCAGCGGCCATCCGTAGTTCTGTCCCCGCCGGATGGCGTTGATCTCGTCGTTGCCGGTCGGCCCGTGCTCGGTGGCCACCAGGCGCCGCGTGCCGGGCTGCCACGCGAGGCCCTGGGGGTTGCGGTGACCGGTGCTGTAGATCTCCGGCCGGCCTCCGGCGCCGCGGTAGGCGCGCGGGCTCATGCGGAGGATCTTGCCGTTCAGGCCAGGCTCCTGGCCGAGCGCGTCGGTGCCGCTGTCGCCGCTCGTGACGTAGAGGTGGCGGTCCGGACCGAAGCGGATGCGGCCACCGTCGTGGGACTGGCCGAAGCGGATGCCGGAGATGATGTTGCGCTCCGAGCCGAGGCCTCCCCGCCCGTAGCGGTACCGCGTGACCACGTTCTCCTCGCCGAGGCTGCGGTACAGGTAGACGAACCGGTTGCGGCGGAAGTCGGGATCGATCGCCACGCCGAGCAGCCCGCCCTCGCCCTCCCGGCGCGTCTGCACCGTCGCGACCGCTCCGCGCACGCGACCCCGCGAGAAGAGCCGGACCCGGCCCACGGTCTCGGTGATCAGCGCGCGGCCGTCCGGCATGAACGCCATGTCCCACGGGTTGTCGAGCCTCGTGGCGATGGTCTGCACTCGCGCGCGGCCGCGCGAGCGCGCGAGTGGTCGCTGGGCGGCGCGCGTCGGGGACGCGGCGGCGGCGGACGCGACAGGCGGTTCCGCGGACGAGGCACCTCGAGGCTCGGCAGACGCGCCACCGGCGCCGAGGGCGAGCAGGACGGTGGCGGCCGCGGCGGTGAGGATGAAGGAGGTTCGCAAGGCGGGCAGTATTCGCGGTCGAGCGGGGCGAAGTCAAACGCCAACGCGGGGCTCGGCCGCGAGCTCGACCCTGCACAGCTCCCGCGGCCTACCACCCGCTCGCTCAGAGCTCTCGCTCGTAGAAGTAGTTGATCGGCCCGTCCGGTCGGCCTTCGCGGTTGCTGAACCCGAGGCGCTCGTAGAGCGCGCGGGCGACCACGTCGTCCTCGCTGGTGCCGAGGTCCATGTGATCGGCACCCTCTGCGCGGGCGAGATCGATCGCAGCCTCCATCAGCGCCCGCCCGAGCCCTTGCCCACGCCGGTCGGGAACCACGTAGAGCTCCGCCAGGTAGCTCTCGAGCGCTTCCGTGAAGATCGACGGACGGAACCGGAGCACCGCCACTCCGTGCGGCCCGGCGCCGCCGAGGAGGATCGCCGTCCGACCCTCGGAGAGGAGCAGCCGGACGCGCTCGGCGAGGGCGCGGGGACCGGGCGTCGGCTCATCGAACTCGCTGTTGAAGTCGTGGAGGAGCTTCGCGACCGCCTCGGCGTCCGCGGCCTCGGCACGTCGTACGACGTGCTCACTCGTGGTGTGACCATCGGCCGCCACGACCCCCTACCCCACCCCCGCCACCAGCGCCCGCAGCGCGAGCGTCACATTCAAGAGCAGCCCGATGGTCATCACGCCGGTCTCGAGCACCAACACCCGGCGCGCCAGCTCGACCTGGTCGGCCTCGGGCAGCACCGAGTAGTCGCCCGCCTCCTCGATCTCGCGCTGGGCCATGCCCACCCGCATCGCCTCGCTGACCAGCGAGACCACGAGCAGCGAGACGCCGTAGAGGATGTGCAGGCCGCCGGCCGATCGACCGACCGCGATGAGGGCCAACCCGAGCGCGACCTGCGCGACGACCGCGGCCTGCGCCACCCGCAGCAGCGCCCAGAAGGCCCGTGAAGGCTTCCCGCGCAGCCACGTGAACGCCCCGAAGACGCCTGCCACGGCGGTCGACGCCACCACGGACACGCCGAGCACGAAGTGCGCGTACGTCACGCCTGGGGTACGCCCGTCAGCCCCACTCCCAAGCGTCCTTCCGCACTATGTAGCAACATGCCACAAAGTCATCTATAACCCGGTACCCGCCCATGCTCCAGGCCTATCTCCCAGCCCTGGTCTTCATCGTGCTCGGCTTGGTCGTGGGGCTGGTGTTCGCCAACCTCAACTCGATCTTCGGGCCGTCGCGCCCGAACAAGGCGAAGTCCGAGCCCTACGAGTGCGGGCTGCCCTCCGAGGTCACGACCAACTTCCGCTTCGGGATCTCCTTCTACCTGATCGCGATGCTGTTCATCCTGTTCGACATCGAGGTCGTGTTCCTCTACCCGGTGGCCGTGCAGCTCGAGGCCTTCGGCGTCTTCGCGCTCGTGGAGACGGCGATCTTCATCGCGCTCCTGCTCGTAGCGTTCGTGTTCGTGTGGCGACGAGGAGCGCTCGAGTGGAGGTAACCCGGCAGAAGGTCGGCGAGCCGGACGCCTTCCGGTCCCGCCAGCTGCACGCCCGGCAGATGCTGCGCGGCGGGCTCGAGGGCCGCGACCTGCACGAGTTCGTCGAGCAGCGCGTGCTGACCACCACGCTCGAGAAGGCCCAGAACTGGGCCCGGGCCAACGCCATGTGGCCCGCCACCTTCGGCCTGGCGTGCTGCGCGATCGAGATGATCTCGGTGGTCGGCTCCCCGCGCAACGACATGGCCCGCTTCGGCGCCGAGGTGTTCCGCGCCTCCCCCCGCCAGGCGGACATGCTGATCCTCTCCGGGCGGGTGTCGATCAAGATGGCCCCGGTCATCCGCCGCATCTACGACCAGATGCTCGAGCCCAAGTGGGTGATCTCCATGGGCGCCTGCGCCTCGAGCGCGGGGATGTTCAACAACTACGCGCTGGTGGCCGGCGCCGACCGCTTCCTGCCCGTCGACGTCTACGTGCCGGGCTGCCCGCCGCGGCCCGAGGCCCTCATGCACGGGGTCCTCAAGCTCCAGAAGCGGATCACCGACCACCCCGAGCTCGGCTGGCGCGAGCGCTACCAGGGCGAGGGGACCGAGGAGCGGGGCTTCACGTTCGAGACCGAGCCCGCCGACGAGGAGCGCGCCGCGACGACGGAGGGCGCATGATCGACGCCACCGGGCTGGAGCTGATCGCCCAGCAGGTGCGCGACGGGGTGGACGACGCCGCGGTCGTGTCGGCCACCTACGCGTTCGGTGACGCGATGCTCGAGATCGCCCCGACCGCCGTCCATCCGGTGCTCGAGTTCCTGGCCCGCGACGCCGACGAGCCGTTCGACTTCCTCTCGAGCGTGCACGGCGTCGACTACTTCCCCGACGAGCCCCGGCTCAGCGTCCACTACCAGCTGCTCTCCATGGGCCGCCAGGAGCGCATCGGCGTCAAGGTCCGGATGCGCTTGGAGGAGGCAAGCGTCAGCACGGTGACCGACCTCTTCCCCACCGCGAGCTTCCAGGAGCGCGAGATCTTCGACTTCTTCGGAGTGCGCTTCGACGGCCACCCGGACCTGCGCCGCACGCACATGCCCGAGGACTACGTGGGCCATCCGCTGCGTCGCGACTTCCCGATCGGCGGCGAGCCGGTGATGTTCACGTTCAACGAGGTGAAGATGCCGCGCTGGTATCAGGGCCGGACGCACTCGAACGGCGGCATGGAGGGACACTCCGGTGAGTACAAGGGGTAGCGACCGCGAGGGCACGAGCGCCGCGCTCGAGGTCCCCTACCGCGAGCGCGAGCGCTCGATCACGCTCGAGCAGATGGAGCGCCCGGTCGAGGGCACCGAGCGTCCGCGGCCGGCCGAGGACGCGGGCGTCGACACCGAGCTGTTCACGATCAACATGGGCCCGCACCACCCGGCCACCCACGGGGTGCTGCGGCTGATGCTCACGCTCCAGGGCGAGGTCGTGCGCGAGCTCGTGCCGATCATCGGCTACGTCCACACCGGCATCGAGAAGTCGTGCGAGGACCAGTCCTACTGGAAGGTGATCCCGTTCGTCGAGCGGATGGACTACCTCTCCTACTACTTCAACGCGCAGGCCTACTGCATGGCCGTCGAGAAGCTGCTGGACGAGGAGGTGCCCAAGCGCGCCCAGTACCTGCGGGTGATCCACATGGAGCTGAATCGGATCGCCTCGCACCTGTTCTGGCTCGGCACCTCGGCGCTCGACCTCGGCGCCATCTCGATGCTCTGGTACTCGCTGCGTGACCGGGACATGTTCCTCGATCTCTTCGAGTCCTCGAGCGGCCAGCGCCTGCACACGCGCTACTTCCAGGTCGGCGGGGTGATCGAGGACATCCCGCCCGGGTGGGACGACCGCTGCCGGCGGGTCATGCACCAGATGTCCTCGCGCATCGACCAGTACGAGAGCCTCCTCGACCGCAACGAGATCTTCCTCCAGCGGATGAAGAACGTGGGCATCGTCTCGCAGGAGGAGATGCTCGCGTTGGGGGTGACCGGGCCCCTGCTGCGCGCCACCGGCCACCCGTGGGATCTGCGCAAGGCGATGCCCTACTCCTCGTACGAGGACTTCGAGTTCCGCATCCCGGTGGGGACCGTGGGCGACAACTACGACCGCTACCGGGTGCGCATGGCCGAGATGCGCGAGTCCATGCGCATCGTCGAGCAGGCCCTCGACGGGCTGCCCGAGGGTCCGTGGGTGACGGCGAACCGCAAGGTCGCGCTGCCGCCGCGCCACGAGCTGGCCACCTCGATGGAGGCGCTCATCCACCACTTCAAGCTCGTCACCGAGGGCTTCCGCGTCCCGCCGGGCGAGGTGTACATGCCGATCGAGTCCCCGCGCGGCGAGCTCGGGTGCTACGTGCTGGCCGACGGCTCGTCGAAGCCCGCGCGCGTGCACATGCGCGACCCCTCGTTCGTGAACCTCCAGTCGCTCGAGCCGATGGCCAAGGACGCGCTGCTCGCGGACCTGATCGTCTGCATCGCGATGCTGGATCCGATCCTGGGAGGGATCGACCGGTGACGAGCGTGCCGCGACCCGAGCGCCGTGAGCCGGCCCACGCCCAGCTCGACCCGGTCGGCCCCGCGCGCCCGACCGCGGTGCCCGGCTGGGACCGCCCCGCCGACCTCTCCAAGGCGCCGGGGACCGTGCCCGAGCTGGCCGAGACCGACGTCGCGCCCGACCTTCGCGCCGAGATCGAGCATCGGATGTCGCTCTACCCCGACCGCCACTCCGCGGTGCTGCCCGCGCTGCACGCGGCGCAGAAGCTCTACGGGTGGCTCCCGCCGCAGGCCATCGACGAGGTGGCCGCGGTCATGAAGGTGACGCCCGCCTACCTCTCCTCGATCGCCTCCTTCTACGACATGCTGAACGAGCGTCCCGTGGGCCGGCACTCGGTCTACGTGTGCACGAGCGTGTCGTGCTCGCTGAGCGACGCGAAGAAGGTCTACGGCGCGATCCTCGACGAGGCCGAGCGCACCGGCCTCGAGGACACCGAGGTCCGCGAGTTCGCGTGCCTCGGCGCCTGCGACATGCAGCCGATGGCCTCGATCGACGGCCGCTACGTGGGACCGCTCGACGTGAGCGACGCCGCCGAGATCGTGGCCTCCATCCGCGAGGGGCGCCGGCCACTGCCGGGCCGGGGCCTCGAGGACGAGGACTTCCGCCTTCCCTACGAGGCCGCCGAGGCCGCGCCCGGCGGCACTCCCGAGCACGAGGCCGGCCCCACCGATCGCGGCCTCGGCCCCTCCCACTACCCCGACGAGACCCCGGAGGCGAAGGCCACCGAGGGACGCAACCGAAGGAGGCGTGGGGAGTGAGCCACGACCGCGACGGCCGCGATGGGAACGGCGACCTGCGCCTGCTCAAGGACATCGACGAGCCGGGGCTCGCCGGGATCGACGTCTACGAGCGCCGCGGGGGGTACAAGTCCCTGCGCAAGGCGCTCGAGGAGATGGATCCCGACGGTGTGCTCGAGGCTCTCGAGGCGTCGGGCCTGCGCGGCCGCGGCGGCGCCGGGTTCTCGATGGGGAAGAAGGCGTCGTTCATCCCCAAGGGGACGATGGACAAGTACATCTGCTGCAACGCCGACGAGTCCGAGCCCGGTGCGTTCAAGGACCGCCTGCTCATGCAGAAGAACCCGCACCGGCTGATCGAGGGCATCCTCATCGCCTCGATCGCCGCGGGGGCCAACCAGACCTTCATCTACGTGCGCGGCGAGTACTCGCTACAGGCCGACATCCTCGAGCAGGCGGTGGCCGACGCCTACGCGAAGGGCTACGTCGGCGAGGGGATCATGGGCTCCGACCACTCGACGGAGCTCGTCGTGCACCGCGGCGCCGGGGCGTACATCTGCGGCGAGGAGTCCGCCCTGCTCGACTCGCTCGAGGGCAAGCGCGGCCACCCGCGGCTGAAGCCCCCGTTCCCGGCCAACCGCGGGCTGTTCCAGGGGCCGACGCTGATCAACAACGTCGAGACCCTGTGCAACGTGCCGCTGGTGCTCGAGATGGGCGCCGAGGAGTACAAGCGCCTGGGCACCGAGCAGTCGCCGGGCACCAAGGTCGTCTCCGTGTCCGGCGACGTGCAGCGCCCCGGCAACTACGAGGTGCCGCTGGGCATCCCCGCACGGGAGATCGTCTACGGGCTGGCCGGCGGCCCGCGGCCGGGACGGCGCGTGAAGTGCTGGTGGCCGGGGGGCTCCTCCGCCCCGCTGCTCGAGGAGAAGGACCTCGACCTGCCCTACTCGTTCGAATCGATGGCCGAGGCGGGCTCGATGCTCGGCTCGGGCTCGATCATCGTCGTCGACGACTCGCGCTCGCTGGTGCCGCTAGCGATGTCGACGGCCGAGTTCTACCGCCACGAGTCCTGCGGCAAGTGCACGCCCTGCCGCGAGGGCACCAACTGGACCGTGAAGATGCTCGAGCGCATCGATTCCGGCGAGGCCACGCCCATGGACCTCGAGATCCTGGCCCAGGTCCAGACCAACATCATCGGCAACTGCCTGTGTGTGCTCGGCGACTCGATGGCGATGCCCATCGGGTCCATGCTCGAGAAGTTCCGCCCCGACTTCGAGGCCCACATCGAAGAGGCCCGCGCCCGCAACGATGCCTCGATCGTCGAGCTCGGTGCCGCCGACCTCGCCAACGTGGCCGAGGCCGGCCCGGTCTAGCGCCCCACCGCCCCCGCCCGCTTCCACCGACCGCCGACCCGAGACCGCCGAGAGACCGCCCATGCCCCGCCCCGAGCCCAACTACGTCAACTTCGAGATCGACGGTCTCGAGATCCGCGCCGCCGAGGGCGCGATGCTGGTGGACGGCGCGAAGAACGGCGACGTCGAGATCCCGGTGTTCTGCTACGAGCCGAAGCTCGGCGCGCCGGTGGGCGCCTGCCGCATGTGCCTCGTGGAGATCGAGGGCATGCCCAAGCTCCAGACCGCGTGCTCGACCCCGGTCAAGGACGGCATGGTGGTGAACACCACCTCCGCGCGGGTCAAGGAGGCGCAGAACGCGATCGTCGAGTTCCTGCTGGTCAACCACCCGCTGGACTGCCCGGTGTGCGACAAGGGCGGCGAGTGCCCGCTCCAGGACATCTCGTTCGGGTGGGGCGCGGGACGCTCGCGCTTCATCGAGCCCAAGCGCCACTTCCGCAAGCCGCTCGAGCTCTCGCCGATGGTGGCCATCGACCGCGAGCGCTGCATCCTCTGCTTCCGCTGCGTGCGCTTCTCGCAGGAGGTGTCCGAGGACTACCAGCTCGTGTTCGTCGAGCGCGCGGACCACACCTACGTGGGCACCCACGACGCCCGGCCCTACGTTGCGCCGTTCTCGGGCAACATCATCGACCTGTGCCCGGTGGGCGCGCTCACCAGCACCGCCTACCGCTTCCGCGCCCGCCCATGGGACTTCGTGGAGGAGGGTGGCTCGGTGTGCACGCTGTGCCCGAGCCAGTGCAACGTCAAGTTCACCGTGCGCGACGACGAGAAGGTGCTGCGCGTGCGCGCGCGTGACAACCACGAGGTGGACGACGGCTGGCTGTGCGACAAGGGCCGCTTCGCCTACCAGGCCATCCACTCCGGGGAGCGCCTCCTCGAGCCCATGGCCCGCGACGGCGGGCAGCTGCACACGGTCTCCTGGGAGCGGGCGATCGCCGACGCGGCCGCCGGCCTCGCGAAGGCCGGCGCGAGCGCGGCCGCGCTCGTGGGCGGCCAGGCCACCAACGAGGAGGGCTACCTCGTCCAGCACCTGATGCGCGACGTGCTGGGCTCCCCCCACGTGGACTCCCGCGCCGCCGGCGGGCTCACCGGCCTGCACGCCCGGACGCTCGCGCGCCCCGACCTCACGGCCACGGTGTCCGACATCGAGCACGCCGGCGCCGTGCTGGTGCTCGACACCGACCTCGTGGAGGAGTCGCCGATCCTCGACCTGCGCGTGCGCAAGGCCGCGCGCCGCTTCGGGGTCAAGGTGGTGGTGGCCTCGAGCCGCCCCGGGTCGCTCGACCCGAACGCCGAGGCCCTCGTGCGCTTCGCCCCGGGCGCCGCCGAGGCCGCGCTCGCCGCGCTGATAGCCGGCGCGCGCACCGCCTCGGGCGAGGACCCCTACGCGGGGCTCCCGCCCGGGCGCATGTCGTCCGTGGAGATGGTCGGCCCGGAGGACCCCTACAGCCGCCGTGCCCCGCTCGACGAGGGCGCGATCGCCGACGACATCCCGCCCGAGGACGCCGAGGGCACGCCCGAGGCCCTCACCGACGAGGACCGCGAGGGCGAGCTGGCCGACCTGTGCGCCCGCGCCGGCGCGCGGCCCGAGGCGGTGCGGGTGGCCGCCGAGCTGCTGGCCGGCGCCGGTCCGGTGGTGGTGCTGTGGGGCGAGCGGGTCTCGCACGGGCAGCGGGGCCAGCACGGCGTCTCCGCGCTGCTCGGGCTCGCGCGCGTCCTCGAGGTGCACGACACCGAGGGGGCGGGGCTGATCGAGGTGCCGGCCGCCGCCAACGCGCGCGGCCTGCGCGAGGTGGGCTGCACGCCGATGATGGGCCCGGGGCTCGTGGACGCGAGGCATCTCGGCCGGCCCGCCACCGAGATGCCGGGCGCCCTCGGCGACGAGCTCGGCGCGCTGCTGCTCTACCAGTCCGACCCCCTTCTGCTGCACCCCGAGCGCGAGCGCTGGCGCGAGGCGCTCGACCGCGCCGGCTTCGTCGTCGCCTTCGCCGACTTCCTCGACGGTGCGGCTGCGGAGGCCGACGTGATCCTCCCGGCCGAGTCCTACGCCGAGAAGGAGGGCACCGTGACCCATCCCGACGGGCGCGTTCAGCGCGTGCGCCAGGCGGTGGGCCATCCCGGCGGGGTGAGGCCCGGCTGGAGCGCGCTGGTGGCCCTCGAGGCCGCGATCCTCGACGAGGAGCCTGAGTTCCTCTCCACGCCGATGGTCTTCGGCGAGGTGGCCGCGGCCGTGCCCTTCTACGCGGGGATGACGCTCGAGGAGATCGGCGGCCGCGGGGTGCGCTGGCCGCTGCGCGAGGCTGCGAGCGCACTCGGCGCCTCCCCGCTGCCCGACGCCGAGGGTCTCGAGACCCCGCCCGCGCTGCCCGACGGCCTGCGCCTCGGCACCGCGCCGACGCTCTGGGCCGGGGCGGCCGCCGAGCACTCCCCGGTGCTGCGCTCGCTCGTGCCCGAGCAGCGGGCCGAGCTCTCGGCCGGGGACGCCCGCCGGCTCGGCATCGAGCCCGGCGACGAGGTGGAGGTCTCGGCGAACGGCACTCGCGTGCGCGCCCGCGCGCGGCTGCGCGACCGGGTACCGGAGGGCAGCGTGTTCCTGCTCGAGGGCACCCGCGAGGAGAACGGCACCGCGCTCGCCAACGGCCACCCGCGTGTGGTCGAGGTGTCGAAGCGATGACCCCACGGGGCTCGCAGGTCGTCGGGCGATGACCCCGCTCCTCGCCGACGTCACGCTGGTCGAGGGCGCGGCGGTCCAGGTGATCAAGTCGATCTTGATCTTCGTCGTGATCCTCCAGATCGTGCCGATCGTGCTGCTGGTCGAGCGCAAGATGCTCGGGCGCTTCCAGTCGCGCGTCGGACCGAACCGGGTGGGGATGTACGGGGTCCTCCAGCCGGTGGCCGACGTGCTCAAGCTCGTGTCCAAGGAGGCCTCGACCCCGGCCACGGCGGTGCCGTGGATGATGGCCATCGCGCCCGTCATCGCGATCTTCACCGCGGT
>Ga0208612_1001092_pt1 | contig 11378 bp, 8 predicted proteins | sample AntDryMetagUQ889_FD_188089 | JGI IMG/M metagenome (GOLD analysis project Ga0208612, IMG submission 188089) | Polar desert microbial communities from Antarctic Dry Valleys - UQ889 (SPAdes) | ecosystem: Environmental > Terrestrial > Soil > Desert | place: Antarctic Dry Valleys | collected 2008-12-31 | reverse complement strand
CGGCTCGCTCGAGCCGTAGCCCGAGCTCGATGTCCTCTCCGGCGGCGTTACGGAAGCTCTCGTCGAAGCCGCCCACCGCGCGCAGGAGGCCGGCCTTGGCCGAGACGTTCGAGGTGAAGAAGAAGCTCCCCCCGAGCTGCTCGTGGTCGCGGATGTCGTCGTAGCCGAACTGCAGCCCGCTGGCCTCGAGCCAGCGCATGAACGGTAGCGAGTCGAGCGGCGGCGCCCAGACCACGCGCCCGAGAAGGGCGTCGGCGCGCGCGGTGCGGCGAGCGTGGAAGGCGCGATGGTGGGCGAGGAGATCGTCGCGCGGCCAGGTGTCGTCGCCGAGGAAGAGGCACACCGGGGCGCGGGCGCGCTCCACCCCGCGGTTGCGGGCCGCCGCGGGCCCGGAAGACTCCTGCTCGATCAGCATGAGCTCGAGCTCCGACTCGGCGGCCAGGGACGAGACCGCCGCGGGCGTGCCGTCGTCGGAGCCGTCGTCCACCACGATCACCTCGACGGCTCCCGTCCCGTCCGCCTGGTCGGCCAGACGGCGGAGCGTCTCGAGAAGCACGTCGCGCCGGTTGCGAGTGGGGATGATGACGCTGAGCTCAGTCACGCTCGGGAGGGCGCGTCCGCTCGTTGGGATGATCCGAGCGATGCACGAGCCCTCCGAAGGCAAAGCTAGCGCGCGGTGAACCTGTTCCTGATCGGCCACTCGCCCGCCTGTCGGGCGGAGGCCGCGTCCGCGGAGGCAGCGCTGCGGAGCCTCCTCGACCGGCTGCCCGAGCTCGGTCTCGACGAGGTCAGCACCTGGCGAGCGCCGTCCGGGTGTCTCGCCGCGGCGTGGAGCGCTCACCCGTCCGACCGCGTCGGAGGGGTGAGCTACGTCCACGCCGAGACCGACGCTCTCGCGCTCTTCGCCGGCCGGCCGATTCGCTGGACCGGGGAAGCAGAGGCGGACGGACGCGGTCCGCTCGATCCTCGGTTCTGGCTGAGGATCGCGCGCACGGGCGCCGGAGCGGACGCGCTCGACGGGCGCTTCGCCGCCGCCGCCTACGAGGACCGCTCGCGCCGGCTCGAGCTACGCACCGATCCGGTCGGTGCCTACCCGCTGTTCGCCGCCGAGCGGGACGGGGTGCGCTGGATCGCCAACAACCCCGAGGCGCTGAGGGCGCTGGTCGGCCGCACGGGCATGCGGCATCGAGCTCTGGCCAGTCTGATCGGGGGAGGCTGGTCGCTCGAGGGGCATCCGGTGTGGGAGGACGTCGAGCGCCTCGAGCCCGGCGTGCACGTCCTGTCCGCGGACGAGGCGGCTCACCACACGAATTCGCTGCCCGCCGAGGAGGTGGGCTCGCTCGTCGGCCGCTCCTTCGACGCCGCCGCCTCCGCGACCCTGCTCCGCGCGGCGACGCGAGCGCTGGCCGACTGGCCGAGCCGCCCGAGCATCGTGCCGATCACCGCCGGCCGCGACTCGCGCCTCGTCCTCGCCGCCGCTCTGGCCGAGGGGATCGACTTCGAGGCGGGAACCCAGGGCTACCCGGGCATGGCGGACTACGACGTCGGCCGCGCGGTCTGCGCGCGCGCGGGCATCGCGCACCGAGTACTGCCCGGCGATCCCTACGGCGACGCGTTCAGCGCGCCGTCGAGGGCAGCTTCCTTCACCGAGCTCGCCTCCGCCGGCACCGCTTCGCTCGCCGACGGCGTCCGCTCCGCCTGCGATGCCGACATCTCACGCTTCGACGCGGGCCCCGGCGTCTTTCCCCTCGGCCCGCGGGAGGGCACGCTACCGCTCGTCCACACCGGCCAGGGCGGCGAGCTCTCGCGCGCGTTCTACGGAGTGGGGGAGGCCAGCACGGACCGCGACGCCCTCGCCGGCCGCCTCTACCGGCTGTTCACCGGGAGCCGGCCGTGGCGGCCAGAGCTGCTCTCCGAGCCCGGACGCGAGGCCGTACGCGAGGACCTGAGAGGCTGGGTCGGCCAGAGACTGGACTCCGGCTGCTCGCCGGCGGCCATCCCGGACCTCTTCTACTTCGAGAAGCGCATGGGTACCTGGGCGGGCGCGACCCAGGGCTGCGTCGAGTACGTGCAGGACAGCACCTCTCCGCTCTGGAGCGTGAGGTTGCTCCCGCATCTGCTCGGGCTCCCCGCCGCCGAGCGCGCCGGCGAGCGCTTTCACCGGCTCGTGCTGGATGCGCTCGCGCCCGCGCTGGCCGAGGAGCCGATGGACGGGGGCCGCCCCTGGGCGCCCGCGCCGCAACCCCGGTGGCGGCGGCGACTGCGACCGGCCCAGGTGCTCGCCCGCAAGGCCCGGGACGAGCTCGTGCGGCGCGCGGCGCCCATCGATCCCCGAGGGCGAGTCGCGCCGGAGCATCCCTTGGCGCCGGTGCTCGCCGCGGTCCGCGAGCGCGCCCTCGAGCAGGGCGATCACCCAGCCTGGGCCGTGCTCGACCGCGCCCGCGTCGAGCGGCTGCTCGACCGCGACGCGCGCACGCTCGACGGAACGCGCTGCCAGTACGTGTGGCGGCTCGCCACCGTGTTCCTTCCGAGCGGAGGACCCTAGGCGCCTCTCCGTCGCTCCTCACAGGACCAGCGAACGCCACCGTACGCTGCCTCGCAGAAGCGAGACGAGTCCCACCGCGTCGCGGGCGGCGAGGACGGCCGCCACGCCCGGCCCCCGCTTCCCCCAGTGCCTCGCCGTTCGCCGCAGCGACCACGCGTAGGGCGAGGCGGCGACGAGCGGCAGCGGCGAGCGAGCCGCCAGCGCCGCCGCGCCCGCGAGCACGGCGACATCGAACGCGGCGTTGCGGCGACTCAGGAAGATGCGGGCGAAGAAGAGCGTGCGCCGGATCTCGGGGACCTTCGCCGCGATCGCCGGGAAGTAGCGCAACCGGCGGCGATCGAGGATCACGTCCAAAGGTCGCTGGGCGAAGACGGCGTGGTGGACGAGCGCCTCGGAGCAAAAGGCGATGCGCGCGCCGGCCCGGCGCGCGCGCCAGCCGAACCACACGTCCTCGGCGAGCGGCTTGCCGACCTCGGGCTCGAGCCAGACCTCGAAGCCGCCGAGCGCCTCGAAGAGCTCCCGGCGCACGAACATGTTGGCCGTCTCGTAGAGGCCACTCTCCCGAAGGACGACGAGCGTGCGGTCGTAAGGCGTGCGCCGCGCGTCCGGGTCCGGTCGAACCTCGCCCTGGACGAGGTCCGCGTGCTCGAGCGCGGCCAGTCCGGACGCCAGCCACCCACGGTCGGGATAGCAGTCAGCGTCGGTGAAGCAGAGGAGCGCGCCCCGGGCAGCAGCCGCTCCCCGGTTGCGCGCGGCCGCGGGCCCGGCCTGCTCTTGACGCACCACGGTCACCGGCCCCGGCGACCGCTCGGCGATCGCGGCGCTGTCGTCGACCGAGCCGTCGTCGACCACGATGACTTCGTAGGCCTCGGTCCCCTCTTGCCGTGCGAGCGCTGAGAGCGCCGCCGGAAGCGTCGCCGCCCCGTTGCGCACGGGGACGATGACGCTCGCTCTCACCTCGGCGCGGCCCGGTTCAGGCAGGGTCTCGACCATGACGCCGGCCGATCCTAGCTGGGTACTCGATGTGCGCTGGACGCCATCGCCGGGACCGAGCCACGCGCAAAGGCGTGGGTTATCTTCGATGGGCTCATGCCGCCCGTGATTGACCACCCGCACCGAGGCAAGTCGCGGCCTGGGGTGCCTGCGTATGCGGGGCTCCGTGATGGCCTGCGAACCCTGGCGATCTTCCATCTCGCCGACACCAGCGGCCCGTCCAAGGGGCTACGGCCGCGGCTCGCTGCCCTCGCCGAGTGCGGCTCGCTCGAAGTGCTCGCGCCCGGAGTGGGGACGCTCGCCTCCGAGTACGCCGTACTGGGCCCGGTGCGCGCGATCGATTACGAGGTTCTGACCGTCCCGCGTCGCCCCGGGGAGGCCGTCCGCGCCCTGCGGCGGCTCGGGCGCGACGTTCGCCGGTTTCGGCGGGAGATGCGGCGTGCACGGCCAGACCTCGTGGTCGTTGTGACCACGGTGCTGCCGGCCGCTCTGATCGCCGCGCGGCTCGAGCGACTCCCGACGGTCGTCGACGTGGGAGAGATCTTCGCCAAGGGGTACGTCGGCGGCCCGGCGCGCATGATCGGCGGACGGGCGATCGGAACGCTCACCGAGAGGCTCGCCGATCGGCTCGTATGCTGCTCGCGCGCGGTCGTGGAGCAGTTCTCACCACGCGGGCGCGCCAAAGCGGTGTTGATCTATCCGGGCATCGACGCAGGCCACGCCGAGGGCGACGGTGCCGAGTTCCGAGCCGCCCATGGGCTCGAAGACGCCCGGCCACTCGTGGCGGTGATCGGCCACCTGTCGCCGGCGCGCGGACAGGACACCGCGATCCGAGCTCTCCCGGCGCTGCGAGCGCGACTGCCGGGGGCGCGGCTCGTGATCGCCGGTGCACCCCCTCGACCAATCGATCGCGCCTATGCCGCCGAGCTGAGTGACCTCGCCGAGCAGTGCGGAGTGGCGGACGCCGTCGTCTTCGTCGGTTTCGTCGAACGGATCGCCGACGTGTATGCCGCCGCCGACGTCGTCGTCAATCCAGCCCGCTTCAACGAGCCGTTCGGGCGCGTCGGGCCAGAGGCCCTAATCGCCGGACGGCCGGTCGTGGCCAGCGCGGTCGGCGCCATCCCCGAGGTGCTGCGCCACGGCCGCGACGCGCTGCTTGTGCCGCCCGACGATGCCGAGGCGCTGGCGGGCGCGGTGATCCGGCTCGTCGAGGACGATGAGCTGCGTGAGCGGATCGTCCGCGAGGGTGGGCGGCGCGTGCGGGAGAGATTCGGTGAGGCCCAGGGTGTCGCGGCGTTCGAGCGCGTGGTCGCCGAGGCCGGCGCTCGGCGAGCCGGAGCCGAGCGAGCTTAGGACCGCTTACTTCGTCATGACGACCATCGGATATGCGCCAAGCCGGGTTGCGAGCCCCGGCACGTGATCTTCCACCCCGAGCATGAGTCGGAAGGCCATCTTCCCAGCGGGGTTATTCGGGATCACGCGTCGTGAGCTTTCCCCGGTGAGACTGCGCCAAGGCAGGATCTCGACCCGTGAAAGCTCGGCCTCGAACTGCTGCCACCAGCCGAGTGGGTGGGCGTGGTAGTACAGCGGCGCGTCCGGCTGCTTGGCTGAGCGCCGCTTGAGGCGTTCCACCACAGCTCCGGGCAGCAGCTTCTTGGCCCAGGACCGTATGCGCATCGAGAGACGGTCTGGGTTGGCGTAGACCACGACGACGCGAGCACCGGGCTTAGCGACGCGCAGCAGCTCTCGCACGGCATCTGCCTGGCGATCCGCGGCTACGTGGTAGATGGTATGAAGACTGACGATCGCGTCAACGCTCGCGCTCGCCAGGGGCAGCTCGAGGACACTCGCCAGCACGTACTCACCGTGCTGCCCCAGCTTCCTTTCGGCCTCGTCCAGAGCACGACGAGAAATATCGACGCACACGCGCCGATCAAAGCCGGCCGAGTATTCCAGGTACTCCGGAAACTGCACCGGCCCCGATCCCGCGTCGAGCAACCGCTCGCCACTCCTTGGCAGGTGCCGCAGAACCTTACGTCGGCACGCGGCGACGTAGTCAGCGGCGCAGCCGCGAAGATCCTCGAAGCGCTCCGCATCGGCGGTTCGTCCCGCCTCGGTGATGGTCCAGCCGTCATCGTCGTAGAACGAGCGCACACTTTGCTCTGCGAGAGCGTCGTCCATAGCGAGTGGGTCGGTTTCAGGCTGTCTGATCAGGACCCGCGCGCATCGTACCGCTGCCGCCGACACCCGCCAGCCACTATGGCTGCGAGCCCGAGAGCAGCAGCGCGAGCGTGTCCGCTTGGGCGTCGAGGTCGGCGTACCCCTCGATGAACGCGCGGCCGCTGTGACCGAGGCGCCGGCGCAGCCGCACATCGCCGGCAAGGCGGCGCAGCGCCTGTTCCCACTCGGCGGGCTCGGTGGCGAGAAAGCCCGCGCCCGAGCGCTCCACGAGCTCGGTGTTCACGCCGACGGGGCTGGCCACGACCGCCGATCCGGCCGCCATGTACTGGAGCATCTTGAAGCCCGCCTTGGCGCGCGTGAAGGGCGTGTCGGGCAGCGGCATCAGGCCGACCTCGAAGCGGGCGAAGAAGGCCGGCACGTCCTCGAGGTGCCAGCGGCAGAATGTCGAGCGACCGCCGCGCCACGGTTCCGAGGAGACCACCTCGAGCCGTGCTACCCCCTCGCGCTCCAACCGCTCGAAGACGCCCGCGAGCGGATCGAGATAGTGAAGGTTGCCCACGGTCCCCGTCCAGCCGACCCGTAGCGGGAGCTCAGGCCGCTGCTCGGCGCGCGGAAAAAGCGACGGGTCGGGAACGGTGGGCAGGACGGCGTCGGCCGTGCGGCCGGGGAGGGCGTTAGCGAGCTCTTGACTGCTGACCACGACGGCGTCGGCGCGCGCGAGCAGGCGCATGGCCTGCTGAGGCCCGTACAGCCAGCGCGCGGCGGGTCCCTTGTCGTCGAGCGCCGGATCGAGGTAGAAGGCAGCGTCGTCGAGGTCGTAGACCACGCGGCCCGGAAAGCGGTCGAGGGCCTCCGCCGCCCAACCCGGTCCCATCGGGTAGACGCCGCGCTGGACGAGGGCGGCGTCATATCCGCGCAGCGTGCGCGGAAGATCGAGACCTCGCCGCGCGTAGCGGACTGCGTGACGGGCGAAGAAGCGGACCTGATCGACGCGGCCCTGACCACGCTCCACGTCGGCCGGCGCGAGCAAGGCGTCGACCTCTCCGAGCCGCGCGCGCAGACGCGGGAGATGCTGAAGGGCCCGGTAGTTGGTGGAGGCGTTCGAGCGCGACTGCTCGGTGACGACCGCTACGCGCACGCGCTCGTATGCGGTGGGGGTGCGCGGGTGAGCCCCACGTCGAGCACCGCGAGCGTCCGGTAGGTCGGCGGGCGGTCGCCCCCACGTAGAAGGCCGAGGAGAGCACGGGCCGCTCGGTGCGCGCGCGGCCGCCCGCGGTCGCGCAAGCTCGCGGCGAGAGCCGTGGACACCAGCCGCGCGACCGCGTGCGACGGGCGCCGCGCCTCGGCGCGCATGATCCACTCGTGGGCGCCGACGCTCTCGTTGCCGATCAGCCGCACCAGTCCGTGGGGACGTAGCGCCGCCTCGATCTCCGCCGGTTCGGGGAAGCCGTGCTCGAGGTGCTCCTCGAGCCAACCGGGAAGGGGGCCGGCGCGGCGGCGGTAGCGGTGCGCGAGGCGCTCGTCGGCAGCGAAGGCGGGCGCCCCCGCCGGCCCGGCTACGATCAGCCGGCGCGCGGTCACGCGACACAGCTCGGCGAGGATGGCCGGGCGATCCGCGGCGCGCACGTGCTCGAGCAGGTCGACGGCGACGCAGACGTCGAAGCTTCGGGCCGGGAAGGGCAGCGCGCGGGCGTCGGCGACGAGGCGGCGGACCGCGTCGGCGCGCGGGCCGGCGGCGCCGCCGTAGTCCTCGAAGCTCGCGTCGACCGCGGTAACCGACCAGCGCGGGCCGAGCCAGGCCGCTACGCCGGCGCTGCCGCTGCCGACGTCGAGCAGCGTGGATCCGCCGGTCTGCCGGGCGAGCGCGAGCACGGGCTCGAAGCGGACGAGCTGATTGAGGGGAATCGCCGGCAGGGGCGGCCGGTGGGCGGCACCCTCGACGGCCTGGCGGCGGACGGCCATACGCGCCATGCGCCTCCCGACCCGGGGCAGGCGGGGCTCCTGGTCCTCCGCGTCTGCCCAAAACGCCTCGCGGAAGGTCTCGTGGCACAGAAAGCGCCAGGTCGCGTGGCGAACCGACTCCGGCGGATGGGGGAGAGCGCCGAGCGGGGTCAGCGCGGCGCTCTTGACCCGATGGCGCCAGCCGGGCCGCCGCGGCCTGGGCCACTCGGGGAAGCGTTCGACGGCCTGCCCGACGACCCACATGCGCCGTAGCAAGGCCGCGAGGTCGGTCGGGTGGTAGTGCTCAGCCACGGCCTCGGGCTCGTAGGCGAGGCGCATGCCCGCCGCTTCAAGTCGCAGCCCGAGCTCGATGTCCTCTACCGCAGCGCGGCGGAAGGTCTCGTCGAAGCCGCCCACCGCGCGCAGGAGGCCCGTCTTCGCCGAGACGTTGGCGGTGTAGAAGTGGCGCCCTCCGAGACGTTCGCGGCCGGAGACCTCGTGGTAGTCGAACTGCAGGCCGCTGGCCTCGAGCCAGCGCATGAACGGTGAGGAGTCGAGTGGAGGGGCCCACACGACGCGCCCGAGCAGCGCGTCCTGCGGTGCCGTTCGCCGAGCGTGAAAGGCCCGGTGCCGCGCCAGCAGGCCGTCTCGCGGCCAGGTGTCGTCGCCGAGAAAGAGGCAGACCGGGGCGCGAGCACGAGCCAATCCCCGGTTGCGCGCGGCCGCGGGACCCTGATTCTCCTGCTCGATCAGCGTCACCTCGAGCTCTGACGCCGCGGCAAAGGCCGAAACCGCCTCGCGCGTGTCGTCGTCCGAGCCGTCGTCCACGACGATCACCTCGACGGCGCCCGAAGCGTCCGCCTCGCCTGCCAAGCGGCGGAGGGTCTCGAGAAGCACTGTCTGGCGCCCGCGAGTGGGGATTATGACGCTGAGCTCAACCACGCGCGATCGATCGCATCGCGGGTCGAGACTACCGAGGATGCACGAGCTGCCCTCAGCGGGGCGCGTGCGTCGTCAAGGCCCCACGCCTGACTAGGCTCGCGAAAGCCCATGCGCTTCTTGGCCCTGCTCCTCGCCGCCCTCGCCATCGGCGCGGCGCTACCCGCCACGCTCACCGAACGGGACCAGCGGTTGCTCGCACTCACGCCCGAGCTTCCGGCCTACGGCCTGAGCGCCTGGAGCTCGGCCTTCGGTGCCGGCGAGTTCGACGTCATACGCCGCAGCGGCGCGCGCTATTACCGCTTCGACATGGCCACGAGCTACCTCGACTGGGATGGCGACGGGCGGATGACGCGCCATTACGACGAGTTCATCCGCGAGGCGACTGCCCGGGGGGTCACTTTGCTACCGGTGCTGCTGCGACTGAGCAGCGCTCAGCAGGCCGAGCCGCCTCGCACCGTGGCCGAGCACGCCCGGTGGCGGACAGCGATCCACTTCTTCGCTGCGCGGTACGGGAACGGCGGCGAGTTCTGGCGGGAGAACCCCGGCCTCCCCTACCGGCCGATCCGCACGTGGGAGGTCTGGAACGAGCCCAACCTGCCGCAGTTCTGGGGTGAGCGCCGGCCGAGTCCGAGCCGCTACCGGCGTCTTCTGGCCGAGGGGGCCGCGGCCCTGCGTGCCGCCGATCCCGAGGCGCGCGTCCTCTCAGGGGGGATCGCCTGGCGCCGTGACGGCGCGCGTTACCTTGCCGCCGTGCTCCGCGACGGTGGCGCTTGCCTGGCGGACGGCGCGGCCATCCACCCCTACGGAGACTCGGCGGCGCAGTCGATCGCCTACCTGGGCCAGGCGCGCCGCATCCTCGACCGCGCCGGGGCGCGTGCCGCCCAGCTCTGGCCCACCGAGGTCGGCTGGCGGGTCGGCCCGCGGGGTCGGTACGCCGTGGCGACCGAGTCCGACCAGGCGCGAGTGCTCAGCCGTTTCGCCGCCGAAGCCCAGCGGCAGCGACGCCGTCTGCGACTCGGACCGTTGTTCGCGTTCGCGCTACGCGACCGCGTAGACGACGGCACCCTCTCGAACTTCGGATTGCGGCGCGCGGACGGCTCACAGCGGCCTGCTTGGCGAGCGTGGTCGGACCGCGCGCGCGCGGGGGAATCGGTGGCGTTGCCATCCGCGCGCGGGTGTACCCGGTCTGGCTGAGGCCTGGGCGCGAACGTAGACTCCGGACCTCGTGCCGCAGCGACTCGACACACAAGCTGAGCGGCACGATGAGGCTCGGGTGGAGGCAGGCGAAGCGCGGGGAGAGGGCCCTGCCCGGGCCTGAGCCACCGGTTCCTCGAGGGGGGAGCGGAAACCGGCGCGTCCTTATGGTCTTCGAACCCCTCGAGGGGGGCGTGCCCGCGCACGTGCTGGAGCTGGCCGCCCGTTTGCGTCGGTACGGGTGGGAGGCCGAAGTCGCGGGACCGGCGGGGTCGCCGTGGCTCTCCAGGCTGAGCGATGCCGGGCTTTCCGTGTACGAGCTGCCGTTCGCGCGGCCTCCCGGGACCGGCGTTCTCCGTGCCGCCCGAGCGCTACGGACGCTCGACCGCTCCCGCGGCTACACGATCGTCCACGCCCAATCCTCGATGGCGGGAGCCGTTGTGCGCCTTGCGCTGCCCGATCGAGGGCGGCTCGTCTACACGCCTCACTGCTTCTCGTTCCTCGCGCGCTTCGGTGCGATCCCGCGGCAGGTCTACCGAGCGGTCGAGCAGGCCCTTCTCCCGCGGACCGCCGCCGTGATCGCCGCTTCGGCGTGGGAACGAGATCAAGCCATCCGCTTTCTGCGTGGCGCGGGCGCTCGCACGCGTGTCGTGCGCAACGGCGTGAGCGTCGCCTCGGGCGCCAGGCTCGATCCAGACCTCGTTGCGTTCAAGGGCGCAGGCCGGCTGGCGGGCTTCATCGGTCGGTTGGTTGAGCAGAAGAATCCGTTGGCGCTCGTTCGCGCCGCGGCCTCGCTGCACCGCCGGGGAGCTCTTCAAGGGCGGGTCGCGCTGGTCGGGAACGGCGAACTGCGAGCGGAGGTTGACGAGGAGATCGAGCACCTCGGCGTGGGCGACGCCGTCCGCGTCTTCCCGTACCAAGGCTCGGTCGAGCCTTATCTGCGCGCCTTTGATCTCATGGTCGTACCGTCGTTGTGGGACTCGATGCCGATCAGCGTGCTCGAGGCGATGGCCTGCGGACTCCCGGTTGTCGCTTCCCGGGTCGGCGGCGTTACCGAGGCGGTTCTCGACGGGGTGAACGGCCGGCTGGTCGAGCCGGGCGATCCCGAAGAGCTCGCGGGAATACTCGCCGAGCTCCTCGCCGATCCGGACCGGCTGATCGAACTCGGTCGCGCCGGCCGGCGGATCGCGGAGGAGCGGTTCTCGGTCGACCGGATGGTCCGGCAGACCGCCGAGCTCTACGAAGAGCTCGTCGAGCGGTAGGAGGGGGAAGCAGTAGAGCCAGCTCGCCGCCCGCCCAGAGACAGGCTCAGCCAGGTCGCGCGCCGCGTGAGCGCCGCCCGGAGCCCGCCCGCAGGGGCGAGCTCGACGGGCCGCCGAAGCGAGGCCCCCGCCCGCCGGTAGACGCGCCATTCGCGAAGTCCCCGCAGACGACCCCGCAGAGGCGCCCACGAGCGGTCGCGGACGGCCACGTAAGCGATGTAGGCGAGGTCGTAGCCGACGATGGCCGGAGCACAGCGAAGTAGGTGCCGCCGGTCGGCGTTCTTGGCGAGGATCCGTACCCGCGCACGCCCCACCCAGAA
>Ga0208612_1001091_pt1 | contig 11379 bp, 14 predicted proteins | sample AntDryMetagUQ889_FD_188089 | JGI IMG/M metagenome (GOLD analysis project Ga0208612, IMG submission 188089) | Polar desert microbial communities from Antarctic Dry Valleys - UQ889 (SPAdes) | ecosystem: Environmental > Terrestrial > Soil > Desert | place: Antarctic Dry Valleys | collected 2008-12-31 | reverse complement strand
GCGAGCGCTGCCCTATGTGCCACCTTCGACTCGAACGGGAGAACGACTCCTTCCTCGGCGGCTACGTGATCAACCTGGCCGTCACTGAGGGGCTCCTCGCCCTGGCTCTGCTGATCTACGTGCTGCGCATCACCGCTGATCCGGGCACATCCCTGGTCCCGGTCCTTGTGGCCGGCGTGATCATCTCCGTGGTACTCCCCGTTCTTTTCTTCCCGTTCTCCCGAACCATTTGGATGGCGATCGACCTGGCCATGCGGCCGGTGCCTCGGGACGACGAAGAGGATGCACCCGGCGCCGCTCAGGGTTGAGAGCGTTCCAGTATCCGCGCCAGACGGGACCACACCGAGCGGCGCAGCGATTGCCCGGCCGGCGCGGTGGCGCTGATCACGTGCTGGGCAACGTCGAGATAGGGCAGGTCGTCGGACGAAGGGACCGTGAGGGTCTCATGCGCCAGGCCGCGAAGGTCTGGATCGTCGGTCTCCATGGCCAGGACGACGGCGCCTCGGCGACGGGCGTCGTCCACCCGGTCGAGAAGGCGCTCGGCGGCCAGGTCCGGGGACACCACCAGCAGGGCCTCGTTGGCCCGCACCGCCTCGAGCCGCTCCAGCCCTATGGCGAGGTGGGGGCGCGCCCCGGTCGGAACCTTCCAGCGCACGAGGGTGGGTTCCAGCTCCGGCCGCCCGTTCCAACGGGCCTCGTCGCCGAGGTGGGCGGCGAAGTGCCATGGCTCGTGGGCCTCGGTGCCGACGAGGAGTAGCTCGCCGGCGGACTTGGGCGCTTGGCCCAGGGCGCTCGAGAACTCGACCACCTCGTCGTCGAACCGGGTCCCGGCGAAGAGCCGCCTGAGGGACGCGACGTCACGGACGTTCACAGGCGTTCATCGACACAGAGCGGCTCCCGCTTGAGCAGAAATTCGCGTCAGATCTCGAACTGGACAGAAGCCCGCTCCGCCGCGGCCGGGCCGATGTGCTCGTCGAGGACGCTCCGGTGCGCCGGGTGCTCCCGGTAGGTCCGCCAATCCTCGGCCTCGTCGAAATCGGCCACCACGGCGAAGTCCCAGGTGCTGTCCACGAGGTTGGCGTCGGGGCCGAACTGGTAGTCCCGCACTTCGTCGATGAGCGATGGAAGCTCGGCGAGGCCGAGGCGGATCTGGCGTATCTGCTCCTCGGTGGTGTCGTCCTTCCACCGAAAGAGGGCCACATGGCGAAGCATGTCCTCGAGACTACCGAGCCTCCGGCAGGCAAGGCCGGCCTTCGTTGATGTCAGGCTGTCGGTAGCGTCGGCTGATGGCCAACACCAAGGACCGCGTGACCCGGGTGGTGACGGGGGCTCACAAGGCGCTGTACCGGCGGACCGACGGGCGGGTCGGCGGCCGGATCGCAGGCATGCCCGTCCTCATCCTGACCACACGCGGCCGCAAGACCGGAAAGGCACGGACGACGGTCCTCGGCTACCTGGCCGACGGTGACCGCCTGGTCCTCGTGGCATCCAACGGCGGCGACTCTCGTCACCCAGCGTGGTACCGGAACCTGTCTGATGATCCCGAGGTCCTCGTCACCCTCGGCTCCTCCACCCGCCCCATGACGGCCTACACGGCGGCGGCCGAGGAGAAGAAGGAGCTGTGGCCGAGGGTCGTGGCCGCCTACGGGGGATACGAGCGGTACCAGGAGCGCACGACTCGGGACATACCCGTGGTCGTGCTCGAACCCCGCTGAGCTCTACGCCTCAGACGACGACGAAGGCGGCGTCGGCGGGCTGGCCGTCGGGGGTGAGCGCTCGGATCGGTTGCGGTTCCTCGCCTACCTCGGTGGCGCCATAGGGCGTGACCACGATGCGATCGGCCTCCACCTCCACCAATAGGCAGTGGGCCTCGCGTGCCCACGACACGGTGCCGCCTTCATCCCAGTTGCACGGCGAGCCGTCCTGCAGCTTGGCCGCCGCGCCGGAGACCACGTAGTCCACCCCGTCCACCTGCCCGTGCTGGAAGTTGTGCTCGTGGCCACTCAGCACCAGGCGCACGCCGGCCCTGCGGAAGAGCGGCACCACCCGCTCGATCTGCTCGTGCATGCACTCGTGGTGGGGCCCGGCACAGTACGCCGGGTGGTGACAGAAGGGGATCCGCCACGCCGGCCCATTGCCGGAGCCCGTGGCGTCCTCGGCCAGCGCGTCCTCCAACCATCGCCGGTGCTCGTCATGATCGAAGAGGTGCGTGCCCTGCTCCTCTCCCCAGGTCGTGTCGATGCAGACGACCTCCAGCAGGCCGCCCACCCGGAACCGGTAGAAGAGGCCGGGGCCGAGTGATGCCCGGCCCTCCTCCTCCGCCGGCCCGAAGCGGCTCTCCAGGTGGAAGTTGTCAGCCAGCTGAGCCCGGTCGTCGCTCTCCTCCGTGTCGGAGCCGTCGTGGTTGCCGGCCGCGGGGTAGAGCGGAAGGTGGTCGATCAGGTAGCGGTAGGGCTGGTAGAAGGTGAGGTACCAGTCATCGTCCTCGTCGCCCGTCTGCTTCAGCGCATCCTCGGGCCCGTGGTAGATGTTGTCGCCCAGGCTCAACACGAAGCGCACCGGCTTGGTGGCAGCCAGGTGCTCCATGGTGTTGGCCACCGCCTGCTGGCGCCTCCCGTTGTCGCCGTTCACGATGCCCACGCCGTAGTCGCCCATGACCAGGAAGGTCACCGGCACGGGCTGGTCGGCGCTCGGATGAGTGCGGAGGCGCAGGTCGTAGTGCCGGCCCGCCCAGCGGGGGCCTCCTGCGTCACCGTCCGGGCCGAGCATCCAGTCCCAGCGCTCACCACCGGCCCAGGGCTCGCCGGCGACCAGGATCCGGTAGCGGTATTCGGTGTCCGGCTCGAGGCCGTGGACCCAGACGTGGTTGCGGTCGCCGGCGTCAGCCGAGGCCACCACGCTGCCGGTCAGGTCGAGCACCTCCGCCCTCGCCTCGCCGTACGAGGCCGACTGCACGCCGATGGTGCCACCGTCGCGGCGCCTGCCGGCGGGAAGCTCCTCGTCGTCCACGACCCGCCAGCGGTCACCCTCCCGGGTGAGGAAGAACCCACCCCACGCCACGAGGGCCGCCGATTCGGTGACATCGACGAGGTGGACAAAGGGCTCGAAGCGCCGTTCTCCCGAACCGTCCTTGCCCGGCACGGGCTGCACCTACCCGCCCTGCGCCGGCGCCACACCACCACGTCCGCTGGGACGATTACTGGTGGGCGAAGGCCTGCCCTGCCAGGTCGCTGTCCGGAGGGAAGACCAACCGTTGGTCGTCCTCGGCTGCGGCCAGCTTCTTCTCGGCCAGGGGATGGCCCACGGGCGCGTACGTAAGGGTCACGCGCCCGTCTCCCGAGCCTCGAGGAGAGACGGGTAACACCGCCACCCGGGTATCGGTCTCGCTGTCGGTGACCCAGAGCTCGAAGTCGTCGAACTTGACGTGGTCGATGTCGGTGATCGGCCCCGGGTAGTGATGGCGCCCGCCACCCTTCGGAAGCACGGCGGTGTGGAATTCGGGCGGGAGCGGCACGCAGGAGTTGAAGATGGAGTCCACCCACACGCCCACGGTTGCGGCGTCGGTGATGGGCGTGTCCAGCTGCTTGCGGGCCGTGGTGTAGCCCATTCGCTTCATCTGGGGAACGCTCTCGGGAAAGGCCTCGTAGAGCGCCCTGGCATTCAGACGCAGCTGGTCGACCTTGGCCGGGTCGGCGCAGAACTGCGCGCTCCACTCGATGCCCACGGTGTTGAGGAACAGCCTCCACTCGCCCTGTGAGAAGACCCAGAGCGAACCGCCGTGGTGCATCTGCCAGGGCCGTGGCCCGAATGGCTCCTGGCCCTCGAGCGTGGCGAGGATCTCCTTGGCCAGGCTCTTGGCGTTGCGAAACGTGGACGACTGGGTCCGCCCGGCGTGATCACGGACGTTGATCTTCCACGGGAGTGACTCCCCGCGTGTGTGGGTGCCATCGTCGTGGTGTGCCATCACGTGCGTACGAACTTGCCACATCGCCAGGCCCTGTGTCGCCATCCCCGGCCACGCAGCGGAGCCCGAGGGGTCGAGTCCGAGCCCTGGCCCTGATCACGGCCGCCGTGCTGGGGTCAACCTCGATGGGCATTGCATGCTCCAAACCTGCTGCGGTACGTAGCCAGGCGGCCTACTGCCGCGAGCTGGTCAAGCGCCGGGAGGTCCTTCAGCCGCCGCCCGACGCGCCTCTGAACACCGTCTACGCCGATGCCGCCGAGGCCTTCGACGCGCTGGAACCAACCTCACCGGCGGAGATCGAGAGCGACGTGCGGAGCACCACCGGCGCCCTTCATCAGCTCGCCGACCTCACACGGGACGCTGAGGGTGACCCGGCCGAGGCCGACGATCGGAAGCTGGTCGAGGTGGCCCTCGCGGCCAAGGCCTCCACGGATCGCGTGAACGCCTACAACAGGGAACGCTGTCGGGTCGACACCTCGGCTGCCATCAGTCCCTGACCCAGCACGACGCCCGAACGGGCTAAGTACACTCCCGAGGGTGGCGCGCACGGGCGAGGATCGCATCCTCACGATTCCGAACGCCCTCTCGGTCATCCGCCTGGCGTTCATCCCGCTGTTTCTGTGGTTGCTGTTCGGTCGGGAGAACCGCCACGCCGCGGCCTGGCTGCTGGCCGTGCTGTGCGCCAGCGATTGGCTGGACGGCTACATCGCCCGCCACTTCAACCAGGTGTCCAACCTGGGCAAGATCCTCGATCCTGCGGCCGATCGGATCCTGCTCGGCGTAGGTGGGGTCGCCATAATCGTGGACGGCTCCATTCCCGCCTGGGTGGGGATCCTGGCGTTGTCCCGGGAGGTGGTCGTCGGGGCGGCGGGCATCGTCCTCGGCCTCATGGGAGCGCGTCGCATCGACGTGCTGCTGGTGGGCAAGGCGGGCAACTTCCTCTTGATGTTGGCCTTCCCCCTGTTCCTGGCGTCCAATCCCGACGGTGGGGCCCCATGGCACGCCGTGGCCCGGCCGCTGGCCTGGCTGTGCGCCCTCCCCGGCCTCGTGCTCAGCTACTACGCCGCCTACCGCTACGTCCCCCTCGCCAAGGGTGCCCTCGCCCAGGGTGGGCGGCGGTAGGGAGGGGTAGGCTCCCGCCGCAAGTAGCAACACACCATCTGAAGGCCGAACCCAGGCTTTTCCCCAAACGCCAGGAGTAGAGATGAAGGCAGTGATCATGGCGGGGGGTGCGGGCACACGGCTTCGCCCGCTCACCTCCAACACCCCCAAGCCCATGCTCCCTGTGGCCAACAGGCCCATGATGGAGCACATCCTGCGCCTGCTGAAGAAGCACGGCTTCGAGGACATCGTGGTCACCCTGGCCGTGAACCCCCAGGTCATCACCAACTACTTCGGCGACGGCTCGGAGTTCGGCGTGAGCATCGCCTACGCCACCGAGGAGACGCCGATGGGCACCGCTGGCTCGGTGCTCAACGCCCGTGACGAGCTCGACGAGCGCTTTCTCGTGATCTCCGGCGACGTGCTCACCTCCACCGATCTGTCCAAGGTCGTGGCCTTCCACGATGAGAAGGAGGCATTGGTCACCATCGGCCTCAAGGCCATGGACAACCCGCTGGAGTTCGGCATCGTGATCACCCGCGACGACGGCTCCATCGAGCGGTTCCTCGAGAAGCCGTCCTGGGGCGAGGTCTTCAGCGACGCCGTGAACACCGGGGTGTACGTGCTCGAACCGGAGATCTTCGACTTCATCGGTGAAGGCGAGGTCGACTTCTCCGGCGACGTCTTCCCCGCTCTGCTCGAGGCCGAGAAGCCGATGTTCGGCTTCGAGATGGAGGGCTACTGGCAGGACGTCGGCACGCTGGACGCCTACACCGGCGCCCACCGCGACGTGCTGGAGGGCACCGTCGAGGTGGAGATCCCGGGGTTCCGTATGGAGGACGGGGTGTGGATGGGCGAGGGAGCCGAGGTCCACCCCGACGCCAAGGTCACCGGGCCCGCCGTCATCGGTGACTACTGCCAGGTGGAAGCCGGGGCCGAGCTGTCCGAGTACACCGTGCTCGGCACCAACGTGCGGGTGGGTCCCGACGCCACCATCGAGCGCTCGGTCATCCACGACAACGTGTACCTGGCCTCGGCGGTCAACCTCCGCGGCACCGTGGTGTGTCGGGCCAGCGACCTGCGCCAGGGCGCCCGCTGCGAGGAGGGCGTGGTGATCGGCGACCAGTGCCTCATCGGCTCACACGCGCTGATCAACCAGGGGGTCAAGATCTACCCCTTCAAGACGGTGGAGCCGGGCGCCACCATCAACAGCTCCATCGTTTGGGAGTCTCAGGGTGCGCGGAACCTGTTCGGCCGACTCGGCGTGTCCGGCCTGGCCAACGTGGACATCTCGCCCGAGCTGGTGGTGCGCCTGGCCATGGCCTACGCAACGAACCTGGAGAAGGGTGCCACCGTCACCACGTCCCGGGACACGAGCCGGGCCGCACGTGCCCTCAAGCGGGCCGCCATGGTGGGACTCACCGCAGCCGGGGTCAACGTGGACGACCTCGAGGTGGCCACCGTGCCCGTCACCCGCTTCCAGGTGCGCTCTGGCAACAGCCAGGGCGGCATCACCGTCCGCCTCGATCCCACCGATGCCCAGTCGGTGCTGATCCGCTTTCTCGACGACGAGGGCGTGGACATCTCCGACTCGGCCCAGAGCAAGATCGAGCGCCTCTACTACCGCGAGGACTTCCGCCGGGCCATGGCGGCCGACATGGGTGACATCGGATTCCCGGCCCGGACCCTGGAGCACTACACCGAAGCTCTGATGGCCACCGTCGAAGCCGACGCCATCCGCTCGGTCGGGTACCGGCTCGTGCTCGACTACGGGTTCGGCACGGCCAGCTTCGTCATGCCCAACGTGTTGGCCAAGCTCGGAGCCGACGTGCTGTCGGTCAACCCGTACGCCTCCACGGCGGGCGCCACCGAGTTCGACCGGGCAGAACACGCGGCCAAGGTGGGGGAGCTGGTGCTCGCGTCGGGCGCCAACCTCGGTGCCGTGATCGACCCTGACGGTGAGCAGATCACCCTCGTCGACGACGCCGGCAAGGTGGTGTCCGACGACGACGCCCTGTTCGCCTTCGTCAGCCTGGTGGGCGACACCCAGGACAAGCCCAAGATCGGCTTCCCGGTCTCAGCCCCCCGAGCCCTCGAGGAGCTGTGCGAGACCAAGGGGGCCGAAGTCGTGTGGACCAAGCTCTCGGCCCCGCATCTGATGGAAGTGGCGTCCTCGGGAGAGCTCGCCCTGGCGGCCAGCCAGGAGGGAGGCTTCATCTTCCCCGCCTTCCTGCCCGCGTACGACGCAACCGCGGCCCTCGTCAACCTGCTGGGCATGCTGGCAGAGACGGAGCAAAGCCTCTCCGGACTGGTGGGCCAGGCCCCCGACGTGCACGTGGCCCAGAAGGACGTGGAGACTCCCTGGGAGCAGAAGGGCATGCTCATGCGCACCATGGTCGAGCAGTTGAAGGACCGGGAACTGGTCCTCGTGGACGGGGTCAAGGTGCTCCACGACGATGGCTGGGCCCTCGTGCTCCCCGATCCCGATGAGCAGGTCACCCATGTATGGGCCGAGGGATCCAGCCAGGACGAAGCCCAGAAGCTGGTCGACGAGTACGCCCAGCGCATCGAACAGATCCTTGACTGAGATGAACGTCCCCGGCGACCTTCGCTACACCACTGACCACGAGTGGGCCCGCCTCGAGGAAGGCCGGCTGCGCGTCGGTATCACCGACTACGCACAGGACGCCCTGGGCGACATCGTCTTCGTGCAGCTTCCCGAGGCCGGGGCGACGGTGGAGGCGGCCAGCTCGGTGGGCGAGATCGAGTCCACCAAGTCCGTCTCGGACGTGTACGCCCCCGTTGCCGGAGACGTGATCGAGGTGAACAGTCAGCTCGCCGACCAGCCCCAGCAGGTGAACGAGGACCCGTACGGCGAGGGCTGGCTCTGCGTCATCGCCCCGTCCGACCCCGCCGCCTTCGGGACCCTGCTCGACGCCGAGGCCTATCGCCGGCTGACGTCGAGCTGAGCGTCCCTCCGGGAGACGGGGAACGGGCCCGGTGGGAAAGCGGCGGAAGTAGCGTGGAGGAGATGTTCTGCAACCAGTGCGGGCATCGCAACCCGGCCGGCTCGAACTTCTGTTCGTCCTGCGGGGCCGTCCTGGCCCAGACCGAGGGGGAGGAGACCACCATCACCTTCCTCCCGAACGAAGCCGGCGGGGAGGCGCCCGAGGACGAGCTCACCGTGAGCCTCGACACGGTCTCGGACGACAACGCCCTCCTCGTGGTGAAACGAGGGCCGAACGCAGGCTCGCGGTACGCGCTGGACACCGACGTGGTGCACGTGGGGCGCCACCCGGAGAGCGAGATCTTCCTCGACGACATCACCGTCTCCCGCCGCCACGCCGAGTTCCTGCGGGAAGGCCGCGACTTCTCGGTTCGCGACGTCGGGTCCCTGAACGGCACCTACGTCAATCGTGAGCGGATCGAGCAGTCACCGCTGACCCATGGTGACGAGGTACAGATCGGCAAGTTCAAGCTGGTCTTCGTCACCGCCGGGGATGCTTAAACCTTCTGATGGCGGAGCGGGCCTACCTGTCCATCGGTGAGGTGCTCTCTCTCCTTCAAGCCGAGTTCCCCGATGTCACCATCTCCAAGATCCGCTTCCTGGAGAGCCAGGGTCTGCTCGATCCCGAGCGCACGCCGTCGGGTTACCGCAAGTTCTACGACACCGACGTGGAGCGCTTGCGCTGGATCCTGCGCCAGCAGCGCGAGAACTTCCTGCCCCTCAAGGTCATCAAGGGCCGCCTCCTCGGCCAGCGCGACGACTCCGAGGAGGACGGCCAGGGCCTTCCGCCCGAGGCCGTCGGCGAAGAAGCGTCCGGCTCGGCCCCGCCTGCGCCGGAGCCACTAGTCGATGAACCAGCCGTCGCCGAGCCGGTGGCACCGGAGCCGGTCGCATCACCGCCGGTGGCATCACAGCCGGTGGCATCAGAGCCGGCCCCGGCCGAGCCGGTCAGTGAAGAGCCCGAGAAGGTCGTCCCTCCGAAGGCGGCCGCCATGGAGGTCGACCCCGCCCCAACCGAACCCCTGCCCGTCGAGGCCGCAGCTGCGCAGAGCGAGCCACCGGTCACTCCCCAGGTCGTAGAGCCCCAGGTCGCCGCGCCTCGGGTGACGGAGCCCCATCCCGGGCCGCCGGCGCGGGAGGCGCCCCGCCACCCGCCACCGAGGCGCCGGCTGAGCGTCACCGACCTCCCGCTGCCGCTTTCCGGGGCCAGCCTCACCCTCGAGGAGCTGGCGTCCGCCAGCGGACAGTCGCCGGACCACATCCGCGACCTCGAGCGAGCCGGCTTCATCATGGGGCGAAGCGTGGCCGACGTGGTGTACTACGACGAGGAGTGCCTCAGCGTGGCCGAGCTGATGGGCGGCTTCGCCCGTTTCGGCATCGAGCCGCGCCACCTACGGATCTACAAGAACTCCGCGGAGCGGGAGGCCGGCTTGTTCCAGCAGGTGATCGTGCCGCTGCTGAAACAGCGCAATCCCGAAGCCCGCCAGCGAGCCATCGACGCGCTGGAGGAACTGTCCCAATTGGGCGAGCGCCTGCGAACCACCATGTTGCGCCAAGCCATCAAGGGCCTCACCGGGGGTTGAGCTCTCAAGGGTCCCCTCGCCCGAGCTCGCCAAGGGTGCTCATCACCAAAGAGGACCTTCATGGCGGGGTCCGACGCCTGGCGGCAGAGCTCTCCGAGACCTACCAGGACGGTCTGGTCCTGGTCGCCGTGCTCAAGGGCAGCATCTTGTTCCTGGCCGACCTGGTCCGCGCCCTGACCATCGTGCCCGAGGTGGACTTCCTCGCCATCTCCTCCTACGCCGAGGGCAGCGGCCGGGTCCGTATCGTGAAGGACATCGACGCCGACATCACCGGCCGCCACGTGGTCCTGGTGGAGAACATCGTCGACACCGGTCTCACCCTTACCTACGTGCTGGGGGAGCTGGCCCGGCGCGGCCCCAGCTCGCTCGAGATCTGCACCCTGCTCGACAAGTCGGCCCGGCGCATCGTGCCTCTCAGCCTGCGCTTCACGGGCTTCAGCGTGGGGGACGAGCTCGTCCTCGGCTATGGGCTCGACTACGCCGGGTACTACCGCAACCTCGACCTGGTCGCCGTGGGCGAGATCGATGCCCTCAGGGGCGATCCCCGGGCCTACGTCGAGGGGCTCTACGCGGGCCCTTCGTGAGGGAGGAGACGGCTACGTGAGACGGCCCGACGCACGGTAGGGTGACCTGATGGTCGAGATGCGATTGGCCGCCGTTCGAGTCGAGTTGCCGACCAACAACCCGGTAGTCCTGCTCCAGGAGGTGGAGGGCGCGCGGCGCACCCTCCCCATCTTCATCGGCCCACCAGAGGCCACGGCCATCGCCTACGCCCACCAACAGGTCCCCACCTCCAGACCCATGACACATGACCTCCTGCGAGACCTCCTCACCGCGTTGGGGGTCGTCCTCGAGCGCGTCGTCATCACCGAGCTGCGGATGTCGGAGGACGGCAGGGGAGGGACGTACTACGCCGAGCTCCACCTCCGCTACGGCGGGCAGTCCCAGGTCGTGTCCAGCCGGCCGTCGGACGCCATCGCCCTGGCCGCCCGCACCTCCAGTCCCATCTACGCCGAGGAGGACCTCCTCGACGAGGCCGGCTTGATGATGGACACCGACGAGGAGGACGAGGCCGCGCCGGAGGAGCTCGTCTCGGAGTTCCGCCAGTTCATCGAGGGCGTGCGCCCCGAGGATTTCGGCGGGTAGGGGTCCCGCTCACCACTGGGTCGTTGACCCTGGCCCTTCCCGGGTCGTACGCTCCCGTCGACACTGTTGTAATTCCCTCGGTGTGAACCGACGGTCTGCACCGACAGTGCTACAACGACAAGGAGGCACTTCCCCCAATGCCGACATCAGGGCCGACATCAGGGCCGACATCAGGGCCGCACGATGGCCCAACGCAAGAAGGTCTGTGGGCAGAAGGCGTGTCCAAAGAGGGGTATCGGGGTCCGCAGGTCTGCTCCATCGTCGGCATCAGCTACCGCCAGCTCGACTACTGGGCCCGCACCGACCTCCTGCGACCGTCCATCAGCGAAGCCAAGGGCAGCGGTACGCAGCGCCGGTACTCCTATCGGGACCTGCTCGAGCTCAAGGTCATCAAGCGCCTCCTCGACGCCGGGGTCTCCCTACAGTCGGCCCGCCGGGCGATCGAGATCCTCCGCAAGAGCGGGGAGGACGTGGCCACGGCCAACCTGGTGCTCAACGGCTCCCAGTCCGTGCTGGCTCACTCGGGTGAAGAGATCATCGACCTCCTCCAAGGGGGTCAGGGCGTGCTGAACATCGTT
>Ga0208612_1001090_pt1 | contig 11380 bp, 11 predicted proteins | sample AntDryMetagUQ889_FD_188089 | JGI IMG/M metagenome (GOLD analysis project Ga0208612, IMG submission 188089) | Polar desert microbial communities from Antarctic Dry Valleys - UQ889 (SPAdes) | ecosystem: Environmental > Terrestrial > Soil > Desert | place: Antarctic Dry Valleys | collected 2008-12-31 | reverse complement strand
CTCGGCTCGCCGAGCTGAACAACGTGCTCGGGTCTTACAGCTAGTTCTCGCCACCACCACCGTCCCCGCCACCGCTGTCGTCCCCGCCTCCGCCAGATTCTCCTTCTTCGTAGGCTCCTCCCTCTTCCTCATGACCTTCTTCACCATGTTCATGTTCACCATGGTGGCCGTGGCTGTGCTTGTGCGATTTGTGCTGCTGGTCCTTGTAGGTACTCAGACCCTTCTTGAGCAAGCTCTTGAAGTCCATCGTTCCTCCTGTCCTGTCCGTTAGCGCATCTGTCTTGATGGCCAACCGACCCTACCTGTGAGCCAGGACCCCTTGGCACCCGGCGCACCTCTCGCCGTATCGCTTGTACCGTGGACCGGATGCCCGGAGCCCGTCCTATCCTGCGCGCCGCTCTCGCTATCGCAGTCGCGCTCGTCTGCTTCCTCGCGCTCCTCGCGCCGGCCGGCGCCCACGCGGCCGGCGGCGTGTACGTCGCGCTCGGCGACTCCTACACCTCCGGGCCGCTCGTGCCCACCCAGCACGGCGACCCGATCGACTGCGCGCGCTCCACCAACAACTATCCGTCGGTGGTGGCGCGCAACTTCCGCCCGGCGGCCTTCGTCGACGTGAGCTGCAGCAGCGCTCAGACCACGCACATGACCGAGCCGCAGACCGAGCTGCCGGCCGGCGGGACGAACCCGCCGCAGTTCAACGGCCTGCGCCGCGATGCCACGCTGGTGACCGTGGGGATCGGCGGCAACGACGTCGGGCTGGTGGGCGTCGCGACGCGGTGCGCGCAGCTGGGCGCGGTCGCGCCGACCGGACGGGCGTGCCGCAACTTCTACGCCCCCGGGGGCAAGGACAAGGTGGCCGCGAAGATCGACGCGACGAAGCCCAAGATCGCGGGGGTCCTGCGGGGCATCCACCGCCGCAGCCCCACGGCGCGGGTGGCGATCGTCGGCTACCCCGACGTGCTGCCCAAGAGCGGCAGCTGCTACCCGATGGTGCCGCTCAGCCCCGACGACATCCGCTACATCGATGAGCTGCTCCGGCGCATCAACGCCATGATCGCCGGCCAGGCCGCCGCCAACGACGCCGAGTTCGTGGACACCTACGCCGACAGCGGCGGTCACGACGTGTGCAAGCTCCCGCCGACCCGTTGGTTCGAGGGGCTCGTGCCCACCGAGCCCGCCTTCCCGCTGCACCCCAACGCCAAAGGCGAAGCCAGCATGGCGCGCTCGGCGATCGAGCTGCTCAACCGGCCGCGCCCGAAGCCGCGGCTCTCGCGCCTGAGGGTTACGCCACGGCGCGTGCGCGCGGGCCGCCGAGCCAGGGTGAGCTACGGGCTCGACCGTGCCGCCCCGGTGATCATGCGCGTGCGGCGCGTGACGGGGGGTCGCCGGGTGGGCAACCGCTGCGTCCGGCCCAGGCGCGGGCTGGCCACCAGGCGGCCCTGCCGCCGCCTCTCGCGCGTGGTGCTGAGGGTGAAGACGACCGGTCGGGCCGGCCCGAACTCGTTCCGCCGGACCACCCGACGGCTCGGGCGACGCCGGGGCCTGTACCGCCTCACCGCCACGCCCACCCTGTACGGAGCCACCGGCCGCTCGCGCAGCGCGAGCTACCGCGTGCTCCGCCGGCGGCGGTAGCCGCGCCGGCTCGAGGGCTGGGGCCGGCCCGCCGCGCGCTGGCCCAGCGCCGAAGCCTCGGCTTCGGTGCCCACAGGCCCTGGCCCCTCCCGTCTGGCCGCTGGGTCATCGGCCAGAGCTGGAACGAGCTCCTCTTCGCACACTGGCCCCTCGATGTGGGCGTCGCCCGCCGACTGGTGCCCGCCCCGCTCGAGCCCGACCTCTTCGACGGCCGAGCATTCGTCGGAGCGGTCCCGTTTCGCATGCAGACGGTGCGCTTCGCGTGGTGCCCGCCGGTGGTGGGCACCTCGAGCTTCGCCGAGGTCAACGTGCGCACCTATGTCACCCACCGCGGACGGCCGGGCATCTTCTTCCTCAGCCTGGACGTGCACAACCCCGTCGCGTTGGAGATAGGCCGCCGGGCCTTTGGCCTGCCCTACCTGCCTGCTCGGGTCTCGCTTCGGACAGCCGGTGGGTCCGTCCGCTTTCGCTCAGAGCGCGCTGGTCCCCGGCGGGCGGCCTTCGCGGCCGAGTACGAGCCGACCGGACCGCCGCGGGCGCCCACGGCGGGAAGCCTCGAGCAATGGCTGACCGAGCGCTACTGCTTCTACACGGTGAGTGGCGCGCGCCCCGCGCGGCGCACCGAGGTCCACCACGCGCCCTGGCCGCTGCAGCCGGCCGCGGCCGAAGTCACCGAGAGCTCCCTGCTCGAGGCGTATGGCATCGACGTCTCGTCCGCGCCGCTGCTGCACTTCTCGCGTTCCCAGGACGTCGTCGCCTGGCCGCCCTGCGCGTGCTGAGATGGTCGTTCGATCCGTAGGCCTAGAGCTCGATGCTGGACCCGAAGGCCACCACACGGTCGTCGGGCAACCCGAAGTAGGCCGCCCGGTTGGAGGTGTTGTGGGTCATCGTTGTGAACAGCCGCTTGCGCCACATCGCCATCTCCCGGTTCTTGACGGGTCGGATGGTGATGCGGCTGAGGAAGAAGGAGGCCTCGTCGACATCGCAGACGAGGCCCTCTCCCACCGCGAGGTGCAGTGCGGCCGGCACGTTGGGCTCGTCCTGGTAGCCGAAGCTGGCGGTCACCATCACGATGCCGTCGTCGGGGATAAGCAGGTCGTCGAGCTCGATCCGCTCATCGTCGGGGACGTGCGGCACGTCACGTGTCTTGATGGTGAGCACCACCACGGTCTCGTGCAGCACGTGGTTGTGCTCGACGTTGTAGCGCAGGGCCAATGGGGTGTTGGCTTCGTCGGCGTTGAGGAACACTGCTGTGCCGGGCACGCGCATCGGCGGCTCGGGCGAGTCCTGCAGGCCGGTGACGAAGTCCAGCAGCGGACCCTCCTCCTCGATGCGGTTGCGGGTCACGATCTCCCGCCCCGTGCGCCACGTGGTCAGCAGCACGTAGACCAGGAGCCCGACAGCCAGCGGGAACCAGCCGCCGGTCGGGATCTTCGGAATGTTGGCGCCCAGGAAAGCGAGGTCGACGAACAGGAACGCGGCGCCGCCCGCGATCGCCATCCACAGCGGCTTCTTCCACAAGGCCCGGACGACCACGAAGAAGAGCACGGTGTCGATGGCCAGCGTGCCGGTCACCGCGATCCCGTAGGCGGAGGCCAGGGCGCTCGAGGAGCCGAAGCCGACCACGAGGATTACGATGGCCACGAACAGCGCCCAGTTCACGGCGGGCACGTAGATCTGGCCAATCGCCTGCTTGGAGGTGTGGCGGATCGTGAGCAGCGGCAGGAAGCCGAGCTGCACCGCCTGGCGGGTGACCGAGAACGCGCCGGAGATCACCGCCTGGGAGGCGATCACGGTGGCCGCGGTGGCGAGGATGACCATCGGGATCAGCGCCCAGCCGGGGACGAGGCGAAAGAACGGGTTGTCGACGGCGCCGGGTTCTGAGAGCAGCAGCGCCCCCTGGCCCAGATAGCTGAGAAAGAGGGCGGGCAGCACGGCGAAGAACCAGGCCCGCCGGATCGGGCTGCGCCCGAAGTGGCCCATGTCGGCGTAGAGCGCTTCGGCACCGGTGACCGCCAGGACCACCGCGCCGAGCGCGAGGAACGCGGTGCCGCCGCGGTCGATGAAGAGCTGCACCGCGTAGGTCGGCGACAGCGCCTTGAGGACCGACGGCTCCTTGACCACCTCGGCCGCCCCCAGCATGGCCATGGCGCCGAACCACAGCGCCACCACGGGCCCGAACAGCCTTCCCACCGAAGCGGTGCCCAGTCGCTGGATGAAGAACAGGGTCGCGAGGATCCCCAGCGTGATCGGCACCACGAAGCTCTCGAGGCTGGGCGCAGCGATCTCCAGCCCCTCCACCGCCGACAGCACGGAGATCGCCGGCGTGATCATGCCGTCGCCGTAGAACAGCGCCGCTCCGAAGATGCCCAGCGCCACCAGCACGTACTTGCGCCGCCCGTCCTTGGTAACCGCCCGCTGGACGAGCGAGATGAGCGCCATCACTCCGCCCTGGCCGTCGTTGTCTGCCCGCATGACCAGCAGGACGTACTTGAGCGTCACGATGATCGTGATCGACCAGAAGACGAGCGAAAGCACGCCGTAGACGGTGTCGGCGCCCGGCGTGAGCTTCCCCTCGTCGCCGAACACCTCCTTCATGGCGTAGAGCGGGCTCGTGCCGATGTCCCCGAACACCACGCCGAGTGCTCCGAGCGTCAGGGCCGCGACGCCCGAGCGGCCTCCCGACTCGGCGTCCTCGGCGGGGGGAGGTGCGCCGTCCTCGTCGTGCGCGTGGTCGGTCTGGGGGTCCTCGTGCAGGCTCATGTACACCCCCCCTTGCGCCGCCGGCGCAGCTCATGGCGGGCTACGAAGGCGAGCAGCCGCTCATGGTGCTCGCGGGCACGCTCTGAGAGCTCGAAGTCCATGGGTGGGCGGTCCGCCGCCGAGGCGGCGGCTCAGTGTAGAGCCGCACCACCTCCGCGCCGCCCGGCGCTCAGCGCTTGCGAGCGCCCTTGGCCTTGGTCTTGGGCTTGGTCTTGTTCGGGCCGGCCCCGGCCCTGCCGGCCGCCGCCTTGCCCGCCTGCTTGGCGGCTGCACCGGCGGACTTCGCCGCCGTGGCCGCGCCGGTCACCGCTGCGCCCGCCGCCGACCTGGCCCGGGCTGCGGTGCCGGCCGCCTCGTTGCGCTGGCGAGTCGATGCCCCCTTCTTGGCGGCCGCCGACGCCGACGCCGACTTCTTGCTGTCCTTGAGCTTGCGTGTGGCCGCGCCCTTCTTCGCCGCGGCCGACCGCTCGGCCTTTGTCCTCTGAGCCATTCGATGTCCCCTCGTCGTAGCCAGTCCCGGGGACAGACCCTAACGACGCTGGCGCGCTCGCGCTACCGGCGGCGGCGGCCTGCGCCCCCTCGGCGCGGGCGGTCGCCTCCACGTTGCTGGGGCCTGGTCTGCGTGCGCTCACCCTGCACGGCAAGGCCGCTCGCGGCGAACTGCGACTGAAGGCTCAGGTCGCCGGCGATGCGTCCGACGTCGCGGGCCTGGTCGCCCAGGACGAACGTGATGCCCACGCCGGTGCGGCCCGCGCGTCCGGTGCGCCCCACGCGGTGCACGTAGGCGTCGCGGTCGTCGGGAGCGTCGAAGTTGATCACGTGGGTGATGTCGTCGACGTCGATGCCGCGGGCCGCGACGTCGGTCGCCACGAGGGTGTCCACCGAGCCGTCGTGGAACCGGGCCAGGGCCTTCTCGCGCTGGGACTGCGTGCGGTTGCCGTGCATCTCCGCCGCCGAGATGCCGTGGCTCCCCAGGCGCTTGACCAACCGGCTCGCGCCGCGCTTGGTGCGCACGAACACCAGCGTGCGACCACGGCCGTCGGTCTTCAACTCGCCGAGCAGCGAACCGAGCTTTGCGTCGTGCGAGACGGAGACGAAGCGGTGCTCGACCTTGCCCTGCGCGCGAGCGGGAACTGCGTGCTCGTGGCGCGCGGGGTCGCGTGTGAACGCCGCGGCGACCTTGCCCGCGGCACCTTCGAGGGTGGCCGAGAAGAACAGGGTCTGGCGGTCGGGCGGGGTCTGGGCGACGATGCGGTCGACCACCGGGCGAAAGCCCATATCGAGCATGCGGTCGGCCTCGTCGAGCACCAGCACGCGGACGCGGTCCAGGCGCACGTCGCCTCGGGCGATGAGGTCCTCGAGGCGTCCGGGGGTGGCCACCACCACGTGGGCCTTGCGGGCACGCTTGGCCTGGGGCTCGATCCCCGCCCCGCCGTAGACGGCAGCCACCGACAGCGAGCGAGCGGCCAGCAGCGGCTGCAACTCCTCGACGATCTGGCTGGCCAACTCGCGGGTGGGAGCGAGGATCAGCGAGGCCGCACGCTGGTCGGAGGCCTCGATGCGGTCCGCCAGCGCCACACCGAAGGCGAGCGTCTTGCCCGAGCCGGTGGGGGCCTGAACGAGCACGTCGCGGCCGGCGAGAACGTCGGGGATGACGGTGCTCTGTACGGCAAAGGGGGTGTCGCGGTCGCACTCGGAGAGTGCGCGCACTACGACTTCTGACACGCCGAGATCGGCGAAGGACTGCGAAAGCATCTTGCTCCTGACTGGCGGCTTTGGGCGGCCGCTCATGATCTGGGAGATTCAGCTGACCCGGATCGCTACTGCGCTCAGGAGACTCAGAACCTCGCGGGCGAAGGATTCGCTCGCTCTAGGACCGTAGCAGCGAGGACTCCGCGGTTTGCAGGATGATTTCGGTCACCCGCTCGGGGTCGTCCCATGTCGGCACGTGGCCGCAGTCCTCGAGGAGGATTGTCCGAGCCCCGGGGATGCCGGGGTCCCGAGGAGTTATGAGCCGGTCTCGCTCTCCCCACGCGAGCGTGACGGGAACGTCGACCTCGGCCGCACCACGGAAGCGGTCGGCGCGCATCTCTCGGTTGGTGGCCACGTAGCCCGGCGCGGCGATGTAGGCAGCTGCCATCCGTGCCGCGTCTTGGCGGGGCACCCGCTCGGGGTGGGCGACGAAGGCGGCCAGCAGGCGCCGGCGAACGAACGCCGGAGCCATCACCAACCCCAGCAGCGGAGCCACCAGGCGCCCGATCATGCGGGCCGGCATCTCGGGCCGCGGGCCCAGTGGGCGTGACCACATCCCGGCCGCGCATAGCGTCGTGACCGTGCGCGCGCGTCCCAGCAGGGCCAGCTCGAGCGTGACCCAGCCCCCGAGCGAGTTGCCGACCGCGTGAGCGCAGCTCAAGCCGAGCTCGTCGAGCAGCGATGCCAGCGACTCCGCGAGCGCCCCGGGGGTGGGGGTCACTTCGTCGGGCAGCCGGGGCGAGGAGCCAAACCCGGGCAGGTCCACAGCGATCACGTCGTGATCGGCCGCCAGGCGGTCGATGACCGGGGACCACGTGCTGCGGTCACCCCCCAGGCCATGGACCAGCAGCAGGGGCTCGCCGGAGCCTCGGCGGACGTACTCGATCTCGGACACTTAATCGTCCCGTCCGAGCGAACTTGAGGGAAGGACCACTAACCGACACTACGGGCGCCGCGCAGCTACGGACGTCTCGCGCCCACCTGCCCCTCCGCGGGCCTCAGTTCGCGAGCAGGGGCGCGGGCGTCCCGTGCGCCGGGCGCTGGTGCGGGTCCGCTGAGCGTCCTCCGTCGGATAGATTCCTGGCGCACCCGAAGGAGAGGACCGAGTGGACCCAGGTCGTCTGAAGAGCCTGCCGCTGTTCCAAGATGTCTCCGACGAAGAGCTGTCGCACATCGCGCCCTTCGTGGACGAGACGTCGGTCTCCGAGGGTTACCGCTTGGTCAACGAGGGCGACTACTCGTACCAGTTCATGGCCATTGAGGAGGGGACCGCCGAGGTGCTGCGCGGCGGCGAGCACCTCGCCGACTTGGGCCCGGGTGACTTCTTCGGCGAGATGGGCCTGATGGAAAAGGACCGTCGCAACGCCTCGGTGGTGGCGACCTCTGACCTGCGGGCCATCACGATGACCGGCTGGGACCTCAAGCGGCTCGACAAGAGCGCTCCCGACGTGGCCGCGCGCATCCGCCGGACGCTCGACGACCGGCGCGACGCGCATCAGGACTGATCGGCTCCTCGGCACGCCGCCGGCGCGCCGCTCTGGCGGGAGCCGCCTCCGTTGCGCTGATAGCCGGCGTGGTGGCCGGCGCGGGGCTCGACGAAGCCGAGCGGGCGCCCGAGCGCAGGGAGGGCCAGGAGCGGTCGGTTCAGCGCCGGGCGGCACCAGTGGATCGCCTCTCCCTACGTCAGCAGGTGGGCCAGTTGCTGATCACCAGCTTCCCCGGCGCGATGGCCCCCGACTACGTGCGCCGGCGCCTGCGCGACGCCGAAGGCGCGGGCGTAGTGCTCTTCGGCGAGAACACCGCCACCCGTGAGGGCCTGCGTGGCCTTACCCGGACGCTGCAGCGCTCGGCCCGCGGCTCCGCGCTCGTGGCCGTAGACCAGGAGGGCGGCCCGATCCGCAACGTCCGCTTCGCGGGTCCCGAGCAGTCCCAGCCGACTCAGAGCGATCCCCGCGCCGCGGCGCGGGAGGGCGGGCGCGGCCTGCGGGCGCTTGGGGTCAACGTGACCCTCGCCCCCGTGGCCGACGCCCCGGGCCCCGGCTCGGTGGTGGCCGGCCGGGCGTTCGCGGGAGATCCAGCGCGCAGCGTTGGAGAGGCGGTGAACGGCTACGCGCGCACGCGGGTGGGGGCGACTGCGAAGCATTTCCCGGGCCTCGGCGCCGCAACGCAGAACACCGACGACGCCGCGGTCACGATCGACCGCTCGGCAGACGAGCTCTCCCGGCGCGACCTTCCGCCTTTCCGCTCGGCGATCGGGGCCGGCGCGCAGCTGGTTATGGCCTCGCACGCGCTGTACCCCGCGCTGGACCGCCGCCGCATCGCGTCCCAGTCACCCCTCGTGCTGCGCGCCCTGCTGCGCCGCCGGCTCGGCTTCCGCGGCGTGGTGATCACCGACAGCATCGAGGCCGAGGCCGTGATCGGCCGCCAGGCCGTGGAGGCTGCGGCCGAGCGCTCGGTCGCAGCGGGCTGCGACCTGATCCTCATGACCGGCTCGGGGAGCCCCAAGCTGGTCTACCCGCGGCTGCTGCGCGCCGCTCGGCGCTCGGCGAGGTTCCGTGCCCGCGTGCGCGAGAGCGCCGCCCGGGTGCTGGCGCTCAAGCGGCGCCTGGGCCTGCGCGCGCCACGCTAGCCCGGGGCCTCAGCTGAACCCTGCCGCTCCGCCGCGGCGCGCTCGGCCGCCCGCTCCATCAGCTCCCCCTGCACGGAGCGCTCGCCGCCTTCGCGGCGCGTCCAGCCGCCGTCCGCCCCGAGCTCCCAGCAGAAGGTGTCGTCGGCCAGGCAACGCTCCAGCGTGTCCTCGAGCTCGGCCTTCTGGCGCTCGTCGAGGACCGGCGCAAGCAGCTCCACGCGGGTGTCCAGGTTGCGGGGCATGAGGTCCGCGGAGCCGATGTAGTAGTGGCGCTCGCCGCCGCGCTGAAAGCCGTAGATCCGGGAGTGCTCGAGGAAGCGCCCGACCACCGACACCACGTGGATGTTCTCGCTCACGCCCTCCACGCCGGCGCGCAGGCAGCAGATCCCTCTCACGTTGAGGTCCACCCGCACGCCGGCCTGCGAGGCGCGGTACAGGGCGCGGATGCACCGGGGATCTACCAGCGAGTTCATCTTGAGCACGATGCGAGCGCGGTCGCCGTTCTCGTGCGCCTCGACCGTCCGCTCGATCTCCTCGACGATGTTGTCGCGCACGTAGTCCGGCGCCACCAGAACCTTGCGGTAAGAGGAAGCGCGGGCGATCCCGGTGAGCGCGTTGAAGAGCTCGGCAACATCGGAGGTGATCTCGGGGTCGCACGTGAACAGGCCGAAGTCCTCGTAGATGCGGGCGGTCTTGGCGTGGTAGTTGCCGGTGCCCACGTGCACGTAGTGGCGTACGCCCGAGCCCTCGCGGCGCACGACCAGCAGGGCCTTCGCGTGGGTCTTGAGCCCGGGCAGGCCGAGCACGACGTGCACGCCTGCCTCCTCGAGCGCGCGGGCCCAGCCGATGTTGCGCCGCTCGTCGAACCGGGCCTTGAGCTCGAGCAGGCAGACCGCCTGCTTGCCCTGGTCGGCGGCCTCGATGAGCTTGGGCACCAGCGCCGAGTCGTCGGAGGTGCGGTACACGGTCAGCTTGATGGCGAGGACGTTGGGGTCCTCGACCGCCTGCTCGACGAAGCGCTCCACGCTGGTGGCGAAGGACTCGTAGGGGTGGTGCACCAGCACGTCGCCCTGGCGCATCGCCGCGAAGACGTCCAGCTTCTCGTGGTCATGGTCGTGGTCTCGCAGCGCCGGAGCGGTCACCGGCGTCCAGGACGCGTCGCGAAGCTTGCGATGGCCGTCGAGCCCGTGGATCTCCCACAGGTCGGTGAGGTCGATCAGGCCGTCGATGTCGACCACCTCGTTCTCCTCCAGGCGCAGCGACTCCACCAGCAGCTGGCGCAGGTCGGGATCGATGTCGGCCTCGACCTCGAGGCGCACGACCTCTCCGAAGCGCCGTTGGCGCAGCTCGTGCTCCACGGCTCGAACGAGGTCGTCGGCCTCGTCGGAGACCGTGAAGTCGGCGTCCCGCGTCACGCGGAACACGCTGTGGCGCAGCACCTCCATGCCGGGGAAGAGGTCCTCGAGGTTCTGCGCGATCACGCTCTCCAACGGGACGAAGGTGTTGGCGCCGATCGGCAGGAAGCGCGGCAGCACTTCCTTCGGCACCTTCACGCGCGCGAAGGTCTCCAGGTCGGAGACGGGATGGCGCAGCCATACGGCCAGGCTCAGCGAGAGGTTCGAGATGTAGGGGAAGGGCCGCCCGGGGCCCACCGCGAGCGGCGTGAGCACGGGGAAGACCTGCTCTCGGAAGATTGACTCGATCGCCTCGGCGTCCTTGCCCTCGCAGTCCTCGCAGTCCACGATCCGGATGCCGGCCCTCGCAAGCGCAGGGCGGATCTCGCGTTCGAACTGCGCGACGTGGCGGGCGGTCTGAGCGCCCACGGCCTCGGCGACGCGGTCGATGGTCTCCGAGGGCGAGAGGCCGTCGGCCTGGCGCACGTCTATGCCGGCGTCGACCTGATCGTGCAGCCCGGCCACGCGCACCATGAAGAACTCGTCGAGGTTCGACGCCCAGATGGCAAGGAACTTCAGCCGCTCGAGCCATGGGACGCGCTCGTCCTCGCTGAGCTGGAGCACCCGATCGTTGAAGTCCAGAAAGGAGAGCTCGCGGTTCTCGTAGAGCTCGGACGACTCGAGGTCGATCGTCGGCTCTTGGGCTGCGCTTGTTTCCATGCTGTTATCCCATCCTTCCAAGCAGGAAGGGTAGGTATGTTCTCGCCCCGTGATCTGGCTGTTGCGCCACGGAGATGCGGCGGACGGTTCCCCGGACGCCGAACGTCCCCTCACCGAGCGCGGCACCGACCAGTCGCGCACGGCCGGCGCGGCGATGGCTTCGCTCGGGATCTCGCTCGACGCCTGCCTCTCGAGCCCTAAGGTGCGCGCCGCCGAAACAGCGCGCCTGGCGTGCGAGGCGCTGGGGGTGGAGCCGGTAGTAGAGCGCCGCCTGGAGGGTGGTCCCTTCGACCCTGAAGAGGTGGCCCTCGAGCACGGCGAGGAGGTTCTGCTGGTGGGGCATGACCCCGACTTCTCGATGGCCGTGCACAGCGCCACCGGCGCTCAGGTGCGGATGAAGAAGGGCGGCCTGGCGGGGATAGACCGCGGCGAGCTGAAGGTGATGCTGCGCCCGGCCGAGCTGCGCGTCCTGGCCGGCCGCCTCGCCTAG
>Ga0208612_1001089_pt1 | contig 11389 bp, 10 predicted proteins | sample AntDryMetagUQ889_FD_188089 | JGI IMG/M metagenome (GOLD analysis project Ga0208612, IMG submission 188089) | Polar desert microbial communities from Antarctic Dry Valleys - UQ889 (SPAdes) | ecosystem: Environmental > Terrestrial > Soil > Desert | place: Antarctic Dry Valleys | collected 2008-12-31 | reverse complement strand
CACTCGCATGCGCGACACGGGCGCTACTGCGCCTCTCCGCGAGGCTTCTCTCGATCACCGTCAGGTCGAGACGCGCCCGGCAAGATTCGAACTTGCGACTTCTGCCTCCGGAGGGCAGCGCTCTATCCACTGAGCTACGGGCGCCCGCGCGCCAGTCTAGTGGTCGCCTTCTCCGAATTCGTATCCGTTCCTGCGCGCCTCCGAGGCGATCATCGCGCCGTGGCGGCTGCGAAGCTTCGCCTGGCGATGCTGATCGCCGTCGTCTCCGACACCCACATGCCGCGCGGCCGCCGCCGGCTGCCGCAGTCGTGCGTGGAGCGACTGCGCGCGGCGGAGGTGATCCTCCACGCGGGTGACGTCATGACCGCGGCCACCCTCGCCGAGCTCGAGCGCCTCGGCCCGCCGGTGCTCGCCGTACACGGAAACGTCGACGACGCCGAGCTGCGCCGGCGGCTGCCGGCCGCGCGTACCCTCGACGCGGACGGCGCTCGTATCGCGATGGTGCACGATGCCGGTCCGCCGCGCGGGCGCCTTGCGCGGCTGCGGCGGCGCTTCCCGGACGCGGATGCTGCCGTCTTCGGTCACTCGCACCTTCCGCTGTACGAGCGCGAGGCGGGGTTTCAGATCTTCAACCCCGGCAGCCCGACCGAGCGTCGCCGAGCGCCGGCGCACACGATGGGCCTCGCCCGGGCACAGGCCGGCGAGGTGGTCTTCGAGCTGGTCGCGCTCGATTGACGCCAAGATAGCCGCCGGCCATGGACCTCGACGTGCTCTTCGCCGGCACCGCCGGCTCCGCGCCGACCGCGCGGCGCGGGCTGCCCGCCACGCTGGTGCGCCGCGGCGGCGAGCGCCTGCTCTTCGACTGCGGTGAGGGGACCCAGCGCCAGCTCATCCGGTCGGTCGGCCTTGTCGATCTCGACGCAGTCTTCTTGACCCACTTCCACGCCGACCACGTGCTGGGCGTGCCCGGCCTGCTGAAGACCTACGGCCTGCAGGGCAGGGAGCGACCTATCACGGTGCACGGCCCTCGTGGCCTCGAACGCCTCTTCGCCGTCCTCGGGCCCGTCATCGGACGGCTGCCCTACGAGGTGCACCTCGCCGAGCTCGACCCGGGCGCCGAGCTCGGTCGTGACGGCTACCGCATCGCGGCCTTCACGGTCGAGCACGGGGTGCCGGCCCTCGGCTACGCGCTGATCGAGGATGCGCGGCCGGGTCGCTTCGACGAGCAGCGGGCGCGCGCGCTCGGCCTCGAGCCGGGTCCCGACTTCGGCCGCCTGCAACGGGGTGAGACGGTGGGCGGCCTAACCCCCGGCCAGGTGCTCGGCAAGCCGCGCCGGGGGCGCGCCGTGGTCATCGCGGGCGACACGGCTCCGTGCGAGATGACCCGCGCCGTGGCCCACCGCGCCGACCTGCTCGTGCACGAGGCGACCTTCTTGCAGGAAGACGCCGCGCGCGCGAGAGAGACGAGCCACTCGACGGCCCGCGGCGCCGCCGAGCTCGCCGCGGCGGCGGAGGTCGCGATGCTCGCCCTGACGCACCTCTCGTCGCGCTATGGGGGCGGTGAGGTGCGCGACGAGGCGCGCGCGGCGTTCGAACGCTCGATCGTGCCGCACGACCTCGACCGGGTGGACATCCCATTCCCCGAGCGCGGCGCACCCGAGCACGTCCGCGGCGAGGGGCCAGGACGGCCGGGCGCCACTCGCGGCCCACCCGCCTCATGACGGCGCGGGCGGAGCACCCTTACGCCAATCCGCGAGCTGAAGCGCGCCCGCCGCGGTCGATCCATCCTGAACCGTCCCCGCACGCTGCTAGGCTCGCCGAGCTTCCTTTAACCAGGTCCCGAGAGGCCAGGAAGGACGTTCCCTATGACCCACAAGGTCGTGCTCGACCGCGACGACGTGCGGCGCACGCTGGTGCGCATCGCTCATGAGATCGTCGAGAAGAATGGCCGTGAGCCGGTCGCGATCGTGGGCATCCATCGTCGTGGCGCGCTGCTGGCGGCGCGCCTGCGAGAGCTGATCGCCGCCCTGGTGGGCGAGCCGGTGCCACTCGGAGACGTCGACATCTCCTTCTACCGCGACGATCTCAACCTGCGCGAGCCGAGTGCCTCGCCGGTCGTGCACGCCTCGCACATCGACTTTCCGGTAGAGCAGAAGACGGTCGTGCTGGTGGACGACGTGCTCTTCACCGGCCGCACCGTGCGCGCAGCGATCGACGCCCTCTTCGACTACGGACGGCCGCGGCGGGTGCAGCTGGCGGTGCTGGCCGACCGCGGGCACCGCGAGCTGCCTATCCGCCCCGACTACGTCGGCAAGAACCTGCCCACCGCGCGCAGCGAGCGGGTGAACGTGGGGGTCGAGGAGCTCGATGGACAGGACCAGGTGTCGATCTCGGTCCACGCCGAGGAGGCCTCGCATCCCGGCGGAGTCACCGCGGACCGGGGCCGCGACCGGCTCGAAACGCGAGGCGGGATGCCCCGTGGAGGCGATCAAGAGTGAAGCGTCATCTGCTCTCGGTCGACGACCTGTCGCGGGAGGACATCGAGCGGATCCTCGGTCGGGCCGGGAGCTTCGCCGAGGTCTCCGGGCGCGAGATCAAGAAGGTGCCGACCCTGCGCGGTCGCACCGTGATCAACCTCTTCTACGAAGCCTCCACCCGTACGAGCTCGTCGTTCGAGCTTGCGGCCAAGCGCCTCTCGGCCGATCTCGTGACCGTCAAGGCGCAGGGCTCCTCGGTAGACAAGGGGGAGTCGCTAAAGGACACCGTGCAGACGCTGTCGGCATACGACCCCGCCGCGATCGTCTTCCGCTCACCCCATGTGGGTGCCGCTGCCCTGGTGGGGCGCTGGACGCAGGCCTCGGTGATCAACGCGGGCGACGGCAAGCACGAGCACCCCACCCAGGCGCTGCTCGACCTCTACACGCTGCGCCGCCGGGCCGGCCGGCTCGAGGGCCTCAGCGTGTGGATCGTCGGTGACGTCCTGCATAGCCGGGTGGCGCGCTCGAACATCCTCGCCTTCGGGCGCATGGGTTGCCGCGTGACCGTATGCGGGCCGCCCACGCTGATCCCGCGCGGGGTCGCCTCGCTCGGCTGCGAGGTGCGCCACACCCTCGACGACCTCGCCGACGCCGACGTGGTCTACGTACTGCGGATGCAGCACGAGCGCATGACGGGCTCCTTCGTCCCCTCACTGCGCGAGTACGCCGTCCGCTACCAGATCGACGGGAGGCGCCTGGGCTCGGCCCAGCTCTTGATGCATCCCGGGCCCGTGAACCGCGGCGTCGAGCTGGCGGCCGAGGCGATCGACTCACCCCAGGCGCTGATCACCAACCAGGTCGAGTCCGGCGTGGTGGTGCGGATGGCGGTGCTCTACGAGCTGCTGGCCGGCGGTCCCGCGCCACGGGAAAGCGAGGTTTCGCCTGCCGGCGGCGTCGTCGAGTCCACGGAGCCCCAGCCGGCGTGAGCCAGCAGGCGAAGCGGGCTGCCGCCGCCAGCGGTGCGGGCGGGCTTGACCATTTGCTCGACAGTGCCTGGCGCGAGCCGGCCACCGTGCTCGTCCGCGGCGCCCACCTGCTCGACCCGCGCGCCGGCCTCGACCGCCCCGGCGACCTGCTGGTGCGCGGCGGCACGGTGGCCGCGATCGGAGCGCCCGCATCGCTCGCGGCTCCGGCCGAGGCCGAAGTCGTGGATGCCGAGGGCCTGCACGCCTTCCCGGCCTTCGTGGACCCTCACGTGCACCTTCGCGTCCCTGGCCGCGAGGACGAGGAGGACATCGAGACCGGGACCCGCGCCGCGGCGGCGGGCGGCTACGGTGCGATCCTCGCGATGCCAAACACGGAGCCGGTGGTGGACTCGGCGCCGGTTCTGCGCTCGCTGCGCGAGCGCGCCCGCGCCGAGGCCCGCATCCCGACCGGGTTCACCGCGGCGGTCACCGTCGGACAGCTCGGCGAGCGGCTCACCGAGATGGCCGAGCTTGCCGACGCCGGGGCAGTGGGCTTCACCGACGACGGCTTACCCGTGGCCTCGGCGGGGGTGATGCGCAAGGCGCTCTCCTACCAGCGCCTGGCGGGGCGCTGCATCGCCCTGCACGAGGAGGACGCCTCGCTCTCCGCCGACGGCGCGATGCACGAGGGGGAGGTCTCCGCGCTGCTCGGGCTCGCCGGGATCCCGTCCGTCTCCGAGGCGACGATGGTGGCCCGTGACGCCCAGCTCGCCGCCTACGAGCAGGCGCGCATCCACGTGCAGCACGTCTCGGCGGGCGAGACCGTGGAGGTCCTCGAGCGCGCGCGCGCGGCGGGCGTCGAGGTGAGCGCCGAGGCCACCCCTCACCACCTGCTGCTGACCGACGAGTGCGTGCGCTCGCTCGACACCAACTTCAAGATGAACCCCCCGCTGCGCTCGGAGGGTGACCGCCAAGCGCTGATCGCCGGTCTGCGCTCCGGGGTGCTCGGTTGCATCGCCACCGATCACGCGCCGCACGCGCGGGAGGAGAAGGAAGAGCCCTTCGAGCTGGCACCGATGGGCGTGACCGGGCTCGAGACCGCGTTCGCTGCCGTGCACACCGACCTCGTGGCGCCCGGCATCCTGGAGCTCGGCCTCGTCGTCGAGCGGATGACCGCCGGGGGTGTGCCCTTCGGCCTCGCCCTCCCCGGGCTGGCCAAGGGCTCCGCCGCCAACCTCTGCCTCGTGGACCTCGCCGCCGAGTGGGAGGTCGGGGAGCCGGGATACGAGAGCCGCTCGGCCAACTGCGGCTTCGCCGGGCGCCGGCTCACAGGCCGGGTGCGGATGACGATCGCCGCCGGCGCCGTCGCCTACCGCGAGCGCAGCTTCGCGATCGGAGCCGTGTGACGATGAGCTTCGCTCTCCGTCGTCCTCGGATAGCTCGCTCCTCGTCCCACGGAAGCGTCTTCTGATGGCCTCCGGCTTCCTGCTGCTCGAAGACGGCGCCCGCTTCGAGGGCGAGCTCGTAGGGGCGCCGGTCACGGCCACCGGCGAGGTCGTCTTCAACACCGCCATGTCGGGCTATCAGGAGGCGGTCACCGATCCGAGCTATCGCGGGCAGGTGATCGTCTTCACCTACCCGCTGATCGGCAACTACGGAGTCGCGGCCGAGCACATGGAGTCCGACGCCGTGCACGCGCGCGCCGTCGTGATGCGGGAGGCGGTCGACCGCGAGGACGCCGCCGCCGCCGAGGGCGGCTGGCTCACCTGGCTCTCCGACTGCGGCATCCCGGCGATCACGGGCCTCGACACGCGTGCGCTCGTCCGCCACATCCGCTATCGCGGCGCCATGCGCGGCGGGGTCTTCGCCGCCGAGACGGCTGCGGCCGCGGCGATGGAGCGGGTGTTGGCCGAGCCGCCGATGGCCGGCCGCGACCTTGCCCGCGAAGTCACGCCGGCCGCTCCGATAGTGCTCGAGCCATTGGCGGGAGCGGGACGCGCTCGGCATGACGGTCCACGTGTCGTCGCACTCGACACCGGCATCAAGGACTCGATCCTGCGCAACCTGCGCGAGCGCGGCGCGACCGTCGAGCTCCATCCCTGTGACACACCTTCGGAGGCGCTCTTGGACCGGGATCCCGACGCGGTCTTCCTGGCCAACGGACCCGGTGACCCCGCGGCACTCGAGCACGTGGTCGAGAACGTCCGCGGAGTAGTCGGCAAGGTGCCGGTGTGGGGGATCTGCCTCGGACATCAACTCCTGTGCCGCGCGGTCGGACTGGAGACCTACAAGCTCCGCTTCGGCCACCGAGGAGCCAACCACCCCGTCAAGGACCTCGAGTCCGGCGACATAGCGATCACCTCCCAGAACCACGGCTTCGCGGTGCTCGGCCCCGAGGGCCAACAGAGCTTCGACACCGACGAGGCAGTGTGCTGGGAGACCGACTTCGGCGCCGCCGAGCTCTCCCAGATCAACCTCTACGACCGTACGGTCGAGGGCCTCGTGCTGCGCGACGTGCAGGGCGCAACGGTGCAGTATCACCCCGAGGCGGGGCCGGGGCCCCACGACAGCCTGCACCTGTTTGACCGCTTCCTGGAGAGCTTGCCGGCGTGAGGGAATACGGCGATCGGCGAACCAGGGCGGCACTAGCAGCCCATCCGAGCGACTGACGTGCCCCGCCGCGACGACATATCCAAGATCCTCGTGATCGGCTCGGGCCCGATCGTGATCGGCCAGGCCGCCGAGTTCGACTACTCGGGAGCGCAGGCGTGCAAGGTGCTGCTCGAGGAGGGCTACGAGGTCGTGCTGGTGAACTCGAACCCGGCGACGATCATGACCGACCCCGAGTTCGCTTCCGCGACCTACATCGAGCCGCTCACCGACGACTCGGTGGCGCGGGTGATCGAGCGCGAGCGCCCCGACGCGCTGCTGCCCACCCTCGGCGGGGGCACCGCGCTCAACCTCGCGCGGGCGCTGAGCGAGGACGGGACGCTCGAGCGCTTCGGCGTCGAGCTGATCGGGGCCGACTACGCTGCCATCCGCCGGGCCGAGGACCGCGAGGTGTTCCGTGAGACGATGGAGGCCGCCGGCCTGCGCGTGCCTGCCTCGGCCGCGGTCGAGTCGATCGGCGCAGCCGAGCGGGCGCTGGGAGGCATCGGCCTGCCGGCGATCGTGCGCCCCGGCTTCACGATGGGCGGCGAGGGCGGAGGGATCGCGCGCACCGAGGCGGAGTACCACGAGCGCGTGGCCGAGGGCCTCGCAGCGAGCCCGATCGGGCAGGTGCTCGTGGAGGAGTCGGTGATCGGCTGGGGCGAGTTCGAGCTGGAGGTGATGCGCGACCGAAACGACAACGTCGTGATCGTCTGCTCGATCGAGAACGTCGACCCGATGGGGGTGCACACCGGCGACTCGGTGACCGTCGCTCCCCAGCAGACCCTCTCCGACCGGCGCTACCAGGCGCTGCGTGACCAGGCCCTCGCCGTGATTCGCGCGGTGGGGGTCGAGACGGGCGGCTCCAACATCCAGTTCGCGGTCAACCCGCAGACGGACGAGATCGTCGTGATCGAGATGAATCCACGCGTCTCGCGCTCGAGCGCGCTGGCCTCCAAGGCCACCGGCTTCCCGATCGCCAAGATCGCCGCGCGGCTGGCTGTGGGCTACGCGCTCGAGGAGATCGACAACGACATCACGCGCGTGACCCCCGCGAGCTTCGAGCCGACGATCGACTACGTGGTCATCAAATGGCCGCGGTTCGCCTTCGAGAAGTTCCCGGGCGTGGACGGCACGCTCTCCACCTACATGCAGTCGGTCGGCGAGGCGATGGCGATCGGGCGCACCTTCAAGCAGGCATTCGTCAAAGCCATGCGCTCGCGCGAGCTCGACGTGGTCCCGCCCGCCCCGCGCGACACCGAGGAGCTCCTGCGCTCGCTCGAGACACCCGCCCACGACCGCTACGAGTGCCTGCACGAAGCCGTGCGCCGGGGCGTCGGCGAGGAGGAGCTGTGCGCACGGACGGGCATCGACCCCTGGTTCATCGCCGAGATCGCCGCGGTGGCGGGGGGCGCAGACCCGCAGGCGGGCCTAGCGCGCACCTTCAAGGCGGTAGACACCTGCGCGGCCGAGTTCGAGGCCGCCACCCCCTACTACTACTCGGGCTGGGAGCGGCCGGGCCCTGACGGGCCACGCCACGAGGTGCGCCTCACGGGGCGCGCGAGCGTGGCGATCCTGGGCTCGGGACCCAACCGGATCGGCCAGGGCATCGAGTTCGACTACTGCTGCGTGCACGCCGCGATGACGGTGCGCGCCTCGGGCCGTGACGCCGTGATGATCAACTGCAACCCCGAGACGGTCTCGACCGACTACGACACGAGCGACCGCCTCTACTTCGAGCCGCTGACGCTCGACGACGTGCTCGGCGTGCTCGAGCTCGAGCGCCCGGAGGGCGTGATCGTCCAGTTCGGCGGCCAGACCCCGCTCAAGCTCGCGCGCGGCCTGACCGACGCAGGCGTGCCCCTGCTCGGGACGCCCGTAGAGTCGATCCACCTCGCCGAGGACAGGCCAAGCTTCGGCGAGGTACTCGCCGAGCTTGGCCTGCGCAGCCCGCCCTACGCGACCGCGGCCTCGCCAGAGGAGGCGCTGCAGGCGGCGGACAGCGTCGGCTATCCACTGCTGGTGCGGCCCTCCTACGTGCTCGGAGGCCGGGCGATGGAGATCTGCTACTCCCGCGCCGGCCTCGCCGATTACCTCCACCGCGAAGCGATGGCCGGGGGAGGGGGGCCTCCCGGGGGAGGTGAGCCCCCGCGCGTGTACCTCGACCGCTTCCTCGAGAATGCGATCGAGATCGACGTGGACGCCCTCTGCGACGGGGAGACCGTGCGGATCGGGGCGATCATGCAGCACGTCGAGGAGGCGGGCGTGCACTCGGGCGACTCGGCCTGCGTGATCCCGGCGATGTCGCTCGGGCTCGAGATGCTCGCCCAGGTGCGGCGCGCCACCGAGCTGATCGCCCTAAGGCTCGGCGTGATCGGCCTGGTCAACATCCAATTCGCCGTCTACGGCGACGACGAGCTATACGTGATCGAGGCCAACCCGCGCGCCTCGCGCACGGTGCCCTTCGTCTCGAAGGCGGTCGGCGTGCCGCTCGCCAAGGTGGCCTGCCGGCTGATGCTGGGCGAACGGCTGTCCGATCTCGACCTCCATCTGCCGGCATCGCCCGGGCACGTATCGGTCAAGGAGGCGGTGCTGCCCTTCGGGCGCTTCCCGCGCGCGGATGCCCTGCTCGGCCCAGAGATGAAGTCGACCGGCGAGGTCATGGGCGTCGCCTCGGACTATCCGACTGCCTTCGGCAAGGCCCAGGCGGCGGCCGGGGCTGGGCTACCCGCGGACGGCACGGTGTTCATCAGCGTGACCGACGGCGACAAGCCGAGCGCAACCCAGCTCGCGGCCTCCCTGCACGACCTCGGCTTCGACGTGCTCGCCACGGGCGGCACGGCCCAGGCGATTCGGCGCATGGGCGTGCCGGTCGAGCGGATCCTCAAGCTCGGCGAGGGCTCGCCCAACGTCGTGGAGCAGATCGAATCCGGCGGCGTCGACCTCGTGATCAACACCCCGACCGGCTCTGGCGCCCGCGCCGACGGGTGGGAAATCCGCCGGGCCGCCGTCGCCCGGGGCATCCCCTGCATCACCACGATGAGCGGCGCGAGCGCGGCTCAACGCGCGATCCGTGCTCGCCGCTCGGGGCGTCCCGGGGTAATGTCGCTTCAGGAGCTCCACTCGCCGGCTCGACTCCCCGGCTCTGGCGCTGACGCCGAGCGAGGCTCACCCCCGGGGGGTAACCCCCGCGGGGACCCGCCCGTGCTGGGCACCCTCCCCAACTCGGCTGCACGGGGGCGGCTCTGGGCGATGCGCGGCCTGCATCGGCGGTTGGGACTCCGCGGCTGGGGGAGACGCGGCGCCGCCGTGTGGGCGACGGCATTCGCAAGGGCGGCACTTCCCCGCAAAGTGCGGACAATTACCTGCAAAATCCGCCTAAACGATCATCTTGGGTAAACCGTACTCAAGCTCAGGTCGAGGTACAGCTGAATTCGGCCGGAAAGGCGCGATGGGGGTGGTCGGCCACCGATCCGTGTGTATGATCGCCGCCCATGCCGGTCGCCCCTGAATCGCCCCCCAAGACGATCTCGTCGGGCCTCACACCGGAGCGCTCTTTGGCCCAGCGAATGGACGCACTCAAGAAGGCGAACGCGATCCGATCGCAGCGGGCGCGGCTCAAGCGGGACCTCAAGGGGGGGCGCGTGAAGATCGACGGGCTGCTGCTCAATCCGCCCGAGTACCTGCAGACGGCCAAGGTCTTCGACCTGCTGCTGGCGGTGCCGAAGTTGGGGCGCGTGAAGGCCAACCGTGCCCTCACGCACTGCAGGATCTCGCCGAGCAAGACGATCGGTGGGCTGTCCGAGCGCCAGCGCCAAGAGCTCGTCTCGTACCTGCGCCGATAGCGGCGCTGCCGGGATCGGGCCGATAGCTCCGGTCCTCGTCATCACCGGACCCTCTGGCGTGGGCAAGGGCACGTTGATCGCCGGGCTCCTCGAGCGCTGCCCCAGCCTGCAACTGTCGGTCTCGGCCACCACGCGCGCGCCACGCGCCGGCGAGGTGAACGGCCGCGACTACCACTTCCTCTCGCCCGAGCAGTTCGAGCGCCGCGCGCGCGACGGGCAGTTCGTCGAGCACGCCGAGTACGCGGGCAACCGCTACGGCACCCTGCGCTCGGAGCTCGAGCGCCCGGCGCGGGGGATCGTGCTGGAGATCGATCTCCAGGGGGCGCGCCAGGTGCGCAGAGCGTTGCCTGAGGCCGTGCAGGTGTTCATCGCTCCACCCTCGCTCGAGGATCTCGAGCGCCGGTTGCACGACCGGGCGTCGGACTCGCCCGAACAGATCGCCCGTCGGCTCGAGCTGGCGCCGGTGGAGCTGGCAGCCCAGGAGGAGTTCGCGCGCGTGGTGGTGAACGACGACCTCGAGGCCGCTCTCGAGGAGCTCGCCGGGCTCGCCGCTACCATGTGTGCCCCCGACGAACAGGGATTCGCCAAGTGATCAAGCCCCGCCTGGACACGCTGCTCGAGCAGGTCGACTCGCACTACGCGTGCGTGCTCGTGGCCGCCAAGCGCGCCCGTCAGATCAACTCCTACTACCACAACCTCGGTGAAGGGACCTTCGACGAGTATCCCCCGCCGATGGTCGAGACCGGGTCCAAGAACTACCTGAAGATCTCCCTCGACGAGATCGCCGAGGGCAAGATCAAGTACAGGTACCGCGACTAGTGGAGCGGGCGCTCCGCTAGTCCGCGACTGCTCGCGCTATCGCCGTGGCTCGGGTCCTGCTTGGCGTCTCCGGGGGGATAGCCGCCTACAAGGCCGTCGAGATCGTCCGTCTCGCGACGGCGGCCGGGCACTCGGTGAGGGTCTTGCAGACCCCCACGAGCCTGCGGTTCGTGGGCCGGGCGACCTTCGAAGCGGTGACCGGCGCGCCCGTGCTGGCCGAGGAGCTCGAGCCTGACCCCGCGCGCGGCGCCTTTCCGGGCGACTCGATGCCCGACCACGACCCGATCTCGCACCTCGAGCTGGTGCGCCGAGCCGACGTCTACGTGATCGCGCCCGCCTCGGCCAACACGATCGCCAAGCTCGCCACGGGCCACGCGGACAACGTGCTCACGAGCGCCGCCCTGGCCTCGACGGCGCCGCTCGTGGTGGCGCCGGCCATGAACGCCAGCATGTGGGCCCACCCTGCGACCGAGGCGAACGTCGAGACGCTGCGCCTGCGGGGGGCCGTGATCGTGCCTCCCGGCGATGGGCGCCTGGCCTCCCGGGGAGAGTGGGGGGTCGGCCGCTTGGCCGACCCCGCCGAGGTGCTCGCCGCAGTCGAGCGTGTGCTCGTCGAGCGCGCCGGTCGCCCCGG
>Ga0208612_1001088_pt1 | contig 11389 bp, 9 predicted proteins | sample AntDryMetagUQ889_FD_188089 | JGI IMG/M metagenome (GOLD analysis project Ga0208612, IMG submission 188089) | Polar desert microbial communities from Antarctic Dry Valleys - UQ889 (SPAdes) | ecosystem: Environmental > Terrestrial > Soil > Desert | place: Antarctic Dry Valleys | collected 2008-12-31 | reverse complement strand
GAAAGGTCGTGCGGCAGGAAGAGATCGTGGTCGGGGTGATCGCCGTGCCCACCGACGCCGCCCAGGATGTGGCTGACGAGCTGGTGGCCGGCGGCGTGACGATCATCTTCAACTACGCCGAGACGCTGCTCGACGTCCCACCCGAGGTGACCGTGCACAGCTCGAGCCCCGCCGTAGATCTGCTCTACGCGCTGTACTTCTACCTGGCCTAGTGCGCGCGGCCGTAATTACGAACCGTCCGGCCGGCGCCTGGACGCGCCTGGCGCCAGCCGCGGGAATCGCCGATGCGCTGCATCGACTCATCCCGCGTCCGCCGCCAGCCACGCCCAGTCGCTCGTCCGATCCGGTCCGTACTCACGTCCACGCGCACGCCGTGGTTCTCGGCTGATGCTCGACATGGTGCGGGCGCGCGAGGTGTTCGAGGCCTCGGAGGACTTCACCGTCGGGCTCGAGGAGGAGTTCGGCATCCTCGAGCCCAACACGCTGGCTCTCGAACACCGCTTCGAGGAGCTGCGCGATGCCGCCCAGGCCGAGGACGAGGTCCTGGCCGAGTCCGTGGCTGGCGAGCTGATCGAGTCAGAGATCGAGATCCGCTCCGGGCGGGGGGAGACCTTCGCCGATGCCGCCGCCCGTCAGGCCGACCACCGCGCGCGGCTGTTTCGCCTCACCGCCTGCCACCAGGGGCTGCTGTCGGCCACCGGCACCCACCCCTTCAGCACCTGGCAGGAGCAGCGTGTGATCGACACCGAGCACTACCGCCGCGTCGGGGAAGGCCTCCAGTACGTGGCATGGCGCAACAACACCTTCAGCCTGCACGTGCACGTGGGCATCCGCGGCGCCGACCGCGCCATCGCCGTGTGCGACCGCCTCCGGCCGATCCTCCCCGAGCTGCTGGCGCTCTCGGCCAACTCGGTCTTCCTCGACGGCCGCGACTCGGGGCTGCAATCCGCCCGCAGCCAGATCTTCACCAAGAGCTTTCCACGCTGCGGAATCCCGGACGCGTTCGGTACCTTCACCGACTACGCGGACTATGTCGAGCTTCTGGTGCGCACGAACTCGATCGTCGAGCACACCCAGCTGTGGTGGAGCGTGCGCCCACATCACTCCTTCGGCACGGTCGAGATCCGGATCTGTGACGCCCAGTCGAGCGCAGAGGGCTCCACGGCGCTGGCGGGGCTGATCGTAGCCTGCGCCGCCCAGGCGGCGCTCGACCACGACGAAGGAGTCATCTTCGAAGACCCCTCCCGGCGGCTGATCGAGGAGAACTTCTGGCGGGCCATCCGCTACGGGCTCGACGGCACGCTGATCGACCTCGAGCGCGCCGAGGAGTTCCCCGCGCAGGCCGTGGGCGACCGCCTGCTGGCCTGGACGGCACCCGCACGCTCGATGCTCTCCCTCGACGTGGCGCTGCCCGCCGAGAACGGAGCGCAGCGCCAGCGGCGGGCATTGGCCGGGGGCGCCTCGATGGAAGAGGTGTTCGCCGCGGAGGTTTCCGAAACGCAGCGCACGTATGCTGGCGCCAGGGTGACCAGCTAGATGCACGACGAGATGGCCGAACCGACCGACGAGGAGCTGCGGGCGGCGCTCGAGGAGCAGATGCGCCACATCCGTGTGGAGGACGTGATCCTCCAGACGGTTGCCACGCTGGTCAATCTGGCCGCGCGGCGGCTCGGGTTGGCCCCGGCGCCGGGGGAGGATCCGAGCGAGGCGCGCGACATCGATCAGGCCCGGCTGGCCATCGAGGCCGTGCGGGCGCTCTTGCCCCTGAGCCCCGAAGAGCAGATCGAGCCGGTCCGCCAAGCGCTCACGCAGCTTCAGATGGCCTTTGCCCGGGAGGCTCAATCCGGCGGTGGCACCGGCGCCCCGTCCGCGCCGGGTGCGGCCACCGCCTCTCCCGGGGCCGCGGAGCCGGGTCCCGGGGAGGCCCCGGGTCCCACCCAGGCGGAGGAGGAACGCGCAAAGGCCCGCTCGAGGATCTGGACGCCTGGATCGTGATTGTCTCGTCCGGTGCTCGCCCGATCGACGATCGGGCTGCGCTCCTCCCGCATCGGGCTGCGCGACTCCCGTGACCGAGCCCGTCGGGATCTTCGGCGGCTCGGGCTTCTACCGCTTCCTCGATGACGTCGAGGAGGTCGCAGTCGACACGCCGTATGGGCCGCCGTCGGCGCGCATCCGCATGGGCCAGATCGAGGGCAGGCAGGTGGCGTTCATGCCTCGCCACGGCGACGAACACACGCTGCCCCCGCACCGGATCAACTACCGGGCCAACGTTTGGGCGATGAAGCAGGTGGGTGTGACCCGGATGATCGGACCAACGGCCTGCGGGGCGCTCAAAGCCGAGCTCGAGCCCGGCACGTTCGTGATCTGCGACCAGTTCGTGGACCGCACGATGGGCCGCGAGGAGACCTTCTACGACGGACCGCAGACCACGCATGTGTCCGCCGCCGATCCCTACTGCGCCGATCTTGGCCGGACGCTGGCCGAGACCGCGCGCGAGCTCGACATCCCGGTCGCCGAGGGGGGAACGGTGGTGGTGATCCAGGGCCCCCGTTTCTCCACGCGCGCGGAATCGCGGTGGTTTGCCCAGGCAGGGTGGGACGTTGTCAACATGACCCAGTATCCGGAGGCGTGGCTGGCCCGCGAGCTCGAGCTCTGCTACGCCAACGTGTCACTGGTGACCGACTACGACGTAGGGTTGGAGGGGCTTCCGGACCTGCCGGCGGTCTCGGCGGAGGCGGCGGTGGCCGTCTTCTCCGAGAACCTCGATAGACTCCGCGCGCTTTTGTTCCGGGCGGTGCCGAAGGTGGGGCCTCAGCCGGACGATTCGTGCGCGACGGCTCTGTCGAGCGCAATCGTCCACTAGGCTGCCAGGTCGCCCCGCCTGGGGAGGAGCGCAGCCCGATCGCTGCGGGAAGGAGCGGAGCCGGACCGTTGTTCCGGCGGCACCGGACCGTAGGCTCTCGTGCGAGCACCGCAGCACTAGCGAGGAGCGCAGCCCGATCGTTGATCGGGTGAGCACCGCAGCACTAGCGAGGAGCGCAGCCCGATCGTTGATCGGGTGAGCACCGCAGCATTCACTTTCCAGACGGAGGATTACCCCCTTGACCGAGTTCCTGACTGACTACGGGATCATAGTTGCCCTGGCTTGTGCCGGCGCGGCGGTGCTCTATGGCGTCGCAACCACGCGCTGGCTGCTCGCCAAGTCGCCCGGCAACGACGAGATGGTCTCGATCTCGCAGGCCGTGCAGGAGGGCGCTCGCGCCTACCTCAACCGCCAGTACCAGATCATCGGCATCGTGGCGGTGATCCTCGCGATCCTGCTGGCCATCGCGCTGGGCATCGAGACGGCGATCGGCTTCGCCATCGGTGGCATCTTCTCGGGCGCGGCCGGCTTCATCGGCATGAACGTGTCGGTGCGGGCCAACGCCCGGGTGGCCGAGAGCGCCCGCGGTGGCTTGGGTGCGGCTCTCGAGGTGGCTTTCAAGGGTGGCGCCATCACAGGCATGCTCGTGGCGGGCCTGGCCCTGCTCGGGGTCGCGGGCTACTACGGGGTGCTGCTGCTGGCCGGCGTGGAGGAGAAGGAGGCCATCGACGCGCTCTTGGGCCTCGGCTTCGGCGGCTCGCTCATCTCCGTGTTCGCTCGGTTGGGCGGCGGCATCTTCACCAAGGCCGCCGACGTGGGTGCCGACATCGTCGGCAAGATCGAGGCCGGCATCCCCGAGGACGACCCCCGTAACCCGGCCGTGATCGCCGACAACGTGGGCGACAACGTCGGCGACTGCGCCGGCATGGCGGCCGACCTCTTCGAGACCTACGCCGTGACCGCGGTCGCCGTGATGCTCCTCGGGGTCATCACCTTCAATGAGCTCGGCGAGGTCTCGGTCTATCCGTTGGTGATCGGGGGCGTGTCGATCATCGCCTCCATCATCGGCACCTTCGCGGTCAAGAGCAGCTCGGGCAACGTCGAGCGGGCGCTCTACCAGGGCCTGATCGTCTCGGGAGTGATAGCCGCCCTCGCCTTCCTGCCGATCACCCTCTGGCTCATGGACGACATCACGTTCAACTCCGGCGCCTCGGACCTCATCAAGGGCAGCGGCGCGGTGGCCAGCGGCTTCGAGTTCTGGCTCTGCACGCTGATCGGCATCGGCATCACGGCCGGCCTCTTCGTGATCACCGACTACTACACATCCACGCGCTTCTCGCCGGTGAAGAGCACCGCCAGGGCGTCGCAGACGGGGCACGCCACCAACATCATCCAGGGTCTGGCCCAGGGCTTTCAGTCCACCGCCGCGCCGGCGATCCTGCTGGCGCTGGGCATCCTCGCCGCCAACGAGCTGGCCGGCATCTACGGCATCGGCGTGGCCGTGATGGCGCAGCTCTCGCTCACGGGCCTGATCGTGGCGCTCGACGCCTTCGGTCCGATCACCGACAACGCCGGCGGCATCGCCGAGATGGCGGAGATGCCCCAAGAGGTGCGCGACATCACCGATCCGTTGGATGCGGTGGGCAACACCACCAAGGCCGTCACCAAGGGGTACGCGATCGGCTCGGCCGTACTCGCGGCACTCGTGCTCTTCGCGGCCTTCGTCGAGGAGCTGCGCGACGAGGCCGAGGCCGAGGGCTCCAGCGCCGCCATCACCTTTGACATCTCCCAGCCCGAGGTGCTCGTCGGCCTGCTGATCGGCGGCATGATGGTGTTCCTGTTCGTCGCGCTCTCGATCGAGTCGGTCGGGCGCGCGGGCGGACTGGTCGTGGAGGAGGTTCGGCGGCAGTTCAAGGATAAGCCGGGGATCATGGACCGCTCCGAGAAGCCCGACTACGCCAACTGCGTGTCCATCGTGACCACGGCGGCGCAGAAGGAGATGATCGCTCCGGCGCTCATCCCCATCGTGGTGACCGTGGTCGTCGGCCTCCTTTCGTACCAAGCGCTCGGCGGACTGCTGATCGGCGTGATCGTCGTGGGCTTCTTCACAGCGGTCTCCATGACCGCCGGAGGCGGCGCGTGGGACAACGCCAAGAAGCTGATCGAGGACGGCGAGTACGGAGGCAAGGGCTCGGAGGCCCACGAGGCCTCGATCACCGGTGACACTGTCGGTGACCCCTATAAGGACACCGCCGGCCCGGCGATCAACCCGATGATCAAGGTTGCCAACATCGTGGCGATCCTGATCATTCCGTTCTTGGTCTGACCTCAAGTCCCCAGTCCCCAGACCTCAGTCCCCAGGGGCAAGGGACGAGCCCTCGCCGCTGTTCCTGAGGGCTGGGAGGGGGACTGGCAGCTCGTCGTGCTGACCGCGCACACTCTGTAGCTTCCCCCCGTGGCCGAGCGTAGACCGAAGTCCGGCGGCCTCGAGCGTGTGCTCGGTACGGGGGCGCTGTTCTCCACCGCCTACGGCAACGTGGGCTCGAGCATCTACTACGCGCTCGGGCTCGTGGCGGTGTTCGCGCTCGGGATGACGCCGGTCGTGTTCTTGATCGCCGGCCTGATCTTCGCCGCCACCGCCGCCACCTACACCGAGGGCACCACGATGTACCCGGAGGCGGGCGGGTCGTCATCGTTCGCGCGGCGGGCATTCAACGAGTTCTGGTCCTTCTTCGCCGCCTGGGGCCAGATGCTCAACTACATCATCACGGTCGCCATCTCGGCCTTCTTCGTGCCGCACTACCTGGGCGTGTTCTGGGAGCCCCTGGGCGAGTCGCCCGCCGACATCGTGTTCGGCATCGGCGTGGTGGCCATCCTCGCCGCGCTCAACGTGGTAGGGGTGAAGGAATCGGCCGGGATCAACATCTTCCTGGCTCTCGCCGACTTCTTCACCCAGGTGATCCTGGTGGTGATCGGGATCGTGCTGGTGCTCTCTCCGGACACGCTGATCGACAACGTCGACTTCGGGACCTACCCGACGCTTGGGGACTTCCTGATCGCCATTCCCGTCGGGATGGTGGCCTACACGGGCATCGAGACGATCTCCAACATGGCGGAGGAGGCGAGGGACTACCGCACGACGATCCCGCGCGGGATGGGCGGCGTCGTGATCGCCGTGGTGGCCATCTATGCGTTCCTGCCATCGGTGGCGCTGTCCGCGCTGCCGGTCGAGAACGGCCAGACCCTGCTGGCGCTACCCAAGGAGGAGGGAGGCTTCGCCGATGACCCCATCCTCGGCGTGGTCGAGAACCTCGAGCTCGGCGCGCTCCAGGGCGCGGCGGAGATCTACGTGGGCATCCTCGCGGCCACGATCCTCTTCATCGCCACAAACGCGGGACTGATCGGTGTGTCGCGCCTCACCTACTCCATGGGCCAGTACCGCCAGCTGCCCGAAGGCCTGCGACGCCTGCACCCCAAGTACCGCACGCCGTACATCGCGATCAGCGTCTTCGCGTTCGTAGCCTGCCTCACGATCCTGCCCGGACAGGCCGAGTTCCTGGGGACCATCTACGCCTTCGGGGCCATGCTGTCGTTCACGATCGCTCACGCGGCGGTCGTGACGCTCAGGGTCAAGCAGCCAGACGTGGAGCGGCCCTGGACGGGTCGCGGGTCTGTGCGCGTGCGCGGGCATTCGCTGCCGCTGTACGGCCTGCTCGGCGGGATCGGCACCGGCATCGCGTTCGTCGTGGTCAACGTCCTCAACGTCGTCACACTCATCGCCGGCAGCGTATGGCTGATCCTCGGGGTAGCCGCCTACGTGATCTATCGCCGCCGGCAAGGACTCAGCCTGACCGAGACCACCAAGGTCGTGATGCCCGAGGTGATCGTCGATCACGAGGTGGAGTATCAGTCGGTGCTCGTTGCGTTCGAGGATGGCGACTACTCCGGGGAGGCGATCTCCACGGCGGGGAAGCTGGCCGCCCGCCGCCGCCGGGGGATCCACGTGCTGGTCACCATCACCGTGCCGGCCAACGCCCCGATCGGCGCTTCCATGCCCGAGGCCGAGAGCAAGGCGCAGCAGGCGATCGACTCCGCCCGGCTGCGCGGCGGGCGGAGGGTCACGGGGCACTGGGAGAAGGTGAGGGCCGGCGAGGCCGGACGTCGGATCGTGAGGGAGGCGCGCGACATCCATGCGGCGGCGGTGGTGATGACGCTGCCGCCCAAGCGGGCCGGTTCCTCGCTGTTCGGGCGGACGCTCGAGACCGTGCTTTCGGATCGGCCCTGCCGGGTGATCATCGACTCCTCGAAGCGAGAGGAACCTGCACGCGCGGCTTAAGGAGACGGGAAGGTGCGGCTGCGCTCCTCCTCCGGAGCGCGTGCGGGTGCACCTAGACTCGGGCCCGTGGATCGGGCCTACCTCGCCTCCTCGCGCGCTCTCAGCGGGCTTCTGAGCTTGATCGGCGTCGCGATGTTGATCAGCACCCTCGCCCGGGGCGGCGGTCCGCTCGCCCTCGGCGTGGTGCTGGGAGCTCTGTTCGCGGTGCTGGGTGCCGCCCGGCTCTACATGGCGCGGGGCGCCCGGGCCGGCGGGAGCGGTTGAGCACGGCCGCCCACACCGAGACCCGCATCGCCCGTGGGCTGGGTGAGCCGGTTCTGCTCGCGATCGGGCTCGGCTCGGTGGTGTCATCGATCTACTTCGCGCTCGGCGTGGTTTCCGGCGCGGCCCTCGGCCTCACCCCCTTGGTGTTCATCGTCGCCGGGCTCTTCTTCGTGGTCACGATGCTGACCTACGTGGAGGGCACCTCCCTGCACCCCGAGCGGGGCGGCGCGTCGGTGTTCGCCCGCTACGCGTTCAACGAGCTGTGGAGCTTCCTGGCCGGCTGGGCGATCATCCTCGACTACCTGATCGTGATGGCGATCGGGGCGTTCGCCGTGTCGCACTACCTGGCCGCCTTCTGGGCCGAGGCCGGCGGGGACGGCGAGGAGCTGCTGTTCGCCGCGGCCACGATCGCCTACGTGACCTGGGCCAACATCCGGGGCCTGTCCGCTGAGCGCTTCCGCACGGTCCTGCGGCTGGGGCTGCTGAGCACCGCGCTCCTGGTGGCCATCGCGGTGATCGCCGCGGTGCAGCTCTTCGACCTGTCGCTGCTCACGGACTCGGTGGAGGCGGGATCCGGCCCGGCGTGGGACGATCTGATCTTCGCGGCGGTCGTGGCCACCGTGGCGTGCACCGGGATCGAGGCCGCCTCCGGCCTGGCCGGTGAGCTGCGCGTGAGCCGAGGCGGCCTGCGGCGGGTGGTCACGGTGGGCGCCGTCTCGGTGCTGGTGCTGTTGACCGGCTTCTCCGCGGTCGCGCTGATGGCACAGCCGGTGGTGGATGGCAGCACGCCGCTGGGCGGCGCGCTGGTGGAGGCGCCGGTGCTCGGCGTGGTGTCTGAGATCGATCCGGGCTGGCTGGCCGAGGGACTGCGCTACGCGGTGGGCGGCGTGGCGGCGCTGGTACTCGTGCAGGTGGCCAACAGCCAGATGCTCGGCATCGGGCGGCTGGCCTACTCGCTGGGCCGCAACCGGCAGATCCCCAGCGTGCTGTCGCGGCTCGAGAGCACCCGCTCGACGCCCTACATCACGATCGTCATCGCGGGGATGTTGGCCTTTGCCCTGGCGGCCAGCCGGGACATCGAGTTCCTCGCCGGGATCTTCGCCTTCGGCGCCATGTTCGCGTTCACGATCGCCCACCTCTCGGTGATCGTCCTGCGCTTCCGCGAGCCCGACCGCCCGCGAGCCTTCTCCATCCCGCTGTCGGTGAAGGTGGGCGGCGGCTCGGTGCCCCTCCCCGCAGTGCTCGGGGCGCTCCTGGGCGCGGCGGGCTGGATCAGCGTCCTCGTCTTCAACGCAGGCGCTCGGCTCGCCGGCGTGGGATGGATGCTGGCCGGGCTGCTCCTATACACGGTTTATCGGAGGAGGCAGGGCATGTCGCTGACCAAGCGCTATTCGGTTCCGGAGGAGGCCCTGCGCGAGGCCAAGGAGGTGGAGTACGGCAGCATCCTCGTGCCGGTGTTCGGCCAGGCCCTCGACGACGACATCGTGGGCACCGCCGGCCGGCTGGCCGCCGAGGAGGGCGGAGAGGGAGAGGGCGGCGCGGTGTTGGAGGCCCTGTACGTGTTCGAGGTGCCGATGTCGCTGCCGATCGACGCGCGCGTGTCCGACGACCAGGTCGAGAAGGCGCGGGAGGCGCTGGCCCGTGCGAAGGAGGTTGGCGAGGAGTACGAGGGCGTGGAGGTGGCCACCGCCATGGTGCGCGGGCGTAGCACCGGCGCCGCGATCGTGACCGAGGCCCGTCGCCGGGGAGTGGAGGCGATCGTGCTGGCCGCCGACGCTCCGAGCCGCATTCGCGGCGGTGGAGTGCTGGGTGGTCGGGGGCTGGCCCGCGACCGCTTCACGGGGGAGACCACTCGCTACGTGGTCGAGAAGGCTCCCTGCAAGGTGCTGCTCACTGCCGCGCCCGCCGAGGCGACACCTGCGGGCGGCGGCGACGGCGAGGCGCCGGCGGCCTGAGCGGCGACCGGCCCGGCGCGGGGCCAGGCGACGCTATTGTGAGCGCAATGTTCGTCCTGGTCGTGGGTTGCGGGCGCGTGGGCTCGGCGATCGCCAAGTCGATGCTCGTCGAGGGGCACGAGGTGTCCGTGCTCGACGAGAATCCGGAGGCCATCGCGCTCCTCAACCGCGGGCAGGACCGCAGCTGGGAGGATCTCGGCGGGTCGTTCACCGTGGGTACCGCGCTGGAGATCGACGCGCTGCTCGCAGCCGGGATCGAGCGGGCCGAGGCGTTCGTGGCCTCCACCGACGGCGACAACACCAACCTGGTGATCGCCCAGATCGCCCAGCGCCGCTTCGAGGTGCCGCGCGTGGTGGTCCGCGTGCTCGACCCGGGCCGGGCGCGCTGGTACGCCGAGCAGGGACTGCAGACGGTCTGTCCCACCCAGACCGCCATCGAGCTGCTCGAGGCCGCCGTGCGCGGTCAGATCCGCTTCGAGGGCGTCTCCGGCTAGTGGTTCCTCCCGCCGGGACTCCCCAGGAGGATCGCTAGATGTACATCCTGATCGTCGGTGCCGGCAAGGTCGGCTGGAACCTCGCGCGAGAGCTGGTCGAGAAGGAGAACGAAGTGATCGCGATCGAGAGCAGCCGCCGCCGCTACGAGGTGGTCGAGGAGGAGCTCGAGCACTCGATCCAGTACGGCGACGGCACCGAGCTGTGGGTGCTCGAGCGCGCCGGCATCGAGCGGGCGGACCTCGTGATCGCGGTCACCGGCGACGACGAGGACAACATCCTGATCTGCCAGATGGCGCGCGAGAAGTACGGCGTGGAGCGGGTGGTGGCTCGCTGCAACAACCCCCGCAACCTGCAGCACTTCGAGCTGCTGGGCATCAAGCCGGCCGTCTCGGCCACTGACCTGATCCTGCGATTGATCGAGCACGAGGTGCCCAAGTACGGGCTGGTGCACCTGCTCGACCTCAAGGAGGAGCGACTCGAGATCATCGAGATGGAGGTGGCCGACGGCTCGCCCGCCGACGGCACCCAGGTGGCCGACCTGGGCCTGCCCGACGGCTCCCTGGTGATCTCGATCCTGCGCGATGGCGGCGGCTTCGTGCCCAAGGGAGATTCGGTGGTCAGGGCGGACGACGAGGTGCTGCTGGTGCTAGACATCGGTCTCGAGGACGCGGTCACCGAGCGCTTCTCGGGGCGCGCCCCGGCGGCCAGCGCCGACCGCCGCTAATGGTCCGTCCGAGGGGGAGGATGGGCCGCTAGTGGCCATCCGCGAGGTCGACCACCTTCTGATCGGTGGGGGGCTTGCCGCCGCCACCTGCGCCCGGACACTGCGGGAGCAGGGGGCCGAGGGCTCGATCCTGGTCGAGTTCGGCAAGACTCGGGTGCTCTGCGCCGCGAGCGTGACCGTGGGAGTCCCGCGCTGGCGCAAGGGGAGCGGCCTGGGCTGGGTCACGTCCGAATACGCGATGCTGCCCCGATCGACGCACACCCGAAGCGACCGTGAGTCGGTACGCGGCCGGATCGGCGGGCGCACCCACGAGATCAGCCGGCTGATCGGGCGGTCGCTGCGTGGCTGCATCGACCTGGCGGCACTCGGGGAGAACACGATCGCGCTGGACTGTGACGTCCTGCAAGCCGACGGCGGCACCCGGACCGCGGCGATCACCGGGGCGTACGTCGCACTCGCTGACGCGGTGTCCTGGCTGCGGCAGCGCGGTTCGCTGGCCAAGGCACAGCCCCTGCACACGTCGGTGGCCGCCGTCAGCGTCGGTGTCGTCGGCGGTACGCCGATGCTCGACCTCTGCTACTCCGAAGACGTCTCGGCCGGAACCGACATGAACATCGTCTGCACCGGCGGCGGGGACTTCATCGAGGTGCAGGGCACCGCCGAGGGGCTGGCCTTCGATCGGTCCACATTGGACGCGTTGCTCGATCTCGGCGTGGCCGGCTGCGCGGAGCTGACCCGCCTGCAGCAGGAGT
>Ga0208612_1001087_pt1 | contig 11389 bp, 14 predicted proteins | sample AntDryMetagUQ889_FD_188089 | JGI IMG/M metagenome (GOLD analysis project Ga0208612, IMG submission 188089) | Polar desert microbial communities from Antarctic Dry Valleys - UQ889 (SPAdes) | ecosystem: Environmental > Terrestrial > Soil > Desert | place: Antarctic Dry Valleys | collected 2008-12-31 | reverse complement strand
CGCCGGTGAGCGCTACCGCACCGAGAACGGCGGCGAGGGCCAGGCGCCGCGGTGGGTGGAGCGCAGCGCGGAGCGACTCGCGGCGCTCGGCGGCAAGGCAGGCGATCCGCGCGCCGCCGACCATAACGACGGTCCACATGATCGCCGCGAGAGAGCCGGGCTCAGGAACGCCGAGCTGTGCCCATTCCGGCCCGAGCACTCTCGCTACCCACCCGATGAACCCGGCGCAAAGGCCGCCGAGCCAGGTGAGCGGCTCGACCGGTGCACCGGGAATCTGGCCAAGGGCGCCGGAGAGCATCCCCAGCCACATGGCAGGCGCGATCGCGGGCAGGGCCAGAAGGTTTGCGGGGATCGCTGTCAGCGAGACGGTCCCGAAGTGATGCGCGGCCAGCGGCGCGGTCGCAAGCGTCGCGGCAATAGTCATCGCCGCTCCCTCGGCGAGGGCGCGACGGGCGCCCATGGAATCCCGGCCGAGGACCCGGATGAGCGGCGCGGCAAGGACGAGGAGACCGGCGACGGCGCAGAACGAGAGTTGCCAGCCGATGTCGGCCGTAGCGCGCGGATCCATCAAGAGCGTCACCGCTGCGGCGAGCCCGAGCGCGTACCACCGAGCGCTGGGCCGGCTTGCGAGCGCGGCAACCAGGCCGGCGATCCCCATCACTCCAGCACGTTGGATCGACGCGCCGGCGCCCGCTACCGGCACGTAGATGGCGATGATCACTCCGATCGCGATCAGCCGCGCGCGCAGCGGCACGCCCGCCAGCGCAAGCAGCGGAGTCGCGAGGATTGCCAGCAGCATCACGTTCTGGCCCGAGACGGCGAGGACGTGAGCGAGCCCCGAGCGGCGGAAGTCTTCGCGGACGTCCTCGGCGATCAGGTCGTCCTGGCCCAAGACGAACCCGCGGAGAAGTGCCGCGGCAGGTGCCTGCGTGCCGCGCTCGAGCGCCGACTCCGCGCGGCGGCGCACGTCGTCCAGCGCTCCGCGGAGACCACCACGCGCCGCGGCGCGGGCGCGAACCGAGTCGGCGGCCAGCACAATCGACGCGCCTGAGCGCTCGATCTGCGATCGCTCCCACGCGGCCGGCTCGCGTACCGATCCGCTCGCGTCGACCACGCGCCCCTCGTCGATCGCGCCGACGGCAGGAAAACCACCGCTATCCGGGAGAACCTCTGCCCTCGGCGTCTCGAAAGTTGAGGAACTCGAGCTCGGCGCGCGCAGCTCGACGGCGATGCGGCCCTCCGGGGTGTCGAGCGTGAAACGGGTGAGCTCGCCCGATGTCCGAGGGGCCGAGACGACCGTCCCGCGCAGCTCGAGCCGGTCGCCCGGCTCGGCTGCCAGGCCGCCGCGGTCAATCGCTTCGAGGCGCCCGCTTCCGATTGCGAGCCCAGCCAGGACCGCCACCGCGCAAACGAGCACGAGCCAAGGCACCGTGCCTGCGCGACCGTGTCGTGGGCGGGCGAGCGCCAGCGCCACCCCGAGCGCCACAAGCGCCTCGAGCCCCACGGGCGCTCGACGTCCTAGGGGCGCCGCGAGAGCCAGCCCGGCCACAAGCCCACCCAGCGCCGACGCGCGCCAGGCGTATGCGAAAGCCGCGAACGAGATCATCGCTCCGAGCGCACCGCTACGGCTGGAGCCGTGCCTTCAATGCCTCCATCGTGGTGGGGCCGATCCCGCTGACCTGGTCGAGATCCTCCACCGACGAGACGCCGCCGCTTTGGTCGCGGAACTCGAGGATCGCCGCGGCCGTTACCGGGCCGATGCCCTCGATCGTGTCGAGCTCTGAGACGGTCGCGGTGCCGAGGCTGATCGGGCCCTCGCCAGCGACCGCCGAAGTCGCCCCGGCCGGCGCGCCCTCAACCTTGGCCGGCACTTGAACCTGCTGCCCGTCGGCGAGGGGCGCCGCTAGGTTGATGGAGTCGGGTGCCGCGTCGCCGGTGGTGCCGCCGGCGCGCTCGATCGCGTCGGTCACCCGGGAGCCCGGCGACATGCGAAAGACGCCGGGATCACGCACGGCTCCCGCTACATGGACGACCAGATCGCCCGTAGTGGGCTCAAACGAAGCGTCGCCCTCACCCCCCGTGCCGGAAGATTCGCCCGATTCGAAAGCGGAGACGCCCGAGGAAGCCGCCGCGGACTCGCCGCCGCTGCGGATCCAGCGCGATCCGAGCATGAGGGCGACGACGGCGAGCGCCGCGTACACGGCGAGCTGGGCTCGGCTGAGTTCGGGCATGCGACAAGGGTGCCCTCGCTCGGCGCACTCGTGTCACCCGATCCGTGACAATTCACAAACGCAGATGCGCCAATCGAGAAACGTGTCTGTGAGCATCGCGTGAGGGTCTGACCCCGGGTCTGACCCCTCCGCGCTATTTGCGGGTTTCGGGTCTGACCCCTCGCTACTCGATCTTGAAGCCGGTGAGGCCCTCGGGCTGCTCGTCGCGGACGTCGACTCGCTCGACGTCCGCGCCTGACGGGCCCTGCTTACAGAAGCCGAGGAGCGCCTCGATGTCGGCGCGTCGGCCTTCCAGGGCGGCCTCGACGGTGCCGTCGCCGCGGTTGGTGACCCACCCGGCGACGCCGCGCGCCTCGGCGCGGCGGCGCATGGTGTCGCGGAAGAAGACGCCCTGCACGTGCCCGTGGATCACGACGCGCTTTCGCCGCGTTGGCCCGGTCCCACCTGAGATGACGTACTCCTACTCCTCGTAGGCGTCGTCGTATCCGGCGGCCTGGCTGGCGAGCCGGATCGAGAAGAGCTCATCGGCCGAGACGCCGGGTGACTGGACCGAGACGAGCGCGAGCGTCTCGGTTCCCCCGTTCGAGACCGAGTGCTCGGTCGCAGGAGGGATCATCACGAAGTCGCCCGGCTCGAGCGCCTGCTTGTCGCCGGTGGCGGACATCTCGCCCGCTCCAGCGACGACGACGTAGCACTGCTCGGCCTCCTCGTGGGAGACGAGCTCCTCAGACGCGCCGGGCGGCACTTCGATCCAGTTCACGGACAGATTCCGCGAGCCGAGCTCGCCGGCGTCCATGAGGATGTGCGAGCGGAGGCGATGCACTTCGATGGTGGGCGCCTCGGAGAAGCGGCGAACGAGCACGAGGCGGTTTTAGCAGACGGATGCCGGCGCGGCGGTAAAGGCGCGTGATTCGCTCAGCGCACGACGAGGTTCACGAGCCGCCCCGGGACCACGATCTCCTTGACGATCTCGGCGCCGTCCAAGTGACGGGCGACGGCGTCGGACTCGCGCGCAAGGCGCTTGAGCTCGTCCTCCGGGGTGTCGGCGGCTACCTCGATCTGGTCGCGGCGTTTGCCGTTCACCTGCACCACGAGCGAGATGGTCCCAGACGTCAGCATGGCCGGGTCGGCCTCGGGCCAGGGCTCTTCCCAGACGCGGGTGCCCTCGATCGCCTCATAGAGCTCGGAGCCGAGGTGCGGCGCGAACGGGAAGATGAGCGACGCGGCCGTGGCTGCGGCGAAGCGAACCGCCGCGTCACCCTCGGGCGAGCCGTAGAGCTCGTCCTTCAAGCGATAGGCGTCATTTACAAGCTCCATCACGGCAGCGATCGCGGTATGGAGCGCGAAGTCGGTCGTGATGTCGCGCGTGACCTTGTCGATCGCCCAGTGCGCCTTGCGGACCAATGGCTCGGGGTCCCCGTCGCCGGCGCCGTCGCGGCCCTCTGCGACCTCCCGGCCGAGGCGCCAGAGGCGGGAAAGGAAGCGAAAGACGCCCTCGACTCCCTCGTCGGTCCAATCGCCGCCGCGCGCCGGCGGACCCGTGAAGCAGATGAACGTGCGTAGCGTGTCGGCGCCGTAGCGCTCGACGTACTCGCTCGGGCTGACCGTATTGCCCTTCGTCTTGGACATCTTCGCCCCGTTGCGGGTGATCATGCCCTGGGTGAAGAGGTTTGCGAAGGGCTCCTGGACGCCGATCAGTCCCATGTCTGCGAGAGCCTTCACGAAAAAGCGCGCGTACATGAGGTGGAGGATCGCGTGCTCGACGCCGCCGATGTACTGGTCGACGGCCATCCAGTGGTCGGCGGCCTCGCGGTCCCATGGAGCCTCGTCGTTGTGGGAGTCGAGGTAGCGGATGAAGTACCAAGACGAGTCGACGAAGGTGTCCATCGTGTCGGTTTCGCGACGGGCAGGTCCGGCGCACGAGGGGCAGGTTGTGTTCACCCAGTCGTCCACGGCCGCGAGGGGCGATTTGCCCTTCGGCGCGTAGTCGGTCACCTCGGGGAGCTCAATCGGCAGCTGGTCATCCGGCACCGGAACGATCCCGCAGGCGTCGCAATGGACGACCGGGATGGGACAGCCCCAGTAACGCTGGCGGGAGAGGAGCCAGTCGCGCAGGCGGTAGTTGATGGCCGGCTTGCCCCTCCCCTCCTCCGCGAGCATGGTGACGATCGCGCTCTTGGCCTCGGGCGAGGTCATGCCGTCGAATGCGCCCGAGTTGACGAGCGTCTCGTCGTCGGAGTGGGAGACGAAGGCCACGTCCGAGTCGATCTCGACGCCATCGGCGGGCGCGACGACCTGGCGGATAGACAGGTCGAATGCCTTGGCGAAGTCGAAGTCGCGCTGGTCGTGGGCGGGCACGGCCATGATCGCGCCGGTGCCGTAGTCCATGAGGACGTAGTCGGCGACCAGCATGGGGATCTCCTCGCCGTTTACGGGATTGGTGACGGTGCGCCCGAGCGACACGCCGGTCTTTTCGCGATCCTCGGCGGCGCGGTCCTCGGTGGACTTGCGAGCGGCCTCGGCGACGTAGGTGCGGACCGCCTCCTCGTTCTCCGAGCCGGCGGCGAGGCGCTCGAGGTCTGGGTGCTCCGGCGCGAGGACGAAGAAGGTGGCGCCAAAGAGGGTGTCGGGGCGGGTTGTGAAGACGGGAAAGTCGATGCCCATCTCACCGCAGGTGAAGACGACCTCGGCACCCTCAGAGCGGCCGATCCAGTTTCGCTGCATCGTCACCACGTGCTCGGGCCAGGACTCGAGGATCTCGAAGTCGGCGAGGAGACGGTCTGCGTAGTCGGTGATCTTGAAGAACCACTGCTCGAGCTTTCGCTGCTCGACGAGGGAGCCGCAGCGCTCACAGCGGCCGTCGATCACCTGCTCGTTGGCGAGGACGGTGGCATCGACGGGACACCACTGGACGGGTGCCTCGGAGCGGTAGGCGAGTCCCTTTTCGAAGAACCGGTTAAAGAGCCACTGCGTCCAGCGGTAATAGGAAGGGTCTGCGGATGAGACCTCCCGCGACCAGTCGATCGAGATGCCCCAGCGCTTGAACTGGGATCGGAACGATTCGATCGACTTGTACGTAGCGTCACGGGGGTGCTCGCCCGTGCGGATCGCGTTGTTCTCGGCGGGGAGGCCGAAGGCGTCGTAGCCCATCGGGTGGATGACGTGAAAGCCGCGGCGCCGGCGAAAGTGGGCGATCGCGTCGCCGATGGCGTAGTTCTTGAGGTGGCCGACATGCGGCTCGCCCGAGGGATAGGGCAGCATCTCGAGGACGTAGGACTTGGGCTTCGAGGCGTCGAAGCCGGGCTCGCCGGGGTTGGGGACCTCCCAGGTGCGCTCGGAGTCCCAGACGCGCTGCCAGCGCTCCTCGATGGCTTGGGGGTCGTACTTTGCGGGCGTGTCGCTCACCGTCGCGCCAGTCTAGGGGCGGATTTTGGCGCTGGGCGTATTCTCAAAAAGGGGAGAACTCGACGAGGAGGTCACATGGGACGCTTAATCAGGCTGGACAGGACAGGGCATTCGACGCTTGCGGAGTGGACGGCAGCCGACGAGGCGGCGGCGCGGCGAGCATCCGAGGCGTTCGCGCTCGAGCTCGAGCGCGGGTTCATCGCCTCGGCGACGCTCGCGGACGGCACCGCCGAGGTCGTTCGAGAGCTGCCTGTCGAGGCGGAGCTTGTGACGCTCCGTCGGCCGATCGTCGGCGGCTGAGCTCGCGCGCCGACATGCCGCTCGAGACGCCCACGCGCGTCGGCTTGGGGCTACCCGAGGCGGAACGGCTTGGGTGGAATCGTGAGCGTGCGACCAAGCGCACGCTTCGCCGCGACGGACGGCGCTGGACGGCTTGGACTGCATGGGTTGTCGGGTTGTTCTCGGCGCCGGGCTTGGCGCTCCTTTTGATCGAGCCGCTGACGTTTCCCGTCGCGCTTCTTTGCTTCGGCCACGCGTTCGCCGTGCCGGCGCTCCAGGCACGGCGAGGCGCGCGAGCGGTTGTGGCAATGGGAAGCGCAAAAAGCGCCGCGTCGCCTGCTGGCGAGCCCACGGGCCCCGGGCGTGTGGCTTTGGGCCTCTTGGCGGACTTGGTAGGGCACGAGGGGATCGACGTGGTTCGCGGGAGCGGCCTCGCGCCGTATCCCGGGGCGCTGGGGTTCTGGCTCGTCGGGGAGCAGGGCGCCTATCTCGTACGCCGGTCTGTGCTTGGGCGGCGGGTGTTCTCGTGGTGCGTGCGCGTCGGCGACGCCGACGGGCTGCCGGCCCCGGACCGGGTGGCGCATCTCCTCCTTGCCCTTCGGGAGGACGAGGAGGGCTTCGCGACGGTCGCGAACCTGAACTTCTCGGGCGCCGAGTGGAGACTCAGGCGGCATCTCTCGGCGGGCGAGCGCTCAGCGCTCAGGGTCCTGCGAGCGCGTTGAGGGCATTGAGTCTTCCGCCAGATCGCACCTTGCCCTCCAGCTCCGCGATCGGGTCGGCGAAGTCGAGGATCCGCGCCTCAACGAAGTGCAGCCGAGATAGGAATCGGCGCCGCCGCCTTCTATCCGGAGGAAGTCGTGGCGCTCCTCCGTTCGCACCTATACGACGACGAGGATGGACGCGAAGACGCGGTTCACTCGATCGACGATAGCGCCGGGCGGCGCCTTGCCGGTTCGGGTCGCTCGTGCGGGCAGTTCCTCTAAGGAGCGAGGGCGAGCTCGTGGTCGCGTTCGGCTTCAGCGATGACGGCGTCGAGTAGAGCGTGGAGAGACTGGCGAGTCGATGGGTCCGAAAGCGCGCCGGCCTCATCGAAGACATCGTCTGCGAGAGCGAGTGCCAGCTCGCCGTCAACTACACGGGCTCCTGTCGAGCCGAGAACCTTGCGAAGCTCCGCTTGGGCCCACACGGCGCCGAACCGCCCGGTTGTCGCGCCCATCACGGCCGCGGGCTTGCCCGCGAGCGCAGTGGTTGCCCGGGGGCGCGAGGCCCAGTCGATCGCGTTCTTCAAGACGCCCGGGATCGACGAGTTGTACTCAGGCGTTGCGAAGAGGAGGCCGTCGGCTTCGGAGATCAGCTCGCGGAGCTGGCGCACAGGCTCGGGCCCGGTGCCGGTGTCAGTGTCGGTGTCGTAGGGCGGGATGCTGGCAAGGCCGTCCCAGATCTGGACGTCGACGCCTGCGGGCGCCTCCTCCGCGGCGATGCGGAGGAGGCGTGTGTTGTGGGAATCGGCGCGCAGGCTGCCGGAGATGGCGAGGAGGCGCATGGCGCTACTCCTTCACCAGCTCGAGCTCGACGAGAAGCTTGACATCGTCGCCGAGGACCTTCTTGCCGTTCGGCAGGTCCATGTTCCAGCCGATGCCGTACTCATGGCGGTCGACGTTGGCCTCGAGCGAGAGCGAGATCCGCTCGCCTCCGAAGGCATCTGTCAGCGGGCCACGCATAGCGCCCGTGGCCTCCACGGGCCTGGCCTTGCCGGCGATGGTCAGCTCGCCGCGAAGAACCACCTTCTCGCCGCCGGCTGAGAGGTCATCCGAGGAGAACTCGATATGGGGATGCCTCGCCACGTCGAAGAACTCCGGCGAGAGGAGGTGCGCCCGGAAGTCGGGCTGCGTGACATCGATGCTCTCTACGGCGACTCGGCCTTCGAGGTGGGCGCCGTCTTCGGCCGTGAGCGTTGCGTCCAGCTCGCGAAAGCTCGTGCGAAACAGCGAGAAGCCGTTGTGCTCGACCTCGAAGGACGCGGTCGAGTGGACGGGGTCGAGCTTCCAGGTTCCTGTGGGGACTTCGATCGTTGTGGCGGTTGCGGACATTTGAGGACTCCTTTGCGGTAGCAATTGTTGCTGGTGCAAGGACTATACCAGAGATCGTTGCGCTGTCAACGGAGTGTGGTTAGTATCTGAGATCCATGGCGCCCGTAACGAAGCTCGACGAAGATCAACTCGCCACGTGGCGGGCGTTCCTGCGTGCTCATTCGGCGATGCTGCGGCGGATCAGCGCCGACCTGGACGAGGCGGATCTGCCGCCTCTCCCCTGGTATGACGTGCTGGCGGCACTTCGCGACGCGCCCGAGAAGCGACTGCGCCAGGTAGAGCTGGCTGAGCGGGTGCTCTTGAGCCACAGCGGGATGAGTCGCTTGCTCGACAGGGTTGAGAAGGCAGGGCTGGTCGAGCGGGTGACGTGCCCCGGAGATAGGCGCTCGTTCCACGTCGAGCTGACCGCCAACGGCGAGGAGATGCTTGCCGAGATGTGGCCGGTCTATGCGCGAGGCATCGCGGAGGACTTTCTCCCGGCCCTTGGCTCGAACCCGTGCGAGGTGCGCGAGACGCTCGAAGCCGTCGGGCGCCAGTGCGAAGCGGCAAAGGCCGCCCAAGGCTAGTCCGGCAGGCCGTTTACGAAGTCGACGAACTTCTTGGTGTCGCGAACGGGCGGGCCGTGGCCGAAGAGGACGAGCTTGGGCTCGAGGGCGGCGAGCTTTCGGGCGGAGCGACGATTTTCTGCGGGGTCGGGGGTGAAGTAGTCCTTGGGGGTGCGAAGGCCCGGGATAAGCGTGTAGACGTCGGCCGAGTTGAGGACGTCGCCGAGGACGAGGACGCCGTCGGCCTCCCGCCAGAAGGCGACGTGGCCCGCGGAGTGGCCGGGCGTGTCGATGACCTTGAAGGAGGCGACTTCGTCTCCGCCGCGGAGCGGGCGGTCGACATGATGTGCGGGGCCGGTCATCGTCTTGGCAAATAGCTGAGCCATGAAATGGTCGGGCTGGCGCTCGCCGATGAGGTCGGGATTCTCGGCCGCGGGGATGTCGTTCACGCCAACCCAGAAGGGAACGCCGAAGCGCTCGCAGACGGCGTGGGATGCGCCCTGATGGTCGGGGTGGGCGTGAGTGAGCGCGTGCGCCGAGAGGGTGCGCCCCTCCAGCTCCTTGATGATCTTTCGAGATGCGAAGCGGGTCGAGGCGTCGATGAGGACGTCGTCGAGGAGGAAAACGTTGATGGCGTTCGGCGGAAAGAGGGAGAGCTGCCAGACGCCGTCGGCGAGCTGCTTCATCCGCGCAATCTATCCGGGCCGGCGGTTCGCCGCCTTCCGGCCGGCTTCACGCGGCGACCGGCCAAGCCTCGGGAGTGGAGCTAGCCGGTCTAATCTCGAACCCGGCCTTCGTGCGTCGGCTGAAAGCGGTCAGGCGAGCTGCGGCGTCGTGATTCGGACCTCCGGATTCCAGCCCTTCGCGGACGCACCGTAGATGACGTCTGGAGCGAGATCGGCACCGTTGGGCCACACGATCGTGTCGCCCGTCTCGTCCACGGTGACCTCCTCGAACAGCTCGCGGTCCCGGAGCGGGCCGAACACCGGACCATCCAGGATGGGCTCGATGTCCACGTCGCGCACCTCGCCGTCGGCAAACACGACGCGCACCACATAGGGCTTGAGAGGGATCGCGGCCTTGACGTCCGGTGCCATCAAGGAAGTGGCTCCACGGGCTCGAGCGGTTGCCGCTGCTCGCAGCGGCGCCAGTTCGTTTCCAGTTCCTCCCGGCGCAGCTCTGCCCACTCGCGGACGAGCCGGGCGGCGCGGGCCGGGAGCTCGCCGTCTATCTGCTCCCCCGTCTCGATCTCGAAGCGCGCTTTGGGCTCGCCATATCGAACGTGGAAGTGAGGAGGCGGATGGTCGCCGAAGTACATCCTGATCAGGATGCCATAGAACGAGCTGATCGTCGGCACGGGCCGATGGTTGCAACTGCCGCGGTCGGCAGCGGCGGCTGTCTTGATACCGTGCGTTGGGGGGTAGGGCAATGAACGCCGACCACGTCCTCGCCTTCCGGCTGGCCCGCTCCCGGTTGGCCGGCGAGCCGGCGAGTGGGCTCGCCGAGGCTGCGGCATGCCCTGTGTCCGACTTCGCTCGCGGCGCGGCGCTGATGGCGCTGGGAGCACGGGTCCAGGGCATGTCCGGGGAGGCTTACCGTGACGCGGTTGACGCGGGGAAGGTCGTCGTTGCTCACGTCGTTCGCGGAGCGATCCATGCGCTCGCGCCCGCCGATTTCGCGCTCTACGGACGCGCCTTGCTTGCCCGCGACGATGACGAGCTCGGGGCGCAGCTCGGTCAGCGCGTCTGGCGAATTGTTTCTCGGCGGTAGTTCGGGGAGATACTTGTCGATGCTGGCCTGGGCACCGTGCGAACGCTTTGAAATGCCCAGGGCCGAGTTCGTATTTCGGCGGCGCAACTCGTGCCGAAGAATTCTCAACCCTCAGCCTCTTCGAGCCCGCCTTCACGAACGGCGCGGGCTAGGACGTGTGCGACCTGGGCGGCGCGAAGGTCTCTGGCTGCGAGTTTGGTCTCCGCGGCGAGCGATCGCCTGGGAACGCCAAGTTGGCAGCGCTTCCGCTTCGCGCGAGATCCGGAAGGCAAAGGGCGCCGGAGCGGAGCTTCAGGCGCTATCCGCGAACTCTCCGAGCGGGCTCGGATGGCTGGGTTCGTACAGGCCGATTTCGCCCGCACCTGGGATCTTGAACTGCGCGATCCGGCCCCAGCCCTCGTCCTCGATCGGCGATACGAACTCGACGCCCTTGCCCTTGAGCTCCTCGACGGTCTGCTCGATCTTGTGGCACATGAAGAACAGGACGTGATGCCCAGGTCCGCGGCCCCAGCCCGACCCGGGGTGGACGGCGATCTCGCCTGGCGGTAGGGCGAGGATCAGCCAGCCATCGCCCGCATCGACTCCCTCTAACCCAAGGACGTCGCGAAGGAACGTCCGGGCTCTCTCGGCGTCCTCGGCGAAGATGATGGTGTGCGCCCCGGCGATCATGCCGTGGATGGTAACGCTGGCGGTGATGATCCCCTCGGGATCAGGGACGATCGCGCCGTCGTAGAAGAAAGACGTTGTACTTGATCGTCTCGGCCACTTCTGGGTCGGCGGCGTGGACCAGATCGCGCACCTCGCGGCAGATCACCAAGCATTGATGGAGCTAGTCGGACTCGAACCGACGGCCTCCGCCGTGCCACGGCGGCGCTCTTCCAACTGAGCTATAGCCCCGTGAAGCTCGTAATCGGCTGCCCAGTTTATCGTCTGTCTGGTTGTTCTTTGGCGGTGCCGCTCCGCGACGTTGCCGTTGTGGTTGGAATCTCCGATTGCCACCAACACATGTTCGTAAACCGAGATGAGAAAAGGCGCGCGGAAGCGTGCCTATTGCACGGCGAAGTGTGAC
>Ga0208612_1001086_pt1 | contig 11396 bp, 8 predicted proteins | sample AntDryMetagUQ889_FD_188089 | JGI IMG/M metagenome (GOLD analysis project Ga0208612, IMG submission 188089) | Polar desert microbial communities from Antarctic Dry Valleys - UQ889 (SPAdes) | ecosystem: Environmental > Terrestrial > Soil > Desert | place: Antarctic Dry Valleys | collected 2008-12-31 | reverse complement strand
ACGCGCCACTCCGCGGCCATGCGCCACAGCTCCGCCGGCGCCCGGGGACCGGGCAGGTCGCACACCGCCGCCACCTCGCCGGTGGTCATCCGCCCGAAGCGCCGGAGCGCCTCCGCCACGGTCGGAGCCCGGCCCGCGTCGGCCTCCGTCGCCCCGCAGACCAGCGCCGCCGCGTGGTACTCCTCGTAGGGGCGGTGCCCGGCCACGATCCGGCGCTCTCCTGCGCCCTCGAAGAGCGCCGTCGGAAAGGTCACCCGCTCCCGACCGCCACCGGCGTCGACCACCGCGCCGTCGCGCTCGCCGGCCGGCACCTCGGCCACCAGCGCACGAGCCCTCTCGACGTCCTCCCCGAAGGCCTCGACGATCGCGCTCGACCCGAGCGCCGAACGAAAGGCACCGGCGTCGATGCCGGCTCGGGCCGCCTCCTCGGTCAGCGCGTCGACCGTGTCGAGCTTGCGACGGCGGCACATCAGCCCCTCGCGCAGAGCGCGCAGGTACCTCGCCCCGCCGTCGGTGGAGAGCTCGGCGGCGGCCTTCGCGGCCATGGCCGCCGGGTAGGTGGAGCGGATCGGGTTCTCGGTCCAGAGGCGCGGGTCGATCGGCGCACCCGTCTGGTCGGCGACGTCGAGCCAATGGTCGAAGAGCGCCCGCCACGGTCCGTCGCGCCCGGGATCGCCGTAGTCGCGGGCCAGTCCACCCATCACGTAGGTGATCCGCACCTGGGCGTCGAACTCCACGAGCAGACGCCTCAGGGTGGGCTCGGACGCCCACGACCAGGAGCAGCCCGGATCGGTGACGTACTCAAGCCCCACGCTCACAGCCCGCCAAAATAGGCGCCGCGTGATCGGAACCTTCATCGCCGGGCGCTTCCGGCTCGAGGAGCGGATCGGCTCCGGGGGCATGGCCACCGTATACCGCGCGTTCGACGAGACCCTCGAGCGGTGGGTGGCCATCAAGGTCCTCCACGCCGAGGTGGCGGGCGAGGAGGACCAGATCGAGCGCTTCCGGCGCGAGGCGAGGGCCGTGGCGCGACTCTCGCACCCGAACGTCGTCGCGGTGATCGACGCCGGCGAGGACGACGCTCGTCCCTACATCGTGTTCCAGTACGTCGAGGGCGAGACGCTGAAGGACCGTATCCGCCGGCTCGGGCAGCTGCCGGTGGGCGAGGCGGTGGCCTACGCCATCGAGATCGGCCGGGCCCTGGCCGCCGCACACGGGGAGCGGCTCGTGCACCGCGACGTGAAGCCCCAGAACGTCCTCATCGACCTCGACGGCAGCGCGAAGGTGACCGACTTCGGGATCGCGCGCTCGCTGGAGATGGAGGGCCTCACCCAGCCGGGCCGGGTGCTCGGCACCACCGACTACGTCTCTCCCGAGCAGGCCCTAGGCCACAAGGTCACCCCGCAGTCCGACCTCTACTCGCTCGGAATCTGCCTCTTCGAGATGCTGACCGGGGGCGTCCCCTACCGCGCCGACACCCCCGTCGCGGTGGCCATGAAGCACGTGCGCGAGGGGATGCCCGACGTGCGCGGCCGGCGCCCCGAGATCTCCGCGTCGCTGGCCGCGGTCATCGAGCACGCCACCGCCAAGGAGACCAGGAACCGGTACGCGACCGCCGAGGAGATGGTGGCCCACCTCGAGGAGACCCTGGCCATCGAGGCCGCCCGCTCCGGGGAGGCACCCGGTGAGGCCACGACCGTGCTGCGTCAGCTCTCGAGCGACACCGCGGACTTCGTTCCGCTGCGGGTGCGCAATCACGCCCGCTACGTGGCGGTCGCCCTCCTCGGACTGGCGGCGGTGGCTCTGGTCCTCGCGTTCGTCGCCGGGCGCACCGAGCAGGGCACTCCAGGAGGGGCCGCTCCTCAGGGGCGCGGGAACCTCACGCCGGTGCGCTTCGCCGCGAGCGCGGCCACCGACTACGACCCCGCCGGTGACGGGCGCGAGAGCCCGACCGACGCCCGCAACGCCATCGACGGCGAGCGCTCGACCCTCTGGGACACCGAGCGCTACGACGGCGAGCTGACGCGACTGAAGCCCGGCGTCGGGCTCTACGTCGACACGGGCGCGCCGGTGGCCGCCCGGCAGCTCGACGTGATCACCTCGATGCCCGGGTGGGAGGCCGAGATCTTCGCCGCCGAGACCGTGCCGAAGGGCATCGAGGGCTGGACGCGCGTCTCCGGTCGCAGGCCGTTCGAGGGTCAGACCGACGTCCGGCTCGACACCGGCGGGCGAAGGTTCCGCTACTACCTGGTGTGGATACTGTCGCTGCCCCCCGGGCGCAGGGCATCGATCGACGAGATGACGCTGCTGCGCTAGAAGCGGTAGCGGCGCTCCGCCTCGTGGCGCTCCACCGCGAGCGTGACGAGGCGGTCGACCAGCTCCGGGTAGGCCACGCCCGACGCCCCGAAGAGCTTTGCGAACACGCTGGTCTCGGTGAAGCCGGGCATGGTGTTCAGCTCGTTCAGGAGCACGTGGCCGTCGGCCTCCACGAAGAAGTCGACCCGCGCGAGGCCGGCGCAGCCCACCGCGCGGAAGGCCTCGAGCGCGAGAGCGCGGACGCGCTCGCGCACGTGGGCCTCGGGCGGAGCGGGCACCCGCAGCTCCATGCCGCCCGGCGTGTACTTCGCCTCGTAGTCGTACCAGTCGGCGTCGATGACGATCTCGCCCGGCTCGGACGCGACGGGATCGCCGTTGCCCATCACCGAGCACTCCACCTCGCGGCTGAGGGCCATCGCCTCGACGATGGCGAGCGGGTCGTGCGCGAACGCCGCCGACAGCGCGGCCGGAAGCTCTCCGGCCTCGGACACCTTCGATATGCCCACCGACGATCCGAGGCGGGCCGGCTTCACGAACACCGGCAGCCCGAGCTGCGCCAGCGGCTCCAGCGGATCCCCCTCGCGCACCGCGGCGTACTCGACCTGGGGCAGGCCGGCCCGGGCCATCAAGTCCTTGAACAGGACCTTGTCCATGCACACCGCCGAGGCCGGCACCCCGGCGCCCACGTAGGGCACGTCGGCCACCTCGAGCAGCCCCTGGACGGTGCCGTCCTCGCCGAAGGGACCGTGCAGGACGGGGAAGACCACGTCGGCGTCAAGCAGGCCGCCCGCGGGGGCCACGGTCACGGCGGCGCCCGCGCTCGTCCACTCTCCGGAACGGGCGACGTCCACCACCACCGTCTCGTGCCCTGCGCGCTCGAGGCCCTCGCGGACCGCGGCCGCGGAGCGAAGGGACACGTCGTGCTCGCTCGAGCGCCCGCCCGCGAGGACGGCGACCCTCACAGCTCCTCGGCCACGTAGATCACGACCGTGCGCCCGATCTCAAGGCGTCGCCCCGGCTCGGGGCGCTGGCGGTCGACGAAGCCGGGCTCGGTGACCGTGTCGCTGGTCCCCCGGATCTGCACGGAGAGGCCCGCCTGGGTCAGCGCCGTACGCGCCTCGTCCTCGGAGAGCCCCACCACGTCGGGCACGGTCGCCTGGGACGCGGGGGTGTCGTCTCCCGGGGGATCGTCCGGTGCGTCGTCGGCCGGTCCGTCGGAGACCGTGATCGCGACCTCGGAGCCCTCGTCGACCGTGGTCCCGGCCGCGGGATCCTGCCCGAGCACGCGGTCCTCCGGCTCGTCGGAGGAGATCCGCTCGACGCGCGCCTCGAGCCCGGCGTCCTCGAGCTTCTCCTCGGCCGAGTCGAGCGAGGACCCCTCGAGGCTCGGCACCTCCACCCGCTCGGGCCCGGTGGAGACGATCAGCCGCACGCGGCTACCCCGCTCGAGGTCCTCGCCCTCGCTCGGGACGGTGCGGATGGCGAGCCCCTCGTCGATGGTCGTGGAGCTGCGCTCCTCCTCCTCGACGTTGAAGCCGGCCTCGTTCAGCTTCTGGATGGCGCGGCGCTTCGCGAGGTTGCGCACGGACGGCACCTCGCCCACGCCGGGGCCGCCGGAGACGCGCAACAGCACGGCGGCTCCCCCCTCGATCATCCTCCCGGGTGGGGGCTCCTGACCCACGACGACTCCCTCGGGCGCGCCGGAGGTGACCCGCACGGGCCGCGCCTCGAGTCCCTCGCGCTCGAGCACCGCCGCCGCCTCGGCCACGGGCTTGCCAGTCACGTTCGGTACCTGCACGGTGCCGGCCCGCAGCAGGAGGAGGAGCAGGAGACCGGCCAGGACCAGCCCCAGCGCGGCGACCGTCCAGACGAGCCAGCGGCGGCCACGCGCCTCGTCGTCGGGCAGCGGCTCGGGCGCCAGCCCGGGCGATGGGGCGAGCAGCAGGGCGTCCTCGCCGGAGCGCATCGCATGGCGGGCGTGCTCGAGCGCGACCACGAGCTCGCCGGCGTCCCGGAAGCGCTGCGCCGGGTCCTTGGCCAGCGCGCGCATGACCACCGCCTCGAGGACGGGATGCACGTCGGGGCGGAGCGTGGACAGCGGCGGCGGTGCCTGGTTCAGGTGCTGGACGGCGATCGACACCGCCGAGTCGCCGTGGAAGGGGAGCTGCCCGGCGAGCATCTCGAACAGGATCACGCCGATCGAATAGAGGTCCGAGGTCGCCTCCACGGACTTCCCCTGGGCCTGCTCGGGCGAGAGGTAGTGGGCGGTGCCCATGATCGACCCGGTCTCGGTCATCTCCGAGGCGCCGGCCCGGGCGATCCCGAAGTCGGTGACCTTGAGGTGCCCCTCGTCGTCGACGATCACGTTCTGGGGTTTCAGATCGCGGTGGATCACACCGTGGCGATGGGCGAACCCGGCGGCCTCGACGAGCTGCACGCCGAGGTCGATCGTGCGCTCCTGGCCGAGCGGCGCCTCCGCCACGAGCAGGTCCTTGAGGGTGCGCCCCTCGAGGTACTCCATCGCGATGTAGTAGGTGTCCTCGTGGCTCCCCCGGTCGTAGACCGAGACCACGTTCGGGTGCGAGAGGCCGGCGGCCGAGGACGCCTCGCGGCGGAAGCGCTCCACGAAGTTGCGGTCCTCGGCGAATCGCTCGTGGAGGATCTTCACGGCCACGCGCCGTCCGAGCGTCGTGTCGTCCGCGGAGAACACGTCGGCCATGCCGCCGCTACCGATCTGGCCGATCACGCGGTAGCGACCGTCGACGACCGTGTTCTCGGCGACCTCAGCCACGGCGTCCCGAGAGCAGCGCCTGGAGCACCTTCTTGGCGATCGGAGCGGCCACGGTGCCGCCCTGGCCCGACGTGCGCTCGACGGTCACCGCCACCGCCATCCTCGGGTCGTCCAAGGGGGCGAAGCCGATGAACCACGCCTGGTTGCTCGCCCCCCCGTCCACCTCGGCGGTGCCGGTCTTGCCGGCCACCGGCACGCCCTCGAGCGCGGCCTGGGTGCCCGAGCCCTCCTTGACCACCTGAGCCATCATCGCCTTCAGCTGGTTAGCCGCGTCGCGCGACATCACCTGCGCGGCCTCGGCCGTGCGCACCCGCTCCTCGAGCCGGCCGTCGCGGGCCACGACGCGCTCGCCGAGGCGCGGCTCCATGCGCGAGCCCTCGTTGGCCACGGTGGCCGCGACGGTGGCCATCTGGAGCGGAGTGACCTGCAGGCGCTCCTGCCCGATGGCCACGCGTCCGATGTCCACGGGGTCGTCCTCGTCGAGCAGCCGGCCGCGCGGGCCGTACACGCCGCTCGGGGTGAGCTGGTTCTGCGGGTAGTCCATCGGCGGCTCGACGTTGAAGCCGAAGCGCTCCATGTAGTCGTAGTACTCCTCCTTGCCGAGCCGCTGGGCCACCTGCCCCCAGACCGTGTTCACCGAGTTCGTCAGCGCCTCGGTGAGCGAGATGGGCCCGTAGTCCTGGTTGCCGAAGTTCTGGAGCGGGACGCCACCGATGCGCTTGTTCGAGGCCCCGTCGACCACCGAGCCCGGCGTGAAGCGGCCGGAGTCGAGCGCGGCCGCGGCGGTCACGACCTTCATCGTCGACCCGGGCGGGTAGCGGCCCTGCGTCGCGCGATTGAACAGGGGCGAGTCCTCGTCGGCGTTCAGCTCACGGAACCGATCGGGGATCTCGTTCGGATCGAAGGCGGGCACCGACACCATCACCCGGATGCGCCCGGTCTCGGGCTCGATGGCCACGATCGAGCCACGCTGGCCACCCAGGGCCTGGATGGCGGCGCGTTGACCCTTCGGGTCGAGGGCGGTGAGCAGATCGTCGCCCTCCGCGGTGCGTCCGAGAAGCTCGTCGATGAACGACTCCACACTGTCCGCCGCGCCGGTCAGCTCGTCGTTGCGCGACTGCTCGATGCCCGCCCGCCCGAGCTCCAGGAACGAGTACCCGACCGCGTGCGAGAACAGCGTGCCCTGGGGGTAGCGGCGCTTGTAGCGGCGGCGCTCTCCCCGGCCCGAGCCGTCGCTCTCGGCCAGGACCGTGCCGTCGCGCGCGCGAATCAGCCCACGGGGCACGAGCTGCTGCTCGAGCAGCGGCCGGCGGTTCGCGGAGTTGTCCTCGAGCGACTGGGCGGTGAACACCGTCCAGTTCGAGGTGAAGGCCACGAGCAGAGCGAAGAGCACCACCACGAGACCGAACAGGTGCTTGACCTGGCGGTTCACACGAGACCTCCCGGCGTGGCCAGGCGGTCGCGCCGGGCGTGATCGGAGACGATGAGCAGGAGTGCGAGCAGCACGAAGTTGGCGAGGATCGAGGACCCGCCGTAGGAGACGAACGGAAGCGTGACCCCGGTCAGGGGGATGACCCGGGTGACGCCGCCCACGATCACGAACACCTGGATCGCGAACACCGCGGTGAGTCCGGCGGCCAGGAGCTTCGAGAAGCCCTCCCCCGCCAGCATCGCCGCCTTCATCCCCCGGGCGACGAACAGCAGGTAGGCCACCAGCAGGCCGGTGGCCCCGAACAGCCCGAGCTCGTTGACGATCAGCGCGTAGACCAGGTCGGTGTGGGCCGCGGGCAGGATGATCTGGCCGGTCGGCAGCTCGAACAGCGCGCGCCCGAAGCCCTGCCCGAACAGCCCGCCGTCGGCCTGGGCGAACAGGGACTGGGCGATCTGGTAGCCCTCGTCCTCCACCACCTTCCGGTCGAACGGGTCGAGCCATATCGTGAAGCGCTCCTGCACGTGGGTCACCGTCCGGGCGAAGAACAGCGCGCCGCCGAAGAACATGGCCCCGCCGGCGGCCACGAACGACAGCCTCGCGGTGGCCACGTAGAGCAGGGCCAGGAAGCCGCCGAAGAACATGAGCGAGGAGCCGAGGTCGCGGATGAACACGAGCAGGACCATCGCGGCGCCCCAGATGACGATCAGCGGGCCGAAGCGCCGCAGCGAGAGGCGCGGGAAGCGCCCCTGGACCAGCACGTCGCGCGTGTCACCGAGATAGGAGGCGAGGAAGACGACCACGGCGAGCTTGGCGAACTCCGCGGGCTGGAACTGGATCGGCCCGAGCTTGATCGCCAGGTAGGCGCCGTTCGCCTGGGCGCCGATCCCGGGCACGCGTGGGAGCAGCAGCAGGACGATCCCCGCTGCGGCGATCGTGTAGCGGTAGCGCTCGAGCACGCGGAGGTCACGCAGGAAGAGGATCGTGGCGCAGAACAGCGCGAGTCCGATCACGAACCAGGTGGCCTGCTCGCGGGCGAAGTCCTCCGCGATCCGGTACTGCACCACGAGGCCGAACGCGGCGAGCAGAGCGGCCAGCGGGAACAGGTACGGGTCGGCGTCGGGCAGGCGGGCGCGGATGAACAGGTGCCCGAACAGGCAGCAGCCCAGGAAGAACGCGCCGTAGGTGAGCGTGACCGGGTTCTCGAGGTCCGCGGAGCTCGACCGGGTGAGCAGCACCGACGTGAACCCGGCGGTGACGAGCAGGGAGACCGGGATCAGCCCGAACAGCTCCCGCCAGCGCGCGGACATCAGCGCCGGCCCGGCCGCGGACGCGCCGTGAGCGCGTGGCGACGCTCGATCTCGCGCACGAGGTCGGCCGCGTCGGTGCGCGAGCGCAGCTCGTGGTCGAGGATGCGCTCGCGCTGGAGCCGCGGCACCGCCGCGGCCGGCACCGGGCTCTCGTAATCCAACGCGTAGAGCCGCATGTCGAAGGGGGCGTCGTAGGGCAGGCCGCGGTAGAGCGTGATCATCCCCCGCTCGCTCGTGCCCAGGAAGTAGACCCGGCTCGCCCCGGCGTAGGCGGCCACTCCGAGCCCGGCCAGCACGGCCAGGAGGACGACCGTGCGGAGCAGCATGCGCCACGGCGAGCGGCGGACCCGGCGGCGGGTGCGCGGGATGCTCCGAGCCCCCGCCGCCGCGGCCGGCCGCTCCGCGGTGGTGGTCCCCGAGGCGCCGGCGGCCCGGCGCTCGCGCTCCGCGGTCTCGGCGTCGAGGAGGAAGGTCTCGTTCTGGCGCCCGGCGCCAGCACGGGGGCCCGCGGCGGCGCCGGAGCCGGAGCTCGAGGCGGCCCCCACGCCGGCGGCCACCGCCGCGGCGTCGATCTCACCGGTATCGGCCTCCGCGCCGGCGCCGCCCTGCTCGCCGAGCCGGAACATGACCACCGTGATGTTGTCACGGCCCCCGTTGGCGTTGGCTATGCCCACCAGCTCCTGCGCGGCCTCGGTGAGCGAGGCCCCGGCCCTGAGCACCTGGCCCATGCGATCCTCGGTGACCATCCCGGTCAGGCCGTCGGAGCAGAGCAGGTAGACGTCGCCGTCGGCGGCGGGGAAGGTCAAGGTCTCGACCTCGACGTCCGGCTCGGGCCCGAGCGCACGGGTGATGATCGAGCGCTGCGGGTGATGCTCGGCGGCCTCGCGGGTCAGCTCCCCGCGGCGGACGTACTCCTCGACCAGCGAGTGGTCGGTGGTCAGCCGCTCGAGGTCGCCGTCGCGCAGGCGGTAGGCGCGCGAGTCGCCCACGTGTCCGATCGCCACGTCGTGGTCGCCGACGATCACCGCGGTGAGGGTCGTGCCCATGCCGGCTCGGGACTCGTCCTCGCGGGCCATGTCGTAGATGCGGCGGTTGGCCTCCTTGGCGATGCGCACCAACTCGCGCTCGGGACCCTCGGAGGGGTCGAGCCCCTCCTGGAAGGCCTCGACCGCGATCTGCGAGGCCACCTCCCCCGCGCGTGCCCCGCCCATGCCGTCAGCGACCGCGAACACGGGCGAGGACTCGTAGTACGAGTCCTCGTTGGTCTTCCTCTGTCGGCCGACGTCCGTGACGCCGGCCTCCTCGACGATGGCCAGTCCCACGTGGGCTACTCCTGGTAGCGGTACTCCGTCTCCCCTATGCGCACGGTATCGGCCACCGACAGCCGCTCCGGGCGCCGGAGCGGACGGCCGTTCAGGTAGGTGCCGTTGGTTGACCCTGCGTCCTCGACGTAGACGTGACCGCCGCGGAGGTACACGTGCGCGTGGGTGGAGGAGGCGAAGGAGTCCTGCACGGTGATGTCCGCGGTGGTCGCACGCCCGAGCATCAGGCTCTCACCGACCTCGAACGTGGTGCCGGGATCGTGGCCCATGGCCGCCACCACCTCGAGCCTGGGCAGGCCGCTCGGGCCACGCTCCTCCCGCTCGGTGCGACCGCGCCGGCGCCCGGGGCGACGCTCGCCGCCGGCGTCGGCGTATGCCTCCTCGGCCACGCCCGCCACGTCCCGGGACGCGCTGCGGGCGACGAGGATGAGGAACAGGTAGAGGACGGCCAGGAAGCCGAACTTGAGCAGAAGCGCGAGCGGATCTTCATCCACGAGAGCGCTTCTACTCGTTCTCGAAGGAGAGCTTGGCCAGCCCGAGCGTGATCTCGTCGCCCTCCGACAGCGACGCCTCCTCCACGCGCCGTCCGTTCAGCTTCACCCCGTTGGTCGACCCGAGGTCGGCCACCACCCAACCCTCGCCCGCGCGACGTACCTCGGCGTGGCGGCGCGAGACGTTGGGGTCGTCGATCACGACGTCGCATTCGCGCGAGCGACCGAGGACGAGGGTCTCGCCGGAGAGGACCGTGCGCTTGCCGTCGCCCACGAGCAGCGCACGGGCGGAGTCGCCCGCGCCCACCGAGAGCGGACGGGCCTCGCGGTCCGGCGAGTAGACCATCGTGTGCCCCACGTCGCCCTGCTCGGGCTGGCCGCCCTCCTCCTCGGGCGGCCGCACCATCTGGGCCTGGATGCCGAACTCCCCGAGACGCAGCCGATCGTCGGTCTCGAAGTCGATCCCCGGACGGGTGACGAGCGCGAGGCCCTCCTTGCGGGCATGCTCGAGCAGGTAGTCGGACAGCTCCTTCTTCAGCGCGTCCTCGTAGTTCTCGAACTGCTGGCGATCCTGCTCCGAGAGGTAGACCGTGAAACGATTCGGCACGTACACCCGCGAGATCGAGATCGCACGGTGCCCCTCCATCTCCTTGGCCAGCTTGCGCGCCAGCTCGACCGGCTGCACGTTCGACTTGAACACGCGTCCGAACGTGCCCTCGACGAGGCCCTCGATCTTCGATTCGATGGAGCGCATAAGGCTCATTCCGAAGCCATCCTACGCAAGACCGGGGCGGCCACCACCGCCGTGAGAGCGCCCAGAAGGGCCCCTCCCAGGGCCCCGCGTGGGTCGGTCGCGAGGCCCCACTCCGCGAGGTACTCGCCCATCGCCCGGTGCGCGAGCACGAGTCCCGCGGCCCACACCGCGCCGAGCAGGAGGTCCTGTCCCAACGAGCGCCCGCGCACGGCCAGGGGCAGCACGACGGCGAAGGCGACCCACGCCAGGGCGGGAAGAAGCGCCGGAGTCGTGAGAAGCGGCACGAGGCCATCGCGTACGGCGGCGCTCGCCGAGGCCGCGATGCGCGCGGGCGAGCCCGTGCCCTCGGGGGCGCCGAACACGAGCCGCTCGCCGCTCGCCACCTCGGCGAGCGCCACCCAGAGGAAAGCGCCCGCAGCGAGGCCCGCGCGCCGCAGGGTGCCCCGCGCGAGGCCGGCGAGCGCGCAGGAGGCGGGGCCGAGCGCAATCCATCCGAGAGCCACGGCCACGGCGGGGGCCGACCAGAGCGCCCCGGCGCGGGGAAGCAGCACGGGGACGCAGGACGCGGCGGCGGCGGCCATCACCGCGGCCCCCTGACGGTCGAGGTCGCCGAGCCCGAGCCACGCCACGATGCACCCGGCGGCAACGAGCCACCCGATGCGCGGGAGGAGCGCCACCGCAACGCCGACCGCGGCGGCGGCGGCCGGCTCGACCGGGGGACGCCCCGGTAAGAGGAGCTCGAGCGCGAGCACGGCGAGCGTCGCGGCCCCTGCTCCGGCGGCCAGGCGTGCCGCGAGGCGGCCGAGGCCGCGGGAGCGGGAGAGGCCCTCGGCGTAGGGGTCGTCGGCGCCCCTGCCCTCGAGGGGCGGCCGGCGCGCGGCCCGGTGATCGCGCGACGGGTCGGATGCCCCCGCCGCTCCTAGGCGCTCGACCCAGCCGCGCCGCGGACGGCGGGCGAGCCCGAAGCGTGCGATCGTGGCGGG
>Ga0208612_1001083_pt1 | contig 11402 bp, 12 predicted proteins | sample AntDryMetagUQ889_FD_188089 | JGI IMG/M metagenome (GOLD analysis project Ga0208612, IMG submission 188089) | Polar desert microbial communities from Antarctic Dry Valleys - UQ889 (SPAdes) | ecosystem: Environmental > Terrestrial > Soil > Desert | place: Antarctic Dry Valleys | collected 2008-12-31 | reverse complement strand
TGCCCGAGCCGCTGCTAGAGAACCGGCCCTGCGGCGGGCGCTACGGGGACATCGTTCAGGCGATCGGCAACACGCCGCTCGTCGAGCTCAAGCGCCTGGCCCCGCACGAGGGCGTGCGCATCTGGGCGAAGCTCGAGTCCCACAACCCCACCGGCTCGGTCAAGGATCGCGTCGCCCGGGCGCTGATCGAGGACGCCGAGGAGAAGGGCCTGATCTCCCCGGGGCAGACGATCCTCGAGCCCACGTCGGGCAACACGGGCATCTCGCTGGCCATGATCTGCCGCCGCAAGGGCTATCCGCTCAAGGTCGTCATGCCCGAGAACGTGACCCCAGAGCGCACGCAGCTCCTGGAGATGTACGGCGCCGAGATCGTCACCAGCGAGGGCTCCAAGGGGTCCAACGGAGCCGTCGAGAAGGCCCTTTCGATGGCCGAGGCCGACGCCTCGTACTACATGCCCTACCAGTACGGAAACCCGGCGAACCCGCTCGCTCACTACAACGGGACCGCCGTCGAGATCCTCGAGGAGCTCGACGAGATCTCCGCCTTCGTGGCCGGCCTGGGCACGGGGGGGACGCTCATGGGCAACGGCCGCAGGTTGCGCGAGGAGCTCGGCGACCGGGTGCGGATCGTGGCCGCCGAGCCGATGCAGGGCGAGCCCGTCCAGGGCCTTCGCTCGCTCGACGACGGGTTCATCCCGCCGATCATCGATCTCGACCTCCTCGACCGCAAGATCTTCGTCACCAACACCGACGCCATCGTCTGGACCCGGCGCCTGCTCGAGGAGGAGGGCATCTTCGCCGGGGTCTCCTCCGGGGCGATCGCCTCCATCGCCGTACGGATCGCGAAGGAGACCGACGAGGGAAACGTCGTCTTCGTGGTCTGCGACGACGGGTGGAAGTACCTCTCGTCGGGCATCTACACCAAGCCGGTCGAGGAGATCGCGGATCTCGAATCCACCGTGTGGTGGTGACCGCGGCGCGGCCGTGATCCGGCGCGCCCGGGCGCCCGCATAGCGTGGCGATGCTCCAAGATCCCGTTTCCCGTCGGCGGCTGCTCGGGCTGGCCGGTCTCGGGCTGGCGGGCTCCTCGGCCGCGGTGCTCGCCGCCTGCGGCGGCGGCGACAAGGGCGGGGGAGGGGGCGGAGGGCTTGGCAAGACGACCGAGCTCGAGCCTGAGGGCACTGCCGCCTCCCGCGACGTGGTCGTTCTCAACAGCGCGCTGGACCTCGAGAACATGGCCGTGGCCGCCTACCGTGCCGCGCTGCCTCTGCTCACCGGGGCTGCCCTGAATGCGGGCAAGACGTTCCTCGAGCACGAGCGCGAGCACGCCGATGCGCTCACCGAGGCGATCCGGCAGCTCGGCGGCGCCCCCAACAAGCCCAGCCGCGGCTACGACTTCCCTCGCCTGGCTGGGCAGCGGGCGGCGCTGACCTTCGCGGCCGACGTGGAGAGCACCGCGATCGCGGCCTACATCGACGCGCTGCCGCGCCTCACGAGCCCCGACCTGCGGGGCACCGCCGCGGCGATCGTCACAGACGAGGCGGAGCACCTGGCCGTCCTCTCCGGCGCCCTGGGCCGGCCGCAGGCCCCGCGCGCGTTCGTGACGGGGAAAGCTTGAGCGACCGACTGTCGATCCGCGACGGCGACGTCGACACCGCGGTCGTGGCCCGCTACGAGCGCACGCGCCGAGAGGCGCTGCGCGCCGGGCTCGGCACCGGTGCCGGGGTGCTCGCGGCGGCCACGATCCCCGGGCTGCTGGGTGTCCGCAGCGCCTTTGCCCAAGCGGACGGCGACGCCGAGGTCCTTCTGGCGGCGATTCGCCTCGAGCAGACCGCGGTCGTCGCTTACGGCGCGGCGGCGTCGAGCGGCCTGCTCGACCCGGCGTTCCTGGCCACGACGAAGCTCCTGCGCGGGCAGGAGCGCGAGCACGCAGATGCCCTGGTCGCCGCGCTGCGTCAGCTCGGCGGGACTCCGCCGCCCGCGCCGCGGGCACGGGATATTCCCGGTCTGCGAGGCTTGGGCGACCAGCGCGAGATAGCCTCCTTCGCGCTCGAGCTCGAGACGATGGCCGTTGCCGCCTATTACGAAGCACACCAGAAGCTCCGGGCCGCCCCGCTGCTGCGCACGGGCGCCCAGATCATGGCCAACGAGGGCCAGCACCTCGTGCTCCTCCGCGAGGCGTTGAACCGTCCCCCGGTTCCCAACGCATTCGAGACTGGAAAGCAATGAGCGCTCGACCTTGGAAGAGAAGCGTGGTTGCCGCGCTGGCCGCCGCCGCGGTGCTCGCGGCAGGCTGCGGGGGCGACGACGACGAACCCGGTGGAGCCGCCGGCTCGGGCGGGCAGGCGCCGACCAGCGCGGAGGTCAAGATCGCCTCGTTCAAGTACGCGCCCCCGACGGTGACGGTCAAGCGCGGCGGGGCGGTGACCTGGACCAACGAGGACCGCGCCGCGCACACGGCGTCGGTCAAGGGCGGCGCCGGCTTTGACACCGACACGCTCAAGACCGGCATGAGCAAGCGCCTCGTCTTCGACAAGGCGGGAATGTTCTCCTACATCTGCGAGTTCCACCCGTTCATGAAGGGCAAGATCGTCGTACAGTAGGCCCATGTTCGGTCAAGTCGGAACACTCGAGATCGTCGTCGTGCTGGTGATCGCCCTCATCGTCCTCGGGCCCAAGCGGCTGCCCGAGATGGCCCGCTCCCTCGGTCGCGGGGTACGTGAGCTCAAGGAGTCCATGAACCTCGATCCCGCAGACGACGACGAGGAGGAGGAGGACGACCCGATCACCGGCGAGCGCCGCTCTACGACGCCCACACCGCCCTAGAAGTACCAGCCCCCTGGCCGCTACCCTCGCGGCGTGCGGATCGCCCGCGAGCTGCTCGACGACATCGTCGCCCACTCCCTCGAGGACGCTCCGAACGAGTGCTGCGGGATGGTCGCCTCGCGCGAGGGCGAGGCGGTCCGGACCTACCGGGCGCGAAACGCGGCCGCCAGCCCGCTGCGCTATGAGGTCGACCCGCGCGACCAGCTCCGCATCCAGGTGGAGATCGAGTCCGAGGGGCTCGACCTCGGCGCGATCTACCACTCCCACACCCGCTCGGAGCCCCATCCGTCGCAGACCGACATCAATCTGGCCCTCACCCCGGACGGCCGCGACGAGCTGTGGCCCGGCACCGTCTACGTCATCGTGGGCGTCGCGGGCAGGGAACCAGACGTGCGCGCCTTCGAGATCGCCGCGGGCGGCCGGGTGACCGAAGTCGCGCTCGACGTGCCGGCGCCGTGAGCGATGTCAGCGAGCCGCTCACCTGCCCGCGCTGCGCCTCGACGCACCCGGTAGAGGAGCGCTTCTGCCGCGAGTGCGGCATGCCGCTCGTCTACTCGGGGAACGGTCGTGTGGACAAGCCCATCACCGAGCGCCAGGAGCGCGCGCGCAAGATCAAGCCTCAGTACGCCGAGGGCGGCCTCGTCCGCGTCGCGGGCGGGCGCAACCAGGTCGAGGCGGAGTTCATCCAGGGCCTCCTACTCGAGGAGGGCGTGCCGAGCACGCTGCGCCGGACGGCCGGCTTCGACGTGCCCGACTTCCTGGCTGCCGGGCCGCGCGACGTGCTCGTGCCCGAGTCGGGCGCCATCGCGGCGCGCGAGGTTCTGCTGGAGACCGATCTCGCAGCCGGTCCGGCGGCGGTGGGCCCGCCGCCGCTGAAGCTCCTCGCCGGCCTGCTCGGCGGGCTGGCGCTCATCGCCGTGATCGCCTGGGTCGTCTCCGAGCTCATCGCCTAGTGAGAACCGGAAGCTCCGCTTCGCCGAGCCGGCGGTGCTCCCCTCCTGCGCGAGCAGGTCTCACCGCCTGAGCGACGCGCGCCAGGCGTCGGCGGTGCGGGCAAGCGGCCTTCCTCCGAAGGCGGCGGCGAGCGCGGCCTTCGGTCCCCGCGGGTGGAGACGTTCGAGGAGGCCGGCGACCGCGTCGGGGCCCTCCTCACGCGCGAGGAGGTCGAGCACGCTTCCTCCGAGCAGGGTCGCGTCGCGAAGGCCGGGTGGGAAGGCGGGCTCCCGGCCTTCGTGGAGGCGGCGCGAGATCGCCGGCCGGGCGTGTGCGGTCTGTCCCGAGAGCCATTGCGCGGCGCCCTCGACCAGCCACGCCCAGCGCGCGAAGCGGATCGTGGCGCCCGCCGTGAACGGAGGCGGCAGGCGGGGGTTCTGGGCGCCGAGCACGAGTCGGGCGTAGAGCGCGGCCGGCGTGAGCGCCAGCATCTCGCGCGAGCCAGGCACCGAGGAGGCGCGACGCTCGAGCAGTCGCGGGGTCAGAACGTGGAGCTCGCCTCCCGCGGCCCAGCCGGCCAGGTAGCGGCGGGCGGCCGGCGCGGTCAGGCGCCGCAGGACCGGCAGGACCGGATACGCGAGCGCGAGGAGCAGCTCGCTCTCGTGGACGACCACGGTGACCTCGTCGAGCTCGGCGCCCAGCACCACGGCGACGCGCTCGTGCGCGGCATCGAGCGTCGCGAGGATCCCACGGGCCTCGTCGGCCGCCGCGGACCCGTGGCGGACGACGAAGGGGGGCGAGCGAGTCTCGACCCAGGCCACCTTGGGAGCTTCGGCGCCCTGCGCGGTCGCTCCTGCCCCAGGCCGCGTATACGCGCGAACGGCACCAACGAGGGAGAACGGGAGAAGCGGCCTACGTTAACCATGTCATGGAGGGCAAACGTTGGTCGGACCGTTGTCCCTCGCCATGTCGCCTGGGCAAGTCGGGCGAACCGGGTCGCTACACGGCTACGGGAATGGAGTCGCTGGCGATGCCCGCGATCTCCTCGGCCGCCCGCTCGAACTCCTCGTCGGCGAGGACGGGAGTCCCCTCGAAGGGAAGGTCGCGCTGGAGCTCGAGCCAGGAGCGGCAGCCGCCGTATTCGTCGAGCACGCGGACGGTCACCGGACGGGGGATCCGGTAGGTGCGCAGAAGGAGCACGTGGAGCGGGTGGCGACGCTTCCAAGCAAGGCGCTTCTGGGCGTAGTCGGGCGTCCACACGTAGAAGGGCGACAGCGCATCGACGCAGCGCTGATCGGTGATCGTGAAGTGCGCTGCCACCTGGGCCCAGGCGCGGATGCGGACGCGATCGGGCTGCGGGAGATGCCCGTTGTCGAACCGGAGCGATTCGACGGGCGGCTCACCCTCGGCCCACACGCCTTCCTCGAGGGCGCGCCGCAGCTCGGGAACGTGGGACTCGCGGACGAGGTCGTCGCGCTGGTGGTCGAAGGTCGGGTAGAGGAAGAAGCGCTCGTGGTCGAGCCCGAAGTGCTTGCCGGTCTCCCGTATACCGCCCTTGCGCAGGGTCAGCAGCTGCTCGCCCTCGGCGAGCGCGCGCACGGTGACAGCCCATTCTTTGAACGCGATTGGCATATGGCGAAGCGAGGGGTGTTGCAAAACTGCCCGCGCGCACCACGTCCGTGGTGGGTCCTCAGCGGACCTGAGCATTCTATGCACATACCGGGGAAATCCCAAAATCCCCTGCAGATCCAGGCGTATCTGCGCATCTTCCGGGAATCGCTCCCCGACTTCGCCGCGCCGCCGACGACCGCTTCCGCGGAATCATCGCGACCGTTGTGCGATCCCAAGCGCGCGCGAGAATCCGGCGCCGGGTGCCGATCGACGAAAGACGCTCGCCTCAGCCCGCCGCCCGAATTGGCCAACCACGGGGAAGGCCTCCTGATCGGACGAGGCCAAAGCAGCAACATGGTGATCGACGACCCGACGGTCTCGCGCCGCCACGCCCGCCTTACGGAGCGGGAAGACCGCTGGGAGATCGTCGACCTGAAGTCCACCAACGGCATCGCGGCCAACGGCCGGCGAGTGGATGCCGCCGTGGTGCGCGAGGGCGATGAGATCGTCCTCGGGGCAACGACGATCGTGCTGGCCCCCGCTGAGCAAGAAGTGGCGCAAGGTCGGCAAGCGCGAACTCCGCCTCCGAAGCTGCGTTCCCGTCGCGATGCTCTGCCGCCCTGTCGCCTTGCTGTGCTTCTTCGCGGTCGCGGCGGCTGCCTTGCCTTCGGCTGCGGCGGCGGGAGACATCGTCTTCTCCTCCGACCGCTGCGCCGACGACGCCGATCGCCAGCGGCGCCGGTCGATCACGAACATTCCGGGTCCGGGCGGCTGCGTCTCGGCGCTGTGGCGCATCGACGATCGGGGCGGGGGCCTGACGCGGCTGACCGACGGGCTCGAGGACGGGCGCAACGAGCCGTTCGAGTCGGGGGATTCGAGTCCCTCGTGGTCGCCAGAGGGGCAGGGCATCGCCTTCGCTAGACACACGGCGCGCTCGGACGGCTCTGGGCTCTACGCCTACCAGGCCGGCGCTGAGCGCCCCGTCGCGCTCGCGCCCCCGCCTTTCACCACGGTCTGGGAGGACACCCAGCCGAGCTGGTCGCCGCTGGGCGAGCGGCTGGTGTTCGCCTCGAACCGTGACGCGAAATGAGCCCGACCTCTTCACGGTTCCGGCGAGCGGCGGAGAGCTCAAGGCGATCACCTCGGGCCCGGACCTCGACCGTGATCCGACCTTCTCGCCGGACGGGCTTCGCGTCCTCTTCGCGCGGTTTCCTCCACCCGCCGACTGGACCTCGAGCAATCCGAGGGATCCCACCCTCTACGCGGTCGACACGGACGGTTCGAACCTCACGCCGCGCGGCGGGTCCCGCTGGTCAGCAAGGCGCTGCTGCGCTTCCTCGCCATCGATCGCAGCGGGGTCCGTCGCGTCGAGCTTGCCGTCTCACGCGGGGCCTTGCGCGGACGCTGCCGCTGGCTTGGCGGAACCCGCTTCGGGACCGCGCGGTCGTGCGACCGGCCCACGTGGCGGCGCATTGCGAGCGACCGAGCGTGGCGGGGGCGGCTGTCGCGCCTGCCGTCGGCACCTATCGCCTGCGCTTCCGAACGAGCGACCGCGGCGCCAAGCGAACGGTCCAGCGCGAGCTCGCCGTGCGCCTGCGCCCCTGACGCCCCGGGAACCATCGGGGCGCCGTGGACCGTCCTCAGCGCATCCGTGCAAGGCGAGGTCAGAGCCGCTCGCCGGCCATCCCCTCCAGGACCTCGATCATCGCCGCGAAGTCGCTTTGCCCCAGTCCTCGCCCCGTGGCGGCGCTGAGGATCTCGCGGACGGCTGCGGCGGAGGGAAAGGGCACCCCGGCCGCCTGGCCCTCCTCCAGGCAGAGGCGGACGTCCTTGAGCATGTGCTCGAGCTTGAAGAGCGTCGTGTAGTCGTGCTCGCGCATCGCGCGGGCCTTGAGGCCGAGCATCGCCGAGCCGCCAGAGCCGGCGGCCATGACCTCCTCGAGCGCGTCGAGGTCGACGCCGGTTCGCTTGGCCACGAGCATCGCCTCCCCGACCACAGCGCAGTTGATCGCGGCGACGGCGTTGTTGATGACCTTGAGCATCTCGCCCTGCCCGAGCGCGCCGACGTGGACGACGAGCTCGCCCATCGCCTCGAGCAGCGGCCGGGCCCGCTCGACGTCGCGCTCCTCTCCGCCCGCCATGATGGTCAGGGTCGCGTCCTGCGCTTTCGGGGAGGAGCCGGTCACCGGCGCGTCGACCATCGAGATGCCGTGCTCGGCGAGCCGCTCGCCGATCGCCCGGGTCTCGCGCGGCGCGATGGTGGAGCAGTCCACGCACAGCAGCCCCTCGCGAGCTTCCTCGATGACGCCCTCGGGGCCGAGCAGGACCCGCTCGACCTGCGGCCCGTCGACCACCATGGTCACGATGACCTCTACGGCGGCGGCCACCTCGGCGGGGCTCCCGGCCACCGACCCGCCGTGCTCTTGCGCCCAGTCCTCCGCCTTCTCACGCGTGCGGTTGAAGACGGTGAGCTCGAAGCCCTCGCGGCGCAGGCTCGCGGCCATGCGCGAGCCCATGATGCCCAGCCCGATGAAGCCGACCTGCACGCGTGCAGGCTAGCCCGACGGCCCGAAGGCCCGCGGCCCGGGGCGCCGCGCCTACGGAGAGACGGTCGCCCGGCGCCTACGCCGCGAGGGCGTGGAGCGGCACGAGCTCGCGCTCCTCGGTCTCGGCCAGATGCTGATGGGAGGGGCAGTAGCCGTTGTGGGGCAGCGGCATCCGCTGGCAAGCGGTCCCCTTGCGCGTCGTCGCGCGGCACTGGAGCGGGTTGCCCTCGACGTCGTAGCCCTGGCGCGGCTGGGCGTCGAGCCACTCCTCGGCGCATGCGATGTAGCGCTGCACCACGTCCCACACCCGCCGCTGGGAGGCGATCGGGAAGTAGAAGCGGATGTCGTTGAACAGCGTGCGCGCCGGCCGGGCAAAGTAGTGGCGGTCGTGGGCGAGACGCTCGAGCGCGGTCTCGCAGGACCGCAGGACGGCACTGTGGGGCCGCTGCGCGCCGTCGGTCATCCGGGCGTCGATGATCTCGGGCGCAAGCTCTCGGTAGATCTCCCGACTGAACTGGTACATGGTCCGTGCCCTCCTTCTCGATCCTTCGTTCTTCTATGCCGGTGACGGCGCCCCGGCGGCGCCAGTATGGAGTTGCCCTGTGAACTTCAAAACGATCCGCGTATTAATTCCGCGTTAAGCCGAATGACGGCGGGTCGGGGGGAAGGCGCTCGCCTCGAGTCCAACCGGGGGCGGCCACGCACCAACTCCCTCCCCGATCTCTCTCTGCGCGAGAGACGTCTACCGGGTCACTCCCAACGCTCGAAGTGCGGGGGGTGGTCCGTGTGGACCACCGCATGGTGCCCGTCGAGCGCGGGGTCCGTATGCGGCGCGTCGCGGCGGTGATGCGCGCCGCGGCTCTCCCCGCGCGCCAGTGCACATGCGCCGATCAGCCGTGCGAGCGGGTGCTCGTCGGAGAGCAGTTGCTCGAGTCCCGCGGCGCTGCGCTCCAGTCCGGCGTGCTTCCAGAGGGCGGAACGCGTGCGGGTTCCGGGAACGGGCGAGCGCCCGATCTCGCGCTCCTCCACCGGGGTCGAGGAAGCGGGGGGCGGTTCGTCGAGTGCCGCCCTCGCGGAGCGCCGACCGAACACGAAGCACTCGCTCAGCGAGTTGGAGGCGAGGCGGTTGGCGCCGTGCAGCCCGGTGCAGGCGCACTCGCCGACCGCGTAGAGCCCGGGGAGGGTGGACGCGCCGTCGAGGCTGGTGGCGATGCCTCCCATCACGTAGTGGGCCGCGGGCGCGACGGGGATCGCCTCGCGAGCCGGGTCGAGGCCGGCGTGGCGGAGGGTGTCGAAGACGTTGGGAAAGTGCGTGGGATCGACCGCGCGCATGTCGAGAGCCACGGCGGGTCGCCCGCTCTCGCGCATGCGCTCTCCGATGGCCCGCGCGACCTCGTCGCGCGGCGCGAGCTCGTCGACGAAGCGCTCTCCGTCCTCGCCGAGAAGGCGCGCCCCCTCGCCTCGGATCGCCTCGGTGACCAGGAAGCCGTCGATCGAGCCGTCGACGACCGCGGTGGGGTGGAACTGCACGAGCTCGAGGTCCGCGAGGGCCGCGCCCGCCGCGTGCGCGAGGAGCATGCCGCCGCCGATCGTGCCCGCCGGGTTGGTCGTTCGGGCCCACAGGGCGGCGGCGCCCCCCGTGGCCAGGACGACGGCTCGCGCGTCGATGCGGAGGCCGTCGGGGGTGGCAACCCCCACGCAACAACCGTCCGCCACCAGAAGCCGGGTGACTCGCCGGTCCTCGAGCACTTCGATGCGCTCCTCTCGAGCGACGATAGCCGAGAGGTCCCGCGTGATGCGACGGCCCGTCGCGCTGCCACCGGCGTGGACGATGCGTCGAACGGAGTGCCCGCCCTCCAGGCCGAGGGCGAGGGCGCCGCGGCGGTCGGCGTCGAAGTGGACGCCGAGGCTCTGGAGATCGTGCACGCACGCCGGCGACTCCTCGCACAGGATGCGGGCGGCGGAGCGGCGGACCGCGCCGCGGCCGGCGCCCATGGTGTCCTCGAGGTGGCGGTCGGGCGAGTCCTCCGCCGCGAGCGCGGCGGCGAGGCCTCCCTGGGCCCAGAAGCTCGCCGACTCGGCGAGCGGCGTCGCCGAGACCAGGGCCACCCGTGCACCCTCGCGCGCCGCGCACAGTGCGGTGTAGAGGCCGGCGGCCCCGGCGCCGACGACGGTCAGGTCGGCCTCGGTTCGGTGACCGCTCCCCATCGGGTTACGGTATATGGATCACGGCGCCCCTCTACCTGAGCCATCCCTCGTCGCTCGAGCACGACACGGGCGGTCATCCGGAGAGCGCGGCGCGGATACCGGCCATAGAGCGCGAGCTCTCCGACCGCGGGTGGCTGGGCTACGAGCAGCTGCTCTCCGAGCCGGTGTCGCGGGGAAATCTGACGTCGGTCCACCCCGAGCGCTACGTGAAGGCGATTCAGGAGTTCTGCGAGCGCGGCGGAGGGATGATCGACGCCGACACGTTGGCGAGCTCGGGATCCTGGGACGCCGCGCTGCACGCGGCCGGGGGGGCGAGCGGCCTGGTCGATCGGTTGATGGAAGGCGCCGCGCCGACCGGGATCTCGGTCGCGCGGCCGCCGGGCCACCACGCCGAGGCCACGCGTCCGATGGGGTTCTGCCTGTTCAACAACATCGCGGTGGCCGCCCGCCGCGCACTGGACGAGCACGGGGCGCAGCGAGTGCTCATCGTGGACTGGGACGTCCACCACGGCAACGGCACCGAAGCCATCTTCGAAGACGACGACGCCGTGCTCTTCGCCTCCATCCATCAGCGGCCGCTGTATCCCGGCACCGGGGCGGTGGACGACGTCGGCCGGGGGGACGGCGAGGGCTACACGGTCAACCTCCCGGTCCCGGCGGGCTCGGGGGACGCCGCGTTCTGCTCGCTGGTCGAGCACGTCGTGGTGGCGCTCGCGCGGGCGTTCGAACCGCGGCTCGTCCTGGTGTCCGCCGGATTCGACGCCCATCGCGACGACCCGTTGGCCGGCTGTGAGGTGACCGAGGGCGGCTTCGCGGCGATGGCCCGCTCGCTTCGCGCAGTGGCCGACGACATCGGCGCGCCGGTGGGCGCCGTGCTCGAGGGCGGCTACGAGCTCGGGGCGCTCGCCCGCTCGGTGGCCGCGACGATGGAGGAGCTTGCCGACCCGACTCCCGGTCCCGCCTTCGAGATCGACATCCACCCGCTCGCCGCCGAGGCGGCGACGCGCCTCGAGGCGCTTGCCGAGCGCCTCGAGCGAAGCGGGGCGACCGGCTGGGGAGGGGAGGCCGGCGCGGCGCAGGCGCTCCGGATTCTCGATCCCGCGAGCGAGCCGATCGTCGCGTACGTGGGCAAGCTGATCGTCTCCAAGGGCATCGACCTGCTGCTCGCCGCCTGGCCGCTCGTGGTGGCGCGCGCACCGGCGGCACGCCTCTGCGTCGTGGGCTTCGGTACCTACCGCGGCGGGCTCCTGCGGCTGGCGGCGGGGCTCGCGGCCGGCG
>Ga0208612_1001082_pt1 | contig 11404 bp, 8 predicted proteins | sample AntDryMetagUQ889_FD_188089 | JGI IMG/M metagenome (GOLD analysis project Ga0208612, IMG submission 188089) | Polar desert microbial communities from Antarctic Dry Valleys - UQ889 (SPAdes) | ecosystem: Environmental > Terrestrial > Soil > Desert | place: Antarctic Dry Valleys | collected 2008-12-31 | reverse complement strand
ACTCCCCGACGTGCTCGCCGCCGACGGCCGGGTCGTCGTCGAGACCGCGGCCCGGGACCAGGGCGCCCGGGAGGTCTTCCTGTGGAGTGACACCCGGTTCCTGGACGCCCACCGGATGTATGAGGGACTCGGTTATCAGCGGACCGGCCAGACCCGCGCCCTCAACGATCCCTCACACACGGTCGAGTACGCGTTCGTCAAGGTAATCGTGCCAGGCTGAGGCCCTTACCCCAGCCCAACCGAGTGTCGGTCGCGTGGTCTAGAAAGGCAGAGCGCGACAATCACCTCCCAACCCCATCCGCAGCACATCCCAACCCCATCCGCAGCACATCCCAACCCAGCACAGCCCACCCCCCGACACGATCCGCACCGCACCGAGCACCTTCCTCTCGGTCCGAACGAGGAAAGGAGGCCCAGGCCGCAGATGGGCGACTCGGATCAGTTCGTGCACCTGCACGTGCACACCGAGTACTCCATGCTCGACGGCGCGGCCAGGCTTCCGGAACTCTTCGCGGAGACGAAGCGGATGGGTATGTCGGCGATCGCCATGACCGACCACGGCAACGTCTTCGGCGCCTACGACTTCCATAAACAGGCAACAGCGGCGGGAATCAAGCCCATCATCGGCATGGAGGGCTATTACACGCCGGGCAGTCGCTTCGATCGCCAGCCCTTCGACTTCGGCGAAGCTCTGTTGGAGGAGCCCGGGGACGGAGGGTCCAACCGCGGCAAGTCGGCGTTCTGCCACATGACGATGCTGGCCACCAGCACGGCGGGGATGCACAACCTGTTCCGAATCTCCTCGTTGGCAAGCCTCGAGGGGCACTATCGCAAGCCCCGTTTCGACCGTGACCTCCTGGAGCGCTACGGCAAGGACTTGATCGCGACGACTGGCTGTCCATCTGGTGAAGTCAACATGTGGTTGCGGGCTGGGAAGTACGACAAGGCCTTAGCTGCCGCCGCAGACTTCCGGGACATCTTCGGCAAGGACAATTTCTACGTCGAGTTGATGGAGCACGGCCTCGAGATCGAGCGCGCCACCCGCAAGGACCTGCTCCGGATCGCGGAGGATTTGGCGTTGCCCTTGTTGGCCACCAACGACCTGCACTACACCCACCAGCAGGACTCCGCGTCCCATGATGCCCTGCTGTGCATCCAGACTGGGGCAAAACTTTCCGAGTCCAACCGGTTGCGCTTCAACGGTGACAGTTATTACCTGAAGTCCCCGGCGGAGATGCGGGCGCTGTTCACAGGGCATCCGGATGCCTGCGACAACACGCTGGTGGTGGCCGAGCGGTGCGCCGAGATCGGCTTCGCGGAGGGGGTCGACCTCATGCCGAGGTTCGACGTGCCCGAGGGCGAATCCCAGGAGTCCTGGCTGGTCAAGGAGGTCGAGCGAGGTCTCCACGTGCGCTATCCCAGCGGAGCCACCGACGAAGCCCGCAAGCGGGCCGATTTCGAGCTGGGTGTCATCTGTCAGATGGGCTTTCCCGCCTACTTCCTGGTAGTAGCGGACTTCATCCGTTTCGCCCGCGAGGCCGGGATCCGGGTCGGCCCCGGTCGTGGTTCAGCCGCCGGCTCGATCGTTGCCTACGCACTGCAGATCACCGACCTGTGCCCGCTGGAGCACGGACTGCTCTTCGAGCGCTTCCTCAACCCCGATCGGGTCTCGATGCCCGACATCGACATTGACTTCGACGAGCGCAGACGTGGCGAGGTCATCCGCTACGTCTCGGAGAAGTACGGCGAGGACCGGGTCGCCCAGATCGTCACGTACGGCACGATCAAGGCAAAGGCGGCGATCAAGGACGCCTGTCGGGTGATGGACAAGGCCTTCACCCTCGGCGAGCAGCTGACCAAGCTGATGCCTGCGCCCGTCATGGGCAAGGACATGTCCCTTGCCGGAGTCTTCGACCCGGCGGATCCGCGCTACCGGGAAGCGGCAGATCTGCGTAAGCGCTACGAGGACGATGCCGATGCCAAGGAGGTCGTCGATCAGGCGCGTGGGCTGGAGGGTCTGAAACGGCAGTGGGGGGTGCACGCCGCGGGCGTCCTGATCGGTAGCCAGCCGTTGATCGATCTCATCCCGATCATGCGTCGAGAAGCCGACGGCGCGGTGATCACACAGTTCGATTACCCGACCTGCGAAACCCTCGGCCTGCTCAAGATGGACTTCCTCGGCTTGCGTAACCTGACCATCCTCGATGATGCGGTCAACGCCATCGCGGCTGACGGTGGGCCGGTGTTGGACCTGTCCGCACTGGCGCTGGACGACAAGGCGACCTATGAGTTGCTCAGCCGGGGCGACACGTTGGGCGTGTTCCAGCTGGACGGCGGCCCCATGCGTGCGCTGCTGCGCTCCCTGCGTCCGGATGCCTTCGTCGACATCGCTGCGGTGCTAGCGCTGTACCGGCCGGGCCCGATGGGTGCGAACGCGCACAACGACTACGCCGACCGCAAGAACAAGCGGCAAGAGGTTGTTCCGATCCATCCCGAGCTCGAAGCCTCGCTTGCCGAGATCCTCGGCGAGACCTATGGCCTGATCGTCTTCCAGGAGCAGGTGCTCGCCATCGCCCAGAAGATCTCCGGCTACACGCTTGGTGAGGCCGATCTCCTCCGCCGCGCGATGGGCAAGAAGAAGAAAGCCGAACTCGACGCGCAGCATGACAAGTTCTTCACCGGCGGTCGGACGAAGGGCTACTCCGACGAAGCAATCAAGGCGCTGTGGGAAATCCTCGTGCCCTTCTCGGACTACGCGTTCAACAAGTCACATACCGCCGGGTACGGGTTGATCTCCTACTGGACTGCCTATCTCAAAGCCAACTATCCGGCTGCTTACATGGCTGCCCTGCTCACCTCAATGCGCGATGACAAAGATCGGATGGCGGTCTATCTCGGGGAGTGCCGTCGGATGGGCATCACGGTGCTGCCGCCTGACGTCAACTCCTCGGCTGCCGACTTCGCCCCGGTAGGCGGCGACATCCGCTTCGGGCTCGGCGCGATTCGCAATGTCGGCCGCAACGTTGTCGCCTGCATTGAGCGAGCGCGAACCGAGAAAGGAAACTTCTGCGACTTCTTTGATTTCCTGCGCAAGGTCGATGCCGTGGTGTGCAACAAGAAGGTGTTGGAATCGCTGATCAAGGGTGGCGCCTTCGACTCGCTCGGATACTCCCGGCAGGGCCTACTGACAGTCCACGCCCAATCGGTGGACATGGTTCTGGACGTCAAGCGGGCCGAGGCCGTCGGCCAGTTCGATCTGTTCGCTGACGCCTTGGACGTGGACGGATCGAGCGGGTCGATGATGGATCTGCCGGTGCCCAAGGCGGACTGGGACAAGCGCGAACGCCTTGCCTTCGAGCGGGACATGTTGGGGCTCTATGTCTCCGACCATCCCTTGCTGGGCTTGGAACATGTTTTGTCCGCGCATGCCGAAGTCAAGATCGCCGACATCCAGACCGGTCAGGTCGAGGACGGAGCCTTCGTCACCATCGCCGGCCTGCTGTCTGGCCTGACCCTGCGCACCACGCGGGCTGGCGCTCCCATGGCGTCGGCCAATCTCGAGGACATGGGCGGCGCGATCGATCTCATGATCTTCCCGCAGACGTATGCGAAGGTCAGCCTCGATCTGGCCAACGACGCGATCCTGACTGTCCGCGGTCGAGTCGACCGCCGCGAGGAGTCCCCCAAGATCATCGTGCAGGAGATCGGGGTCCCGGATGTGACCCAGGCGCCGCGCGGTCCCGTGATGGTCTCGATGGCCGCGGCGCGCTGCACGCCGCCGATCGTTGCCCGGTTACGCGAAGTATTGGGTACCCATCCGGGGACAACTGAGGTACGACTCCGCTTGCTCAATGGCGGCCGGGAGACGGTGCTGCGCTTGGATCAAGGGCTGCGGGTGAGCCCAACAGCGTCACTCATGGGTGAGATAAAAGCTCTTTTGGGGCCCGCTTCCGTGGCGCTGATGTAGCGCAGTGTCGGCACTCCAGAGCAGGCCTGTCGATACCGGCCCAAAAAATAAACTGTGCGTGACATTCGGGGGAGGGCCGGTTACCGGTTAGCCTCTAGCCGTGTCCGGCTCTCCAGTACGACCAGGCGGAAAGTCGAAAAGCGCTGAAACGCGCCCGAAAGGGGCTCCGTCGCGGGTTGCGCCATCCAAGCGACCGGTCGGGGCGCGGTTCCCGCACGGCCCAGCCGTCGAGTCGGCAGCAACCCCTGGTAAGCCCAAGAGCAGTGGCCCCACGAGCATCTACGGCGGAAAGCCGGTCGGTGCCAGATTCCACACCCAGGTTCCAGAGATCACTGCCCCCCGACGTGGACGGTGGCGACTACGTAACTGGCGGCTGAGGTCGAGACTTGTCGTACTACTGGTCATTCCGCTGATCCTCGCCGGAGTCCTCGGCGGCCTGCGCATCGCGTCCTCGGTGAACGACATCCAGGGCCTGTCCGCGGTGCAGCGCCAAGTCACCCTCAGTCAGAGCGTGGCGCAGGTCATCGACTCACTGCAGACCGAACGGCATCTTGCTGCCGCCGCTGCGGCCACTCAGGCGGTGGACCAACAAGCCCTGGTGGAGACTCAGATCCAGCAGGTGGATGCCGACGTTGCCGCTCTACGCGACCTCGAGTCCAATCCTGGCGTTCTGGCGGAGGCGCCTGCCGCGGCCTACCGCGACGCCCTGCTCAAGCTCGACAGCCTTGGCGATGCCCGCGCGCGGGCCCTGGCCCCGGGCACGGCGGTGGAGCTGGCCATCGGGCGATACAGCGAGATCATCGCCCCGCTGCTGCGGTTCAACCGGATCGCTCTGGGCGCAACCGTGTTGGACCCCGACGACATCGCCAGCGGCGTCTCCTACCTGGCTGAGGCAAAGGAACAGCTGTCGTTGCAACACGCGGTGCTCCTGGCCGCGAGTCTGGGCAATCTCATGACCTCGGTTCAGGAGACCGAGCTGCGCACCACCGAGGCTGCCTTCGACTCTGCCATCCGGAGCTTCGGCGAAACCGTTCCGTCCGCACAACGACAGATCTATTTCAGCACCTATCGAGGTGCAGACATCTCGAATCGGGAACGACTGCTGCTGATCGGGTTGGGCGAGTGGCCGACCTTCGTGGCCCTCGGCAGCATTGCCGCCGAGTGGGATCAGACCGCGACGGCGGTCGGCGGCATGCTGCTCACGGTCGAGACAGCGCTGAGCGAGGATCTGGCCAGCACGACCTCGGCTGCGAGTGAGACTGCCATCGCAAACGCCATCCGTGATGCGTCGATCATCGCGCTCTTGCTCCTGTTCACCCTGATCCTGCTCGTGCTCGTCGCGCGTTCGGTGCTTAGACCACTACTGGCTCTGCGTACGAGCGCTCTGGACGTGGCGCAGCGCCGCCTGCCGGCACTGGTCGAGCAGCTGCGCCGGCCCGGGGGGTGGAAGGACAACGTCGCCCCAGAACCGGTGGCCGTGCACACCGGTGAAGACATCGGTCAGGTCGCGAGAGCATTCGACGAGGTACACAAAGAGGCGGTGCGACTGGCGACCGAGCAGGCCATGATGCGCAGCACCGTCAATGACATGTTTGCCAACCTGTCTCGTCGTAGCCAGAGCATGGTCGAGCGGCAGCTCAGGATCATCGACACGCTCGAGAGCGGTGAGCGCGATCCAGAGGCCCTGGGTGAACTCTTCCGGCTGGACCACCTGGCGACCCGGATGCGCAGGAACAACGAGAACCTGCTGGTCCTTGCGGGGTCGGAGACGCGCCAGCGCGCTGGCGCCGACCGTCCCGCCCTGGACGTGCTTCGCGGTGCGCTGTCCGAGATCGAGGAGTACCAGCGCATCACCATCGAGGCAGTTCCAGATGCGATGGTGCGGGGGGTTGCCGTCAACGACCTGGTGCACCTCACCGCCGAGCTGCTCGACAACGCGACGAATTTCTCGCCCAAGCAGGCCCAGGTCGTGCTCGCCAGCTCGCTGCAGCCCGACGGGGGACTGCTGATCGAGATCCGTGACTTCGGCGTTGGCATGTCCGCGACCCAGCGCAATGCCATCAACGATCGACTTGCGGTTCCCCCCATGGTCGACGTCTCGGTCTCGAGGCACATGGGTCTGTTCGTGGTGGGGCGCCTGGCGGCCCGTCACGGCATCGCCGTGCGAATGCAGGTCACCGGGCCCGAGGGGGGACTGACTGCCGCGGTTTCGGTACCCAGTGCTCTCGTAACCACGGTCGCGCAGCTATCCACCGCCCCGGTTCCCGTCGTCGATGCCGGCGGCAACGGTGCGAAGCCACCCGTTGCGTCGGGATCGCTCTGGGACGCCACGCCAAGCCCGGCACCAGCATCTGCCGGTACCGGTGCCATGTTCGAGGACAGCCGCAATGGCCCCGTGGTGCCTGCACCGGCCAGCGCGCCGCTGCCGACCCGAGCGGTCGCGCCGACGCCTGTGCCAGTACCCGGTGCAGGCTCCGAGCCGGGATCGCTCTTCGCCGCAGCCGCCGCGTCGGCCTTGGATCCTGAGGGCTTCGGGCTCAGCCGCAGCCAGCCAGGCCTGGACCTGTTCGCCCCGGCGGTTCCGGCGGGACAGCAGACCGATTTCTTCGCCGGCAGTCCACAGGACGAGCCGATGACGACTCCCCCCCTCGAGGCCACGCCGATCTTCCAGGAGATGCGCTCGGCGTGGTTCCGCCAGCAGCCTGACCTTGCAGCGACCATGGGCAGCGATGGCGATGCGGCTGACGCGGCGGTGGAGCCCAGCCCGGAAGTCGTTGACCCGGAGGACTTCGGCTCCGCGGCAGACGAAGGGTGGCAGGCCGCCGAGCAGTTGCTGACGCCAGTCGATGCCGGGACCACGAGGGCAGGGCTGCCGCGACGACGGCCTCGAGCACATCTCGTTCCCGGCGCGTCTCGGCCGGCGGCCGAGGCGGCCAGCTTGATCAGCCGACCGAACAACGTCATGCCGCTTCGTGACGCCGAACGGGTCCGCGGGAACTTGAGCAGCTACCAGCGAGGCACCCGCCGTGGTCGGCATTCGACTCCGATGCAAGACTCGGATCGCTCGATCGGTGACCCGACGCGCAACGGAGTGGGCAGGCACGGCGAGCTACCGACTTCACAGGAGCGCCAATGACGACCGAGTACCAAGAGCCGGCGACACATCCCGGCCAGTTTGGCTGGCTGGTCAGCAATTTCGCCGAACGGGTACCCGGGGTCGCGCACGCCGTAGTCGTGTCCTCTGACGGTCTTCTGCTCACCTCCTCACGGGCGCTGCCGCGGGATCGCGCCGATCAGCTCGCGGCGGTCACGTCGGGCCTGATCAGTCTTACTCAAGGTGCCTCAAGCTGCTTCGATGGCGGCCAGGTCGTACAAACTGCGGTGGAGATGGAGCGGGGGGCGATGCTCTTGATGTCGATCTCAGATGGTTCCTGCCTGGCCGTATTGGCAGCTCCCGATTGCGATCTGGGACTGATCGGGTACGAGATGGCCCTACTCGTCGACCGAGCCGGGCAAGTGCTCACTCCAGCATTACGGTCTCAGCTTCGCGAGATCGCCGGGTAGGAATATGGCCGTGAGCGGTGTCTGATGGACCTGCCCTCCGAGGATGCGGTCCCGATCGTCCGGCCCTACGCGCGGACGCGCGGGCGTACGAGGTCGGAGTACGACCTACCGATCGAGGCGCTCGTCACGACGACGGACGGCGTCGTGGACGGCAACTCGTATGTGAATCCGGAGCACCGGCCCATCGCCGACCTCTGCGTACAAGTGCAGTCGGTGGCTGAGGTGGCGGCAAAGCTGGCGCTCCCGTTGGGTGTTGCGCGGGTCCTGCTGGGCGATATGGCCAGGATCGGTCTGGTTTTCGTACACACGACCGCCGGGGATGAGACCGGTCAGCCCGAGGTCGCCCTGCTGGAGAAGGTGCTCAGTGGACTTCGGCAACTCTGAGGCCGGCGGTCCCGGGCACGCTACCGGACCTGGCTGGCCGCGCTCAGGCGCGGATCCACCCGCGCCGGTGTCGCGACCTCCGGATCCGCGCCCGGCCACACGATCGTCGGCAAAGATCGTCGTGGCCGGCGGATTCGGCGTGGGAAAGACGACCTTTGTCGGCGCGGTCTCGGAGATCACGCCGCTGCGTACCGAGGCGCTGATGACCGAGGCCTCGACAGACATGGACGACTTAGGCTCCACGCCCGACAAGGGCACGACCACGGTTGCCATGGACTTCGGTCGAGTGTCCTTGGGTGACGAGTTGATCCTCTATCTGTTCGGAACGCCGGGCCAGCATCGCTTCTGGTTCATGTGGGATGACCTCATGCGCGGCGCCATCGGCGTGATCGTCCTCGTCGACACCCGCCGGCTCGCGGACTGTTTCGCGGCGGTTGACTTCGTCGAGGATCGGGGACTTTCCTACGTTGTCGCAGTGAACTGCTTCGACGGGGTCGCCAGACACCACGCCGAGGACGTCCGGGAGGCACTCTCCATCGCTGCCCACGTCCCGGTCGTGCTGACCGATGCTCGCCAACGGGAAGCGGTCAAACAGACATTGATCGAACTCGTCGAGCACGTGCTGCGCCAGCGCCGGCAGCAGCAGCCGGTGGGTAGCCATCGTTAGCACGCAGCCAGCGCTCAGCTCTGGTTCCCCCATGCCGCGTGCTCAGCCGAGATCAGTGCCTGATAGGGCGTGGTATCGCGGACTGCGAGTAAAACCGCAGGAGGTGCGTACGGCGCTGCGTCTGGTGCTCGTCCTGGCCGGCGCAGGCGTCCCGGCCGGGCTGGTCTGGCTTGCCGTGGCTCCGCGGCGCGAGTTCCAGGTCGTGGAAGGTGGCTTCCAGGCCCTCGAACCGCAGTCCGAGGCCCTCATCGGGGCCGATGGCTGGCTGATGATCGTCACCGGCCTGTTCGGCGTTCTGGCGGCCCTGCTGGTGTGGCGCTTACCCCGCGAGCGGGGGGTCGGCGTTCTGTTGGGGCTGGCAATCGGGATGGTGGCGCTGTCGATCGTCGCGTGGCAGATGGGGGAAGTGCTGGGCACTGGCGCCTCCGAGGCCGAACAAGCCCACCTCGGCGCGATCGTGTCGCCGCCATTACAACTGCGCGCGATCCCAGCCCTGGTGATGGGGCCATTCCTGGCGACTCTGACCTATCTGGTGATGGTGTCCTTCGTGCGCCGAGACGACCTGTTGCGCAGCGCGCCGAACCTGATTAGTTCAGGCTCGACGGAACCGCCAACTGGATCAGGGGCACAGGTACGGCCCGCAGCCCTGACAGGACTGTCAGCTCCCGACGCAACAGGTGTGACTGAGCGGCCAGCCGCACCGTCGTCAGGTCCTCCACCAACAACGCCTGGCGATCCTCGGCTGTGAGCAGCGCACCGGCAGCCACGAGGTAGGACAATTCACGCGGATTCTGGGGTAGCTCGGGCAACTCGATCTCCGTACCGTGCAGGGCCGCCACCTGCGCGATATAGCGCAGGAACAGCGGGCCCACCACTCCAGCCAGTGCTGCGGCCTCCGGCTCGCTGCCGGTGTCGGTCTCGGGCCCGGGCAGCCGTTCGATGTCAGCGTGCAGGTACGGGTTCGGCGCTCGATGCACCGCCAGGATCCTGAAGCGGTCCGTGCCGACGGTTACCACATCGAATCGGCCGTTACCCCGTCGGCTGATCGTCCGGACGACCGCGATGCATCCCACGCTGTAGAGCGCCGGTTCGGAGACTCCGAATGCCCCGCCGCCCACCTCCCAGCCTTGCCGGATGGCGACTACCCCGAAGCGGCGGGTCTCTTCGTCGGGCAGCGCGAGCAGATCCTCGATCATCAGCCGGTAGCGCTCTTCGAACACGTGCAGCGGCAACACCATGCCGGGAAACAGTGGGCTGCCCAACGGAAACAGCGGGATCACGATCAGGGAGCGTAGTGCCAGCGGTGGACAGCGTTGGGCAGACCCAGTCTCGGCTTACTACGCTGAGACGAGACGACGGTTCGTCCCGAGGAGAGTTTCTGATGTTGGCCCGGCTGGATCTGCGCGGGCGCGCACTGCCGGCTCGACGCGAGTTGGCCGGACTTCTCCCGCGCGCGGATATCGACATCGACGCAGCGTTGGCAATCGTCCGGCCGCTCTGTGAGGACGTCCGGGTCCGGGGCGAGCACGCGGTACGTGAGATCACCGAACGCCTGGACGGTGTCCGGTTGGAGTCGATCGCTGTTCCGCAGGCAGCGCTCGACTCGGCACTTGCCAACTGCACGGCAGACCTGAGGGCTGCGTTGACCGAGGCGATCTCCAGGATCCAGCGCGTACATCTCGAACAACGACGCTCCGACCACACCACACAGGTGGTCCGCGGCGGAACTGTGACCCGACGGTGGGTCGCTGTCGGTCGAGTCGGCCTCTACGTTCCGGGCGGCCTGGCGCCGTTGTTGTCCAGTGTGTTGATGAACGTGGTCCCAGCGCAGATCGCAGGCGTCGAGTCCATCGCCATAGCTTCGCCTCCGCAACGCGATCATGGGGGGCTGCCCGATCCGGGTGTGCTCGCGGCCTGCGCGCTCCTGGGTGTGACCGAGGTGTACGCGGTAGGGGGCGCGCAGGCCATCGCCACGTTCGCCTACGGCGCGGGACCGTGTGAGCCGGTCGATCTGGTGACCGGGCCGGGCAACATCTACACAACTGCTGCCAAGCGGCTGCTGCGCGGACTCATCGGTATCGATTCTGAGGCGGGCCCGACCGAGGTAGCCATCCTGGCCGACGACAGCGCCGACCCCGGACACGTGGCCGCTGATCTGATCAGCCAGGCCGAGCATGATCCGCTGGCCGGCGCGGTCCTCGTGACAACGAGCTCAGAACTTGCCGACGCGGTGGCGGCGCTGCTGCCTGACTACGTCGCGACTACCAAGCACACCCAGCGAATCACCAGCGCCCTGTCTGGTCAGCAGTCCGGCGTCGTCCTGGTCGACGATCTCGACGCGGGCCTGGCGGTCGTCGATGCCTACGCTGCTGAGCATCTCGAGATCCACACCCGACGGGCACGTACTGTCGCGCTAAGGGTGCGCAATGCCGGAGCGATCTTCGTCGGTCCTTGGTCGCCGGTCTCACTCGGTGACTACTGCGCGGGTTCCAACCATGTCCTGCCTACCGGTGGTTGCGCGAGGCATTCCGCGGGGCTTTCCGTCCAGTCCTTCCTGCGGAGCATCCACGTCGTGGACTACGACCGGGCTGCCCTGGCGCAGGCGGCTCCGTTCATCGATGCGCTTGCACATGCTGAGGACCTGCCCGCGCATGCAGCGGCAGTCCACGAGCGCGAGCGGTGAGTGCCGGCCCCCCACTTCGGCCGCAGGGATCCTCGGATCACCGCCGTAACCACCGCCCGAGACCGACGCGCTGCTCGCTGCGCTGCTGATCCATGTACGGCGCGTTGCCGTAGCGAGTAGCTCGTGGGGGACAATCCAC
>Ga0208612_1001081_pt1 | contig 11414 bp, 10 predicted proteins | sample AntDryMetagUQ889_FD_188089 | JGI IMG/M metagenome (GOLD analysis project Ga0208612, IMG submission 188089) | Polar desert microbial communities from Antarctic Dry Valleys - UQ889 (SPAdes) | ecosystem: Environmental > Terrestrial > Soil > Desert | place: Antarctic Dry Valleys | collected 2008-12-31 | reverse complement strand
TCCACCCTCGAGCAGGCGGAGCGCTTCGGGCTTCGCCGGCTTCGCTACCTCGGTGGCGTCGGTCGTGGTGACGGCCTCGGGCCGGCCGGAGTCGCTCTCGGCTGCCGTCGCGTCGGGCGGGTCGCCGGCGCCGGAGTCACCACCGCAGCCCGTCGCGAATCCGGCCAGCGCAAGCGCGGCGGTGCACACCGCCACCGCCTTCCTAGCCCGAGTCCGATTCACCGCCATCTTTAATTCCCATCGTCATCCAGCCCGGTCGCCTGAAGCGGAGAGGGAGGGATTCGAACCCTCGAGAGAGCTAATAGCCCCCTACTCGCTTAGCAGGCGAGTGCCTTCAGCCACTCGGCCACCTCTCCGGGCACTTGGGCGATTCTAGATAGGGACTTCGGGATAGTCTCGGCCGCGGTGGCGCCGCGAACCCAAGCCGAGCTCGAGCGCCTCCAAGCGCGCTACGACGCGATCTTCGAGGGCATCTCGCCGCCGTTCGCGTTCGTCGACCTTGACGCCATGCGCTCGAACGCCGCCGAGCTCGCGAGGCAGGCAGATCCGCTGCCCGTCCGCATCGCGTCAAAGTCGGTGCGCTCGACGGAGGTGCTCGGCCGGATCCTGCGCTTGGACGAGCGCTTCCGCGGAATCCTCTCCTTCACCCTGCCCGAAGCCCTCCACCTCGCCCGCCAAGGTCACGAGGACATCTTCGTGGGTTACCCGACCGCGGATCGGAAGGCGCTTGCCGAGCTGGCGGCGCTTGCTGCCGAGCGACCCGACGCCCACCCCGCGCTGATCGTCGACGAGCCGGCTCACCTCGATCTGATCGAGTCGGCGGCAGGCCGCGGGCAAGCGCCGATCCGCGTTGCGATCGACATCGACCCGAGCTGGTGGCCCGCCCGCGGGCGCCTGGCGCGGATCGGGCCAAAGCGCTCGCCGATCCGCACTCCCGAGCACGCCCGCCGCTTCGCCGCCGAGGTCGTCGAGCGCCCCGGGACGAAGCTCGTCGGCGCGATGGCATACGAGGGCCATATCGCCGGCGTGGGCGACAAGGTACCGGGCAAGCCGCTTCGCTCGGCCGCGATCCGCACCATGCAGTCGCGCTCGGCCCAGGAGCTCCGCGAGCGCCTTCCCGGCGTGATCGCGGCTATTCGCGAGGCGGCGGACTCCGAGCTCGAGTGGGTGAACGCGGGCGGCACGGGCAGCCTCTCGCGCTCGAAGGAGCTCGGCATCGCGACCGAGCTGACCGCGGGCTCGGGCTTTTATGCGCCGGCCCTCTTCGACACCTACAGCTCTTTAGACCTCACGCCCGCGGCCTTCTTTTGCCTCTCAGTGGTCCGCCGGCCCCACCCGGGAGTGGCGACGGCGCTCGGCGGCGGCTACATCGCCTCGGGCGCGCCGGGGCGCGACCGCCTGCCTCAGCCCTACATGCCGGCCGGCCTCACGCTCGACTCCGACGAAGCGGCGGGCGAGGTCCAGACGCCGCTCGTGGGAGCGGCGGCGAAGAAGCTCCGCGTCGGCGATCGCGTCTACATGCGCCACGCCAAGGCAGGTGAGCTCTGCGAGCGCTTCAACTCGCTCTACCTGGTCGAGGGCGACTCGGTGGCTGCCCAGGTCGCGACGTATCGCGGCGACGGCCTCAGTTTCCTGTGAGGCGGAGTCCGCAGGACGAAGCCGAGCCCCGCCGAGGAGGCGGCGTTCTGTGAGAATCGCCCGCTCACGATGAGCGACGAGCTTCTCAACCTGATCACGGTGCCGCTTTTTACCGGCGCGATCGGCTACACGACGAACTGGAGCGGCGTGTGGATGCTCTTCAACCCCGTCCACTTCCGGGGAACGAGCGTTCCCGGGCTGAAGGCGCTCGTGCCGCTCCTGCCGCGAAAGATCCAGCAGATCCCGGGTGTCATGCACGGCGGCCTCGGCTGGCAGGGAATCATCCCCTCGCGCGCGGCCAAGATGGGATCGATCTCGGTCGACAAGGGCATCGCGAAGCTCGGCAGCCCGTCCGAGTTCTACCAGCAGCTCGAGCCCGACAAGATCGCCGAGCACATCTTGGAGACGGCTCGCGGCGACATGCACGACATGGTCGAGCGGATCATGGAGCGAGAACACCCCGAGATGTGGTCTGACCTTCCCCCTCGGGTTCGCGAGCGGGTCCACGCCCGCGTGCAGGAGCAGCTCCCGGAGATCGTTCGCGAGGTCACCGACGCGATCGGGACCCACACCGATCAGATCCTCGACATCAAGCTGATGGTAATCCGCTACTTCGACAAGCACCCGGAGATGGCAAACCGGATCTTTGAGGAGATCGGCCACAAGGAGCTCAAGTTCATCACCAACTTCGGCTTCTTCTTCGGCTTCTTCCTAGGGATTCCAGTCGCGTTCGCCACCAACGCGATCCATTTCTGGTGGCTTCTTCCACTGCTCGGGATCTTCGTCGGCTACATCACGAACCTCGTCGCGATCTACATGATCTTCCAGCCCGTCGAGGAGCGGAGCTTTCTCGGGATCAAGTTCCAAGGCCTCTTCATGAGACGCCAGAACGAGGTGGCCGAGGTCTACGCGAAGATCGTCGCGGACGACATCGTGAACCTCAACAACATCGGCGACGAGCTCCTCCAGGGCCCGCGCTCGGACCGCACCCGCAAGCTGATCGAGACGGCGATGCGCCCGGCGCTCGACCGCGCGATCGGGCCACTGCGCTCGGCGGTGAGGGTCGCGATCGGCGGGCGCGAATACGACGCGATCCGCGAGTCCGTCGCGACCGAGGCCGTCGACTACACGATGACTCCGCTCGGGGATCCCGAGTTCAACAAGCGCCAGTCACTGGCTATCAGAAAGCTGATCACCGCCCGCATGCGAGAGATGGCGCCGAAGGACTTCTCAGAGATGCTCCGCACCGCCATCCGCGAGGACGAGTGGCTGCTGTATCTACACGGAGCCGTGCTGGGCCTCGCCGCGGGCCTCCTCCACCTGGTGCTCTTCCCCCCGCCGAACTAGGCGGCGCACCGGGCTTCCGGGGGGCGAAACGTCCAACGCTGCGCCCTATAGGGGGGCGTGTGGGACGTTTCCATCGCTGAGGTTGCAAGTCGTCAGTACAACCGCGTGTCGCGGCGCCAGCTCAACGAGCTCGGCGTCAGCAACAGAGCGATCGATTATCGCGTCTCTTCCGGGCGATTCGTGATTGTCGGCGAGGGCGTCTTCGCCATTGCGCCGGTCTTGGTCCACGATGACTGGGGGCGCTGGATGGGAGCGACGCTAACGAGTCCCGACTCGTTCCTCCACCGGGAAAGTGCCGCTTGCGCGTGGGGGGCGTTGACGCGGGAGCAAGGTTTGGTGACCGTTGTACGACCCGGTTGCGGCGGACCGCGAAGGATGAGCGGCGTCCTCGTCCGTCGAAGTGCGACGCTCGAGGGGGAGACTACGACGCGTCGCGGAGTCCCGATTACGACTGCGTGCCGGACTCTGCTCGATCTTGCCTCCTGTGTAAGCGACCGCGCTCTAGCCAAGGCGCTTCGGGAGTTCATCCGGCTGGAGCACACGACCATCTACACACTCGGAGACTGGCTCGGCCCAAGAAGACACAGGCGAGGGGCGGCCCGCCTCGCGAGAGCAATGGCCCGATACCGGGGGCTCCCGATCGAGCACGCCCGTAGCGGCGCCGAGGTCAGAGCACTTGAGATCCTGCGAGACGCCGGCATCGATCTACCGCGTCTCAACGTGGAAATTACGGGTGAGGAAGCGGATCTCAGTTGGCCGAAAACCAAGCTCATCATCGAAGTGGATGGCGGACCGTTTCATGAGGACGTAGGCGAGGACGCCAGAAAAGAAGCGGCATGGCGCGGCGCAGGCTGGGAAGTCCGCCGCATTGACTCAGACGATGTCTACGAGCACCCTCGCCGGTTGCTTGCACTCGCCCGATAGGCAAACGTCCAACAATCCACATAGGAGGGGGTAGCGCTGGACGTTTGGGTCGTAGGGCCGAGCTAGGTGGCGGGTCCGAGCACTCGGTCCGAGTAGGCGTTGGTGAAGACGCCCTCAGGGTCGAGGCGCGCGCGTGCCGCTTGAAACGCATCCCAGCGCGGGTAGGCAGGTGCGAGGTCCGCGGCGGTGCGGAAGTGGCGCTTGCCCCAGTGCGGACGACCGCCGAGGGAGCGCGCGTGCGCCTCTACTCGTCGGAAGTACGGCTCCCAGGCAAGCTTTCGGTCCTGATGCACCGCGACGTAGCAGGTGTCCTGCTCGTGAGAAGGGCTGAGGAGGGAGTCGTCGCCCGCGACGAATCGCACCTCGATCGGCCAGGCCACGTGTAGCTCTGGACGCGAAGCGATGTCGAGCACGCCCTCGATCAACTCGCGGCCGCGCTCGCGAGGAACGGCGTACTCCATCTCCGTGAACTTGATGTGACGCTCGGAGGCAAAGACCTTGTAGCTCGAATCGACCTTGGTCGCCCGCCCGATCCCCTTGGAGGCTAGCTCCGCCAGCCGTGGCGCGAGCTCCGGCCGAGCTCGAACGGCCGCGCTGAACGCCTTACCGACCCAGTTTTCAAGCATGACCTCCTGCCCGTAGACCACCGCGGGATGCTTCGGCGCGGGGGGCTCCTGCGTCCGCTCGGACTCACGGCAGAGCGCGACATCGGTGCCCGGGAAAACGTAGAACTCGAAGTGGTCGGTGCCCGCGTTCAACTCGTCGAGGCTCCCGAGCACCTCGCGGAGAGGCTTCGGCGAGTCGACGCGATTGATCGTGTAGGCGGGAACGGTTCGCATCGTGACGGAGTAGACGACCCCGAGCGACCCGACCGCCACGCGCGCGGCTCGCAAGAGGTCCGGTTCAGAGTCATCGATCGTGACCAGCGATCCGTCCGGCGCGATCAACTCGAGCGCCTCGACCTGCGCCGAGACGTTCTGGAAGCGCTCGCCCGTCCCGTGCGTGCCGGTCGAGATCGACCCGGCGATCGTCTGGCGGTCGATATCGCCGAGGTTCTCAAACGCGACCCCTTCGGCGTCGAGCATCCGGTTGAGGTCGTGAAGGACAGCCCCTGCCTCAACCTTGAATAGACCGGAGGAGCGGTCGAAGTCGAGCTTTCGCGTGAGGCTGTCGAGCCGGATCATCACCCCTTCGGTGAGGGCGCAGTCCGTGAACGAGTGACCCGAGGCCGAGGCGCGAACCCGATGGCCGCGCTCAACCAACCGGGCGATTGTCTTCTGAAGCGCGTCGAGCGTTCCGGGCCGCTCGATATATGCCGGATCGCACCCCTGATCGCCCGCCCAGTTCGTCCACCGCGCCATGGCCGGGAAGGCTAGATCACTCGCATGGGACGGGGAGCGGAGCGGGAGGGATTCGAACCCCCGGGCCCGCGAAACGGGCCGGCTGCTTTCAAGGCAGCTGCATTCAGCCGGACTCTGCCACCGCTCCTCGGCTTAGGTTACGCGCGGGAAGCGCCAGAGCGCCCTCCACCGCACGGCGCCGCGCGAAGAGCGCGACCAGCGCGAGTGCACTCAGAACCGCAAGCCCCGTATAGGCGAGCCCGTTGCTGCCCGCGTCGGCCACGGCAGGCGCCACAGCTCCGCCGAGCGTGTGCCCGACGCCCCAGCCGAGGTTCGTGAAGCCGAACGCAAGGCCGAGGTCGACGCCCGCCGACTCGGCGCCATCCGTGAGCATCGCCATCGCGGGTGACCAGAGCATCCCGATTCCCGGTGCCGCGAGGATCACGACGACGCCGAGGAGCAAAGCGGTCGACGGAAGCTGGATGACGAGCATGGTCGCAACGCTCGCCGCCAGTCCTGCCGCGCACGGGATGAACCGGCCGCGACGATCTGAAAGCCGGCCCGCGAGCGGAGCGATCACAGCCTCGAAGGCCGCCGTCGCCAGGAACACCCCCGCGATCGCGATCGCTCCCGCACCCAGGACGTCCATCTCGAGCGGGACGAGCACGTCGATCGCTCCGAAGGTCATCCCCGGCACGAGGATCAGGAGGAAGCCGAAGCGGACCGGGGTCGCGCGCGCGGCAGCGCGCAGCACTCCCAGGCTTGCGCGGCCTGTCGCGGGCGGCGGCGGGATTCGAAGCGTCAGCCCGGCGAGGACGATGCCGAGAACGGCTACCGCGGAGAACACGGCCGCCCTGCTGAGCACCTCTGCGAGTCCGCCGATCGCGGGGCCGAGGAGAACGCCCGCGATCGCCGCAGCCATCGCCGAGCCGATCAACTCGCCGCGACGCTCGCGGGGAGAAGCCGCGATCAGCCAGCTCAGCGCACCGGCCCATGAGCAGGCGCCGGCCGCGCCCTGAATGAAGCGCGAGGAGATCAGAAGTTCGGTGCTCTCGGCGAAGGCAAAGACGAGGACCGTCACGGTCATCACCGCAAGCCCGATCAGCGTCGTGCGGCGAGGGCCGATGCGAGCGGCCAAAAAGCCAGCCGGGATCGCGGCCAGGAGGGTCCCCGCCGCATACGAGCCCGACAGCACGCCCGCCGCCGTCTTCGAAAGGCCGAACTCATCGCTTAGCCCGGGCAGGAGCGGGACGATCGCCGCGAAGAACATCGTGTCCACGAGGAGAACGACCGAGGCGAGGAAGAGAAGCTTTCGCATGGACCAATGTCCACTCTAGGCGCGAGCGGCTGAAGCTCCCGCAGACGAACGTCCTGAAATCTAAGGTCGACGGCGCCGAGTTCATGCCCGTCCCGCCCGAGTTCCGCGGGCGAAACAACTAACCCTCGTATAGGCTGCCGCGTTCGGCCGGTGGGTAGCCGGCTCAACGATTAGGAGGGACGAGTGAAACTCGTGATCGGAATCGTGCGCCCCGAGAAGGCGAACGATGTCTTGGAGGCGCTCTATCGCGCCGATGTCCGTGGCGTTTCGATGAGCCGGGTGCAAGGCCACGGGGGTGAGCTCGAGCGGGTCGAGACGTACCGCGGGACCACGGTCAAGATGGGCCTCTCCGAGAAGGTCCGCTTCGAGATCGCCGTCTCCGATGACTTCGTAGAGCCGGCGGTTGGCGCGCTTCAATCGGGCGCCCAGACGGGCGAAGTAGGCGACGGGAAAATCTTCGTTGTGCCGCTCGAGCAGGCGGTCCGGATCCGTACCGGCGAGACCGACAAGGGCGCCGTGACGCCGGTGGAGGGCCAGTGACCGACCTTCTCCTGGCCGGCCAGGCGTCCGAGATCGATACGGGCGACACCGCCTGGATGCTGGTCGCCACCGCGCTCGTCCTGCTCATGACGATCGGGCTCGGGCTCTTTTACGCGGGCCTCGTCCGCGCGAAGAACACCCTCAACACCTTCATGATGTGCATCGCCGCGCTGGCGGTCGCGACGATCACGTGGGCGCTCGTCGGCTACTCGTGGGCCTTCTCGCCGGGCAACGACATCATCGGCGGCTTCGACTATGCGCTCCTCAACGGCGTCGGCTTCGAGCCGAATCCGGACGGCCTCGGCGCGACGATTCCGCACCTTGTCTTCTTCGCCTTTCAGGCGACGTTTTGCATCATCACTACGGCTCTTGTCTCGGGCGCGGTCGTCGAGCGGATGCGCTTTGGCCCCTTCCTGATCTTCGCGGCGCTGTGGTCGCTCCTCGTCTACTCGGTGCTCGCGCACTGGGGCTTCGGTGGCGGCTGGCTGGTCGACGGCGGCACGCTCGACTTCGCCGGGGGCATCGCGGTCGAGATGGCCTCGGGATTCTCGGCCCTCGCCGCGGCGCTGGTCGTCGGCGCCCGCAAGGACTACGGGCGCCAGGCCCTCCTCCCCCACAACGCCATCTACGTCCTGGTCGGGGCGGGCCTACTTTGGTTCGGCTGGTTCGGGTTCAACGGCGGCTCCGGCTTCAACACCGGCCAGAACAGCGTGCTCGCGTTCACGAACACCCTGCTGACGCCGGCGTGCAGCCTCATGACCTGGATCGTGCTCGACCTCATCCGAGGCCGCAAGGCCACCGCGATCGGCGCCGCCACGGCGATCATCGTGGGCTGCGTTCTGATCACGCCGGCCGGCGGCTTCATCGCTCCCGGCTGGGCGATGGCCCTGGGCGTCGCCGGCGCGCTGCCCTGCTACGCGGTCATCCTCTGGCGCCCGCGCACGCGCGTCGACGAGACGCTGGACGTACTCGCCGCGCACGGCATCGCGGGACTCACCGGGATTCTGTTCATCGGCTTCTTCGCCCAGAAGAGCTGGAATGGCATCGCCGACGGGGCCGCATACGGGAACTTCGACCAGCTCGTCGATCAGGTCCTGGCCGCGATCGCTACTCCTGCGTACGCGTTCGTCGCGACGTTCGTCCTCCTCAAGGTGATCGGTGCCCTGATGCCGCTCCGAGCGACCGTGGAGGAAGAGGCCATCGGCATGGACGTGACTCAGCACGGCGAGGAGGCCTACCTCACGGGCGAGGGCGCGATCCTCGTCTCGACGGAGGCAACTCGCGAGAGCCGGACGCCGGTGGCCCAGCCGCGGTAGGCCCGCGACTCGCCAGGATCAGCGAATGAGCACCGCCTCGGGCGAGATGACCGGCCTCGCCGTTCAAGCGGAGGCCCTCGCCGCAGGGAATGTGAGCTCGGCGGAGCTGGTCTCCGCTTGCCTCGAGTCGATCGAGGCGTCTCGGGCCGTCCTCAACGCGTTTCGCTGCGTTCGCGCAGACGCAGCGAAGGACGAGGCCTCTGAGTGCGACCGCCGCATCGAGGCCGGTGAGCGAGCGCCACTTTTGGGCGTGCCGGTGGCCATCAAAGACGACACGGACATCGCCGGCGAGACGACCGCATTCGGCTGCGGCGGACGCTTCGAGGAGATCGATAACGACAGCGAGGTAGTCCACCGGCTCCGCTCGGCGGGTGCGGTGATCGTCGGCAAGACCACGACCTCGGAGATCGGGCAATGGCCCTTCAGCGAAGGCCCGGGATTCGGCGTCACCCGGAACCCGTGGAGCCTCGACCACACGCCGGGAGGTTCCAGCGGCGGAGCGGCGGCGGCCGTCGCTGCCGGGCTCGTCTCGGGAGCGATCGGCTCTGACGGAGCCGGATCGGTGCGAATCCCGGCGGCCTGGTGCCATCTCGTCGGCATCAAGCCCCAGCGCGGGCGGATCTCGACCTGGCCGCATCCCGAGGCGTTCATGGGCCTCACCTGTCTCGGCCCCCTTGCGCGGACGGTGGGTGACGCAGCGCTCCTGCTGGATGCCGTGGCAGGCAACCGCGACGGGGACCTTCACACGCCCACGCCCGCGCGGAAGAGCTACGCCGAGGCCGCTCTCGAAGCACCGGGTCGCCTGCGGATCGCCCTCTCGACCGGGATCCCGTTCAGCGGCGCCCCCGCCGAGCTCGATCCCGAGATTCGTGCCGCGACAAAGCGAATCGGCGACGTACTCGAGAGCCTTGGGCACGAGGTCTCCGAAGCCGATCCCGTTTACGGGCTTGTCGGTGCGAGCTTCATGCCCCGCTCGATGGCCGGGATCCGGGAGTGGGTCGATCGCATCCCAGAACCCGAGACGCTTGACCCGCGCACCCGTCACAACGCGAAGGTCGGGCGCCTCCTGTCCGGGCCCACACTGGCCGCTGCACGAATGCTTGAGCGTCCCGTCCGGTGGCAGATCGGGCGGATCTTCGATCGTTTCGACGTCGTCCTGGCGCCCACGACCGCGAAGCCTCCGCTCGAGATCGGCGCCGCCGAAGGCCTCGGCAACTGGGAGACGGACCGGCTGATTGTGGGCGCCTGTCCATACGCGTGGCCATGGAACGTCGTCGGCTGGCCGGGTGTGAACGTGCCCGCCGGACTCACCGACGGCGGGCTGCCGATCGGCGTTCAGCTACTGGGCTCGGCGAACTCGGAGCCTCTCCTGATTTCGCTTGCTGCCGAGCTTGAGGCCGTGGAGCGCTGGCACGAGCGCCGTCCGCCGTTTGGCGCCGTCTCCTGAGGCTTTCTTTCAGTGATCGGGTGGCGTGAGCTGGCGCAACCTGGCTCTGCCTTCGGACAGGCAGCGATTCACCTTGGTCTGCGTCCAGTCGGTGAGCTCTGAGATCTCGGCGTAGGAGTAGCCCTCGCCGCGGAGGACCAGCGCGCGTTGCTCGTCGGGCTTGAGGCGATGCAGAGTGCGGGCACGGGCGAACGCCCACTCGCGCCGCTCCGCGCGCTCGGCGGGGCAAGGTCCGCCGGCCGGCGAGACGTCAGGAACCTCCCCGGCGAGCATGCGCTCGCGCTCGCGGCGGACCGCCAGCGCCTCGCGCTTCGTGACCAGGTGCATCCACGCGGCGAGACGCTCAGGCGGGTGTGGCGGGCCCTTCTCGAGCAGGATCAGAGACGCGCGACTGAGCGCATCGTCGGCATCGTCGGCACAGAGCGAAACGCGACGGGCGGTCCGGCGAAAAGCCGGAGCGTGGGATTCGAGCAACTCGACGGCCGCGGATGTCCGGGTGCTGGCGGCGGGCATGCATACGACAACCCCGTAGCGCAGAAGCGTGCCCCCTGCTCCGATAATCTCGATTCATGGCCACATCGATAGTCACCGGCGGTGCCGGCTTCCTGGGCTCGCACCTGTGCGAAGCGCTGCTTGCCAAGGGCGAGCGGGTGATCTGCATCGACAACCTCGACACGGGGTCGCTTCAGAACGTCGAGCACATCACGGACGATGCCTTCACCTTCGTCCTCCACGACCTGACCCAGCCGTTCTTCACGGACGAGCCAATCGACTCCGTCTACCACCTCGCTTCCCCCGCGAGCCCGATCGACTACCTGCGCCTTCCGCTCCACACGCTGAAGGTGGGCTCTTACGGCACCCACCACATGCTGGGCCTGGCAAAGCTCAAGCGCGCGCGCTTCGTGCTGGCCTCGACCTCCGAGGTCTACGGCGACCCGCAGGTCCACCCGCAGCCCGAGGAGTACTGGGGCCACGTCAACCCAATCGGCCCGCGCGGCGTGTACGACGAGGCCAAGCGCTATGCCGAGGCGCTGACGATGGCCTACCACCGCCAGCAGGGGGTCGACACGGGGATCGTGCGGACTTTCAACACCTACGGTTCGCGCCTTCGCCCCCACGACGGCCGCGCCATATCGACTTTCCTTCGCCAGGCACTTCAGGACAAGCCGCTGACCGTCTTCGGAGACGGATCCCAAACTCGGAGCTTTTGCTACGTCGATGACCAGATCCGCGGCTACGTCGCGATGGCCTCCTCGGACGTCCACGTGCCGGTGAACATCGGCAACCCCGACGAGCTCACCCTGCTCGAGCTTGCCGAGACGGTGATCGATGTCACGGACTCGAAGTCCGAGATCGTCTTCGAGGCGCTTCCGATCGACGACCCCCAGGTCCGCCAGCCCGACATCACCCGCGCCAAGCAGCTCTTGGACTGGGAGCCGACGGTCGACCTGCGCGAGGGCCTGCGCATGACGATCGAAAAGGCCGGCGTCGAGCAGCTCGTAGACACCCGCTACTGAGCGCGCAGCGTCGCCTTCGGCTAGAGC
>Ga0208612_1001080_pt1 | contig 11419 bp, 11 predicted proteins | sample AntDryMetagUQ889_FD_188089 | JGI IMG/M metagenome (GOLD analysis project Ga0208612, IMG submission 188089) | Polar desert microbial communities from Antarctic Dry Valleys - UQ889 (SPAdes) | ecosystem: Environmental > Terrestrial > Soil > Desert | place: Antarctic Dry Valleys | collected 2008-12-31 | reverse complement strand
AAAGCCGGTGGCGCCTCTCTACGATCAGCGTCCGCGGTTGGAGCCGCCTGAAGACGCAATTGGCAAGCTGAACACGTAAATCCTTCGATGACCATCCCAGACCCGAGGACCCCCCACCCGGCGTAGGACCCCGGTGACACGCAGGGCGCGCACAGCCGCGCCTAATCCAGCAGCCAGGAGCGCTTCGGCGGCACCCGCCGCGGTCGAAAGGCCGCCCGATGGCGGATAGGCGAATCGGCGTGACCGCGGGTCGCGCCGAGAGAGGAAGCGATGAGCGAACGCGCGCTGTGGTTGCCGTGGCGGCGTGACCGGGGGAGCGCCCGGGTCGAGGCCACCCCGGTCGACGAATCGCTGCCGCCACCGCCCGCCGACGAGCTTCGCGCCCGCCGCGATGAGATCGCGCGGATGGAGGAGCGAGCCCTGCGCGAGACCGAGTCGCTGGCGATCCAGCGCGCCGACGTCGACCGGCGGCTGCAGGCGCTCGAGGATCGCGAGCGAAATCTCGAGCATTCGCAGGAGGAGCTGAAGCAGTCGAAGCGGGTGCAACGGCGCGAGCTCGAGCGCCTCTCCGGGCTGAGCGCCGGACAGGCGAAGCAGCTGCTGCTCGCCGAGGTCGAGCAGGAGGCACGCCAGCGCGCCGGCCTGCGCCTCGCCCAGGTGGAGGAGGAGACCAAGGTCGAATCGGAGCGGCGGGCGCGCAACATCCTCGCGGTGGCGATGGCGCGACTCGCCTCGAAGCACTCGAGCGAGTCGACGACGCGCCTGGTCGAGCTTCCCAACGACGAGATGAAGGGCCGGATCATCGGTCGCGAGGGACGGAACATCCGCGCCCTGGAGAAGCTCACCGGGGTCGACGTGATCATCGACGAGACGCCCTCGGCGGTGGTGCTCTCGAGCTTCGACGGGGTCCGGCGCGAGGTCGCCCGAGTGACGCTCGAGCGGCTGATCGCCGATGGCCGCATCCACCCGGCGCTGATCGAGGAGACCTACGAGCATGTGCGCGAGGAGACCGAGTCACGAATCCTCGAGGAGGGCGAGAAGGCGGCGCTGGAGGCGCGTGTCAACGGCCTGCAGCCCGAGCTGCAGAGGCTGCTGGGCCAGCTTCGCTTCCGCACCAGCTACGGCCAGAACGTGCTCGATCATCTGGTCGAGGCCTCCGCCCTAGCAGCCTTGATTGCCGAGGAGCTCGGTGCCTCGGTCGAGACGGCTCGCCGCGCCACCCTGCTGCACGACATCGGCAAGGCGGTCACCCACGAGGTCGAGGGGCCGCACGCGATCGTCGGCGGCCGGATCGCACGCCGCAACGGCGAATCCGAGGCGGTCGCCCACGCGATCGAGGCCCACCACGGCGAGGTCGAGCCACGCACCGTCGAGGCGGTGATCGTGCAGGCGGCGGACGCCGTCTCCGGTGCCCGGCCCGGCGCCCGCGGGGACGCGCTCGAGCAGTACGTCAGCCGGTTGCGCGACCTCGAGCAGATCGCCTCGCGCAATCCCGGCGTCGAGCGCGTCTTCGCGATGCGGGCCGGACGCGAGATCCGGGTGATCGTCGACCCCGGCGAGGTCGACGACGAGGCGGCGGCGCTGATCTCCCACGAGATCGCCACCGCGATCGAGAAGGAGATGGAGTACCCGGGCCGGATCAAGGTGACCGTGATCCGCGAGAGCCGCTCGACGTCGTTCGCCAGCTAGTGCCCGCCGAGATGGCCGACTCCCGCCGTCGATAGGATCACGCCTGGATGAACGAGACGCTCTTCTACGTCCTCGGGCTGAGCCTGGTCGTGCTCGCGATCGCGGTCTCCTTCGCCGGTCTGCGCTGGGACAGGTTCCCGAGCTCGCGCGGGATGATGAGCGCGGTCGCCGGCGTCTTCGCGCTCCTGGTCATCGCCACCGCGGTGTTCGGCTGGCGCAACGCCGAGGACGAGCAGGAGCATCGCGAGACCGAGCTCGCCGCCGCGGTTGAGGAGAACGAGGCCAGCGGCGACGAGGCCGAGGCCCAGGAGGCCAGCGAGGAGAGCGAGGACTCGGAGCCGGTGACCGCCGCTGCCGCCGACGGCGCCCTGGTGTACGAGGAGCAGGGCTGCGGCTCCTGCCACACCCTCGACGCCGCTGGTTCGAGCGGCCAGCTCGGACCCAACCTCGACGGCGCTCTCGCCGGCGAGTCCCCCGAGTACATCGAGACCTCGATCGTCGATCCCGCGGACGAGGTCGCCGAGGGCTTTCCACCGAACCTGATGCCCTCTGACTACGAGACCGAGCTCAGCCCGGAGCAGCTCGAGGCGCTGGTCACGTACCTGGCGGAGTCGACCTCAGGCGCTGGCGCCTCCGGCGGCAGCTAGCACTGCCTCCACCGCCGCACTCGCGGACGCCGTTAGGCTTCGCCGCCGATGACCGGCAAGCGCTACCACGTCACCACCTTCGGGTGTCAGATGAACGAGCACGACTCCGAGCGAATGAAGGGGATGCTCGACTCGCTCGGCTACGCCGCCGTGCCCGAGCGCGCCGACGCCGACCTGATCCTGTTCAACACCTGCTCGATCCGCGAGGCCGCCGACACCCGCTTCATCGCCCATCTGGGCGAGGCCAAGCGGCTCAAGTCGGAGGATCCCGAGCGGATCGTCGGCGTCGGCGGCTGCTGGGCGCAGTCGGTCAAGGACGAGGTCTTCGAGCGCTTCCCCTTCGTCGACGTCGCCTTCGGGCCCGGCCAGATCGGCCGGCTCGCCGAGTTCCTCACCTCCGACTCGATCTCCGCCCAGGGCTACTTCGAGTTCGAGGGCTTCTCCGGGCACCTGCCGATGCGTCGCGAACGCGAGTTCCAGGCCTGGCTGCAGATCTCCCAGGGCTGCAACTGCCGCTGCTCGTACTGCATCGTGCCCTCGACCCGGGGGCGCGAGCAGAGCCGCGAGCCGCGAGAGCTGCTGGCCGAGGTCGAGCGGCTTGCCGGCGACGGGGTCCGCGAGCTCACCCTGCTGGGCCAGAACGTCAACAGCTACGGGCGCGACCTGCGGGGCGAGGCGAGGACCAGCTTCGCCGAGCTGCTCGCCCGCGTCGACGCGGTCGAGGGGATCGAGCGGATCCGCTACACCAGCCCGCACCCCAAGGACATGCGCGAGGACGTGATCCGCGCCCACGCCGAGCTGCCGGCGCTCTGCGAGCACATCCACCTGCCTCTGCAATCGGGGTCGAGCCGGATCCTCAAGGCGATGCGGCGCACCTACGACCGCGAGCGCTACCTCGACCGCGTCGCGATGATCCGCGAGCACGTGCCCGACTGCGCCCTGACCACCGACGTGATCGTCGGCTTCCCCGGGGAGACCGAGGACGACTTCGCCGCCACGCTCGAGCTGGTCGACCAGGTCGGCTACGACGGCGCCTTCACCTTCGTCTTCTCACCCCGGCGCGAGACCGAGGCGGCCGGATTCGGCGAGCAGGTGCCCCATGCGGTCAAGCGCGAGCGCATGGCGCGCCTCGTCGGGGTCGTCCAGCAGCGCGCCCGCGAGCGCGCTCAGCGCTTCGTCGGGCGGACCATGGAGGTCCTGGTCGAGGGCCCCGCCCGTCGCGATCCCAACCAGCTGCGCGGCCGCTCGCGCCACAACAAGGCGGTCAACTTCGAGGGCCTCGGCGGCCCGGGCGAGCTGGTCGAGGTGGAGATCTCGAGCGCCACCTCGCAGACGCTGACCGGCCACGAGCGCCTGCTCAGCCGGATCGGCTGACAGCCGGTCAGCCGCCGACGGTGCCGCAGGCGATCCGGTCGCCCGAATCCCCCGTGTCGAGCGTATCGGCATCCGGGCCGGGCTTGCCGGCGGCCATGTAGCGACCCGGCACGTTCGCCTGGTTGTCGCGCATCGCGTGGACCATGACGGCGCTGCCGTCGCTGTCGGCAAGCTCGTCGAGGGTGAACTCCGTGGTGCGGACGGTCGCCGTCGCGTTCCCCTGCGGGTCGGCGAGCAGGGTCGGGAGGTCGCCGGCGTGGTCACCGTGGGTCTGCCCGGCGGTGGCGTGATGACCGCCGGCGGTGTCGAAGGGCGCTTCGGGGGCGTCGGGGTCACAGGTGGCGGTCTCGTGCACGTGAAAGCCGTGAAAGCCAGGGGAGAGGCCGGTGACCTCGGCCTCGACCTCGACTGCGCCGTCGACCTCGCTCAAGGTGACGGTCCCGGCAGCGGCGCCGTCGACAGCCTGTAGTTCGACCGTCTCGCCGCCCGAGCCGCTGTCGGACTCGTCGTCACCGCCGCAGCCGCCGGCGAGCAAGGCCAAGACACCGATCACGAGGACACCAGCGCTGCGCGCGCGATCGGGCTTCACTCGAGCCAACCTAACGACCCGGACGATTCGCCGCGCCACCCGCCCTACCGGCAAGATGGGTCGATGCAGGTGCTCGCGATCTTCGGGCCGACCGCGGTCGGCAAGACGGGCGTCGCGATCGCCGTGGCCGAGCGGCTGCGCACCGCCGGCGACGACCCGGTGGCGGTCTCCTGCGACGCGATCCAGGTCTACCGCGGTCTCGAGATCATCAGCGGCGCCGCCAGCGCCGAAGAGCAGCAGCGGCTCGAGCACCGACTGCTCGGGATCGTTCCGGTCGACGGCGAGTTCTCTGCCGGCCGCTTCGCCAACCTCGCCCACGCGGAGATCGACCAGCTGGTCGCCGAGGGCCGCACCCCGATCCTGGTCGGCGGGACCGGCCTCTACCTGCGGGCCGCGATCGCCGAGCTCGAGCTGCGCCCGCAGGTGCCGGCGGAGGTCCGGGCCGAGATCGAGCGCGAGGTCGGCGAGCGGGGGTCGGCTGCGCTGCACGCCGAGCTCACGCCCGAGCTCGCCTCCGGGGTGCACCCCAACGACGCCAAGCGGATCGTTCGCCTGACCGAGCTCGGCCGGCTCGGGATCGTCGCCCACAGCTCCAGCGAGGGGCTGTGGAGCGAGCACCTGCGCCTGCCGACGCAGCTCTTCGGGCTGACCCTGGACCGCGACGAGCTCCGCGCCCGGATCTCGAGCCGGGTCGAGGAGATGCTTGCGCTCGGGGTCGAGGAGGAGGTGCGCAGCGCCGAGCGCGCCGGGGTCTCGAGGACGGCGCGCGCCGCGATCGGCTTCGACGAGCTGCTCGAAGGCGATCCGGAGGCGATGAAGCGGGCCCAGTGGCGCTTTGCCCGTCGCCAGCTGACCTGGATGCGGCGGATGACCGACGTCGAGCAGATCGACCGCACCGGGCTCAGCGACGAGCAGGTCGCGGACCGGATCGTCGCCGCGATCGCTCCGGGCTAGGCTGGCGGCGATGCGGTTCGAGAAGTGGCAGGCGCTCGGCAACGACTACATCGTGGTCGAGCGCGATCAGCTCCCCTGGGAGCTCACCGAAACACGAATTCGGCGGATCTGTGAGCCGCATTTCGGAGTCGGCTCCGACGGGATCCTGCTGCTCTCGCCGAGCGAGGACCGGCGTTACGTCGCCGAGCTGCGGATCTTCAACCCCGACGGCTCCGAGGCCGAGCTCTCCGGCAACGGCGCCCGCGAGGCGGTCCTCTACCTGCGGGCCGCGGGGTGGACCGACGCCGACAGCTTCACGATCCTGACCAAGGCGGGCGAGTTGACCCCGACGATCACCGGCCCGAACGAGGTATCGATGGCCCTCGGGCGAGCATCCCTGACCTCGCCCGGCTACCCCGGGGGGCCGGCCGACGGGACCGGCAGGCTCGAGTCCGCGGGCCGTGAATGGAGCTTCCGGCACGTCGACGTTGGCAACCCGCAGTGCGTGATCGAGGTCGGCAGCGAGGTCGAGCAGCTTGATCTGGGTGCGGTGGGGCCGGCGATCGAGGCCAACACCGAGCTCTTCCCGAACCGCACCAACGTCTCCTTCATCAGTGTCACGGGCTCCGAGGTGCGGGCACGGATCTTCGAGCGCGGGGTGGGGGAGACGCTCGCCTCGGGCACTGGTGCCAGCGGCGCCGCGGTCGCAGCCTTCCTCGGCGGCGCGGCCAGCCCGATCACGGTGAAGCTGGACGGGGGCGAGCTCACCGTCGAGATCAGCGATCAGCTCGACCTGACCCTGATCGGCACCGCCTCACGCGTCTACCGGGGCGAGCTCGACGCCGATTTCGTCCGCACGCTCGCCGGCTGACCTAGGGAGCCGCGGCTCGCCGGGCAACCGCCAGCTCGGCGAGTCGGGCGGCGACGTAGCCGAAGGCGAAATAGAGCGCCGGCAGCCAGGTCGGCACGCCGAACAGGCCGTCCGCGGTCGGCGAGTAACGGGCCAGCTCGAGCTCGACGATCAGGACCTCCGCGGCAGGCCCCAGCAGCGCGGCCGCGGTCGCACAGGCGAAGGCGGGGGTGCCGCCGCCGAGCCAGGCGGCGACCAGCACCGCGAGCATGATCACCAGGGTCGTCGCCGGGCCCGCCGGTTGATCGGAGACCAGCGCGGTGATCGCGTAGATCGCCAGCAGCGCCGCGATCGCGGCGCCGGCGATCCGCGGATCGAAGCCAGGCCTGGGCGAGCCGAGGCGGAGCCGCAGCTCGGCGGCCGAGGCAGTCGCCAGGCCGACCAGCAGCGGGAACCACAGGGCGCTCTCCCAGATGAAGGGAACGGAGTCGTCGAGATACTGCGTGGTCTGCGACTGCACGTGGGCGGCATCGCCGATCAGGCCGCCGGCTGCGCCGACCGCGAACAGCACCAGCAGCTCTGCGGGCTTCAGTCGCACGGCGCCGGCAGTATCGCGGAACAAGCCGCCTCAACGGCGGCGGTGCTCCGCTTCGGCCTGCGGCCTCCGCGATCGCTAGCCTGCGGCGCCGGATGGCCCTGACCGACCCCTCCAAGCGGCTCGAGGCGATCCCGCCGTACATGTTCGCGGAGCTCGAGCGCAAGGTCTCGGCGAAGCGGGCGGCGGGAGTCGACGTGATCAGCCTTGGGATCGGCGACCCCGACATGCCGACCTACCCGCACATCGTCGAGGCGATGGAGGCCGCGGTCGCCGATCCGAGCACCCATCAGTACCCGTCGAACCGCGGCCGCCCCGAATTTCGCGAGGCCTTCGCCGGCTTCTACGCGGAGCGCTTCGGGGTCGAGATCGACCCCGAGACCGAGCTGATCCCGGCGATCGGGGCGAAGGAGTGCATCTACAACCTCTGCTTCGCCTTCCTCGACCCCGGCGACCTGGCGCTGGCCGCCGACCCCGGCTACCCCGTCTACACCGGCGGCCCGCTGCTCGCCGGCGCCGAGGCCGAGCTGCTGCCCTTGGTCCCCGCGCTCGGCTTCGCCCCCGACCTCGACGCGATCGGAGCGGAGGCGCTCGAGCGCGCGCGGCTGATCTTCCTCAACTACCCGAACAACCCGACCGGCGCGGTCGCCCCCGATGGCCTCTTCGAGCGGGTGGTCGAGCTCGCCCGCGAGCATGAGATCCTGGTCGTCCACGACAACGCCTACTCCGAGACCACCTACGACGGCTACGTCGCGCCGAGCTTTCTCGCCACCCCGGGCGCCAAGGAGGTGGGGGTCGAGGTGTTCTCGCTCTCCAAGGGCTACAACATGACCGGCTGGCGCTGCGCCGCGATCCTCGGCAACGCCGAGGCGGTCAACTCGTACTGGCGGCTGAAGACCAACATCGACTCCGGCCTCTACGAGGCGGTGCAGCTGGCCGGCGTCGCCGCGCTCCAGGGCCCGCGGGCGCCGCTCGAGCAGATGAACGCCGTCTACGCGCGGCGCCGCGACCTGGTGGTCGAGGCGCTCGGCGCGCTCGGGGTCGCGGTCAAGCCGCCGCAGGGAACCATCTACGTCTGGGCCCCGGTGCCCGAGGGCCATACGTCGACCTCGTTCGCGGAGCTCGTGCTCGAGCAGGCCGGAGTTGTTGTCTCGCCCGGCTCGATGTACGGGCCGAGCGGCGAGGGCTTCTTCAGGATCTCCCTGACCACGCCCGACGACCGCATCGCGGAGGCGGTCGAGCGACTGCGCGAGCACCTTGCCTGACGGGCCCCGCGAGCGTTCGCGGGTCAGCTCCGGCTCACCCTACGAGGAGCCCTACGGGTTCAGCCGCGCCGTTCGCGCCCACGACTGGATCCTGGTTGCCGGGACGGCGCCGATCTGGAGCGATGGGTCGTGCAACCAGGATCCCAGCGCCCAAGCCCGGCGCTGCTGCGAGATCATCGTCGAGGCGCTGGGCGAGCTCGGCGCCGGCGCGGCCGACGTCGTCCGCACCCGCATCTACATCACCGATTCCGCGATTGCCGGCTCCGTCGGCGCCGTCCACGGTGAGTTCTTCGGCACGGCCGCGCCGGCGGCGACGATGGTGATCGTCGCCGGGCTGCTCGACCCCCGCTGGGTGGTCGAGATCGAGGCCGAGGCGCTCGTCGCCTCCCCGGCCTCCTGAGCCGCGTTCAGGCAAAACCGCTACCTTGCGCGTCCTGATCTGTTAGCACTTGCTAACGGAGTGGACGTTTCTCCAGCCAGGGAAGGGGGAGATTCAAGCGTGCGCTTGCACTTGACGATCTAGCGACCAGATGACCAGATGACGATGCTCGGAATTGCACTTGCCCTCGGATGCGCCGCAATGGCGAACCTCGGCATGCTCTGCAAGCACCGGGGAGCCTGCGAATCCCCTGAGATCAGTCTGCGAGCCCCTCTGCGCAGCTGCGCCGCACTCTTTCGCTCGCGCTGGTGGACGATCGGCTTCGCCGTCGCCGCCGTCGCCTGGGTCCTTCACGTCGCCGCGATCTCCGTGGCGCCTCTTTCGCTGGTCCAGGCGGTGATCGCCGGGGGACTGGTGCTGATCGCCTATCCGGCCACCCGCTACTTCGGCCACCGGCTGACGCGGCGCGAATGGGCGGGACTCGGCCTCGCCGCCGCCGGCCTCGGCTTCCTCGCGGTCACCGTCCCGCACGCCCAGCAGAGCGAGGGCTACTCGATCGCGACGATGATCGCCTTCGAGACCGTCACCGTCGGCGCCGGCTTCGCACTGCTCGCCTCCGGCGTGATGCGCCGCGGCTCGATCTGCCACGGCGTCGTGCTAGGGCTCGCCTCCGGCCTTTTGATCGGCGTCTCCAACGTCGCGATCAAGGCGCTGACCGAGGTCTTCGACGGCAGCATCCTCACCCTGGTCAGCCCCTGGACCGTGGTCGCCCTGATCGGCGGCCTCGGCGCCTTCTTCGCGCTGGCGCGCGGAATGCAGCTTGGCGAAGCGATCCCGGTGATCGCCACCGCCTCGGTCGCCTCCAACTGCGCCGCGATCATCGGCGGCGTCGTCGTCTTCGGCGACCCGCTCGGCTCCGGCCTGGTCGAGGGCATCGCGCGGGGCGCAGCCTTCGCCGCCGTGATCGCCGCGGCGGCGCTGATGCAGGCTCACGGCCCACGGCCGCATCCGCAGCCGGTACACGCCTAGTTCGAGTTCTTAGAGCGGGACCGCGGCTGTGAGGATCTCGCAGCCGTCGTCGGTGATCAGCACGTTCTGCTCGAGTCGCACGCCGCCGAAGGAGTGCAACTGGTCGGCGCGATCCCAGTCGACGCCGTCATGGCCGCGTTCCCGGGCGAGCAGCGCGGGAACGACGTAGATCCCCGGCTCGACCGTCCACGCCTGGCGCGGCCGCAGCGAGATGCCGACGCGCAGGCGCGGCTGGCCGGGCGCGGGCTTGCGCGCTTCTTCGGAGTCCGGACCGGTGTCGCGGACGCCGAGGCCCACCAGGTGGCCGACGCCGTGGGGGAAGAACAGCGCCGCCGCGCCGCTCTCGACGAGCGTCTCGGGGGAGCCGCGGAGGACGCCGAGCTCGACCAGCCCTTCCGCGACCACCAGCGCCGCCGCGCGGTGGACGTCGTGCCATTCCGTTCCCGGACGGCAGGCGGCGATCGCGGTCTCGCCGGCGCGTCGGACCGTTTCGTGGACGAGTGCCTGCTCGGCGGTGAACGTCCCGCCGACGGCGTACGTGCGGGTGACGTCGCTCGCGTACCCGCGGTGCTCGGCGCCCGCGTCGACGAGCAGCAGGTCCCCGTCGCGGAGCGCGCGCGCCGTCGGCGAGAAGTGCAGGACGGCGGCGTGGTCGCCCGCCGCGACGATCGTCTCGAAGGCGAGGAAGTCGCCGCCATTGCGGAGGAACGCCGCCTCGAGCGTGACCTGCAGCTCGCGCTCGGTGCGGCCCGCGGCGATCAGCGGCACGAGCTCTTCGAAGCCGGCGCGCGTCGCCTCCGCGGCCGTGCGCATGCGCTCGAGCTCGACGTCGTCCTTGGGGCGGCGGACGTGGATGAGCGCGTCGCGGAGCTCAACGTCGGCGTCGGCCGCTGCGCCGAGTCGGCGCACCGGACGGCCATCGACCCACGCCTCGAGCTCGCCCAACGGGCGGGTGCCTTCGGGCACGCCTTCGCGGTCGCCCTCGAGCCCGGTCCACAGCAGCTCGTCGGCGGTGACCGGCGCGACGAACTCGACCCAGCCGTGGGCCGGCGCGTAGGCCAGAACGCCGCCGGGGCGTTCGCGGTCCGCGAGGTAGAGATACTCGGAGTGCGAGCGGAACGGGTAGGTGCGGTCGCCGCGCCCGGGCACCGGGATCTCGTCGCCGGCGGCGACGAGCACGACGCCGCGGTCGAGGTTCCATGCCGCCGCGGCCGCCGCCCGCCGCCGTTCGAGGAAGGCGTCGGTCATCGCCACCGAGTTCTAAGCGGGCAGCTTGCCCTCGGCGACGAGGGTCTCGCGCAGGCCCTGCTCGAGGTCGCGCGGCGAGTAGCCGAGCTCGGTTACCGCCTTGTCGTGCTTGGCCCAGAAGGTGACGCCGTCGGCCGATGAGATCAGCTCGCGCAGGTTCGGAGGCTGGCCCATGGCCTTGCCGACGAGCCCGCCGACCGGGGTCAGCGCCTTCAGCAGCGGGGTCGGCATAGCCCGCTTCGGCGGCTTCTTGGCGGCGACCCGCCCGACCGTGTCGATCAGCTCGCGCATCGTCGTGATCTCTCCCCCGAGCACGTAGGCCTCGCCGACCTCGCCCTTGTCGAGCGCCAGCAGGATGCCGGCGGCGACATCTTCGACGTGGACCATGTTCATGCCGAGATCCGGGAAGGCGATCATCGGCATCTTCCCGGCGAGGAACTGGTTGATCTGCTGGCCGATCGCGGAGTGGTCATCGGGCCCGTAGACGCCGCCGGGCTGGACGATCACGCATGGCAGCCCCTGCTCGGCGATCAGCCGCCTGGCGATCCGGTGGGCCTCGTACTTGGTCTCCTCGTAGTAGGAGGTGAACTCGCGGCCCGGGTGCTCGTAGGTCTCGTCGACGACCTCGCCGTGGGTGTTGCCGAAGGCGCCGACGGTGGAGATGTAGACGACCTTCGGCGTGCTCGCGGCAAGCGCGGCGCCCAGTGCGCGCTCGGTGCCGCGTACGTTGGCCTCGTACATGCGCTGATGCTCGCTCGCCGGGATCCCGACCTCGTAGATCGCCGCGTTGTGGATCAGGGCGTCGCAGCCCCCGAGACCCC
>Ga0208612_1001079_pt1 | contig 11428 bp, 15 predicted proteins | sample AntDryMetagUQ889_FD_188089 | JGI IMG/M metagenome (GOLD analysis project Ga0208612, IMG submission 188089) | Polar desert microbial communities from Antarctic Dry Valleys - UQ889 (SPAdes) | ecosystem: Environmental > Terrestrial > Soil > Desert | place: Antarctic Dry Valleys | collected 2008-12-31 | reverse complement strand
GGTCGCGGGGCGTGACCCCGGGTTGTCCAACCGGCCCTTTTGCGAGTAGCGCCGACCACCTTCGAGCAGGATCCGCTGGCGGGACCAAACCAAGGACTCCCGATGAGCCTTCGACGTAACTGGTCTCGAACCACCCCGCATAGGAATGCGGGTTTTTATGGGCACTACTGGGCTCGAACCAGTGACCTCCGCCTTGTCGAGGCGGCGCTCTCCCAACTGAGCTAAGCGCCCTAGTCTCGGAATCTAGCATCGGTTCGGCTAGCGTCCGCGCCGTGATCGCACTCGTCACCGGGGCATCGAGCGGCATCGGCGAAGCGACGGCCAAGCGCATCGCGCGCGAGCCCGGCGCGAAGCTCATCCTGGTCGCGCGCCGCCAGGACCGCTTGGAAGCGCTTGCCGCCGAGATCGGCGGCGCGACCGTGATCGCGACAGACCTCACCGAGGAGAGCGCTCCTCGACTCGTCGCCGAGCGCGTCGAGGCCGAGCACCGGCGCCTCGACCTCCTGGTGAACAACGCGGGCGCGGCCTGGCGGGGCAAGTTCGGCGAGACGGGCTGGGAGAACCTCGAGCGCCATATGCGCCTCAACTTCGACGCGGTCGCCCGCCTGACCGAGGCGCTCCTGCCGATCCTCCGCCGCTCGGCGCCGAGCTCGATCGTGAACGTGGCTTCCACCGCCGGACGAGTCTCACGCGCCAACTCTGGCGCTTACTCGGCATCGAAGTTCGCGCTGGCGGGCTGGACCGATGCCCTTCACCTCGAAGAGCGAGAGCACGGCGTCCATGTCGGTCTGGTCCTTCCGGGGTTCATCACCACGGAGGGCTTTCCGCAAAAGGAGCTGAACGAGAAGCCACTCACGCGCAGGATCGTCTCGACCCCGGAGAAGGTCGCCGAGGCGATCATGGACGCGGGGCCCGGCGGCAAGGCCGAGCGCTACGTGCCTCGTCCGTACGCGCTGGTCGCGGCTGCGCGGGTAGTCGCGCCTGGCCTCGTCCGCCGAGTCCTCTCAGGCGGATCGAAGGCGATCACGCCCGCCACCCGCTCAGACGAGGCGTAGCCAGAGGCAAACGTCCCAATTGCCCCCCTATAGGGGGCAGCGTTGGACGTTTGGGGCAGCGAGCGGCTCAGCGGCTGAGCGCCTCGGCGCCCTTGCGGTTGCCCTCCTCCAGGCCCTTTTTGATCGTGTCCGGGTAGCGGAAGATCTGGTCGAGCGACGGCGTTCGTACCTCGTAGCCGAGGTAGTCGAGCCAGCCCGAGGTCTGCAGTTCGACCAGGTCGTGCGGGTTGGCCCGCTCGGCGCCTTGGGCTTGGAGCGAGCACGGCGTGGCGACCACGTCCGCGGGGACCGGCAGCTCCGGCGGCTCGGCGTCGGGGCGCCTGAAGTTCATGCTCCGGCCGATGTTCGACGCGTACCGGTGGCGCTCGTTCAGGTGTCCGAATCCGAACTTGTAGGAGATGAGCTTCAAGATCGACTCGTGCGTCACCGGCATGTGGCTGACTCGCCCGCCCCGCGTGAACGGCGAGATGCAGACGCCCGGGATGCGAAAGCCCGTGAAGCCCCAATCGTTGTCGAGGTCCCTTCTGTTGCGGCGCTGGTCGGGGACAAACGGCGGCGAGACATGGTCGAAGAAACCGCCCCACTCGTCGTAGTTGATGAACATCGCCCCGCGCTCGTATTGGGGCGAATTGACGAAGGCATCGGTGATGTCGGCCATGAAGGCCTGACCAAGGCGGATGTCGCCGTGCGGATGCTCGTCCGCGGAGAGGCCGTCCCCACCACCGCCGTTGAGGAACGGCGGGTCGACGAAGGCGATCTGCGGCAATTGGCCGGCGAGCGCGTCGGCGTAGAACTCCTCGATCGGGCGCGTCCACTGGAGGCCCCGCTGTCCGTAGAACGATGAGAAGGGCAAGTCCGAGTTGTAGTAGCGAAACGAGACGCCGTTCGCGATCGCGCGGTCGGCGATCGTCTCCCAGGTAAAGCCCGTCTCCATTCCCGGCACCTCGAATGGGAACTCGTTCGACTTCTGACCGCCGTTCTGGGCGCCCCACTGGTAGTGGCGGTTGGGGTAGGTCGACGCCATAATCGAGCAGAACCACCGGTCGTAAAGGGTGTACGCCTCCGCCGCGTGCGGGATGAACGGCAGGTCCTTTTTGAGGTAGTAGCCGATCGCGAACTCATCAGACGACTCGAGGTCTTCGTTGCCGGTGACGAAGCGGTCGTTCTTGCCGCCGTTCCACTGCCAGCGCCCGCCCGTCCAGCCGTGGTCGGGGTCCGGATGGCCGCACCCCTGGAAGTCGGGCGTCAGGCGGTACGTCTCGATCTCGTTGCCCTGGGCGTCGGGATAGGTCAAGCCCTTCGCCTTGGCGTCGGCGTCGGGATGCCAGCCGAAGTAATGGTCGAACGAGCGGTTCTCCATCATCAGGACGACGAAGGTGTCGATCGGCAGGTTCTTCGGGCCCGGAAGCCTTCGGCGCGCAGAGCGGCGCGCCGCCTCGGCGATCAGCTCGTCGGCGGGCAGGTAGCTCGCCAGCGCAACTCCGCCCGCGGCCGCGGCGGTGCGCGAGAGGAAGTCGCGGCGCCGAAGCGTCTCGTCCTCGTCGTGCGCCAGCTCGCGCTCGAGGGTCTCCGGATCCGCGAGCTCGCCCCGCTCGAAGCGGCTCGAATGGTCACTCGGTCGGCGCATCGTCACCCTCGCACCCTCACCCTCTCGCAGTTGAATATGCCGTCCTCGTTCCGGTCGACGACGGCCTTGTCCAGGCCCGCGCCGCAGTCGATCTGATCGCGCTTTGAGTCCCGCGCCAGGATCCTGTCGTTGCCTTTGCCCGCTCGGATCTCGTCGAAGCCCTTGCCGCCCTTGATCACGTCGTTGCCGGAGTTCCCGATCAGGAGGTCAGAGCCTTTCCTCCCTCGCAGGACGTCGTCGCCGCGCTTCCCGAGAAGCTGATCGCCCCGGTTGCCGCCGACCAGCGTGTCGTCGCCCCTTGTTCCCTTGAGGATCTTGGCGACCGAGGGAACAGCGAGGACGAGCGCACAGACGAGCACCAGCCCAGCCACCCCTGTCCATAAACGCTTCACGCCTCAGGTTGTACACGCTCGGACCCGGTCGATGTGTCACTTCTGTAACCGCTCGACCACGACCCGCAGGCCGTCAACCGAGAGCACCGTCGCCCGCTCACCCTCGTCGAGGGGCTCGGCGCCTTCGGCCGTCGCCTTCCACACCTCGCCGTGCACCCGGACAAGCCCGTCGGGATCGCACGCCTCGAGCACGGTCGCGCGCTCGCCCACCATTCCCTCCGCCCCTCCCTGCACTCGGTAGCGGGCGAGAAACCGGATCCACAAGTAGATCTCGCCCACCTCCGCCACCACGGCGACGGCGAAGAGGATCACGTTCCATGGGCCCGGCAACAAGAAGAGTCCGGCTATCGATGCGGCGAGAAGCACAGTCCCCGATTATGCGGAGGAACCCCCGGTTACGCGGCGGGCGCGTTCTCCTCGGCCCATTTGGCGATCTTGCCGCCGCCGTTCACGGTGGAGCCGTCGGGAAGCTTGAGCACCGGCAGCTTCTCCTGCCCAGACATTTCCTTCAGCTCGGGGCGCTTGCCCTTGGTGAAAAGGCCGAACGGCTTATTGTCGTCGAACACGATCGTCTCGTAGTCGTGCCCGGCTTCGCGCAGCGCGTTGTGGGCCTTGTGGCACGGATGCAGGTTGGGCCCGCCGTCGTCGATCGAGCATGTATAGAGGGTCATTCCCTCGGCCATCTGGTCATGCCTCCTGGTGGTTTACGGGGCGGAGTCTAAGGGCGCACACCGGCGGCGTCTAGGGCCTTCTAGCCTCGTCCAGGTGAACATCGCCCTCGCCACCTGCTCCGTAATGCCGGACCAGTTCACCGACGACCTGCTCGTGATCTCAGAGCTTGGAAAGCTCGGCGCCGAGGTCACCTACGAGCCCTGGGATTCAGAGCTCGACTGGCCTTCGTTCGACGCGGTCTGTGTCCGCTCTCCGTGGGACTACAGTCGCCGGCGCGACGAATTCGTCGAGTGGGCCGACCGCGTGGGGCCGAACCTTCACAACTCAGCCGAGATCCTTCGCTGGAACTCCGATAAGGCCTACATCGGCGATCTTGACGCGGCCGGCCTCGCGGTAGTCGAAACCACGTTCCTCGAGCCGGACGAGTCGTGGACTCCTGGAGACGTCGAGGTAGTGGTCAAACCCACGATCTCCGCGGGCGGGCGCGACACAGGGCGCTTTTGCCCGGAGGCGCGTCAGGGCGCACACGCGCTCATCGACACCATTCACCAAAGCGGCAAGACGGCGATGGTCCAGCCGTTTCAGCCGTCCGTCGACGAGCTCGGCGAGACCGCGCTGGTCTTCATCGACGGCGAGTTCAGCCACCCCTTGAGAAAGCGGGCGGTGCTTCGGCCCGACGAGGTCGCTCCCGTGCGCTCGACGGATCTCATGGTCGCCGAGGCGATGTACGACCCCGAGCTCGTTCTGTCAGGCACCTACGAGCCGGACGAGCTCGCGCTGGCTGAGCGCATCGTCGATCACGTCACGGAGCGCTTCGAGTACGTACCGCTCTACGCACGCGTGGACATGCTCCGCGGCGCAGACGGCGCCCCGGTGCTATTGGAGCTCGAGGCGGTCGAGCCGAACCTCTACTTCGACCAGGTGCCCGAAGGGGCGCTCCGCCTCGCCGAGGCGATCGCCCGCCGCGCCTAGCGAACGAGTGTGTCGAGGACGTGGACGCCGATCGCGATGACCGGGCCGTCCGAGCTCACGACTCCCCCTCCGCCGGCTTCGTCTTGCCGTAGCCGCGCTCCAGGGCCGCGGTGATCACGGCCTGCTGATCGTCGGCGCTGAGCGCTCGCGGAGTGCCCACCGCTTGCGCGTGCCAGTAAACGCCGCACGCCCACTCGAGGAGAAGGGCCAGCTCGGTCGCCTGCTCGACGTCGCCCGCGTGGGTCACCGCACCGTGATTTGCCATCAACGCGGCGGTTCGTCCCTCGAGCGAATCGATCACGCTTGCGGCCAGCTCGGGCGTCCCGAAGGTCTCATGGGGAGAGACGGGCACCGCCCCGCCAAGCAACAGCATCGAGTAGTGGACGCACGGCACCTCGTCGAGGACGCACGAGAGCGCGGTCGCCATCGGCGAGTGTGTGGACCACGCCACCGGCGCCATGTCGTGAGTAGATGCCGAGATGCAGGTCGAGCTCTGATGTGGGCGCAAGCTCACCGTGCACCTGCGTGCCCTCCATGTCCACCACCGCGATCTGGCCGGGCTCGAGCTCTGCGAGAACCGCTCCCGTGGGTGTGATCGCGACCAGCTCGCCCGAGCGCTCGGACACATTCCCAGACGTGCCGAGCACCAGTCCCTCCGAGGCCAGGAGCCGCGCGGAGGCGGCGATCCGCTCCCGCTCGCGCTCGAGGGTCGGATCGTTGGCGGTTGAAGCCGGCGCCATGAAGCTGCGAAGCTAACCGATAGGCAACCCGCCCGTGACCGACCGCACTGGTCCGCTCGACGCCTCGAACTGGGCGATGTCAAGCCCGTCCTTTGCGCCTGAGCGCGGTGAGATCTGGTACTCGGACGGCTTCCAGGGCTTCTACGCCGTCAAGGTCACGAACGGCGTCTGGCCGTTTGAGAAGAAGCGCGGGCGAAACTAGAGTCTCGCCCGCTCCTCTGCTCAGTCGTCTGAGTACGGCTTGTAGCGGTTGTGGAGCATCAGATCGTTGCCATCGGGGTCGCGAAAGATCGCCATGTGGCAGACACCGGTGTCGAACGTGTCCATGAGGAATTCGACGCCTTTACCTTCGAGCTCTTCCCGTGCTGCCGCGACGTCGTCGACGTGGAGTGCCGGATGGGCGTTTCGCTGCGGAGCGAACTCCATCCCCTGCTTCTCGGGCTCCCAGACGCCGAAGCAGACGTCGCCTGCCCAGAAGTCGTAGTCCGCGTTCTCATCCTGTCGGAGTCCAAGCGTTTCGGTGTAGAATTTCTTCGCGCGCTCGGGGTCTTGGGTCGGAACTCCGATGAAGTCGACTTTGGTAATCAAGGTGAGGCCTCCTGCGTTGGGATCAATGGGGTGCAGACTAGGCAGTACCCCCGTGGGTCAGGGCGATACTCGCAAACATGAGGGTCGGCGGTAGGGCAGACTTCTCCGCCTGAACCCGCCCGCCTCAACTGAGCAGAGCCACCCCGACTCGCCCGGGTCGGTCTTTGCCCGCTTCCTCAAGTTCGGCGCGCTCGCCTGGGGCGGGCCGGCCGCTCAGATCGCGATGATCAAGGGCGAGTGCGTCGACGAGGAGCGGTGGGTCTCGGAAGAGACCTTCAAGAAGACCCTCGCCGTCTATCAGGTCATGCCCGGGCCGGAGGCACACGAGCTCTGCGTATATTTCGGGCACCTGCGCGCCGGTCGCCTCGGCGCCTTCCTGGCGGGACTCGGCTTCATGTTGCCGGGCTTCCTGCTCATGCTCGGCTTCTCGGTCCTATACGTCGAAGCTGATCTCGCCGGCAGTCTCGACGAGCTCTTCTATGGACTGGCCGCCGCGGTTGGAGCCCTCGTGGCCCGCGCGGTGATCCGGCTGGGCACCACGTTCGTGACTGACGTTCCGCTCGCCCTGATCGCTGTCGCCTCGTTCTGCCTCACCCTCTTCGCGTCGGCCGGCTTCGCGCTCGTCCTCCTGGGAGGTGGTCTTGCCTATGAGCTCTGGGCCAACGGCGGACGGTGGGCTCGGCGCGCGAACTCGATCTCCCTCGCGCCCATCGCGCTTGCGGCGCTGGCGGGCACCGTTTCGCTTTCCCTCACATCGGAGATCTTCTGGGAGGGACTGAAGACCGGGCTCGTTACGTTCGGCGGTGCCTTCACCGCGGTCCCTGTCCTCCAGGACGCGGCGGTTGACGGCAACGAATGGCTGACGCAGAGCCAGTTCGTCGACGGCCTCGCGATCGGCGGTGTCCTGCCTGCCCCGTTCGTGATCTTCGGGACCTTCGTCGGTTACCTCGCGGGCGGCCTGGCGGGCGCCCTGGTAATCACGCTCGGAATCTTCCTGCCGGCCTTCGTCTTCCCGATCTTCTTTCACGGGACGCTCGTGCGGATCGCCGAGAACCCACGCATCCGCCCGTTCCTGCTGGGCGTGGCGGCAGCGGTCATCGGCCTGATCGCCGCGGTGATGGTCGACATCGTGGACGCGAGCGTCGTTGACCTGCCGACCACGCTCCTTGCCGCGGGTGCGTTCATTGCCCTGATGCGCTGGCACGCGAAGACGACTGTGCTCTTCGTCGTGCTCGGCTGCGGTCTGATCGGGGCAGCCCTTCAGCTCAGCGGCGTGGCTTAGGGACCTCGACTCACCTCACAGCTCGAACGTCCACGAGGTCGTTGATGATCGTGAGGTCAGAAATGTCTGCCGTCAGCAATGGAACATCGTTTACGTTGGCCGTGGCGGCGATCGCGAGGTCGATGGCGCGCCGCCGAGGCTTTCCTCCCCTCTCCGCGACCGCAGCGGCGAGCCGTCCCCATTCGCGCGCGACAGGCGCGTCAACGGGGAATGGGTCAAACGTGGCCTCGATCACGCCAAGCCGTTGCGCTCGCCGCGCCCGCTCAGCAGGATCGCCCGCAAGCGACACACCGAAATGAAGCTCAGCGATCGATGCCGCGCTGATCGCGCCCTCGAGCTCTCCGGGATCGTCGGTGCCGATCAAGATGGATGTGTCGAGGAGCGCCCGGATCACAAGAACGGGTCGGCGAGCTCCGCAGGCAGCTCTTCGAGATCCGCGGCAAGCGTCTCAGGAGCCGGCGTCCGGAAAACCGCGCGAAGGTCCGCGCCGCCCACCCATCGCTTGCCCTTGACCGGCCCAAGCTCTGCGACTGGCCGGCCGGAGACCGTAATGGTGAGCGCTTCTCCTGCCTCCGCCCGGCGAAGCACTTCGCCGACGTTGTTTCGAAGATCCTTTTGAGGAATCGTGCCCACGCAGGAGACGGTAGCAGTTCTGCTACCGAGGGCCGCCCCTGGCGATTGACAAGGCGCTCGCGGGACGTGGTCCGCTTTCTTCCCGGTATCCGGGAACTAGACGGACCACGTGGGAGAGGCGCCTGCCGGAATCGAACCGGCGTAAACGGCTTTGCAGGCCGCTGCGTAACCACTCCGCCAAGGCGCCGAGAGCGCTTATCTAAGCCAGATTCGGCAGGCTATCGAGTGAACTGCTCGACCCCTGATTCGGCGCCAGTGCCCGTTAGTGCCTTTTCAGGTGTCGCGAGTGCTGCCCACGCGAGCGCCCGGTCGAACTCGGCCAGATACGCGCCGGTCAGCTTACCCCGGCGCTTTGCCGCCTTCGTGTAGACGCTGAAGGTGAAGCGCGCGTCCTTGTGGCCGAGCTGCTCGGCCACGTAGGCCGGGTCGTCGCGAGAGACAGCCCGGAGGCTCGCGTAGGTGCGCCTGAGCGAGTGCGGAGTAACGCGCTCGCTGATCGACTCGATACCGAGCTCTCATCGAAGAGATGGAACGGATCTACGCCCTCGCATCGAGGCAGGGGCACTAATGCCCGAAGCCAAACTAGTCGCCGCTAATCGCCTGCATAGGCGCAGAGCCAAGGTTTGGCACTTCCGGCGCGACGATTATGAGTCCGCTGCTCTAACCAGCTGAGCTACCGGCCCGCAAGGGCAGATGAGGCCCGGCCGACAATTCGCGTGGCCTCTGCCGAGAGTGAATGCGTCCTGCGAGCGCAACTTCGCCCGGGCGACGCTGTTGTCGCAGGTAATCAGACCGGACTCTTTTCAAGCCCACACCCCAAGGAGCATTCGATGAAATTCGTCGCAAAGATGGCCGCGATCGTGGCCCTCACCTCCCTGTCGCTCGTCGCGGTGGCTAACGCCCACACCGTGAAGCACGATTCGACGGTGACCATCCAGCTGAAGAAGAATGGCCGGGCAGACGACAGCTTCGCTGGCAAGGTGATTTCCGACAGGGCGCGCTGTGAAAGCGACCGAACGGTCAAGATCTTCCGACGTGATGGGGAAGACGCCGTTCTAGCGGGCACGGATACGACCGATGCCGACGGCAACTACGAGGTCATGCTTGTCGGGGAGGCTGCGCCCGGGGACTACTACGCAGTGGTAAAGCGAAAGATTCTTCGCAGGAGCGCCAACCACCTGCACGTGTGCAAGAGGGCGACCTCGGCAGACAGGAAGGTAGGGGGCGTACCCGCCCTTTAGGCGCGGCTTTCTGGGCGAGTTCGGCCAACGGGCCGCCTCGCTTGGCCTGGCTGACCTACCTGCTCAGACTCACCGAAACCCTATCCGGAAAAGGCACCAGTGCCCGAAACGCCCTGAATCGCCGCAAATCGGGCGGAATCCAGGTATCCGGGCCCGCTTGCCATAGTCGCTGTATCCCGCTTAGGTAAGCGGGATACAGCGTTTCTGAGCGGGCTTCGCGTCTGGCTTTGCAGGCCGCTGCGTAACCACTCCGCCAGGGCGCCGAGGCTGAAAGAGCGTAGCCTCAGCATCGTGGTCCACTACCGCGAGACGACGCCTGCTGGAGAGGAGTCGGGAGACCCCGTTCTCCTCCTCCACGGGTTCCCGGAATCGTCGCGGATGTGGGCGCCGCTGATGGACGCCCTGGCGGACGAGGGCCGGCGCTCTGTCGCGCCCGACCTCTACTGCCTCGGCGACTCCGATGACCCTGGGCCGGCGACGTTCGAGCGGAACCTCGAGGCGGTCGGCGAGCTCCACTCAGAGCTAGGACTCGGCAAGGTCGCGGTGATCGTCCACGACTGGGGCGGCTTCGTCGGGCTCGCCTGGGCGTGCGAGCACCCTGGGCTCGTCTCTGCGCTGGTCATCTCCGACGCCGGCTTCTTCTCGGACGGAAAGTGGCACGGGATGGCCGAGGCGATCCGCTCGCCTCAAGGCGAGGAGATCATGGCCGCGGTCGATCGCGACGGCTTCGCCGGGCTCCTTCGCGCTGACGGAGCGGACTTCTCCGACGAGGAGATCGACGCCTACTGGCGACCTTTCGCCGAAGGACGCGGGCGCGACGCGACGGTGGAGTTCTACCGCTCGATGGACTTCGAAAAGCTCGCGCCATACGAAGGCAGGCTGGCCGAGCTGGGTGTGCCTACGCTCCTCGTCTGGGGCGCCGAGGACAAGTTCGCCCCGCTCTCGGGCGCGAAGCGGTTCGAGCGCGAGATCCCAGGCGCCCGACTGGCGGCGTTCGACGGTGCGGGTCACTTCGTCTTCGACCAAGAGCGCGAGCGGACGACGCGCGAGGTCGTCGACTTCCTGGCGGGCTAGCCGGAGTCGGAGTCGAGCAGCTGGAGCAGGTCGTGCGCTGCCAGCTCGACCTGCTTGTGGCGCCACTCCGACGCGCGGTAGACGCAGGCGATCAGCGCCGAGCGATGAACACGGCGAAAGTCGCCGGCGACGAACGCGTGGCGCGCCTTCGTCTCGCCCGTTGCGCCTTCGGTGAGGCCCAGGTGCCAGCACGCGTAGTCGTCCCACGAGTGCCCGTCCAAAAACGCGTTCTCCTCGTCCGCTCCGGGCTGGGCGTCCCCCCCAATTCGAGTCGAGGACGTACTGGTGCCCTTCGATCAGCTTCTTCACATGGGCGATTGCCTTCTTGTTGACGCCGTAGGTTGCCATCCTTTGAATCATGCCGAGTTTGCCACCCAAAGCGCAGGGAAACCGTCCGTAACGGGATGAGCGGGGATTGCATGAACGGGCGCGGCGTACTGGAGGCGATTGGGAACACCCCGCTCGTCGCGCTCAGGGCATTTGGAGAGCGCTCGGACATCGAGACCTGGGCAAAGCTTGAATCGCTCAACCCGGGCGGAAGCTCGAAGGATCGCTCGGCGGCCCGGATGATCGCGGACGCGCTGGATGACGGGCGGATTGAGCCGGGCTCGACCGTTGTCGAGTCCACCTCCGGCAACCTGGGAATCGGGCTCGCGCAGGCATGCCTGGTCCACAACCTGGCGCTGATCTGCGTCGTCGATTCTCGCACCGACCCGGCAAAGATCGAGAGGATCCGCGACCTCGGCGGCCTGGTGCACGTCGTCTCAGAGCCCGACCCCGAGACGGGTGACCTTCTCACCGCTCGCCTTCGCTTCGTCCATGAACTGGCCGAAAGCACGCCCGGCGCCTGGTGGCCCGACCAGTACTCGAACGGGTCTAATCCCGCCGCCCACACGGAGACGATGGCCGAGATCGACGAGGCCCTCGACGCCGATCTCGACTGGCTTTTCGTCGCGACGAGCACGACCGGGACCCTTGTCGGATGCTGCGATTACCTCCTCGACCACGGCCGCGAGACGAAGGTCGTCGCCGTTGATGCAGTGGGCTCGGTCCTCTTCGGCGGGGAGCGCGCCACGAGGCGCCTGCCCGGACTGGGCGCCGGGATCACCACCGGCCTCTCGCGGCGCGCCTGGTTCGACCAGCTCATCCGGG
>Ga0208612_1001078_pt1 | contig 11428 bp, 9 predicted proteins | sample AntDryMetagUQ889_FD_188089 | JGI IMG/M metagenome (GOLD analysis project Ga0208612, IMG submission 188089) | Polar desert microbial communities from Antarctic Dry Valleys - UQ889 (SPAdes) | ecosystem: Environmental > Terrestrial > Soil > Desert | place: Antarctic Dry Valleys | collected 2008-12-31 | reverse complement strand
GAGCTCGACGCCCGCTTTCGGGCAGAGGTCAGGACCTCCACCCGAGCCACGCGACAGCGATCTCGTGGCGCGGATCGGGGGCGACGAGTTCGGGATCCTGTGTCCGGGCGCGAGCCTTCAAGGCGCGGTGTCGGTGGCCGAGAACATCCGGGGGGTGGTCGGAGAGGAATGCCGGGGCGACGTCGTCCTGGCTCGGACCACGGTGTCCGTGGGAGTGGCCCACTGGGACGGCGCCGGGGACTCACCCGACCGCATCGTGCTCCGGGCCGACCAGCGGCTGTACAGGGCGAAGGCCAGTCGCGATGTCGTCTGCTTCGAGGATCCGACCGACGCACCGGCGCCTTAGAGCGGGATGTTCCCGTGCTTGCGCTTGGGCCCCGGCACGCGCTTTGTCTCGAGCATCTGCAGCGCCTGGATGAGCTTGGGCCGGGTCTCGTGGGGCTCGATCACGTCGTCGATGTAGCCCCGCTCGGCCGCCGAGTAGGGAGTGGCGAAGCGCGCCTTGTAGTCGTCCATCAGCCTCTGGCGCCGCTCGTCGGGTGTCGGTGAGCCGGCGATGTCGCGGCGGTAGATGATGCTCACCGCGCCCTCGGGGCCCATCACGGCGATCTCGGCCTGGGGCCAGGCGAAGTTGAAGTCGGCCAGCATGTGCTTGGAGCTCATGACGTCATAGGCCCCGCCGTAGGCCTTGCGCGTGACCACGGTCAGCTTGGGCACGGTGGCCTCGGTGAAGGCGTACAGCAGCTTGGCGCCGTGACGGATGATCCCGCCCCACTCCTGCGACGTGCCGGGCAGGAACCCGGGTACGTCGGTGAAGGTGATCAGCGGGATGTTGAAGGCGTCGCAGAAGCGCACGAAGCGCGCGGCCTTCTCCGAGGCGTCGATGTCCAGCACGCCGGCCATCTGCGACGGCTGGTTGCCGACGATCCCGGCGGGCCGCCCGCCCAGGCGGGAGAAGCCGACGATGATGTTCTGCGCGAAGTGCTCCTGCACCTCGAAGAAGTCGCCGTCGTCGACGATCCGGCCCACCACGTCGCGCATGTCGTAGGGCTTGTTGGGCGAGTCGGGGACGATCGTGTCCAGCTCCTCGTCCATCCGGTCGTGGGGGTCCCCGGAGTCCATCTTCGGGGGCTGCTCCAGGTTGTTCTGGGGCAAAAAGGACATGAAGTAGCGCACGTCTCCAAGGCACGACTCCTCGTCCTCGGCGGCGAAGTGGGCGACGCCCGACTTCTGGTTGTGGGTCATGGCGCCGCCGAGCTCCTCGAACTCCACCTCCTCGCCCGTGACCCCCCTGATCACGTCGGGGCCGGTGATGAACATGTGGGAGGTCTCCTTGACCATGAAGATGAAGTCGGTCATCGCCGGTGAATAGACGGCGCCGCCCGCGCACGGGCCCATGATCAGAGAGATCTGCGGAATGACGCCCGAGCACTGGACGTTGCGCACGAACACATCGCCGTAGGCGCCCAGGGAGACCACGCCCTCCTGGATGCGGGCGCCGCCGGAGTCGTTGATCCCGATCACCGGACAGCCGATCTTGGCCGCCAGGTCCATGATCTTCACCATCTTCTCGGCCATCACCTCGCCGAGCGAGCCGCCGAACACGGTGAAGTCCTGGCTGAAGACGCACACCGGCCTGCCGTTGATCGTCCCGTGACCAGTCACCACGGCGTCGCCCCAGGGCCGGTTCCTGGCCATCTCGAAGTCCGAGGTGCGGTGACGCACGAAGGTGTCGAGCTCCTGGAACGAGCCCTCGTCCAGGAGCTTGTCCAGCCGTTCGCGCGCGGTCAGCTTCCCGCGGTCGTGCTGCTTCTCCTCGGCCTGGGGATTGGGATGGGCCGCCGCCTCGCGCAGCTCCTTGAGCTGGCCGAGCTTCTCCTCGTAGGTCTCGGGTGACTTCTGGCGCATGGGGCGCGGCATTCTAGGGCCGGCGTGTGCCGGGACGGACTCAGCCCTGGCGCGAGAACGGCCGGTGGTGTGCGGAGCCCAGGTCGTCCAGGATCTGCTCGAGCACGCTCTGCGCACGCCCGGAGCTCACGGCCAGGCTCTCCTCTGCCACTTCCGGCTCGCCGGGATCGGGGTCATACCAGGCGAGCGGCTGGGGATCGACGGGATCGAGCCGCGCAGGCGCCTCCTGCACGATGGCGACGGGCTCATCGTCCACGTGGCGCTGGCGGAACAGCCACCGCCGCAGCCACCACTCGCGCCGTGCGGACTCGGCCACCGCACTTCCCCCGGCTATGGGCTCGTCCGCCGGCTTGTCGGCCGCGGGCTGGTCAACCAGAGCCTCGTCTGCCGGATCGTCGTGCTGTTGATCGGGCGCGGCCTCGGGCAGCTGCGCCGAGAGGGTGACCCTCGTTCCCCATCCCGATGCCTCGAGCTCCACGGTGCCGCGGGCATGTTCGCCCTCCCAGGCGACCGTGTGCTCGGGCTCGAGTCGGCTGATGGCTATCTCGCCGAACTCGCCGAGGTGGCGAGCCAGGCTCTCCACCTCGCTCAGCTCGCTCCACAGCTCGGGGGGCGACTTGACGAGAATGCGATTGGCGGTGAGATAAGGCATCGACCCCCGGTTCGCCCGCAGCGGGGCGAGTCCTTCCGTGTGGAAGGGCCTGGGTCAGGACTTGCGTGGGCGGAGAGCCTCGGCGCGTCGTAGACCCGAAGCGGCGGCGGGGCGATGGTCCGGAACTGGCGCCGGTACTCCGACCGTGCCTCCTCCACGGGTAGATCGTGCAACTCGGGCTCGCCGGACAGCCTTGGGCGGCCGGCATCAGCTGGATGTCGGGGTCCAGGGTGAGGCCGTCCAGCACGATCGGCGCGCCTCCAGCGAGCTTGGGCTTCATCGCCGCCGGGAGCTTGGGCAGCGAGCGGGCAACGGCTCCAGTGGCGCGATCGGCGGCTGACAGCTCGGCCATCGTTAGCCTGCCGCCATGTTCGGTGAGGACGTCCGGGAGCACCTGGGCTCGCGGGTTCCGAGCGACCACGCGCGCCAGTCGCGCGCCGACCACCTCGCACCCCGGGTCCTGGACGCCGCGCGACGGCCGGACGTGCTGGACCTGGGTTGCGGCAGTGGCGACTCCATCGACTTCTTCAGGCAGACGACGCCGGGCGTCAGGTGGGTGGGCGTGGACATCGAGGACTCCGCGGAGGTGCGCACACGCACCAGGTCCGACGCGGAGTTCCATGTCTTTGACGGCGAGCACATCCCGTTCGGCGACCATACCTTCGACCTGGTCTTCTGCGTGCAGGTGCTCGAGCACGTGGCTCGGGTCGCGCCGCTGCTGGCAGACGCCGCGCGGGTGCTGCGCCCCGGCGGTCACCTGCTTGGCTCGACCTCCCAGCTCGAACCGTTCCACTCCCGCAGCATCGCCAACCCGACGCCCTACGGGCTCAATCTGGAGATGGAGAGGGCCGGACTGGAGACCGTCGAGGTGCGGCCCGGCATCGACTCGCTGACGCTGATCGTGCGGCGTGCCCTCGGTGGCCCCACCGCGCTCGAACGGTTCTGGACCAGCGAGTCTCCGGTCAACCGGCTGGTCGACCTCTACGGGCGCCTCAAGCGCCTGAATCCGCAGGCAGTGAACGCGGCCAAGCTCGTGCTCTGCGGCCAGTTCACGTTCCTGGCGCGCAAGCCGGTCTGAGGACGCACGCCGCTCGGCCCGGCCTCACCGGCCGGCGGGCGGCTCCACGAGCACGGCCGAGGGCCCCCGCTCGCGGGCGAGGCCCAGGGCCATGAGCTGCTGGAGCTCGAGTGTCACCGGGCGCCCGGAGGCGGGACGCAGGCGCACCAGCTCGTAGGTGGGTTCGCGCCGCGTCTCGACCACGCTCAGTCCGGCGGCCTGCATCGTGCCCGGGTCGGGGCCCGTGGGCACGTAGCCTGCCAGGTCGCGCCCCGCCGCGACAGCGCGACGACCTCGGTGAGCGCCTTCGGGGCCTTGGAATCGGGCCGGGCCCGGGGGCGGTAGAGCTCCACGGCACGGGACTGGGATGCTCCGGAGACCAGCACCGCCCGGGCCGCGGGCGGCCCTACCCGCTGAGCGGCCTCGCGCCAGTTCTCACGCTGGAAGGAGCGCTCGAGCGGCACGCTCAGCGACGCCAGCAGGCCGAGTCCGGCCAGCAGGCCGAGCGCACCCAGGCCCGCCGAACCTGCGAAGCGGCTGGTGAGGCCCGCTGCGGCAAGGATGGCGAGCGGCATCCACGCGAGGATCAGGTTGCGGGTGATCAGATAGTCCGTGCCCGCGAGCGCCAGCGCCAGCGGCCCCAGCACGCCTCCGGCCGCCAGCCCGATGGTCACCCACCGGTTTCGCCTCCACGTGTCATCCGGACGCACCAGGGCGATCACCACTCCAGCCCCCGCCAGGGCGCAGGCCAGGGCCGAGGTGAGCACCTCCAGCGGAGCGTCGAAGCCCAGGGTCAGCTGCTTGGGCATCTGCTCCACCCGGCGCACGAACGACGCTCCGGCTATGTAGTCGGCGAAGCCCGCGGCCTGCTGATCCAGCGCCAGGGGCAGGAGCAGGAGACCTCCCAGCAGCGCCGCGCCCACGGCGGCCAGGGCCAGCCGGCGCGGCGCGAGTGCGACCAGCGCCACTGCCTCGGCGGCGATCACGAAAGCGCCGAAGTAGTGGGTGGCCACGGTGGCCAGCGCCGCCAGCACCCAGAGCGCGGCGGCGCGGCGGCGCGGCGCGCGGATCAGGCGAGCCGTGAGCCACACCGACAGGCCGCCGACCAGCACGAGCAGGGCGTAGGCCCGGCCCTCCTGGGAGTACCAGACCAGGAATGGGCTCACCGCGGCGAGCGAGGCCGTACCCAACGCGGCGGGCGGGCCGAAGAGCTCGCGCGCCGCCGCCCAGCAGACCGGGACCGCCGCGGTACCGCACGCCGCCGAGAAGGAGCGCAGCCCCACCTCGCCCAGCCCGAAGGCCTTCGTCCAGGGCCAGGCCAGCACGTAGTACAGCGGCGGGGTGGACTCGCTCTTGGGTATCACGTCGATCATGGCCCCGAAACCGCGGTCGAGCACGTCGACCGTCACCGCCTCGTCGAGCCAGAAGCTCTGCACGTCTAGAGTCGCGAAGCGCAGCAGGCCGGCCAGAGCCGTGATCGCGAAGAGCGCCCGGACCTCCCGGGTCCGGAGCGCCGAGGCGGCCGCGGCTGCTAGGCCTCGGAGTACTCGCCGAACTCCTCGCGCATCACGCCGCAGACCTCGCCGAGCGAGGCCTTGTCCTTCAGTGCGGCGCGAATGGGACGGATCAGGTCGCCGTCGCCCTTGGCTGCCTCGCACAGCTCCTCCAGGCGCTTGTCCACGGCCTCCTGGTCGCGATCGGACTTGAACTGGGTCAGTCGTTCGACCTGCTCGCGCTCGGACTCCGGGTCGATCTTGAGAACGTCGACCTCGTCCGCCTCGTCGCTCACGTAGTCGTTCACGCCGACCACGATGTCCTGCTTGATTCGGTAGCGCTCCTCGTAGCCCCAGGCCGACTCCTCCACCTCGGCGCGGATGAACGGGATGCACTCCACCGACCCGCCCAGCTCGTCGACCTTGTCGATCAGTCCCTGGGCGCCGGCCTCGATCTGATCGGTCAGGCTCTCGACGAAGTAGGAGCCGGCGAAGGGGTCGACGGTGTCGGTGGCCCCCGACTCGGTGGCCAGGATCTGCTGGGTGCGCAGGGCAAGCCGCGCGGCGGTCTCGCTGGGCAGGGCCAGGGCCTCGTCGAAGCCGTTGGTGTGCAGGGACTGGGTGCCGCCGGCGACGGCGGCGAAGCCCTGCAGGGCCACGCGCACGATGTTGTTGTGGGGCTGCTGGGCGGCCAGCGTCACGCCGCCGGTCTGGGTGTGGAAGCGCATGGTCTGGGACTTCGGGTCCTCCGCGCCGAAGCGCTCCTTCATGATCTTCGCCCACATCCGGCGGGCGGCCCGGAACTTGGCCACCTCCTGGAACACGTTGTTGTGGCAGTTGAAGAAGAAGGCCAGGCGAGGGCCGAACTCATCCACCTCCAGGCCGGCGTCCAGCGCCGACTGCACGTAGGCGATCGCGTTGGCGAGGGTGAAGCCCACCTCCTGCACGGCCGAGCAGCCCTTCTCGCGCATGTGGTAGCCCGATATGGAGATCGTGTTCCACTCGGGCACCCGCTCGTGGCAGTAGGCGAACAGGTCGGTGGTCAGGCGCATGGCCGGCACGGGCTCGAAGATGAAGTTGCCGCGGGCTATGTACTCCTTGAGGATGTCGTTCTGGGTCGTGCCCTGCAGCTTCTCGGACTCCACGCCCTGCTCCTCGCCGATCAGCTCGTACAGCAGAAGCAGGCAGGCGGCGGGCGCGTTGATGGTCATCGAGGTGGACACCTCGTCCAGCGGGATGCCGTCGAAGACGCGCCGCATGTCGTCGATCGTGTCGATTGCGACGCCGGTGCGTCCGACCTCGCCATCGCACAGCGGATCGTCGGAGTCGCGCCCCAGCTGGGTGGGCAGGTCAAACGCCATCGACAGGCCTGTGGATCCGTTGCGGATCAGGTAGAGAAAGCGCTCGTTGGTCTCCTTGGCCGATGCGTAGCCGGCGTACTGCCGCATGGTCCAGCGCCGCGACCGGTACATCTCGGGATGGATGCCCCGGGTGAAGGGGTACTCGCCCGGCGCGCCGAGCTTCTGGCCGAGATCCGTGGCCACGTCTTCCTCGGTGTAGGCGTGCTTGACCTCGATTCCCGAGTCGGTGAAGCGCCGCTCGTCGTCGGGGCCGACGATCGGGGCGATTGTGGGCTCGTGCTCCGGTGTGGTGGCCATAGGGTCCGAAGGATATGGGCTCCGTAGCATTGCCGTCGTGAAGGTCACGGTTCGCCTGTTCGCCATGCTGCGTGAGCGCGCCGGCGCGGGCGAGGTTGTACTCGACCTCCCCGAGGGAGCGCGGGTGGACGATGCCCTGGAGCGCCTCGGTGAGCTGGCCGAGGGACTTCCCCTGGTGATGGCGGTCAACCGGGAGTACGCGCCCGCCGATCGGGTGCTGGTCGCGGGCGACGAGCTCGCGCTGATCCCGCCGGTCAGCGGAGGCGAGCGCGACGCAGGCGCCGTCCACGCAGCCGTGTCGGAGGACCCGCTGTCGCTCGACGCGGTCACGGCGCGCGTGACCGATCGCCGGGCCGGGGCGGTGGTCACCTTCCAGGGCGTGACCCGTGAGGTGGACCGGCTGGACTACGAGGCCTACGCCGAGATGGCCACCGAGCGCATGGCGAAGATCGCCCGGGCCGCGCTTCAGCGCCACGGCCTCTGTGCCGCGGCCGTCGAGCACCGGGTCGGCCGCGTGCCCCTCACCGAGCCGAGCGTGGTGGTGGCCGCCTCATCGCCCCACCGCGGCGAGGCCTTCGCGGGGGCGCGCGAGATCATCGACCGTGTGAAGGCCGAGGCCCCGATCTGGAAGAAGGAGGTCGAGGGCGCCGACGAGCGGTGGGTGGAGGGATCGTCGCCGCGGTCAGAGCGGTAGCTGCGCTCCGGCCGCGGTCAGGGTGCCCAGCAGCGTGCCCAGCAGCAGGTTGCGCAGCTCCTCACGGCCCATGTCGCGGTGGTCAAGCCAGTCCAGGCAGGCGCCGTCCATGAACCACAGCCACCCCTCTACGGCGGTACGCACGGCGGGCGTGGGTCCGTCCGGGGCGATCGCCTCGAGCAACCGGTCGCCGGTCTGGCGCCGCACGTCGACGACCAGGTCGCGTACCTCGCTCGCGCCCGTGGCCGACTGCATGAGCTTGGCGTAGGACTCGTCGTTCTTCTCGATCCAGGCCAGGAAGGCGTCGAGGCTGGCCGTCAACTGCTCCAGCGGGGGGAGAGCAGGATCGGGCTCCGTGAGCGCGGCGACCTCCTCCGCGGCGGCGCTCACCGTGGCCCGGAAGTACTCGGACTTGCTGGGGAAGTAGTGATAGAGCAGCGCCTTGGAGATCCCTGCCTCGCGGGCGATGGCGGACATCGACAGCTTGTCGTAGGCGTGGCGGGTGAACAGGGCCCCGCCCAGCTCCACCAGTCGCCTGCGGCGCTCGTCGACCTGCAGGCGCTCATATGCGGGCTTCGCCATCGCCCCAGTCTACGGCTCCTGTTGACCGATGGTCGGTAGTCGTGTTACGGTCGCTGTCGACCAGCGGTCAACAACGTTTGGAGCGAGCAATGCTGAAAGAGCGAGTCAGGGGGCTGGAGGAGGAGCTGCTCGGGTTGAACGAGCGGCTCTTACGGGTGGAGGCGGCGGTGCCCGCGCCAGGAGGGCCAAGGCGGCCAGTCCAAGCGCCGGTTCGCCAGAGGGCCACCCCCGAGGGCGCAAGGCCGGTACCGGCAACAACTCAGACCGCCGAGCCGGCGCGCATCGCCCCAGTGGCGATTCAGGCCGCCGAGGCCCAGCGACAGGCGCCAGCTCCGCGTCACACCCCGCAGCCACCCCGCGGCAGGCCTGCACTCGATCTTCCCGACCTCGAGGATCTGCTCGGCGGCCGGGTGCTCGCCTGGCTGGGAGGAGCAGCCGTGCTGATCGGCCTGGCCCTCCTGATGGCGCTGGCGATCTCGAACGGCTGGGTCGGCGAGGGCGCCCGGACCCTGATGGCCGGCGCGGCGGCCGGTGTGCTGATCGTCACCGGCGTCTGGTTGCACGAGCGCCGCGCGCGCACGGATGCGGCGCTGGCGGCCCTCTCGTCCGGCATCGCGGCGATGTTCGCCGTGGCCGTCGTGGCCTCGCAGGTGTACGACCTGATTCCCGCGAGCGCGGCGCTGGTGATCGCCGTGGCCACGGGCTCGCTGGCCACGTGGCTCGCGGTCCGGTGGGAGTCACAGGGAATCGCCGTCCTGGGAATCCTCGGGGCGATGCTCGCCCCGGTGCTGGCCGGCGGGGACGCCGAGGGGATCTCGCTTCTCGTCCTGTTCGTGGCCGGGGCCGCCGCGGTGGCGGTGCTGGTCCACCAGGGCTGGCGCTGGTTGTCGGTGGGCACCGTCTGTCTCGCCCTTCCGCAGTGGGCGCTCTTCCTCGTCGACCACCACCAGAGCACCCTGCAGGTGCTGTGCGTGCTGATCGGGTTCGGAGCCCTGGGCGCGCTCGCCGCGGTGGGCCACGAGGTGCGCGAGCGCCGCGAGAAGCTCGCGGCCTCGTCTGCGTTCCTGCTCGTGCTCAACGCCTTCGCCCTCGGCTGCGGCGGCTGGTTCGCCCTCGGCGCCGCCGCCGGGGACAACACTGCGACCGTCTTCCTGTGGAGCCTTGCGGGGGCGCATCTGGTGGCCGGCCTGGCGGCGAGCCGCCGCGAGGCCCTGCCGCGCGACCTGACGCTGCTGGCGCTCTCGGCCGGAACCGTGCTGGGCAACGTGGCCTTCGCGGCGACGGTCGATGGGCCCGCGCGCACGATCGGGTGGGCGGCGACGGCGGTCGGCTTCGCCCTGCTGGTCAAGCAGCATCGCGAGCCGGGCCACGAGGGCGCCATGGCCTCGATCGGCCTGGGTGGGCATCTGGCCCTCGCGATAGTCCAGGTGCTCACCTCCGATGCCTCGCCCGAGTTGATCGGTTCCGGCGGCTCGGCGTCGCTTGCCTCGGTGGGCGCGCTGGTCGGGCTGGCTGCCGCCTGCTTCGCCTCCGGCCGTCTGGCCGACGAGGACCGGGGCGGCCTGCGCACCGCGCTGGATGTGGCCGGCCTGTTGGCCGTCGGCTACCTGACCGCCATCACGCTCGACGGCCTGGCCCTCATCCTGGCCTTCGCGGCCGAGTCGGCGGCGCTGGCGGTCCTGGCCCGGCGCGATGGCGACCGCGTCGCCGCGGGCGCCGCGGCGGCCAACCTCGGGCTCGCCTTCGTCCTCGGTCTTTGGCTAGCCCCGCCGGTGGCCCTGGGGATCGGCCTGGCCGAGCCCCTGATGGCGAGCGCGGCGCTGCTCGCCGTGTTGGCGGCGGCGGGCCTGATGGCCCGGCTCGACGTGCCCGAAGGCGGACGCCCGTGGATGATCGGCGGCATCGCGGTCGTGTCGCTCTATCTGGCCTCGGTCCTGGTGGTCACGCCATTCCAGCCCGACGGCGCGGCGGCGCAGGCTGCGGTGCTCGAGCTGCCGGTGCGCCAGCAGGGCCAGGTGCTGCTGAGCGGTCTGTGGGCGTTGTGCGGGCTGGGAGGCATCGTCGTGGGGCTCGTGCGCGACATCCGGCCGCTGCGCCTGGCTGCCCTCGGTCTCCTGCTGGCGGCGGTGGCCAAGGTGTTCATGTTCGACCTGGCCACCCTCACCTCGCTCTACCGCGTGGTCTCGTTCGTGGGCCTCGGCGTGCTGCTGCTGGTCGCGGCCTTCGTCTGGCAGCGGGTGCGCCCGCGCGACCTGCCCGACATGCGCGAGGCGCCCGAGGGCATTCGCTGACAGCGAACGCCAACGCCGCAACCCGCACCTTCTCAAAGGCTCAGAGCGTGGCGCGCAGATCACCAATCTCGCGTCGGTGGGCCGTCGGGACTATCCGCGCCGGAGTCGTGCGACGTCGCCAGCGTCTCTTGACTAGCCCGGTTCACGCGCGGAGGCTGGTTCCGCGACTCGCGAGCAGGGCGCCGTCGGCCCGATTGACCAAGTCGTCTGCAGAGTCGCCGTCACGCAGCTCGGCGCAGCCGATGCTGACCGGGCTTCCGGAGCCCGCCAAGTCCGAGCGCAGACGATCGAAGCGCGCTTGTGTCTCGACCAGCGTGACATTGGGCAGCGCGCACAGGAACTCGTCGCCGCCGAGTCGCACGAAGAGGTCGTACGACCGCATTTGGCGCCTGATCCGTTCCGCAATGTGACGGAGGAGGGCGTCCCCTGCGTTGTGGCCCTCAATGTCGTTCACCGCCTTGAGCCCGTCCACGTCTATGAAGGCTGCTACGAGCCTGCTGTCGCTTTCCCGGCGGGCGCGTTTGATCTCGTTCTCCAGCTCTTCGATCCCGACGCCCCGGCGCCTCGCGCCGGTGAGGTCGTCGGTCCCCGCGTGCTCTCGGTCGTCCCCGGCGAGGTCGCGGTCGCCCTCCGAGTGCTCACGGTCCTCCTCGGCGTGGCCGCGGTCGCCTTCGGCGTGCTCACGGTCACGGCCCGCCTGCTCGCGGTCGCCCTCCGAGTGCTCACGGTCACCGCCCGAGTGCTCGCGGTCATCCCCGGCGTGCTCGCGGTCGCCCTCCGAGTGCTCGCGGTCCTGGCGCGCCCGCGCCCGGTCATCCGCTGCGCGAGTTCGGCCGGAACGACTGCGGTCCCGCAGCTCCTCGACTCGCAGGGTGTGCCTGTCGGCAAGGTCATCCCGCGCGTCCAGGTCGCTGGCCTCCTGATCGTGCCCGTCGGCGACCTCGTCGCGCGACATGGACACCTCGTCGCGCCAAGTAGAAGACTCGTCGCGTTCCAGGGAGGACTCGTCGCGGTGAGACGAAGACCCGTCACGCCGCGAAGATGACTCGTCGCGTTGCTTCGCGATGTCCTCTCGGCTCAGGGCCGCGAGGTC
>Ga0208612_1001077_pt1 | contig 11429 bp, 14 predicted proteins | sample AntDryMetagUQ889_FD_188089 | JGI IMG/M metagenome (GOLD analysis project Ga0208612, IMG submission 188089) | Polar desert microbial communities from Antarctic Dry Valleys - UQ889 (SPAdes) | ecosystem: Environmental > Terrestrial > Soil > Desert | place: Antarctic Dry Valleys | collected 2008-12-31 | reverse complement strand
TCTCGCTTTCGGTTGCGCTGAGAGCACCACTGAGGACTTATGCATCGCCGATGAGGACGGGAGCAACGTCGAGACGATCGTCTCAAAAGCAACGACTAAGGATCCCGACTGGTCCCCAGACGGCAGGAGGCTCGTCACCGCCTGCACCATCCGAAGGAGCCGCGACTCCCACATCTGCACCGTAGGTCTGAACGGACGAGGTTTGGCCGTGGTCGCCAAGAACAGTCTCTATCCCGCATGGAGCTCGCGTAACCTCCTGGCGTATCGCAGCAGCAGGGCCGCTCGCGACGGCATCGTCGTCTCCAAACCAGACGGCTCCCGAAAGCGCACCGTCGTGGCTTCGACAGAGACCCACATGGTGCAGGAGCTTGACTGGGCGCCAGGTGGACGACGCCTTGTCTACGTCGCCGGCAATCGGGGCCTCCCGCGGATCTTCACCGTGCGGCGGAACGGTACGCACCGGCGGCGAGTCGCTGTCGGAGTGCAACCCACCTTCTCTCCCGACGGGGATTGGATCTTGTTTCTAGCAACAGGCGGCCTATACGTGATCCGACCCAACGGTGAGGACAAGAGGCTCCTGGTCGAGGAGCCCGACGGGGCAACCGATCTGTTCTTCGACTGGCAGCCGCTACCAGAAAGTTAGCGCGATGTGGCACCCCTTGGTTTCCGCAGCCCGTCCTAGTCTGTGACTCAACTAGTCTGAGGTCGTGACCACTCCAAGGCTCTCGCGCATCCGCGTATCGCTAGCGGCGACCTCTCTGTTCATGTCTGTGCTGATAGGTACGCCCGTCTCTGGGGCAGAGCGTGCCTCATGCAACGGCGAAACCGTGACGATCAAGGGAACCGCAGGAGACGACGTCCTACGCGGCACTTCGGGCGACGACGTGATCGCAGGCTTCGGTGGTGCCGATGTCATCGATGGCCTCGATGGCAGCGACACGATCTGTGGCGGGGCCGGCAGCGATCGCATCAAGGCCGGGCCCGGCAGCTACGACTGGATCCGCGCCGGCGACGGGGCTGACCGGGTAGAGGGCGGCCCCGGCTTCCAAGACACCATCTATGCAGGCGCCGGCGACGATGTCGTGCATGGAGGCCGCGGCAGGAACCTCCTGATCGCAGGGCCGGGCCGGGACCGCATGTACGGAGGATCTCTCTACGACACCTTCGAGTCTCCGGGACACAACCAGGATGCCGATGATGACCTGTTCGTGGGCCGCGGCAGCAGGGATTCCTTCTCTGGCGATCCGGGCAATGACACCTTCAAGGGCGGTGCCGGCAAGGACCAGATCTATTACCTCGACGCCCCCGCGGGGATCACCCTCGATCTCAGCGCGGGTACGGCCACGGGTGACGGGCGCGACATCTTGTCCTCGATCGAGCACGCTGTCGGTACGCGCCACGACGACACCATGACCGGGACCGGTGCACGCAACGTGCTCTCGTCCAGCACCGGTGACGACACGGTCCATGGACTCGGAGGTAACGATGACCTTTTCGACGATGGGGGCCGCGATCATCTCGACGGCGGAGTCGGCGACGACAGCATCGGCTCTTCAGGTTGTTCCGGTTCCAGCGATGGTGAGACCCTGTGTCAGATGGACCGGCCGCTTCCCGACACGCTCATCGGGGGGCCCGGCAACGACCGGATGGGATCCGGTCCCGGAGAGGACGAGCTCCGCGGCAACGGTGGCAACGACCGCATGTTTGGCGGAGATGGATCCGATCGCATCTTCGGGGGAGAAGGTGACGATGAGCTCGAGGGTGGAACCGCTGCGGGCAGTAACCCCGACGCCGATGACGGAGACACCGATGAGCTCGACGGAGGCCCGGGCATCGATCGGTGCTCTCCCGCCAGCGACAACTCCACGAATTGCGAGGTGCCCTAGCGCCCGAGGGCCTCGGGCCGTCGGTCCGACCTGACCTAGCATGGGATGGTGAGTGATCGGAAAACTCAGAACCGGATCGCAACGGTGGCCTTCTTCGTCACGCTTCCGCTCGCCGCCCTGACACAGCACCTGATGCGATCAAGCGACCCTCACGCGTGCCCAGATGAGCTCTCCGTGCTTGCAGTCGGTATCGCATCGCCATCCTGCACCCGGGTCGAGCACTACATCTCTCTGGATGTGCTCGCCGCAGCAGTGGTGGCCGTCGTCGTTTGGTACGTCGCCAGGGCCTACGGCGCGCGGCGAGGCTCTGGGGAGGTGATTAGGCCTCCGTGATCGGAGTCGGTCTCCAGGACCAGGGCTGTGAGCTCGGTCTGACACGACGGACCAGGAACTCTGCGATGGCCGTGATGCTGCGTTGGTTCATTCTTTCGCTCCTCTCAGCGGATGCAGAGCTCGAAGAGCTCCCCGTCGGTGTGGACGTCAATGGTGACTGAATGGGTGATACGACCGCAGTCGTAACGAAACTACGTAGAAGCACCTACGAGAACCATGTATCCCCTGCGTCGGCGGGGGTACGCACCACGCCCCGCCCCCACCCGGCGGTCCTAAAAAAGATGTGATCGAAAACCGGTTGAGCCGGGCCAGAGGCCTGTCGGTCTACCTCTGACTTCCGCTCCTTGCCCCTAATTCCACCCCTCTTGGCATGGATTTTGCATGGGGCGGAACCGCCACGCCGTGCAGCGTTGGGCGGTTCTGCTGCGTCTCTTACGAAAGATTGCGATTGGACGGGGGGCGACATGCGGAAGCGACGGCTCGGTGGCGGCGTGGCGACGACTGCCGGGCTGGTTCTCGCGGTTGTGGTGGGTCTTGTGCCCGCCACGGCCCATCCGTCCCACACCTTCACTCGGCTCGGCAGCGACAGCGCGGAGGGAGATATGGGCGCGGACCTCCTCTACTTGGACGTGGCCCAGCAACACGACTATCTCATTGTGAAGATAGGTCTCAACCAGGAGCGGTTGTTGCTTCCGCCGGAAAGCGAACGCTCCCTCATTGTGTGGAACTTCAGCGTGGGCCCGTGGCGGAGTTACGAGATAAAGGCATACCTAGACCAGGATGACTACCTGGTGCTGAATACCACCGAGGAGGACTCGGAGGAGTGTGCGGTGGTGGCAGGGGTCGTTCCAGGTTCGTTCGACCGCATCGAAGGCGTCGTCACCATGAGGGTGCCCCTGATCACGCTCGGCATCCGCTCGCCTCAGACCATAGGAGTAGACAACCACAGTGAATGTTATGAGGGAGTTCCCGACGTGCGGGCCTACTTCCGAGTTCGCAACGATCGTTTCGGAACCCTGCACTCGGAGCGCGTGGACGACTTCCTGATCGAACGCACCTTCCGCGTGAAATGAGCGAAGCAGACGTTGTTGCTGGATCAAGCCGGGGCTGCAGTGTCCGCTACCGAAGAACGTGGCAAGCAGCGCAGCGCGGCCGGCCCCCAATCAGGCGCCTCGACAAGCAATGCCCAGGCTAATGCTGCAGTCCGCCCTGGGGCACTCGAGCACCAACCTCGTTGCCCCTGCCAGAAGTGTCGTCGCACCCGACTCTTGAAGATGGTGAGCGGGATATGAGGCCTCTGCTCTGGACCGGTTGTAGAGCTTTGCTTCTGTTTTGCCTTTGGGTGCTGGCCGGCGGCTGTGATGCTCGCCCGAGCGTCGGTGCCGTGACAACCCCGACTCCCGACCACTCGAGTTCCGTCAGGGAATCAGAGCCACCCGCGCTGGCCCACGGTCGGATGGAGGCGGGCACCGGCTCGTTGTCACGAAAAGGGCTTCGGTTAGCGTCTCGCCCGGTGCTACTCAGAAGGCTTCGTTCGGAGGCCCTGGACGACGGTCTCATCCTGCGACGAGAGGCCATCGCGATGGCGATCGGACCGCGACAGCTTCGCCTGAAGCGGATCGTGGCGAACCTCGAAGGAACTCGCTGGGGAGTGACGTTGATCCTGCGCAATGGCTGCTACTACTACGCTGTGATCGACGCCACAACGGGACGAAGCACGGCAGGTGGCACTGACTGTTAGCCCGCGATGAAGGGCCTTCAGCACGAATGGGCACCCGCCCCTTAGAAACTTGCTCTGCCCCCGCGTCCCCACACCAGGCATCTGGGAGGCGTTCGCCACGTCTAGTCGGCGACGAAGGTGCGGGAACCTGAGAGAGCTAGAGCTCGTCTGAGAAATGACTGTGATGATGGGGGCGGCATAGGACAAGGACGGAGTTCTTCGACGAGGGCTTTCTGGGCGGCGTGGGTGCTGACCCTTCTCTTCGTGGCGGGGGTCGGGCTGGGCAAGCCCAGCTCCAGCGACGAGTGTGGGTCGGGCGCTGGCTGTGCCCCTCCGGTAGTGAAGACCGTTCCCGACGTGCGCAACATCCAGATCCCCTACGCCTGTTCGATCTTGGCCGAAGAGGGTTTCCGCGGCATCGTGCGAAAGGCTGCCTATCGAGACGACCTCGCCGCCCGGGTCGTAGTTACGACCGACCCCGCGGCAGACACCGCTCGTGAAGGAGGGCGCGTCCTGATGTACGTGAACAGACCTCGAGAGATCCGTTGCGCGTGAACCGCCCGACGAAGACCCAGATATCGTTGATGCTGGCCATTGTGGCCCTGTCCGCCATCCTGATGATCGCAGGTTCGATGTGGCTCGACAGGGACTCGGACGAGATGTGTCCCCAAAGCGCCGGCTACTGCGCGACGCCATAGAGCTAGCTGCAGCCACTGACTCTTCGGTCGTCGGCACCAGCCGATCAGCGCACGCCCGGAGCCGGGCTTCAGGCGTCGGGTGCACCGGTAGACAACCTTGTTCGGTTCTCTCTGGCGCGACCACGGCTCTCGACAGCAGGTCGACCTTCCTAAATCCTTGAAGTGGTCCCTCTCTTCCCGTACCGTTGGCCTCGCTTCCCCGCACACGAGACGGCGCGTCATCTGCCGCCGAGATAGGTACGTGAGGAGGGAAGTGAAATGGGTGAAATCGCTGCCTTGATAGTCGTCTTGGCGCTCACCATCAAGCTCATCAGCCGGCTCTAGATCTTCCAAGTCCCGGTGTCGGGCCGCTACTTTTCGGGCGTCTGATACGTGTAAGGGATGTGGAAGACCAGGCGACTACGGAGGTGGCTGGATGGGCTCGCGTGAGGCGACCTAGCCTGCAAGAGCTTTATCGCGCTCACTCCCCCGGCGCGCTCCGGCTCGCCTATCTGCTGGTTGGAGATCCAGACTCCGCCGCCGATGTGGTCCAGGACGCCTTCGTCAGGCTGTTCGGTCGTTATCGGGAGCTGCGCGACGCCGAGCACTTCGAGGCGTACCTGCGAAAGACCGTGGTCAATCTCGCCAAGGACCACCACCGGCGAAAAAGGACCGAGCGCGCCTACCTAGAGCGACACGCGCCCGAGCCTGCCCGCACCTCGCCGGCCGATCCCGATCAAGGCCTCCACGCCGCGCTGCTCCAGCTCCCCGAGAGGCAGCGGGCAGCTATCGCGCTGCGTTATCTCGAGGATCTGAGCGAACAGCAAACCGCGGATGCCATGGACACGACGGTGGCGGCCGTCAAGTCGTTGACGCAGCGAGCATCGGCTGCGCTGCGCCGGCACCTGGAAGGAGAAGAGCCATGGACGAGCTAGATCGGGACCTACAGCATCGCTTGAAGCGGATCGCGGAACGGATGCCGAACGCGCCGGAGCGAGAACCTCTGATGCTGCGGGCGGCTCGCCTCCGAAGACGCCTGGTCGCCGCAGTGTCGGTTCTCGGTCTGGTGCTTGTGGTCGGCGGGATCGCCGGTGCCTCGATGCGGTGGACGAGTGGCATGCAGGTCGGCGAACCCGGCGACGATGTCGGAGGCGGAGGGGCCTCAGTGAGTGCACCAACGGCGATAGAAGACGAGACCTATCCGGCGCCCTACTTCATAGAGTCCAAGGGCTGGTACACCGAAAGTTCCGGAGATGTCGGCGCAACTTCCGGCCTGCAAGCTACGGCCTGGGCCTCGAACGGTCCTTTCCTGCCAGAGCAATCAACCGCCGGATACCCGCGAAACACCGTCAGCACCATGCCAGAACATGGGATCGTGATCGTGGCTACGCTGCCCTTGCCCGACAGGTATCCCGCCGCGACGACCAATCCGAACTTCAGCTCTCGCGGCCAGCGGATTCAGCTTTCAGAGGCCGAGCACCTCCGTACGTGGGAGGGCCAACCCCGCCCCGAGATCCCTCAGTTCAGGGTGCTTGGGGTCATCAAGGAGCAATACGTTGACGTGCGTGTCTACTTCGGGAGGCAGGATCCCACTCGTACGCAACTGCGCGCCGCTCAGGAGGAGTTGAGACATCTAGTCATTCCAGACCGCGCCTAGGTTGCAGCGATCAGCTGGCACCTCGTCGGACCTCGTTCTTTGAATGGTTCCCCGGATGGGACTCATCGCCCCCGATGGTGCACCTCACTTCCCCGTTCCCAGGTTCAAGCCACCACGGAGAGGGTTCGCAAGCCGAGAGCCGATCGACTCTCGCAGGCAGAGCTCCAGTACTCTGCTGGCACGTGACAGCGAAGGCGAATGACCCATGATGAGCCGCTTCCGCTTTCCCCAGCGGATGATCCTAGTCATCGGATCGATCGTCTTCGTGTTGTCCGGCTGCTCTGACTCACTAGATGCGAACGAGAGTCGCCATCGACTGCTCACACACTGCGGGCTCTCGTTACCGATGCGCTACGAAGGCCGGAACTGGCTGCCGATCGATCGTGAGCTCCGTGAAACGATCAATGCACCCAGGGGGTTCGCCTCGGACGGTTACTACGACGAGGGAGCGGTTCGCGAGGTCGATCACGACACCTTGATCTACATCTCGTCTGGCGGAGAAGAGGTCGAGTACGAGCCCACCAACGAGCCACGCGGCGGGTGCGAGTAGAGCCGCCGAGACATCAGAGCGGGGCGGTCATGCCCGACCCCGGCTGTCGGCCCGACGTAAGTATTTCGTGAAGTTCTTCCGGCGCTAGCCCAGCTCTCCCACAGTGGGGGCAGCCGACGACGGGCTTATGTGCACCCGTTGCGAGCACCCGGCCGTAGCGTCGCCCAGAGATACCAGTTGAAGAACCCCGCTCACCGCACAGTCGCACCGCGAACCAGCGACGAGTGAGACGCCCAGCGAGCTAACTAGTTGCTCGCCCTGGTCAGTCGAGCGAGATGAAGACCGCCTGCGCCCCAGCCCCTTCGATCTCACTCGGGCTCGAGAACCACATACCAAGACCTCGCTGGCCGGTCAGATTCGGTGGGAAGGCGCGTTCGTTGTAGAAGGATGAGAACTGGATGAGGTAGTAGTCACGCTCCCCCCACGTCGGCTTGTCGACGACACCAAAGAACCCAGACCCGGTGGCGTATGAGAGAGCCGTGCACTGAGGACCGTAGGAGACCTGCTCCGGCGGTGCGCCCGGACCATTCGGCGCACAGACTCCGAATTTCAAGTCTTCTAGCTCGGGTGCCTTAATGAACATGTTCGAGATGAAGAAACCCTCGTCGCCGCTGTCAAAGGTCGACCCAGCGGACCAGAGTCGGTCCGGCGCAGTGACGTCGAGACGTGCCGGCAAGACCTGTACATCTATCGCCGTCGGATCCACGGCCCTTGCCCTTGCTTCGCCTTCGAGGCCTCTCAACGCGATCCGGGCTGTGATCGGTCCGCCGCCTGAGATGAGATAGATGCGGTAGTGGCCGGGTGGGATCTTGACGAAGCGCCCAATCCTCTCCCCCGTCATGAGGTTAGTGTCGCCCTCGGACGGCTCCGTGTAGCTGAATGTCTCCTTCCCGTCGCACCGGTCGGCGCACGAGTCCCAGCGACCTGCGACGAAGCGGAACCCTGCGTCGGCTTGCTGCTGCAACACTGCACCGACGAAGGGACCCTCTCCCGTGAACCGCAGCGTCAGATTGGGGCCGGAGGGGCTGAAGACTTGTTCTCGGGTGTCGACGTAGGCGCCCGGAGGGACAATGACGTCGATTGCACCCGGCCCGTTGGCCGTAAACACGTTGGTCCCTCGCAGCGTCAAGGGCTGCGATGGCCTTCCTGCCGCGTCCGGGGCCGGATAAGCCACCACCAGCCCGGCGGCAACCAAAGCAGCGGCGAAGACGCTGTTGAGCTTCATGCCTGAGAGATTCCCCTCGGATCGACGGTCTCCTGCCCTCTTGTTAGTCCGACACTTCGGAAGGAAGGATCGACTTCCAGGTCCAGCAAGCGGGCGCATTGCCCAGTCAACTCGATCAGACGCTCGATGAGTTCATGCTCTTGCCCTCAAACGGCGGCGCCATATCCATCAGGGACGCCAGGCCCCCTCACGGCCGCTTCAAAGTATCGAAGTATCTAGCCGCAGCCACTGACTCTTCGGTCGTCGTGGTCGTTCAGGGACAGAAGATCGTCTTCACGTAACGTTCCAGATGCTCCAACGACTCGGCGCGATCCTCCCGACTGTGAACCCTCTTTCCTAAGAGTGATCCTTCGGCGATCGCGTTGTAGGCATATTCGTACCGATAGGTAGTCGTACCTCCACAACCGTTGTCGGTTTCGCTGCGACCTGCGTCGTAGCTCGGCCCCGCTGTGAGAACCATGCGGCTCCTAACTCCATCCCGAGAGAAGGCCAGCTCCGCCCTGGAACCGTCATCCGCGACCACGAACCTGCGGATCCGTTGACGATGAAGGTCACCTCGACACCGGAAGCCGTCGTCGTTACGGCGACAGGGGATCTTGCCGGCAAAGACCTCACTTCGCAGCAACTCACCCGAGTCGGCGTCGAAAACGCGTTGGGCCTGGAACACGTACTCGCGGACGTTGTCGCCTGAACCGTAACGAAAGCTGGCAAGGATCTCCTCGACACGTCGTTCCCGGATCGTGGGGGCGGCGGCTCCCGCGGGCGCGATCAACCACTCAGACGCCGTCGACAAGATCAGCAACAGACAGCAAAGTGCCGCGAAGCGTACGCGGCGTCCCATTCCCATCATCTCTTTCGCTGGATTCTCCCGGACCGAACGGATTCCTCCATGTCCTGGGTGGGACGCGGGACGACGAGCTGCTCCGGAGCGGGCAAGGACGCTAGCCACATGAGCACGGTACCGCTCTGATGACCGGTGGATGGGTGGCGACCGCTACTTTTCCGGGGGCCGGCGGGTGTATGAGAGGTGGAACAGCAACGGACCTTGGGGGTGACGCGGTGGACCGGTGTGCGGCGACCTAGCCTGGCGGAGCTCTATCGCCTGCACTCCCCCGGCGCGCTCCGTCTCGCCTATGTCTTGCTCGGCGACGACGACCTCGCTCAAGACCTCGTTCACGACGCCTTTTTGCGCTTGTTCGGCCGCTACCGGGATCTGCGTGACACGGACCACTTCGAGGCCTACCTGCGTCGCACGGTCATCAATCTGTCCAAGAACCACCACCGCCGGTCAGGCAACGAACGCTCGTTCCTGGCGCGTAGCCGACCAGCCGACCCCGTTATCCAGGAGCCGAACGACGGGGAGGAAGTAACCGAAGCTCTGATGCGATTGCCTGGGCGTCAGCGAGCGGCGCTAGCGCTGCGTTACCTGGAAGACCTCAGCGAACAGCAGACGGCGGATGCGATGGACACAACCGTGGCGGCCGTGAAGTCCCTGACGCAGCGCGGCAGCAAGGCGTTGAGAGAGCAGCTAGGAGGAAGTAGCGATGACTGATCACGACGACGATCTGCGAGCTCTCTTGCGCAGCGCGGCCGACCGAGCCAAGCTGCGCGACGGTGCCGAGCAGCGGTTGCTGCGGGCGGCTCGCCTCCGAAGGCGCCTGGTCGCCGCAGTGTCGGCTCTCGGTCTGGTGCTTGTGGTCGGCGGGATCGCCGGTGCTTCGATCCTATGGACTGGTGACAGGCAGGTCAGCGGGCCTGCTGTTGTCGATGAGTCCGAAGCGCCTTGTGGTGAGCGGCACTACGACGTGGCGGTCCTCATCGCGATGGAAAGGACGCAAGCCGAGGTCGACGATCTAAGCCTCCGTCTGCTCGGGGACGAGCGAGTCCGATCGATCCAATTCATCAGCCGGGAGGAGGCCGAAAAGCAGTTCCGCGAGAAGTACCCGGATCATGATGGGCCTCTACCCACCGGGGCACGAGAGGACCAGATCCGGATCGCGTTGGAGCCGGGCGTGGAACCGAGCGAAGCCCTCATGAGTGAACTGGCGGAACTAGGCGGCGACGGGGCCGTCGGGCCGGCTCCGGAGGATTGCGCGACCGAGAACCCGACCGTCGGCTTCGCTCGTTACTTCTTCGAGGCGGGGTCGCGAGATGCCTCCGCTAGTGGCGTGCTCGAGGTGAACGCGCAGGAAGGCACGCTCTGTTACGAGGCCACCGTCGAGAACGTCACGGCCTCTCACCTGCTTCGCAACACGGGGGTGACCGGCGGCGGCCGGCGCTTCGAACGGATGATCGCGGCGACGTTCTTCGAGCCGGGAGTCGGACCAACGCCTTCAGCAGCAGGGAACGTGTCGACGTGTCTGCGCGGCGAGGAGCTCGGCGAGCTGGAACACGAACTTCATGTGCTCATCGATCACCCGGAGGATTTCCGCGTGGACCTCCACCGGGGGGCGGACGACGATCCGGGCCTGGTCGCGGGGTTGGAAACGGAACCACCCGTCGATTCCGATCTGCCGGGCTGCGAGCAGTCTTTGAGACCACCCACGACAGCAACGAAGCGCGGGCGGCCTCTAGAAGTGGTGTCCAAGGATGGTGAAGAAGTGATCGAAGTCGTGTTCCCCGACGGGAGCACAGCCGACCTCGTACCGGGAGGCCTGATGAACCCCGGCCTCACGATGCCCTTCGACAAGCTGGTGGCCCGGCCCTACCCCGCCGGAGGGCCTGTGGGCAGGATGAGCCGACCGAACATCTTCTACGGAGGTATCCCTGCCGAATACGAGGCCAACGAGCTCGTGGGCTGCGTCCGAGGACCCGCCGGAGAGGCGGTACCGATCTGGGACTCCAAGCAGGGCGATGCGATCGTGTTGCGCTTCGGCCCCTGGCATGTCTTCATCGATGGGCCGCGTGGTGCGCTCGAGGTGTGGGCCGAGGAGCTGCGGGGGGAAGTAGTTAGGGGGTGGCTCGTGTTGCAGGGAGGCAAGAACCTCCTTATAGGGCCGGAGAACGATCCTGGTGATGCCCCGCTCATGCTCGACGGCAGCGACCGCAACACCATGCGCTTGATCGAGCTATGGCCTAGAGACTGCAGCGACGTCCCCGGCCCGGACGAGGCAAAGGTGACCGGGACCGTGGGTACCCACTACACGCAGTTCTGTTTAGACGATGCCAACATCGAGGTACATGTCGCGAGCGATGTGCCGGAGTTCACGGAATCCGTCAGGAACGAATTGCAGATCAGGAACGTGCGGTTGGTCCACCCGCTGGAGGCGTACACGATCCAGCCCTGACGCCCTACATCCTCTTCCGAGCTTGCCGAGTTGCGGACGGATTACCCACTGATGCCGAGGGGAGTGGTTAGGGAGGTCGACCACGACATCTTGA